>Ga0181521_10008896_pt1 | contig 10185 bp, 9 predicted proteins | sample PEATcosm2014_Bin_32_FD_119764 | JGI IMG/M metagenome (GOLD analysis project Ga0181521, IMG submission 119764) | Peatland microbial communities from MTU Mesocosm Facility, Houghton, MI, USA - PEATcosm2014_Bin02_60_metaG | ecosystem: Environmental > Terrestrial > Soil > Wetlands > Peat | place... | reverse complement strand
TCCGTCGTCGTTGGGCACGCTGAACAGATTGTGCGGCCCGTAGGAGGTCAGCGACGACCGCGAACGGAAGGTTTGCGCCTTCGAGTCGCCGGGGCTGCTGGTGCCGCTGCGATTCGATCGATCGGAGACGATCGAGTTGCCCGGCCATACGTGCGCAAAGCGCATCCCGTCGGTATGGTCGGCCGACTCGAAGTCGTTGCTCGCCCATACCAGCACGGCGCCGTGCTGATAGGCGTAGTCGATCGCCGCGGCCAGCACCGGAGCTTCAGCGATCGAAGATTCCGTCACGTCGATTACTTTCGCGCCCGAGTCGGCCGCAAACGCGATCGCCTCGGCCACGCGATCGGGCCGGTCGATCGCCTCGTCACCGGCCTTGATACTGAGCAGCCGGCAGTTGGGGCATACGCCCACGCCGAGCAGGCCGTTGTTGGCCTCGGCCACGAACTGCGCGGACTCCCCGTCGGGATGCTCGTAGGCGCTGTTGTCGGTCTGCGGATCGTTGGTGTCGCGATGGAAATTCCATCCCGAGATGTCGTCAACGTAGCCGTTGTGATCGTTGTCTACGCCGTCGCTGAACGCGACGATCAAATCCTCGCTGGTGATCCCGCCGGCGGTTGCCTGATGAATAAACGGCGTCGGTACGCGCGGGTCGTTCGCGTAATCGTCCGGTGTGAGCACGCCGTCGCCGTCGAGGTCGTATGACTTGCCGGGTTCGAGGCATCCCGGCGAGCTGCCCGCCACGGTCGAGCCGTCGGCCCGTTCGGGCGCGAGCAACTCGCCGCAATTGAGATACGCCTGATGCCGCAAGTCGGCGGTCTCGGTCTGACGCCAGTTGATGCCGCCTTCGATATACGCGACGATCAGATCGCTGCGCCCGAAGCCATACTTGGCCCACGCCTGATTGAAGAACATCCCCGACGAGCCCTCGGGATCGACCGCTTTGGGCGTGCTCTGCGGGATGCAATCGAACAGGTACCAATCCTCGGCATTGAAGGTCAGGCCGGTGCCGGGAGCGAGCTCGGCAGGCGCGTAGTCGGGGTCATTGGGTCCGAGGATCGAGGTCGTGCAAGGCATCGCGATCGCGACCCGTGGCAACGCCGTCAGCGCTGCGAGCGCGGCAACAATAGCCACGCCAGCGACCGCGACTTGCAGCCGCGTCGCCGCGGCCGGCAATCGACGCGCGATCAGATCGATCATCGCGAACACAGATGATCTCATGAACACACCAATTTGTAGCGTAGTTCCGGGTGCGCGGGACAGATTCAATCGCGCCGGCGGCTGGCTAGCTTCGGCGCACGATCGGGATCACTTCGCGGCCGAAGCGCTCGAGCATTGCGTCGCGCTCCTCGTACGGACAGATCATATCGATCAGGAACTCGCGCGTCCCGGCTTTGCGGAACTCCGCGATTTTGGCCGCGACCTCGGCGGCCGTGCCGAGCGCGGCGTAGCGCCGCGCCGGCTCGCGGAAGTCCATCGCGTAGCGGCGGCTCAGATGCTCGGCGGCGACGTCGAGCGCCGCCTCGAAGCTCGATCCGATCGTGCAGAAGAGGAACGCGGCGGTGTCGAAGCGCTCGATCTTGCGGCCGGCGCGGGCCGCCTCGGCGCCGATAAAGTCGAGCCCGTCGGCGAAGCGTTTGGGCGTGATGACATAGGGAATCCATCCGTCGCCAAGCCGCGCCGCACGCTTGAGCGCCGCCTCGGCGCGTCCGCCGATCCAGATCGGCGGGCCACCCGGCGTGAGCGGCTTGGGCAGCATGCTGATTTCGCCGAAGCTGAAATATTTCCCGCGATGGGCCACGCGCGGCTCGGTCCATAGCCGCCGGATAATCTCGATAGCTTCGTTGGCGCGCCCGCCGCGCTGTTTGATCGGAATTCCGCAGGCCTCGTATTCGGGCGGGAATTCGCCGCCTACGCCGACGCCGAAGATGAAGCGGCCGGCGCCGAGCAGCCGATCGACCGTCGCGACCATCTTGGCGACCACCGTGGGATGGCGCAGCGGCAGCAGGTACACGCTGGTGCCGAAGGTCAGCTTGGGCTCGAGCGCGCCCCAGAATGCGATCTCGGTGAGCGGATCGACGATCGGGCCGGTGAAGGCGATATGGTCGCCGGTGAAGACCGAGTCGTAGCCCATCCGCGCGACGGCCTCCACCGCACGCCGCGCCTGTTCGCCGTCGAGAGCGCCCGAGATGACGCCGAAGCGGATCTGATTCGCGAGTGGCAACGCGTCGCTCATTAGGTGTCCTTTCCCGGGTCTGACTCGGGCTTACACTACGGCACAAGGCATAGCGCGTCAGGCTGGAATGTCAAACGTTCCCCCTTCCCGCATCGGGAAGGGGGCCAGGGGGTTAGGTTTGCGGAGTCTACTTCTTCCCGCCGGCGCGGCGGCGTTCGCCGCTGGAGCGCGCGGACCGCGCATGCGACTTGGCGCCGGCTTCGCGCTCGGATGCCTGCTCGGCTTGCTCGGATTCAGGTGCGGCGACGCCACGCTTGCTGAGCGAGGCCTTCAGCGCCGCCATCAGGTCGATTACCTGGCCGCGGCGCGGCTCGGCCTGCGCGCCGCTGACCTGCTGGCCCGCGGCCTTTTGCTCCGCCGCTTCCACAACTCGGTCGCGATAGTTGTCGCGATACTCGGCAGGATTGAACTTGTCGTGAGTAAGCTCGTCGATCAGCCGCTTGGCGAGCGCAAGCTCGGGCTCCTTGACCGACTCGTTCGCGGCGCGATCGACTTCCTCGACCGGCTTGACCTCGTCGGCATAGTAGACCGTGTGAAGCATCAGGCCCTTGGCGTAGGGCCGAATCAGGATCAGATGCTCCTTGCCGCGCAGCGTGAATTTCCCGAGCGCGACGCGTTTGCTCGAAGTCATCGCATCGCAGAGCAGCCGGTAGGCTTTGCCCGCTCCCGGCTCAGCACCAAGGTAATACGCGTCCTCGAAGTAGATCGGATCGACCGCCGACAACGGCACAAACTCGATGATCTCGATCGCGTGGTCGTCGCGCGCCTCGAGATTCTTGAGCTCTTCGTCGGTGAAGGTGACGTAACGGCCCTTTTCGATCTCGTAGCCGCGCACCAACTCGCTGCGATCGACTATCGCGTCGTCGACCGGGCAGTAGATTTTCTGCTGGATCCGGCTTAGGTCCTTGGCATGCAGCAGGTTGAAGCTCACCGACTTGGCGGAAGTCGCGCTGAACAACCTGACCGGGATAGAAACCAGACCGAAGGAAATATTGCCACTGCCTGTGGGCCGTGCTGCCATGAACCCAGAGCCTCCGGTGGATAATCGTACCTTACGAATGACGGGCGAACACAATAGCCCTCCCCTGCGTATCCGCCAAGCTTCGATGCAGAGCACTGATTTTCCGGCGAAGTAAAGGCGAATGGTGAACGATGGCGCTGGAGAAGTATCGACAGAAGCGAGCCCCGGAGCGCACGCCCGAGCCCTTCGGCAAGGGCCGCGATAGCATCCCACGGCCGGCGGGCTCGATGTTCGTGATCCAGAAGCACGCCGCCCGCCAGCTCCATTATGACTTCCGCCTCGAGATGGAAGGCGTGTTGCGATCGTGGGCGATACCGAAGGGTCCCTCGCTGCGTCCGGCCGATAAGCGGCTGGCCGTGATGGTCGAGGACCATCCGATCGAATACGGCGACTTTGAAGGAACCATTCCGGCCGGAAATTACGGGGCAGGCGCCGTGATCGTATGGGACCGCGGCGAGTATCGGCCGATCGATCCGCAAGGCAACGCCGCCGACGCGGTGCGAGCCGGCAAGCTCGATCTGGAGCTGCACGGCTTCAAGCTGCGGGGCGCGTACACGCTGGTGCGCACGCGCGGGATGCCGGCCAGGAGGCAATCGGACGCCAAGGAACAGTGGCTGCTGATCAAAAAGCGCGACGACTACGCTTCCGATGAGGATGTCCTGGCGATCCATCCGCGCTCGGTGCTCTCCGGCCTGACGATCGAGGAGATGCGCGACAGCCGCGAGGCCGGCGCCGCGATCGAACGCGAGCTTGCCCAACTCAAGGCGCCCGCGCTTGCGGCTGCGCTGACCGCCAAGTCGTTTCCCCTGATGCTCGCGAAGCTCAGCGAGAATCCGTTCGACAGCGAGGGATGGATCTTCGAGCTCAAGTACGACGGGGTGCGGGCGCTCGCGATTCGCGACCGCGGGAATGCGCGGATTTTCGGCCGCAGCGGTATCGAGATCACGGCGCAATACCCCGAAGTCGCGCTCGCGCTCGACAAGCTGCCGTTCGAGCGTATCGTGCTCGACGGTGAGATCGTGGCTTTCGGCGACGACGGTCGTGCGAGCTTTCAGCTCCTCCAGCGGCGCATCGGGGCGCACGAACGGATCGATATCGAGCGCTTGAGCCTCTCGATCCCGGTCTGCTACCAGGTTTTCGATTTGCTCGCCTTCGCGGACTTCGATCTGCGTCCGCTCCCGCTCGAAACGCGCAAGACGTTTCTGTCTCGAGTCGTGAAAGGCGACGGACCGCTGCGCTATTGCGATCACTACGCGGCTCGCGGGAAGGACTTTTTTCAGGCAGTGGCGGAGGCGGGACTGGAAGGGATCGTCGCCAAGCGGCGCGACTCGAGCTATCGGGGAACGCGCGGCGGTGATTGGCTGAAGATAAAGTGCCCGCAGGTCAGACGCTTCGTTATCGGCGGATGGACCGAGCCGGCCGGCGCAAGATCGCATTTCGGGGCGCTGCTGCTCGGCGCGTTCGAGCCCGACGGCAGTCTGCGTTTTCTCTCGCGAGTCGGCACCGGCTTCGACCAGGATAAACTTCGCGAGATCCACGGACTGCTCGAGCGCCGGGTGCGCGACCGCTCGCCGTTTCGCCGCCCGACGGAGGCGGAGCCGCGAGTCCCGGCAGGCGCGCATTTCTGCGAACCCGATTTGGTCTGCGAAGTGCAATTCGGCGAATGGACCGACGACGGCGGCCTGCGTCATCCGAGTTTCCGCAACCTGGTCCAAGGAGCGAACCCGCGCGAATGCGTCTATGCCGGTCCGCGCCGCGAAAGGCTGCCCGTCCGCGATGATCCTCCGCCGGCCAAGGCCGCCGATTCAGGATACGACAGCGCGAAAAAGCCCGAGCGCGGATTCACGATCACCAACGCCGGCAAGGTCTTCTGGCCGGCCGAGGGCTACACTAAGGGCGACTTGATCCAATACTATCAGGCGATCGCGCCCTGGATGCTGCCCTATCTGAAAGACCGGCCGGTCGTTCTGACCCGCTATCCCGACGGAATCGAGGGCAAGAGTTTCTTCCAGAAAGACGCGCCGTCGTTCGCTCCCCAATGGATCCGGACCGAAGCGATATACTCGCCGGATACCGCCCGCGACATCGCCTACTTCGTGCTGGAGAGCGCCGAGGCAATCGGCTACATGGCCAACCTCGGCGCGATTCCGATTCATATCTGGTCGTCGCGCGTCCCGCATCTCGAACTGCCCGACTGGCTGCTGTTCGATATCGACCCCAAAGGCTCGACGACGCGTGCTGCGGTGATGGTCGCGATGGAAGTCGGCGCGCTCCTGCGCGGCGTGGGCCTGCGCCCCTATCTCAAGACCTCGGGCCAGCGCGGATTTCACGTCGTGGTGGGACTCGAGCCCAGATACACCTACGAGCAGGCGCGGATGTTCTCCGAGATGGTTTCGCGGCTGGTCGTCAGCCGTATCCCGGAGACCGCGACGATCGTCCGCGACCCCGCCTCGCGGGCCGGCCGGGTTTATATCGACTACCTTCAGCTCGGCCAGGGCAAGACGATCGCGGCTCCGTTCGCGGTGCGTCCGGTGCCGGGAGCGCCGGTGTCGGCGCCGCTCAAGTGGAACGAACTGCGCGAGGATCTCGACCCGGTCGCGTTCAATATCAAGACGATGGCGAAACGGATGACCCGGCTCAGACGCGACCCGTTTATCGGCGCGCTCGAAGACCGGCAGGCCATCGAGCCGGCCCTCCCCCGGCTCGAACGCGAGCTTCGCGAGGCCGGCCTGAGCGGCTGAGCGGGCCGAAAGATTTACCGCTTCGAAAGCTTTTCGCTTGTCAAGCTCGCTGCCCGCAACTACCCTAGAGTCGGGTCAGATGGCTCATCGCAGGCGTCATGCCGCTAGAGGCTGTTTATGGTAACCGACGACGATATCGATCGCGCCCTGGTCGAGGAAAATCCCGGGCCCTCGGAACTCGAGGCGGCGATGGGGCACGACACGCTCTCAAACGTGTTGAGCCATCCGCCGCTCATTCTCGACGCTCAAACCAAACTCTCCGAGGTGCTGCGCCAGATGCGGGAGCATCGCCGCGGCTGCGCGCTGCTCGTTACCGGCGGCAAGCTGGTGGGAATTTTCACCGAGCGTGACGTCCTGATGAAAGTCGCGGGCCATCAGATCGATCTGGAGCGCACGCCGGCCAGCACCTACATGACGCAAGACCCGGTTACGCTGCCCGCCGACGAAGTGGTGGCCTTCGCGCTCAACAAGATGGTCGTCGAAGGCTTCCGGCACATTCCCCTGGTGGACGACCAGAAGCGGCCGGTGGGAGTGGTCTCGATGCGCGAGATAAACGAGTACCTCTCCGATTACTATCGGCGCGACATACTCAACATCCCGTTCGATCCGAGCCTGCGCAGCCGCAGCCGCGACGGAGCATGATCGCGCGATCGCGCGGCTAACGCGCAAGAACACCCGCGGCGAAGCCGCAAAATCCACCTACGGCGAACCGCAAAATCCAATCGATCGGAACGGTGGCGAGACGCCGCGAGCGTGTGCCCGCGCGGCCCCGCTACTTGCGCATCACGTTGGCCGCCAGCAAGCCCTTCGGCCCTTCGGTAACTTCAAACTCGACCGTATCGCCCTGCTCCAGCGAGCGGAACCCCTCGCCGCCGATTGCTGAATAGTGAACGAAGACTTCCTTTCCGTCCTGCAGGGTGATGAAACCGTAGCCCTTTTTGGGACTGAACCACTTGACCACGCCGTTGGACATCTCCGGACCCTCCTGAAAGACGCTTCACTCCCCGGCGCGCGGTTCTTGCACTCCCCGATTTCTTTCGAAGGCAAGCCCCCAGCGCAACGGCGGGCATATAGCACACCCCGAGCCGTTCGCCCAAAGGGTCCAAAAGCACCCCTTCGGAGGAATTGGAACGATTTGGAGTCCGCCGAGCCGGCGGCCTCACAGCGAAGCGGCCCCGTGGGGGAGGCTGGGAAGCCACATCAACGCATGACGACATGCGGGCATGTCGGAAACAAAGGCAGCCGCCGCCTGCGAGATTCTTTTTCCCGCGTCCCGAGCATCGGTATCGTCTTGAACCCATAGCTGTCGCTCAGTCTCTGAATTTCCGCCGGGTCAAACTGTAGCGCGAACACGGCCGCCCCGGCGGGCCGGCGCTTTTTTCTTGGCATAGCGCTCCTCGCCTTTAGGCTATCTTAGCGGCACGCCCGCGCGCTTGCGCCCGCACTCCCCTGCTTCGGCCAGATCGCCGTTCCAGCGCGTCATCGTTCGCCGGACCGAACTGCAGGCGAGCGCGGCGAACAATTCGCGAAACAGCCTATATGTGGTATAATATTCTAATAGGGAATCTATCCGAGGTGGATTGATAATGAGCGATCACGATCGATTATTCGTTGAGCGCCGCCCGCAGGGTGATTATGCGGTGAGGCGACCCGATTCAGAAAGGGCCAGCGCGGTTGAGCCGACGCAGGCGGAAGCTATCGACCGGGCGAGAGAAATGAATCCAGGCAAAGCACCGTTGGTCGAGCGCGTCCGCTACACCGGTCGCGGTAAGCCTGACAAATGGCGCAAACCGTAGTTTCAGGGCTTAGTCTGTCAGGTTCAGGCTGGGATGGAGCTCCGGCCGTGTCCGCGTTTATGGATAAACGATGTCCTTGCTCGTTTACCTCGATACGAACGTCTTCGACAACTTGGTCAAGAAAACAGGCGGCGTCACAGAGGCCGACGAGGAACGCTTGCGCGCAGATGTTTGCTCGCGGAAGCTGACGGTCGTCGCCAGCCATATAAACATTCGAGAGACCCTCGCCGCGCTTCAGTCTCGCCCCGAGATCGCAAAAGCGCAGCTCGGCCTGATTGTAAGTCTGGCGGACCGGGGATCGCTTGATTAAATTCAGCACCCAAATTCTGGAAGACGACATCAGGCACTTCGCCTTCAACGGCGAGGGGGCCGGCACCCCCTATCAGAGGGAACCTACCAACATCTGGGCGATATTGCAGCGCGTAATTGAAGGCCGCATGAGCGCCAAACAACTCGACGCAGTCATCGGTGAGGACCGGGAGCAAAAACGAGAATTTCTGGAGGGCGTCCGGAAATCTCGTGCTGATACGACAAATGAGCTCGAAGAGCTCAGGAAACTTGGCGCGATTCCGAGTTTTGAGCAATTCTTCGAGGACGGTGCCGAGAAATTTGTCCTCGATTTCATTGGGTCCTTCGACGTGGCCGAAGAGTGTAAGCGACGCGGTGTCGACAAACTGTTGAGGATTCCAAGTATCCGGGCCATGGTTGGTCTCGGTATGTCATTCATCTACCGAACTGCGGTCGAGGGCAAAACGCCTAGAAGCTCAGCTCTTCGCGACCTGCAGCACGCACCGTCCGCCGCGGCAGGCGCGGACATCTTTGTCACTCACGACGAAGAACTTGCGTTCCTGTTCCGCCGTGTGCCTATCAAGGGCTTTCGAGTGATGCGACTGCACGAGCTCCTGGAAGATGAAGGGCGGCGCACCTAAGGGGTCTGCCCGGCTTCGCCTAGCTAAGCCGTGCGGGTGAACGTGATTATACGAATCTCAGTTTGTTAATGGACAAAGGCACCTGGAAAATGATCGCTTAATCTCTTATCCGCTGGCGCCTGAGGATTTTGAACTGGTGGCGAATTCGCGTGAGCAAAATCGGACGAAATGAACGGTGCCGCTGCGGTAGCGGCAAGAAATACAAGCGCTGTCACGGCGACGGTGCCCCTACGCCGCCGCCTGTGGCCGATGCGGCGGCCCAACGCTTTGCTCGAATCGCACTAATGCGCCATCAAGCCCGTCAAAAGGAAATCGAGAGCCAGTTCGGCCTAGGAAGACCCCCGATCAGTTTGGAGTTGAATGGCTATCAGATTGTGGCCGTAGGACCGGAACTCCATTGGTCGAAAAAGTGGAAGACTTTTCCCGACTTCCTGATGGACTATTTCAAAACAATAATGGGAAGCGAATGGGGGCGGGCCGAGCTCGCCAAACCGCGCGAGCAATGGCACCCGCTGTTTTCTTGGTACGCGATGACCTGCGAATATCAAAAGAAGGTCATCACCACGCCGGGGCAGCCAATGTCGGCTCCGATGATAGGTGCAGCTTGCGGAGTATTATGGCTGGCCTATGGCCTGTATCTCCTGAGGCACAACGCCGAAATCCAGACGCGACTACTGCAGCGGTTGCGCACGGCCGACCCTGTCCAGATTTTCGGCGCGCTCCAAGAGGTTATTATTGCCGCCGCTATGATACGTGCTGGATTCGAGCTTGAGCTCGAGAATGAAGCCGATGGGTCAGAAACACATTGCGAGTTTACCGCTACGTCAAAACTTACCGGAAAACGGTTTTCCGTCGAAGTTAAGGTTTGTAACCCGGGCAGGTCTGACGAAAACGACGGCCGCTCCCGCACCATCCGGCAGTTGTCGGGGGCACTCGGCAAGACTGCCAAGCACCCGCGGATCGTCTGCGTCGATCTGAATCAGCCTGTTCCTGCCGACTCCACGATACAATCCACAGAAAAGGTCATCAGGCACGAGATGCAGCGTATTCGGCGCGCTGAGAAGTACCTTAAAACAGCCCCAGCTGCATACATCGTGCTCTCCAACTTCCCGTTTCGTTTCGACTTGGAAGGAACAAATTATCCTCGTGCAGCCTTACTCGAGGGATTTAAGATCCCTCGTCTTTCCAGCGATACTCCGTTCACCTCTGTCCGCGACCTGTCCGAATTTAATGCCGAGCATGCTGATCCGTCCCGGTTCGTTCAGGCCCTGGTGCGGATGCAGATCCCGAGTACCCTTGATGGAGAGTTGCCGAGCAGGGCCTTCGGCGGCAAAGGGCCGCTGCCACCGATACTCATCGGTGAGCGCTACATGGTTCCCGACGCCGATGGCCGGGAAGTTCTGGGTGAGCTGGTTTCAGCGGTGATGGTCGAGAACCAGATGAAAGTTGCGGCTGTAGTGCGTCT
>Ga0181521_10008895_pt1 | contig 10185 bp, 9 predicted proteins | sample PEATcosm2014_Bin_32_FD_119764 | JGI IMG/M metagenome (GOLD analysis project Ga0181521, IMG submission 119764) | Peatland microbial communities from MTU Mesocosm Facility, Houghton, MI, USA - PEATcosm2014_Bin02_60_metaG | ecosystem: Environmental > Terrestrial > Soil > Wetlands > Peat | place... | reverse complement strand
GCTTTCCTCTTTCCGCATAGATTCGTTCTCCCGCGCGAGGCATCCGAAGTCGAGCTTTATGCGAGCATAGCAGATAGGCCGGTGTCCTGAAGTTGAAACGTCTCGCCGAGGCTGGGGGCACACATCGACCCTTAGCCTGATAAGGGTCTTCAGTTGATTGGCATACCCAGTCTTTTGTACGAGGGAGATTGAATCGCGAAATGAAATCGGGGCTCCAAGCCGGGATTGGCGAAGGGGCCCGAATCACCTCGCTGCGGAGAGAAGTCCGCAGAATCGGCCCGAACAGGTCCGTATCGCGTCCTCTCCGGTGGCCTCAAGACCGTGGGAACCGCGCATACGCGCGGATGCGAAACCCCCTCAGTCAGCCGGTTCTTTTCAACCAGTCAACCGGTTGGCACCCTAGCGGCAGTCAACGTCGGTGGTTGACGCTGTGCAGCCGGGACGACAACGGCACCGATCACTGACTCTGATCCAGCCCGGAGATGTTCCGCATTGTCGCCAGAACCTGGCTCGTGTCGATCGTGAACCCGATGGTCCCGCGCACCTCGGCCTCGTTAATGAGGTCTGATCGGTTCGCTACTGTTATCGATATCGGCACTTCGACCCCGGCGAGCCATTGAACATAGGGAATCGGCAGGTTGATCTTGAATTGGGCGCTATAGGTCGGACTGACCCCCTCCATCCACTTCGCTTGCCCAAGGAGGCTTAGGCGCACTGGCTTCGGCCCCGTAAGTTTATCTGGGGAAAACTGAAACTGCAAGCCAGCAGCGATCTGGCCCCCTTGCGCGTTCTGGCCTTGAATGTGCTGAACGTTGTAGGAACCGTTGCCTGTGAAACTGAACAGTCGGTTGATGCCGTAGTCAAAAATCGCCTCGCCCTGGTATTGGTCAGCGCCGCCGTTCTGTGGTTGTTTGGTCTGGAATGAGACCGAAAACTGTGGCCGCTGCTGGAACTCTGCGATGGCAAGGCTAGCTGCACTATTCAGGTCAGAGAACGCTTTAACGGCGGCCGCGGTTACCCAGCTGTTCATCGTGTCCAGCCCTACTTCCGTCTGAATTTTTGTAAAAGTTTCCGTGTCGCGCAATTTGTTAAGGAAGTTCATCTCGTCGGTCGCCGAAACAGCAGAGCCGTCTCTCGTCTCGTTAAAGATCCTATTGAATTTACCGTCCTGGTACATTTCGAGCAGCCGGTTCTGAATGTCGTTGGATAGTTTACCAAAGGCTGTCGTAGCCGTGTCCACCGCTTCCTGTACCTTCGCAAAGTCGGCGCGGCACACATCGCGTCCCCACAATATGACCTTTGCACCAGCGATGATTGGTTTCACATTGTTCGAATTCGTGGTTTCAGCCGGTTTGGATCCACTGGATTGGGTTGCACTCGGTGCAGAGCCATTGGTGCCGCTATTTCCGTCGTCGAACCCAGCGGTGAAGGAAAAACGTCGCATAGCAGACGCCCAGGGCTGACAGTAGTACTCGGGGCTTAGCGGCTCATACCCTAATGCGGCGGCGTAAAGAGCATAGCCGCTGACGGTCGCGGAACCTGTTGTTGTGTCAGTCGAGTTCTTTGAGCTCGAAGTGCCTGCGGTCAACCCCGCGGCATTCAAAGCGATTCCAACCAGATCCGATGCCGAACTTGTGTCAACTAGCGTCGTGCTATTGGTACTTATGCTCGGTGCTTCCGTCTGGTTTGCATTGGATCTGCTGCCCACGGCGACCTTGGCGGCTTCGCCGGTGGCTTGGTTCGCTGCTATTAGTTGGGCTCTGAGCCACTCGCTGAAGGCGTCCCCAACACCCGCTGCGGCCGGGGCCGCCGGCTGAGCGCTGGTTCTTGCGGCGTGCCCCGCGATAACGAGAACCAACACGAGTACGCCTGAAATGCCTTTTGTGAAACTTGACATTTTTGTCACTGCTCGATGGGCACTCATTTGGTTAACAGAATTCGCAACGCTTCGGGAAAGTAGTCGGTTGCGGTCGTGCTCGCGTATGTGCAGTTCTTGCAGGTTTGGAGCTGATTCCCGCTTTTGTCGTAGCGAATCGCCGAATATATGTATTGAGTCGCTGCGACGAAGTGCACTACCAATGTGTGAGTTACGTCGTCCTGGCTCGGCGTGGTCAATGGCCATCTTGTACGACATTTCCCCGGGGTTACGGGCGGGGTGCTAGGAGAAAGAATTACGGCGCCGGTCAAGTCGGTAATAGCGAAGACTGCCTGCGCACCCAAAAATGAAACCTCGTAGACCAGGTATTCCCCAGCGGTCAGATCAAGGCCAACCGCCAAGACACGGCCACTGCATGAAACGTTTACTGCCATCGTCGCTCCTCCCGGTTCTTATTCCTGTCTAGAGAGCTGCGCCCTCCCTTGCCACCGATGCTGCAGGCTTCGGTAGGAAGCAAACGAGAAGTCTCCCGTCAGCATCCGAAGCCCGCTAACCCGCAGTCACTGGGAGTGCGGAAACGGTGTCGTCTTAGCGTAATGAGCCAACGGGCTGTCAACCCTGGCGGCTGACCCGGACTTTGAAGGGTACGCAGACCATCGATCAAACCGTTGTTACGCAGTCTCGAAGCTCGCTGGGTTGACGCGGCTCGTATGCTAGCGCGGTGTATTCCCTGCTGTTGTGCCAGCGCCCGGTTTCCAGAGGCACCCACTGTGGATCACGCGTTACGGGGTGGAGCAGGTACCCATGGGCTGGACAGCGTACACCTTCTGGCAGCACACTGATTCTGGCGCCATCGTCCGGCGCTTTGCGTGCGCGAGGCCGCCGGCTCTATGGTTGCCGGGAGGACCTATGCAAAACATCGACGGAATCCGCGGACTCAAGGACCTCTTCGTAAGCGCGGTCAACGGCGGCACAACGACCGTTGAGGAGATGCATGCCGCGATCGCGCGGCGTCCTTTCGACGCGCTCGAACTCGCCCCGCTGACCCCTATCCCGGCGGCGGTTCGGATGCTTCACGACGGAATCGCGGGCGGTATCTACTGGGGTCTTCGCAGCCTGATGGAGTTGGCCGGGGGTGCGGCCGACTGGGTGCTAACGCCGCTCGAACAGACACTGCCGGCCGCAGAAGAGCCGCTGCCCGCCGCCCTGGATCTCGCCATCAGCGCGCTGAACGGGTTGATGGGCGACCATCTGGAACGGAATGGAAACGGTTTGCGGACCCGCATGGAGTTCCGTCATGACGGTCGAACCGTCGCCCTGGACGCCGAGGGTCTCCGCCGTACGTACCCCGGCGCCGGCCGAAAGCTCGCCGTGTTCGTTCATGGCCTCGCGTGCAACGAGCAGGTGTGGCGGTTTTACTCCGAAGAACAATATGGCGACCGCGATACGACCTACGGGTCGCTCCTGGAACAAGACCTCGGCTACACGCCGCTCTATCTCCGCTACAATTCCGGTCTCCACGTTTCGGAAAACGGCGCGCTGCTGGCCGAGAAAATGGAAGAGCTGGTCAGCGCATGGCCCGTCGCCGTGGAGGAGATCGTTCTCATCGGCCACAGTATGGGCGGGCTGGTCGCGCGAAGCGCGTGCCATCAGGGCAAGCAACGCCGACACGGCTGGATCGGTTCCGTTCGCCATATCTTCTGCCTCGGCACCCCGCATCTTGGAGCGCCGCTCGAGAAGCTCGGCAACCTGATGGGATGGGCCTTGAACGTGTCCGACGTGACGCGGCCGATCGCGAACCTCGTCAACGGCCGCAGCGACGGGATCAAAGACCTGCGCTTTGGCTACCTGGTCGAGGAGGATTGGCGGGGACGAGATGCTGACGCGCTGCTCGAGGACAATCGCCATGACATCCCGTTTCTCGACTCGGCGGCGCACTACTTCGTTGCCGCAACCGTGACGGAAAGGCCGAGCGATCCGCTCGGCGTCGTTCTCGGCGACCTGCTGGTGAGATTTCCAAGCGCCTTGGGCCGCGGCGTGCAGCCGGCGAGACACGTCTCGTTTCGAGCCGCGAACAAGAGCCACGTGGGGATGATGACCCACCTGCGTCTGCTCAACCATCCTGCGGTCTACGATCAGATCCGATTCTGGCTCAAGCCGGCGACCGCCGCGCGAATTGCCTGGCGAAACGAGCGCGGCGAAAGCGCGACTACTGATAGCGCCTGAAAGAGTCCCACGTCTCGGTAAGCGGGTGATGCATCCCGTGACACAGGATGATCGGCCCGTTCTCGTAGGGCATCACGTACGGAGCGCCGATCCATCCCGCGACTTCGCTTCGCTGGCAAAGCGCCCGCCACCGATCCGGGTCGCCATTGACGTGGATTAGCACGCTGCCGTCATAGCCGCGTGGTCCCCACAGAAAATACTGGGCCTGGCCGCATAGCGCTGGCGGCAATCCGTCCGCGCGCCCGTAGACATCGATCGCGGCCGCCTCGCCGTAATCCATGGTCATGATCGCGGCGCGGGCGCGCTCGTCAGGCGGCAACGACTCATACACGGCCGCGACCTGCTTCTCCATCTGGCGCCATCCGAGCTGGTCAGAAAAGATCTGGGTGAGCGGCGCACCGATCGCCGTCAACTCGTCGGCGCGCGGCCGCAGATGAGTCGCGTCGAGGTAGCGAGCCAGCACCGGTGGATCGAGAATCGGCAATATGACCGGCACGATCGGGGCGAGCATCGCAGCCGCCGCCGCATACCACAGCACTCGCAACCATCGGGCTAATTGGGCGCAAGCTACTGCCCCAACCGCGAACATGGTCGGGTACGCCGGCGAGAGATAGTAGTCCTTGCCGTGCGTGCCGATCACGATCGCGGTCGCGGCGACGAATGCGATCGACAGAAAGCGCGCCTCGCGCAGTTTCGCGCTCCGGAACGGCGCGATCGCACCGGCGATCCAGAGCGGAGCCAGCACGAAGTTCATCAACAATATCTGGCCGATCTCGAACCTGATCGGCCCACCCGTCAGGTTCTTCTTCGTGGTCGCATAGTGGATCATCGTGAAGAAGGGCCAGCCGTGTAGAGCCTGCCAGATCAGGCTCGGCGCTCCGATCAGCGTGCAGGCGAGCACGCCGTACCATAGCTGCGGCCATCTGATGATGCGGCGCGCGCTGGTAAGAATCACGCCGATTCCGAGCGCGATCAGCCAGATGCCCATTCCGTACTTCGCTTCAAGCGCCACGCCGGCGATCGCTCCGGCCCATAGCGGCGCGCGCCGATCGCCGTCGATGACGCCGCGGGCGAGCATATAGGCGCAGGCCGTCCACGCGATCGGCTCGAAGCTCGAAGTCGTGAGTATCGTGGAAAATCCGACCAGCGCCGGCGACAGGCCGATTGCGACGGCGGCCATCCAGGCCGAGCTGCGGTCGCCGCCGAGCGTTCGCGCAAACGCAGCCGTCAGCGGAATCAGCGCGACCAGCGCGGCGATCGCCGGAAGACGCAGTGTCCAGGTGTGATCGCCGAAAAGTTGCGTCGCCGCCGCCAGAATCGCGACCAGCGGCGGAAGATCGACATAGCCGAAGGCCGGATGGCGCCCGCAGACGATGAAGTAAAGCTCGTTGCGGAAAGTGTCGTAGCGGCCCGCAACCGCGATACCGACCAGCCCCAACAGCGCGGCGAACGACCATACGATCGGGTCTTCTTCGATCGCGGTGCGCATCGCCGCGAGCAGCGATACAGGACTCCGCGGGCGCGATTCGTTATTCATCGCGCGACATTATAATGGAACAGCGTACCGCGTCGCACGGATTTGCCGTCGATTTTTCGGTAGACGGCACGCCGCGTTCATTCGTAGATTCGCATCATGCTCCAATCGAGCCTGCCCGCGCGCGACGAGATGATCCGCGCCTACCAGACCCGCGATTCGAGTTACGAAGGCGTGTTCTTCACCGCCGTTCGCACCACCGGAATTTTCTGCCGGCCGGTTTGTCCCGCCCGAAAGCCCCGGCCCGAGAACGTCGAATTCTTCGCCACGGTTCGCGAGGCGCTCGCAGCCGGATACCGCCCGTGCAAACGATGCCGCCCGCTGAATCCCGCCGGCGACCCGCCGCCGTGGCTCAACGCCTTGATTGCCGAAGTCGAGCGCGATCCTGACCGGCGCTGGCACGACGCGGATCTTCGCGAGCGATCGATCGAGCCCGCGCGCGTGAGCCGATGGTTCAAAAGCCATCACGGCATGACCTTCCACGGCTACGTGCGGGCGCGGCGTCTGGGCCGCGCACTCGGACAAATCAGGCTCGGCACCGATCTCACGCAAGCGGGCTACGATCACGGTTACGAGTCGGTCAGTGGATTTCGCGAGGCCTTCCGGCGGCTGTTCGGAGAGACGCCGGGGCGGAGCCGCTCATCGCGGCTGCTGGTCTTCACGCGCTTACTGACGCCGCTCGGGCCGATGGTCGCGGGCGCGAGCGACGAAGGGCTGTGCCTGATCCAGTTCGCGGATCGCCCGATGCTCGAGACGCAGATTCGGCGGCTCCAGAGACGATTGGACGCAGCGATCGCGCCGGGCGACAATCGGCACATCGCGCAAATCGAGCGCGAGCTCAGGGACTACTTCGCCGGCAAGCTCAGAGAGTTCCGCGTTCCGCTCCGCATCGCCGGAACCGACCTTCAGCGCGCAGCTTGGGCGGAGCTGCTGCGAATTCCGTTCGGTACGACGATCACTTATCAGGAGCTCGCCCGCCGCGTCGGCCGCGACTCGGCGATTCGCGCCGTCGCGCACGCCAACGGCGACAATCCGTTCTGTATAGTCGTGCCGTGCCATCGCGTGGTCGGCTCCGACGGATCGCTCACCGGCTACGGCGGCGGACTCTGGCGCAAGAAGCTGCTGCTCGAGCACGAGCGAAGCTGCGCGCGCGATGAACCCCGCGCTATCGAGATCGGAATCGGCGAGAAGCTGAGCCGTCGGACTCGCGCGCTTGCCTGAAGCCAATGCAATCGATTCGGCAGCAGGCGCCGGGCGCGCATCTCGAGACGCCAGGCATGTTGAGAAACCCCGCGCGCGCGGTTGAGGAACCGCGGAGCAGTTCCTATACTCTGAGCCGGTGGCGTTGGCGATGGCAGGCGGTGAGAGCGCAGCAGCTCAGACTTTCTCGACCCGATCGGCGGCGCGTATCCTTGCCGTCTCTCCCGATCGAATTCGCTACTGGGTAAAGCGCCGCCTGATTCATCCGGCCGCGACCGAGGGACGCCAGTACCGCTTCGCCTTCAACGACTTGCTCGTGATGCGCCTGGCCAAGGAGCTGCTCCCGAGCCGGCGCCATCTGGAAACCATCCAGCGATGCTTCGCGCGCGTGCGCGGGCTGGTTGGTCCCGCGCGGCCGATGACCTCGCTCAGGCTCTGCAACGAGGACGGGCGGATCGTGGTGCGCGAGCGCGGATTCGCATTCGAGGCCGAGAGCGGGCAGTTGATGCTCGATTTCGACTCGCTGGCGGCGGTCTTCGCGCCCGAGGAAGAGCCTGCCGCGAAACGGACGCGCCCGGCGGCATCGGAAGAGGCTCTGCTGGCGCGCCGGATGTTCACCGAGTTGCTGGCGAGCGGGACGCGCAACGCCGAAGTGCATCTGAAGATCGCCGCGGTTCTGGAACGCGACGGCGATAGCTCCGCCGCGCTCAAGCATCTGCTGAGCGCCGCGACGATCGAACCCTCGGCCGCAGAGGTCCACGAACGGCTCGGGGCGCTCTATCGCAGCCGTAATGAGGACGACAACGCGATCAGGAGTTTCCAGCGCGCGCTGGAATGCGACTCCGCGCGGGTCGAGCCCCATCGCAATCTCGCCGAGCTCTTCGAGCAGGCCGGGCGCAAGCGCGACGCGCTGCGCCATCTGAGCGCCGTCAATCGCCTCACGCGCGATAGTTAGACTCCGCTCCAGCGCAGCCGCGATAACGCCCGTCGAGCTATAATGCTGAAGCGGCCGCGGTATCGGACGCCGGGCTGAACTGTGCATAGCGAGCTCAAAGACGCGATCGGCGACTTCAACCGGGGCCGCTACTTCGACGCAGCCGAGCGATTCGAACGCGCGGCAACGATCGTCGAGCCGGAACTAAAGGAACTGATAGGCGCGCTGAACCGGATCGCAGCGGCGCTGCATCTGCGATTCAATCGCGGCGGCCGGCAATCGTCGATCAACCTGCTGTCGCAGGCGATGCTCACGCTCGAAGACTTCAAGCCGTCGCGCGGCGGTTTAGATATAGAGCGATTGTCGGCTGAGCTGTCGGCCTACACCGACGAGTTGCGCGCGAGTCCGCGCAACGAGTTGAGCGGCGCGCGCTACCGCCTCCGGCTCTTCACCGAGCGCCGCCGCGCCCCGAAGATCATCGTGCGCGAATGACCCGCACCTCTTATCAAAACACCGAGGCCGCGTGTATCCTGCCGGAAAGGAGCGATCCAAATGAAAAGGATTTTAGAATCCGTCGCTGTCGTTGTCCTGGCTGTGCTTGTGTCCGGCGTCCTGCTGGCGCAAAGCAACCCTTACATCGGCACATGGAAACTGAACACCGCAAAGTCGAGATTCAGTCTTGCGCCGGCGCCAAAGGAGTTGACGCAGACATTTGAAGCGCACGGCGATGGCGTAAAAGTCAGCACCGAAGGAACTGCGGCGGATGGGAGCCACACCGCGTACAGTTACATGGCAAACTACGACGGCAAGGACAATCCGGTGTCAGGGACGGGAGCACCGGGTGGGGCCGATACCATTGCCCTTAAGCGCCTCAACCCGAACATAACCGAATCGACTTGGAGAAAAGCCGGAAAAGTAGTGCGCACGGCGCGAAGCGTAGTCTCAGACGATGGGAAGGTCAGAGGGGTTACGTCGAGAGGGACTGATCCGAACGGCCTGCCGGGAAGAGACCTGATAGTGTTCGACAAGCAGTAAGCCCAGGGACCTTTTCGATAACTCACCTTGCTCGATAACTCACCTTGGTGCCAGTAAGATGCGCCGGTAATGGGCCGTACCTCCTTACATCTCCCGGCGACCTTCTTACACCCCGCTTATGCCTTCCGCAGTCTCTCTCACACCTTTCCCGCTCGCGCCTCCCACACCTCTCCCGCGGATGCGGGACGTGGCCGCGAAGCGGCCCAGCCCGCAGCCGCGCACCGGGAGAGGTCGGAGCGTGACTTGCCACAGCAAGTCGCGCTTCGGGTGAGGGCGGCGCGCCGGTGAACCCAATCGCGAGCATCGCGAGCCCATCGCGGCGCCACGCGCTCGACGCGTTGCGCGCCGCGATCCTCGGATGCGAGCGATGCCCCGCGCTGGTGCGCTGCCGCTCGCGAGTGGTGCCCGGCGACGGCGCGGCGCCGGCCACCGTCGCGTTCGTGGGGATCGCGCCGGGCCGCTTCGGCGGCGATCGCACCGGAATTCCGTTCAGCGGCGATCGCTCCGGCGATCTGCTCCGGCGCATGATCCGCAACTCGGCGATCCGCCGGGTTTTCATCACCAATCTGGTCCGATGCAACCCGCGCGACGCTCGCGGCCGAAATCGCGATCCGAGCCGCCGCGAGATCGCAAATTGCCGGGCGCATCTGCTCGCCGAGCTCGAGCTGGCGCATCCGCGCATCGTCGTATGCCTGGGCCGGATGGCATGGCGCGAGCTTGCGGGACGCGACGCGATCTTCGATCCGCGCCGCGGCTCGATCACCATTGCCGATGGATTGCGGCTCTACGCGATGTACCATCCCGGCTACGTCATCCGCGGCGCCTACTCGACTCGCGACTACGCACGCGACTTCCGCCGCCTGGCCGCCCTAATCGGCTCCAGTTGAATTGGCTGCCCAATTGACTCTACGGAAGGCTCCGGCAATGCTCACCAGCGATGGACCTCACGCCTGAGTTCGTCCGCGAAGGCCTCGAGCGCGCCCGTTACATCACCAACGAGCGCGTCGAGACCGCGATCTTCCTCGCGCTCGCGCTCGACAAGCCGCTCCTGATCGAAGGACCCGCCGGCGCCGGCAAGACCGAGGTCGCCAAGGTCCTGGCCGAAATGCTCAAGACCGAGCTGATTCGCCTGCAATGCTACGAGGGCCTCGACGAGGCGCGCGCGCTTTACGAATGGAATTACCAGAAGCAGTTGCTGCGCCTGCAGGCCGGCGAAGATCAAGGTCTCCGATGGGAAGAAGTCTCGGAACACATCTTCTCGCGCGATTTCCTGCTCGAGCGGCCGCTGCTCAAGGCGATCTCCGCGCCCCACAAGGTCGTGCTGCTGATCGACGAGGTCGACAAGGCCGACGAGGAGTTCGAGGCGTTCCTGCTCGAGCT
>Ga0181521_10008890_pt1 | contig 10187 bp, 9 predicted proteins | sample PEATcosm2014_Bin_32_FD_119764 | JGI IMG/M metagenome (GOLD analysis project Ga0181521, IMG submission 119764) | Peatland microbial communities from MTU Mesocosm Facility, Houghton, MI, USA - PEATcosm2014_Bin02_60_metaG | ecosystem: Environmental > Terrestrial > Soil > Wetlands > Peat | place... | reverse complement strand
AGGGTTTGCGCGAAGCGGGACGCGAGCCGATATTTAGCGAGGCGATTTCGGCGATCGGCGTCGAGCCAAAGTAATAATCGACGAAGCCCGGGGTCTCATAGACAAGATGGCGATAGGCCGACATCGCGGCGATCGACAGCCTTGAAGCGGTCGCGAGAAATTCGTCCGGCGGCGCCTGCCGGTCTGAGAGCAGCGTCGCCTCCAGCGTCGCGGCGACGATCAATTCGAGTTGAAGGCGGCCGATCTGCGGATTGGCGTATTTGGCGGCGATCACCTCGCCCTGTTCGGTCAGGCGTATCTGGCCGTTCACCGTGCCGGGCGGCTGCGCCAGAATGGCGTCGTAGCTCGGGCCGCCGCCGCGTCCGACCGTGCCCCCGCGCCCGTGAAACAGCCGCATCGAAATATTGGGCTGGCCGGCGAAGAACTCCGCCAGCGCCGTCGAGGCGCGGTAAAGCTCCCAAATGCTCGTGAAGATGCCCCCGTCCTTGTTGCTGTCGGAATAGCCCAGCATGATGTCCTGTTGGGCGCCCGAGTTGGCGATGAGCTTGGCGATCCCCGGAAGCGCATAGAAGTCCCGCATGATCGGCGCGGCGTTGCGCAGATCCTCGATGGTTTCGAACAGCGGCACGATGATCAAATCCGCCGAGACGACGCCGGCGTCGCGCGGATCGAGCGTGCCGTGCATCATGCCGCTTTCCTTTTGCAGCAGCAGCACTTCCAGAAGATCGCTGACGGTCTCGGTGTGGCTGACGATGTAATGGCGGATCGATTCGTCGCCGTAGGTCTTGCGCATCGCGGCGGCCTTGGCGAAGATCGCCAGTTCGTCCTCGACGGCTAGCGAATATTTCGCGTCCAGCAGCCGAACGGGGCGCGGATCCGACAGCAGCCGCAGCAACAGCTGTTGCTTCTCCAACTCAGGGAGCGCCGCGTAATTGTCGGCGATGCGCGCCTGCGCCAGAATTTCCGTGATCGTCTCCTCGTGACGGTCCGAGCTTTGGCGCAGATCGACGGTGGCGAGGTGGAAGCCGAACACTTCCACGGCGCGAATCAAGGGCTCCAGGCGCTGCGCGGCGATCACCTCGCTGTGGTGCAGCCGCAGCGACTCGTCGATCGTGACGAGATCGGCGAGAAAGGCCCAGCTGTTGGCGTAGGCCGCGCCCGGCGCCACCGCGTGCCGCACAGCCTGCCCGCCGGTCAAATGCTCCAGCGTGCCGGCGAGGCGCGAGTAGACGCCGATCAGCGCGCGGCGGTAAGGTTCGTCGTCGCGGTGTGGATTGTCATCGCCCGCGCGGTTGGCCAGCTCCTCCAGCGCTCTGGTGGCGCCGGCGTATTTGCGCGAGATCGAAAGCTCCGCGCCGAGCTGATGCACCTCGACGAGATAAAAGCGCAAGGCCACCTCGGCCTGCATCTTCAGCGCGGTCTCCAGCGAGGCGGCGGTGACGTTGGGGTTGCCGTCGCGGTCGCCGCCGACCCATGTGCCCATGCGCAGGAACGGCGGCACGCGCAGCCCTTCGATGCGCCGCTCGATGTCGGCGTAGATATGCGGAATCTCGCGCAGGAAGGTCGAGCGGTAATAGCTCAGCGTGTTCTCGATTTCGTCGCGCACGGTGAGGCGCGACTGGCGCAACAGCTCGGTCTGCCACATTTGCGAAACGCGCGCGCGCAATTGCGCGTCGTTCTGCTCGAGTTCGGTCTTGGAGCGCAAATGTTCGCGCGCCGCGAGCAGCTCGAATATCGAACGTTCGGCGTCGAGCAGGCTCTTGCGCCTGACCTCGGTCGGATGGGCGGTGAGCACGGGAGAGACCCACCCGCGCGCGAGAACCTGGGCGATCTTGCCGGCGCCCACGGACGCCTTGCGCAAATGGGCGAAGGTGCGGTTGAGGCTGGGCTCGATCAGGCTCGTCTTTTCGCCGGCGGCCTCGGCCCGCGCCCGCTGCTGCAAGGGATGCAGATCCTCGGCGATATTGCCGAGATGCAGAAAATAGCTGAAGGCGCGAATGACCGTCAGCGCCTCCTTGGCCGAAAGGTTGCGCAGCAATTGATCGAGCTTGCGGTCGGCCTCGGAATCGCCAAGGTCCATCGCGTCCGGCGTCCCTTGGGGACGCCCGTTCTTGGCGGACGGGCGTTCCTCGGACGCCTTATGGCGGCTCGCGGCGACCGAGAGGCGACGGATCGTCTCGATGCGCTCGAACGCCTCGTCGCCCTCATGTTCACGCACCGTCTCGCCGAGCAGCCGGCCCAGGAGCCGCACATCGTCATGCAGCCCATGGTCGCCTTTCCGCGGCTCGGCCTTTTGCGGCGCGGCGGGCGTGGAAACGGCGGCGGCGTGAGCGGCGGCGGCGGCGGAAGCGTTGTTTTCGACATTCATGAGGTGTCGCGATCCTTGGCGAAGCCCGCGGGCGGAGGTTTCCCTATAGCAGATTTCGCGCCGGGTAGGACGCGGGGCGGCGAAGCCGGTCGCCGCAGCCTTGCCAGCCGTGTCGAATTTGACGAAAAGGCGAGCGACCGCTTCCAACACCAGGGACGCCGGCGATATAACCGTCACTCGTCCCGGAACCTTAGGAGCCGCGCCCATGTCCGCCCCGTCCTCGCCAAATATTTTTGACCAGTGGGACACTTATCACAAGGTGGTCGCCGCCAATTTCATGTTCCACCGCGAGATCGCGGAGGCCTTGCGGCGTGCGCTCGCCGCGCGCTTTTCGGGACGGCGGCCAGCTTTCCTCGATCTGGGCTGCGGCGACGCCACGGCGCTGGCGCCAGTGCTGCGGGAACAGCCGCCGAGCCGCTACAAGGGCGTCGATCTCTCGGAGACCGCGCTGGAGCTCGCCGCGCGCGAACTGGCCGACCTGCCTTGTCCGGTGACGTTGACGCATGGCGACATCCTCGAAGCGCTGGACGAAGACGACTCCCATGACGCGATCCATTCGAGCTTCGTGCTGCATCATTTGCCGACCGAGCGGAAGGCCGAGTTTTTCCGCCGCGCCGCCCGCCAACTCGCGCCGGACGGCCTGCTGTTGCTGGTCGACGTCGTGCGCGAGGAGGACGAATCGCTCGATGATTATTTTCGGCGCTATTGCGGCTGGCTGCGCCGCGAATGGACGGGTTTGAGCGCGGAAGAACGGGACGCCATCTGCGATCACCTCGTCAACAACGACCTGCCCGAACCCTATTCCACCCTGGTCGCGCTGGCGCGCGCGGCGGGACTGCGGGAAACGCCCGGCGGCGTCCATTACGGCGCGCATCGGCTCGTCTGTTTCGCGCGGGACTGACGGCGCCCGAATCGGGGGCGTTCCTGTCGGGCGAGGCCGAACCGCGATTCGCCGCCGCCCGGACGCGCCCGCGCCGACAAACATGGGCCAACGGGATGAAACGAAACCGCGCGTCCAATTTTTGGGGCGCCGCCGGCTTGCCTCGCGGCGCGCTTTGGGTAACATCGTCGGCTCTCGTTTCCTTCGAAGGACGCTTTCATGCCGATTTACGCCTATGCCTGCGCCGATTGCGCGCATGAGTTTGAAACCCTCGTACGCTCGAACGAATCGCCCGCCTGTCCCAAATGCGGCAGCGAGCGGCTCGACCGCCAGATATCGCTGATCGCCAAACCCGCCTCGGGCGGCCCGAGTTCGGCGCAGGGCGCCGCGCCGGCCTGCGCGGCGATGGAGGGCGGCGAACCCTGCGGCGGTTGTCCGGCGTTCGAGGACATGAGTTTTGGCGGAGTGAATTGAGAAGCGTCGAGGAGATTCTCGGCGCGCGGCGCATCGTCGTCGCCGCCAACGGGCTCGACTTCGAGGTGTTCGAGGCCGGCGGAGGCCAACGCCTCGCCCTGCTGCTGCATGGCTTTCCGCAAAGCGCGCTGGAGTGGCGCGGCCAGATGCGAACGCTGCTCGCCAAGGGCTTTCGCGTCTGGGCGGTCAACCAGCGCGGCTATTGCGGCACGAGCCAGCCGCGCCGCCGCGAGGATTATCGACTGGCCAATCTCCTCGCCGACATCGCCGGGCTGATCGACGCCTCGGGCGCGAGCAGCGTCGTGCTGATCGGCCACGATTGGGGCGGTCTGCTCGCTTTCGCCTTCGCCGCGCGCGGCTTGCGCCCACTGGAGCGGCTGGTCACGCTCAATGGTCCGCATCCCCGCTGTTTCGCGAGAGCGCTCCAGACGTCCGCGCAAAAGCGCCGGTCGCGTTACATTAGTCTGTTCCGGACGCCGCTGCTGCCGGAGTGGCTGCTCTCGCTGCGCGGCGGCGCCTTGATCGAATGGATTTTTCGCAAGACGGCGCGCCAGAGCGCCTTCGAGGACGAGATCATCGCCATCTACCGCGCCGACGCCTGCCGGCCCGGCGCGCTGACGGCGATGCTGGACTGGTATCGCGCCGCCGCGCCCGAAATCTTCGCCACCGAGGAGCCCGCCGCGCCGATCGAGACGCCGACGCTGATGATCTGGGGCGAGCGGGATGTAGCGCTCGATTTGTGCTGTCTCGAGGGAACCGAGCATTACGTGAAGAACTTGCGCATCGAGCGCCTGCCGCGCGTCACGCATTGGACCCCGGAGGACGGCGCGCGCGAGGTCAATGCGCTGCTCGAAGAGTGGCTTTAGGCGCCGCTTCCTTCCTTCTCCCACAAATGGGAGAAGGAAGGCGCCCCGCATGGTTGAATCCTTCGCGCGCATTTCCCTCTTGTCTTCGGGTTCGCGCGATGTAGGAATTGCCCGCGCGTGGCGGCGCGGAGGGGAAAGATGCGCGATTATTTGAGATTTTTTTGCGTTCTCGCGGCCGTGCTTTGCGCCGGCGCCTCGCGCGCGGCCAGCGACGCCGATTGGAGCGAGTGTAAACGGGAGGACGGCGACCGCGCCAAAATCATCGCCGCCTGCGCGCGCATCGCGGGCGACAAGCACTCGCCTCCGCGCGAGCGCGCGATCGCGCTCAACAATCGCGGCAACGCCTATCAGACGAACAAGGACTTCGGGCGCGCCATCGCCGATTACGACGCGGCGCTGCGGCTCGACCCCAATCTCGCCCACACCTATCTCAATCGCGCGCTGGCCCTCAAGGGGGAGGGCGAATACGCCCGCGCCCTCGCCGACGCCAATAAGTCGCTGGAACTCGAGCCCGCCGATCCCGTCGCGCTGCGCGGACGCGGCGACATCTACGTGGCGAGAGGCAAGAGGGCCGAGGGCGATCTCGACGCCGCGATCGCCGATTACACCGAGGCGATCCGGCTCGATCCGCGCGACTCGACCGCCTATCGCCACCGCGGCCTGGCCTATGAGGCCAAGGGCGACGGCGAACACGCGAGCGCCGATTACAACATGGTGATCCAGCTCAGGGCGAAATAAGCCGTCCCGCCGCCCTTTCGCGGAAGGAAAAAGCGGCGCCGGCGCCACAGTTCGAGGATTTTCGCGCTGTTGGCGGCTTGCGTGGTTGACATGCGGGCCAATCGTGGGATTCTGCCGGCGCTGGAGGTCCGCCGTCGCGGGCGCTTTAAGACCAGAACCTGGGCTTTGGCGTTTCGGGTGATGGAATGCGGGCTTTATTTAAAGGAGAACATCCATTCGACGTCCAATGAAGAGCACTGCGGCCCCGCAAAAGGAAGGCCTCAGAATAAACAAGGAGATTCGCGCGCGAGAGGTTCGGCTGATCGATTCTGAAGGCAAGAATCACGGCGTGGTTCCCTTCCTGCAAGCGCTGGAGCTTGCCGACACCGCCGGCCTCGATCTGGTCGAGATCGACCCGAACTCCGAACCGCCCGTTTGTAAGATATTGAATTACGGACGATTTCGTTTTCTCGAACAAAAGCGCGCGGCCGAGGCGCGCAAAAAGCAGAAGATCGTCGAGGTCAAGGAGATCAAGCTGCGCCCCGGCATTGATGATCATGATTACGACACCAAGATGAAGGCGGCGCGCCGCTTCTTCGAGGAAGGCGACAAGGTGAAGATCACATTGCGCTTCCGCGGCCGCGAAATCGCGCACCAGGACATCGGCTATCGGCTGATGACCAGGGTCAAGACCGAGACCGCGACGATCGCCAAGGTTGAGTTGGAGCCTTCGATGGAAGGCCGACAAATGATCATGGTGCTGTCGCCGCGCTAGTCGCGGCGGGCCTTCCGCTCATTCCATCGATGGCTGTTCCGCGAAAATGTCGAACCGTTGGTTTCCCGAGCCTTGCCGGCGGCGCGCCGTGGTTTTCGCCTGTCTCGCCGCGCTGCTGACGGGCCAGGGCCCCATCGCGCGCGCGCAGATCTCCCTGCCGGGCGCCGTCGCGCCGGAGCCGGAGGGCGCGGTCGCGGAAGGCGTGACGCATCCCGCGGCCAAGCCCGCGCATAAAAGGGCGCGCGCGGGCGACGCGGAGGAGCAAGCGGCGGCGGGCCCGGCGATCGCGCCGAAACCCCCGACCGACGACGCCATCGTCGGCAAGCCGCTTTATCAGGACGGCGAGCGCAGCATCGTGGAGTTTCAGCGAGTCGGCGGCGAGACGCGGCTGTCCCGGCTGACGCTGACAGGAGACCGCATGTCGCGCTCCGGCGACAGTTGCCGCGTCGACGTGTCGGAGACGCCGCTCAAGCTGACGCCGCGCGAGGGCGACTCTGGCCTGCGCCGCTATCGGGTCGAGTTCCCGGCCTGTCCGTTCAGCTTCGACGTGCTCGACGGCGCCATTCTCGTCTCGAACGAAGGCGGCGCTTGCGAAATCAAGGCCGCCGACTGCCGCGTCGATCCAACGGGCCTCTGGGGCGAGAAGGACTTCGACGAGAAACGCGGCAAGCAAATGCTGAACACCCGCGCCCGCGTCGAAAAGACCGTGCGCGCGGATTTTCGCGAGCTCTACGTCAAGAACAAGAAGGACAAGCCGCTGCGCAAACTGCTGGTGCGCGAGCAGGCGGGCTTTTCCTCGCGTCGCGAGGAGATTTGCCGCAACTATCTGCAAGAGGCGGATTACGGCTATTGCGCGCTGCGCGTGACCGAGGCGCGCGCGCTGACGCTCGGCACGCAACTCGCGGAGGGAATCAAGCGCCCGCCGGGCCTCAAGGACGACGACGAAGCGCCGCGCAAGAAGGGGCGGAAGAAGTAGCCGCTCACCCGCCCTTGCGCGTAAGCAGCCCCTTGGCCGGATCATAGGCGCGCAGCGCGGCGATCAGGAAAAGGCCGGCGTAGATCGCGACCGCCGCCAGCGACTCCCAGGAAATCTGCTCGTAAAAGGCGAAGCGGATCAGCTCCACCGCATGAGTGAAGGGGTTTAGCGCGCAGAAATAATACAGCCAGGGGCCGGACTCCTTCACGCGCCACAGCGGATAGAGCGCGGAGGAGGCAAAGAACATCGGGAAGATCACGAAGTTCATCACGCCCGCGAAATTTTCGAGCTGCTTGATCAGCGAGGACAGCAGCATCCCGAGCGCGCCGAGCATCAGACCCGACAGCGCTAGCGCCGGCAGCACGGTCAGATAGCCCCATTTCGTCGGCGGCTCGATCTCCCAGAAATAAGCGACGATCAGATAGGCATAGACCTGCAACACCGACACCGCGACGCCGGCGAACAGTTTCGAGCCGAGCAAAAACCAGCGCGGGAAGGGCGAGACAAGCAGCGTTCGCATATTGCCCATCTCGCGGTCGTAGACCATCGACAGCGACGACTGCATGCCGTTGAAAAGCTGAATCATCGCCATCAGGCCGGGCGTGATGTAGACCTCATAGAGCACATAGGTGTCGTAGGGCGGGATGATCGACACGCCCAGCACCGAGCGAAACCCCGCCGCGAAGATGAACAGCCAAACGAGCGGCCGCACCAGCGCCGAGACGAAGCGCTCGCGCTGATGCAGGAAGCGCAAAGCCTCGCGCCAGACGATCCCGCCGAGGCAGATGGCGTATTGCGCGGATGTGAAGGCGCGCGCCTGCTCCCTCTCCCCGCTTGCGGGGAGAGGGCCGGGGTGAGGGGCCGGGGCGGTTGTCATCAATGTCGCCTATCGCTTTTGCGCGCGCGCAATGTTCAGTGCTGGCAAATGCCCCAAGCCCCTCACCCTAACCCTCTCCCCGCGCGCGGGGAGAGGGGACCGCCTCCGCCGTCAGACCTTCGAACGCCTCGCCAATCGTCGCGACGCCTTGCGCGCTCAAAATCTCGGCCGCGGTCCCGTTCGCGAGCATCTTGCCCTGATGCAGCACGATCACCCGATCGCCGGACTCGATTTCGTCGATGAGATGCGTCGTCCACAGCACGGCGAGTCCCTCGCGATTCACCAAATCGCGCACATGCGCCAGAATATCGGCGCGCGCTTTAATATCGAGGCCGACGGTCGGCTCGTCCAGCAGCAGCAGTTTTGGCGCGTGCAGCAGCGCCCTGGCGATTTCGACGCGGCGCATCTGCCCGCCGGAGAGATCGCGCGCCTTGTCGCCGGCGCGGTCGGCGAGTCCCGCCCGCTCCAGCGATTCTCGCGCGAGGCGCTTGCCCTCGAGCGGGCCAATGCCGTGCAGCGCGGCGTGATAGAGCAGATTCTGCGTCACGCTGAGTTCAAGATCGAGCGTGCGCGCCTGAAACACGACGCCAAGTCGCCGCAGCGCTTCGCCCGGCTGTTTGGCGATGTCGAAGCCAAAGATGTCGACGCGTCCAAAGCCCGCCGAATAGAGCCCGGTGACCAGCGAAAACAGCGTGCTCTTGCCGGCGCCGTTGAGCCCCAGCAGCACGGCGAAGGAGCCGCGCTCAAGCGAAAAGCTCACATCATCGAGCGCCTTGCGCGCGCCATAGGCGTGCGAGAGTTTTGTCACCCTTAGCGCCGCCGCGTCGGTCATGGCGACGACTCGAACACAGCGCCGGTCATACGTCGTCTCGCTCGCAATGACGGCAGAGAGCAAGGCGCGCGAAAACTCATTTCGGCGCCACCACGACGCCCCAGGGAAAAGCCCCGACCGGAATCGACTTCACCACCTTGAGACTTGCGACATCGATGACCGACACGTCGTTGGAGACGCCATTGGCGGTCAAGAGATATTTTTCGTCCGGCGTGAAAGCGAGATGCCAGACGCGTTGGCCGACCAACAGATATTTGTCCACCTTCTTGCTCTCGGCGTCGATTGCCGCGACGCGGTTGGCCGGCCCAAGCGCCACGAAAGCGCGCTTGCCGTCCTTGGAGAACGAAATGCCGATCGGCTGAATCGCCTCTTTCGACAGGCCCGGAATTTCAAAATGGATCTTCTGCTTGACGACATGCTTGACCGGATCGATCACCGCCACGGTGCCGCCAACTTCCGACGACACCCACAGCTCGGAGCCGTCGGGTTTGAACTGCGCGAAGCGCGGGCGCGCGTCGACGAGAATATTGGCGATGATCTGCTTCGTATGCGTGTCAATCATATGCGCCATGTTCGTCGTTTCCGACGTGTTGACGAGAATGTTTCCGTCGGGACTGACCGCCATGCCCTCGGGCTCGACGCCGACCGGCACGTCGCCGATCTGGCGCTTCGTCCGCGTGTCGATCATCGTGACGAGATTGTCGTTTTCATTGGAGACATAGACCGTATTGCCGTCGGGGCTCAGCGCCATCAACTCGGGATCGGGACCGGACGGCAGCTTTCCGGTGATTTGCAGCGTCTTGGTGTCGAGCACCTGAATCGAGTCGTCGTCGCCGGCGCAAATGAACAGTTCCGAGCCGTCCCTGGTCAGCTCGACGCCGCGCGGCCGCCGCCCGACCTTCACGGTCTTGATCGCCTGCAATGTATCGGTGTCGATGATGGTGATGCTGTTGCCTTTCTCGTTGCTGACGTAAGCGAGATAGGCCTGGGCGGGGGGGGCTGCGAGAATCGCGGCGGAGATGGCGACCGCGGCGACCCTCATCCGACCCGGCTGCGCCGGGCCACCTTCTCCCACGAGTGGGAGAAGGGAGTCGCGTTGGGTTGTCTTCTTCATCATCGCAGCCTGCATTTGGTTTCGGGCCGGTCGCGGCCGAGCGTGTCGAGTTCGCTGGTCTGGTGCAAATAGCCCTCCTGCGGCGAGACCGAGGCGACCATGCGCCCGTCCGAGAGCAGGATCGGCTGGCGCAGTTGCTGGTTCCAGTCGCGCAGCGTCAGCCGCACGCCCTTGAACGCCGCGATGGAGAAATCCGGCCCAATCAAAAATTCGCGCAGCTTGCCCGGCTCGTTCGACGCCGTGCGCGTCGCCGCCTCGCCGATCATCCGCATGGCGAGCCAGGCGTTGTTGTCGCGTGCGTTCATCGT
>Ga0181521_10008889_pt1 | contig 10187 bp, 10 predicted proteins | sample PEATcosm2014_Bin_32_FD_119764 | JGI IMG/M metagenome (GOLD analysis project Ga0181521, IMG submission 119764) | Peatland microbial communities from MTU Mesocosm Facility, Houghton, MI, USA - PEATcosm2014_Bin02_60_metaG | ecosystem: Environmental > Terrestrial > Soil > Wetlands > Peat | place... | reverse complement strand
CTCGAGGCCAGCGGGGTAGAAGGCCCCGCGAAACATGTTTTGCCAGAGAGTGTCAATCCTGTTCGGGTCTTGGCCGATGAGCGCCGAGGCACAGTGTTCGAGTGTGTCCTTCGTTCCGCCTTCGCCGATTCCTGTAATACCCGCATCGGTGTCAATACAGATGACGTTGGCACTTGAGGTGAGATTCGGAACCCCGCCACCACCCCCGCCACGCCCTTGCCCGCCCGGACCCCCGCCGCGCCCTTGCATGCCGGGAGAAGCCTGCGTGCCAGGAGAATAGTAGCGGACACGGGTGATTTTCATCTTTGGCAGGGCCGCGTGGGCCAGCTTTCCGCCGAGAGCGGCGCCTCCGGCGCCCGCCATTAGTGTTTGCAGAAACCTTCTTCGCTGCATGATCAGCTTCCTTTTCTGCCAGTACTTCCTTTTGGGTTCCTGGACTCCATGAAATTGGATATTGAATTCCTTTTTGGGCCTTGCGACCGCCACCAGCATAACGCAAATCAGTTTGTCCTGGAGGCGTGCGCTGGGGAGAATCGACGGCTTCCGCCCCGGCACACCGATGCGTGGCGGGCATCAAGAGACGGGAGCTTCCTGCACAATCGCCAAAACAGTCCTGCTTCTCCGCCGGTAGGAATAGAACAAGCCAGCGGCCACAAACTGACACGCCAGCACGAATCCGCCGACCTTTGCAGCGAACAGCAACGGCTTGGGCACGTCGATGATCGGGAATAGCGAGAGCACCAGGTACATCGCGGTCATCGCGAAGCCGGAAACCGCGGCTGCCTGCAACCACAGAGCCGGTCTGGCGATCTCCCTCTGCCGCCCTGCGAGGGGCAGCGCGAACATGGCCAGATAGGCTATCGCATAGAAGATTCCGGACTCGTTCTGCAACAACTGAAACGCCTCCTGCCGACCGGCGCCGGCGACGCCCGCCATCGCCATGGCGAAGGCCACCGCTCCGACGAAGAGAATCGAGCGCGTGGGCGTTTTGCGCCGCGGATGCAGCCGGCTAAACCAATCCGGAAGCAGTTTGTCCCAGCCGGCTACCATCGGCAATCTCGTGGTGCAGGCGAACGTCAGAGCCATCGACGCGATGAAGGAGAACAACAGGGCTAGGATCACCAGGGGAATCAACGACGCTCCGGGATCCCCGGGTCGCGTGCCCAGAGCCAGCGCCTGCGAGATGGGGCTGATGAGGTCGATCTTGTCCTTGGGCACCAGCGCAACTACCGAACTGGTTCCCAGCACGAACATTCCGGCGATGATCGGCGCTGCGATGACGACGGACCGTCCGATCGCTTTGGTCGCGTCGCGGCACTCGCCCGCGAAGATCGCCATCGAATCGAAACCGCTCAGGGCGCCAAAGCTCATTTTCCCCAGCAGGTTCATGCTCAGCAGCGTAATCGCGGGAATGGAAAGCGTCAGAGGAGGATACTCCGTGTGGCGGCCGGCCAGGTGGTTGCGAAACGGCAGCGCGATCAGGGCCAGAAAGACGATCAGCAGAACCGCTCCGCCCAGATCCTGAATCCACTTTCCCAAGCCGAGCCCGATGAGCGCGATTACGATCAGACCTCCCAGCACCAGCGAAGTCGCGGCGCCCATCGCCCACTTGCTTTCGGCCATCCACGCCGCTCGCGGCCCCAGCACGTAAACCAGCATGGTGACGGTCTGGATTCCCACGTAGGAAAGAATGGCGACCGCGTTCAGCCACATGTTCCATGCCACCAGGAACCCGGCAAATTCGTTGAAGCCCAGCCGGGTCCATTCGTAAAGCCCTCCTTCCATCGTGTGAGTGCGGTTCAAATAGATGACCACCGCCGCCGAAGGCAGGTAAAACAGGGCGATACCCAGCATCCAGAACGCAACGTGAGATGGCCCCAGCCGGGCGGCGACTCCGACCCAATAGAGACCGACAATATTCAGTATCTGGCACAGCACCAGGTTCCGGAGCCCCAATTCCTTGCGGAACTCCGGCTGCCTCGTCTGAGCATCCTGTTCGAGCATCGTTGTTGGATCGGGTTCGAGTCACCGAAGTTGCAAATTTTTCTTTCCTCACCGAGATAGCGCGCTACGACCGCGCCGATTGGGCGACACCCGGGCACCGCGAGCGGGTCCCCGGCGACGACCTGACCATGCGGATCATCGTCGAGATATTGACTGTCGCGTTCGCCAATTCCAACACTGTGCCGCCGATGGATCCGGCGATGATATTGTTGGCTAACCACAGCAGAGTGCTGGCCAGCAACACGGATCGGAACGGAACACCCCGCATCGTAAAGATCGCAATCGTCGCAATGCACGAGCCGATTACAGGTAACCAGCCGGCTGTGTTTCCGGCGAACGCCGCGCCCAGACCGACGTTCGCACCGATAATCACCGCACCGAGCAACAATGACCGATATCGCAGCGCCAGGAACGACCGCAATGACGATATGAGCGAACTGGTGGAGGCGGGAAGATTCCCTAACAGAACGAAATGTAAAGCGTAGACCAGACCCTGAGTAGCATTGAAGAGCTTTAGACGGTCATCACTCTTCTGAAGAAAAGCCGTTATGCCAAGAGCGAGAGCGACGTATCCGACGATCTGCGCCGGAGAGAATGGTCTCATTTTTGCAGTGTTCCGAACCGGATGGGTTCAAAAGCGAGCTGATAACCAGTCTATCATTCCAGCCCTTTGGGCCGCTGCCACTGCGGCCTAGTCGAACATTGCGAAGCAGCGGCAGGCGGGCGGTTTGGCGGCGCAGGTTCCTGAGCGGGCCGGTTACTTCGGGGTATGCCTCTCCCCGCGGGTCTGTAGCGCCGCATCGATCAATTGCCGGAGTTCCCTTGCGGTCCGCTCGGGATCATCAGCCGCGCAAATGGCCGAAACGACAGCGACTCCGTCAGCTCCGGAATGGATCGCCTGCCGCGCGTTTTCGAGGCCGATCCCTCCAATTGCCACAATCGCGTGGCGTGAGATCGCGCGGACCTGTGCCAGGGCCGCCACGCCCAGCGGCAGAGCGGCATCGATCTTCGTGGCAGTGGCAAACACCGGACCGACACCGAGATAGTCGACATCGAGCGGCACGCTTGCCCGAGCCTGCTCGATTGTTTCGATCGACAGACCTATGATGGCGTGGGGACCGAGGAGCCTGCGCGCACCCTCGGGGTCCATGTCCTGTTGTCCGATGTGAACGCCATCGGCTCCGATCGCCAGTGCGATGTCCACCCGATCGTTGATGATCAATGGAACCTGGAGCGGGGCGAGGAGCTTCTTCATCTCCCGCGCAAGTTGAACAAATTCCCTCGTGCCGCAACTCTTCTCACGCAATTGGACAGCGGTGACTCCGCCGCGCACTGCCGCCTCAACCACGCTTGCAATCGGCCTTCCGCGCGCCAGACCGCGGTCCGTGACCAGGTACAACCTCCAATCGGGCAGGTGCTTCATGACTCCCGCACTTTGACCCGTTCTCGAATGTCCGATTCGTTCAGAAGGTACAACGCATCCAGGAAGCGATCGAGAAACGTACCGGGGCCTCGCGAATGGTCCGCGGCCAGCTCGCCGGCAATCCCCATCACAGCCATGGCGTTCACCGCCGCATCGTGCGCGGATGGATTCACGGCCGCGAATGCGCCGGTAAGGGCGCTGGCCGTACATCCCATGCCCGTCACCTTCGGCATCATCGGGTGTCCGTTGAAGACACGAGCAGTCATGCCACCAGACGAAATCAGATCCACGGCGCCGCTCGTCACCACCACGCAGCCGTAACGGGTGGACAGTGCATCCGCAGCTTTGGCCGCATCTTCCGACTCGTATGCGCTGTCGACGCCGCGCGTACTTCGTTCGTCGAACACAAGCGCTCGAATCTCGGATGCGTTGCCTCTTACGATTGCCGGCGAGAGTTCGGCCAGCAGTTTTCGCGCGGTGGCGGTCCGAAATGTCGTGGCGCCTGCCCCCACCGGGTCGAGGATAATGGGTCGCGCATTCCGCCGGGCGGCTTCTCCCGCTATGAACATCGCGGCGATCCAAGGCGCACTCAGTGTTCCGATGTTGATGACGAGCGACCGTGCGATCGCAGTCATTTCTCCGACTTCTTCCTCCGCGTGGGCCATGACAGGCGATGCGCCTATTGCCAGCAGCGCGTTTGCCGTGGTGTTCATGACCACGTAGTTCGTTATGTTGTGGATTACCGGGGCTTCTGCGCGAATGCGCTGAATGTCGGCCCAGATCCCATCCGCTCGGTCGCTGTGATTCTCCATATTCTCGATTGTTGCGGGAAGTGCCACGCGGGTGCAAGGATGCGGGCGGACCCACGGAGCCTGGAATCGTTTCGCGACATCAGACGAGGCTGCTGAGAGGAAATGCCCTGCCCACTGTGGCCCGAGCTGGCGCTTGCAGTCCGCCTTCGACGATGATGGGACTGAGGAGCAGCGATGCAGTCCGGCGCGCTACGGCTCGCGCATGGATGGACATTGAGGCGCGGCGCCGGCATGTCCCAGGCGCTGGTGTGTAAATTCATTCGCCCGGCCGTTCGCGCCGTACCTTCCTCCATGGCGCGGCGGTTGGGTTCCTGCCGGATCTCGCTTGCGGCGGAAGCGGAAGCCGACGTTGCCTCGCAATGGACCATGACAAACAGCGGGCTGGAAGTGTCGGTCACGACAACGGAGTTTGAAGAGCATGACGTTGCGATGGAGTTGCTGCTGTGCCTCGGCCAGGGACTTTGGGAGAGACTGTCGGACGGGGAGCTGCGTGCGTACTGGATGCTGCTGTGCGACGAAATCACCATGGGGACAGAAGGCGAGATCGACGAGCGGGCGCTGGAGGAAAAGCGCACCCTGTTCAAAAGCCGGTCCCATGCGAACAACGTGAAGCAACTGACCCGTTATGGCAGCGCATCCTTCGCGGGGACGGCGGCCGAGTACGTTCACAGTCTCTGGCACGAGGTCACCATTCGAACTGGCCCGGACTACCTGCCGGCGCTGCCGCTGCGGCGGCGCCTGGAACTAATGGCGCGGTGGTTCCCGCCAGACCGCGGTTATCGCCTGTTCCCCGCAGTACGGCGTCACGGAGGGCCGTCTCCGCCATAAACGGGTCCGTGTACTTGACTTCAGCCGGTTGATTCCGCACCGTCGCGGGCAGAGCTGGCAACTTCGGTAGTGGCTCAGTTTGAAACCGGATGCCGGGGTGGATCTTCGATAATGTGCTGTGCCATGAGAAGAGCAGTATACTGCTCACCCTTTAAGTTGCAAATGACGAGTTCCGAGAATTGTGTTCTGGTTATTTTCAACTGCCGCGCCATCACGGAGAGCAGAGGCGCCCTAATCTCGCGCTCGCCGTGACTTATTTTTGTATGAACAGCTGACTTCTTACCGTTATGATACAGAAAGTAATAGCAGTGATCTCGGTCCTTGGCTTCGTGAAATCCTTTGGTTTTTAGGGCTTCGCGGATATCGCGAGCCTTCATTGTGCTCACTGTATGGGTGTGGCAGATTCAACGGAGCGATGGAAGGCAGCCTTTACCTTGATCGCATCCGGGGTTAAGCTGTCATCCGGGGCTGTAGCGATCTGCTCCCAAAGGACTGCGAAGTCTTCACAAAAGGATCGTAGCGCCTCAGCTTTTGACTCTCCAGCCGCTAAAATAGACAGGTCATGTGATTGGTTAATCCAAAGACCGTCTTCGATTGAGACGTGAACGTCAATAGGACGACTAAGACGAAAGACCTGGCCGCCCGTCTCGATTTCGTGGAGGATCTGAAATCCTGGCTCGAAAACCATCGTCGCCACGTTCCCAGAAATCTTGTTTTCTATTAGGTATGTGATGTTGGCAGTCATTGAGGATGTCATTTGAGCATCATAGTAATGGACGATCATTTGGACTTACCTAGACCTTGAAGGATTTCAACTTGTGTACTCAGCCAATCCCGCATCGCTTGACACATGTTCAGGTCCATAAGCAAGCCAACTTCTACGCGGCGCGGGATGGCCACCTCAGGAATCCTGCTAAGTTCCTTCCCGAGCGCCCCAGTGGGCAGCACCTCGTGCGTAACCTCATAAGGAAGGGGAGGAAGCTGTGTGAACAATGTTGCATACAAGAGGCCGCCTGGCGTGGGGCCACCAAATATCCCGTCTACGTGAACAACGTGAAACTGCTGACTTTCGTGGAACCTAAACGTGACTGACTTGGACGGCGACTTATCTTCAGCCACGCGTACGCCTCCCCCAACGTGCTTGACTGGCCCCTGATGCAATTTCCCGCCGTCTCTCCGGCGAAAGCTTCCGCGCGCGGGCTGGGCCTCCAACTTTTCCGGCAATTCGCGGCGTTTCTGCACGCTTATCTCCTTCATTCTGTTCAGTCAACGATCTTACGATACGATGAGCGTTCGTGTTCAGGTCCACAAAGGGACACTCCTTCCTCTATGTTCGACGTGCTTGAACTCCACAGCCATAGAGTATTTCACTTAAATCAGCCGATGTCTATGCCGCATGTTTAGTTCCAGTACTATTTGAACATAATGCTTGACAGATGTCAAGCATTATGTTCAAATTGATGTATGAACAAGCTTACCCCAGAAGAACGAGCCTCGGTGGTTCGATGCCTAGTAGATGGGAACTCTATGCGCGCAACGGCTCGGATCACTGGAGTCGCCCGGAACACTATCAACAAACTGCTGGTGGAGTTGGGCGCGGTCTGCTCCCGTTTTCAGCATACCACGCTCCGCAAGCTTGCCTGTAGGCGCGTCCAAGTCGATGAGGTATGGGCTTTCTGCTACTGCAAACAGAGGAACCTCACGCAAGATATTGCCCAGGAACGGGTTGCGGGCGACGTTTGGACCTGGGCGGCGATTGACGCCGATACAAAGTTGGTCCCATGCTGGACCCTCGGGAAGCGTGATCCAGAAACCGCTGAAGTGTTCGTGTCTGATCTGGCTGGTCGTTTGGCGGATCGCATTCAGCTTAGCTCTGACGGACTGCGGGCATACCTTACCGCCATCGTCAAGATCTTTGGCGAAGGCGTAGACTACGCTCAACTGGTGAAGGTTTACGAACAGGGCGACGCTGACGGCCAGCGCCGCTACAGCCCGCCAGAATGCGTTGCCTGCGAGCGCCACGCGATCATCGGTGAGCCGGACCCGGATCATATCAACACCAGCTACATTGAACGTCAGAATCTCACGATGCGGATGGGGATGCGGCGCTTCACCAGGCTTACGAATGCTTTCTCGAAAAAAATCGAGAATCATGCCGCCGCCGTTTCGCTCCACATGATGTACTACAATTTCGCCCGCGTTCATCAAAGCCTAAGAACCACCCCGGCTGTTGCTGCTGGTGTTGCAAACCATATCTGGACTGTCGAGGAAATCGTGGCCCTTCTGGCCACCACCGCAACTTCTACGGCCCGCCTGACTTCATAGGCACAAACACCACGCCCCCCGCGGAGCGGCGCTGGAGCCGGCCGTTCGCGTCTTTCTCGATCAGCACTAATTCCTGGTCCCACCCGAGGCCTACCGGCGCCACCAGGCGCCCTCCATTCGCCAGTTGGCCGATGAGCGCCTGCGGAACCTCCGGCGGCGCGGCCGTGAGCATGATTCCATCGAATGGCGCCTGTTCCGGCCAGCCTTTGTAACCATCCCCTTGGCGCACTGTTACGTTGCGATATCCGAGATCGCTCAGGATGCCCTGCGCCGATTTCGCCAGTTCCGGAACAATCTCGATCGTGTACACCTGTTGCGCCAGTTGCGAGAGGATCGCTGCCTGGTAGCCCGACCCGGTCCCGATCTCCAGCACGCGATCCGTCTTCCGCGGAGCCAGCAGATCGGTCATCAGCGCCACGATATACAGCTGGGAAATGGTGGCCGCATAGCCGATCGGAACCGGATGGTCGTCATAGGCCATCGGCCGGTTGGCGACAGGCACAAACAGATGACGCGGAGTGGCGCGCAGCACACGCAGAAGCTCCGCGCCACCGATGCCGCGGCTCTCAATCTGTTCCCGCACCATGCGTTCACGATCCGCGGCATACGGGTCAGCCGAGAACAGGAGGCCCGTCAGCGGAAGAACCAGGATGGCGTAGAAAACGCGCGCTCGGCGCAAGTCATCCCGACGCTCCAGCACGGCCAGCCTCCTTGCTTATTCTAGGTCAAATCGCATTGCACTAGAATCGGTAGCAATGGAGTATTTCAGCAGCGGAGTTGGGCCGGTCCTTGCGGGTCCTCACCTCCCTGCCGGCTTATGCTTTCGTAGTGATAGCGACGCTGCTTGATTTGAGCCCGGGCGAAGTCGCGGTCAGTTGAATTTTGCCCGCTTTGGCTGTGGATTGCACAATCGCCAGGCACATTCCGTTGAACGCCTTTCTGCGGCTGCCCTTGAAATCCTCATGACTCACCGGATTGCCATTGTCCAGCCCTATGATCTTGCCTTCGCCTTGAATCTCGAAGGCGACCTCATTGTCCGCCACCGGCACTGCCCTGCCCTGCGCGTCGAGTATCTTAACTGTGACATGAGCGACGTCCCGGCGGTTGGCCGCTATGGCTTCCCTGTCCACGGAGAGTCCAATAGCCGCCGGTTCCCCCGCAGTCGCGACCTCGACCTCGGCGACCACCTTCCCGTCCTTGGTGCCCACGGCTTTCAGCGTGCCCGGCTGATAGGGCACCGTCCATGTCAGGTGCAGATCCAACGTGGTCTGTGGGGCTCTGCTCTGGGCGCCAGGGCCGCCGCGCCTCACGCGTGGGGACCAATAGCCCCTCGCCCCGAAGGACTTGCCGTTCACAAACAGCTCTACGCTGTCGCAGTTGGTGTAGCAGAGTACCGGGATGACTTCGCCTTCCCTGCCCTTCCAGTTCCAGTGAGGGAACACGTGGAGCATCGGCTTATCGGTCCACTGGCTCTGATAGAAATAGTAACCGTCCTTTTCGAAGCCGCAGGTATCCAGCTCTCCACAGTTCGAGCCCTTCTCAGGCCACGCGGACCCGCCCAGGTAGTCAATGCCTGTCCACATGTGGTCGCCGCACACGTAGTCGTAGGTCTTAGTGAACTTCCATAACTGCTCGATATCGGGCCTTGTACAGTCGATGCCGCCCCGCTCAGGGTCGTCTCGCGCGGGAGCGCCAATCGCCATGTTGGGGTTCTCCGTGCCGATGAACCTTCTCTGTGGGAAAGCCTGCCGCTCGGCACTGTAGTATCTTCCCGTCCCGCGCTCCACATAGTTGTAGCCCACCACGTCCAGGAGTTCGAGGAACTCTTGCAGCGTAGAGACTCCAGGTCCGCGAGCGATCCTCTCGCAAGCCGCGGTGACGAGCCGCGTAGGATCCTCCCTGTGAAAGATCTCGATCAGCCGCCTGAGAGTCTCCACGCCGGCAGGGGCAATTTGGTCGGGGATCTCATTGCCCGCACTCCACAGCACGACAGAAGGGTGGTTCCGGTCGCGATGGACGAAGCTCGTTACGTCCCGCTCCGACCATTCCTCGAAGTAGATCGGGTATCCGTAGGTGACACCGATGTAGCCAGCCATCTGGTGCTTCGCGATCCTCCACTCGTCGAAGATCTCATCCATCACCATGATGCCCATTTTGTCGCACAGGTCCATGAAGTCCGACGAGTAAGGATTGTGAGAGGTCCGAATGGAGTTGCAGCCCATGGCCTTGAGCTTCTCCAGCCGCCGTTCCCAAACCCGCTCGGGCACCGCCGCTCCTACGGCACCGGCGTCGTGATGCAGGCACACGCCGTTCAGTTTCACCTGCTTGCCGTTCAGCAGGAATCCCTTGTTCACGTCGAACTCAACTTTTCGAATTCCCAGAACCGTGTCGCACTCGTCCACAACCCGGTCGCCTTCCCTCACCGTGCTGCGCACCTTGTAAAGATAGGGATTGTCAATCGACCACAGGTTCGGCCTGACCACCGGTATTTGCTGCACGAACTCGTATTCTCCACCTTTCGCCGCGATGGTCTGGCTCGCCATTGCGATCGACGTGCCTGTCCCGCCGGTCTGGACCAGCTTCCCATCCCGGTCCACTATGCTGGTGAAAAGCGTGCACTCGGCGTCGCTCCCACCTTCATTCTGAACCTTGGTCTTGATTTCGACGATGGCAGACTCCGCTGCGACTTTGGGGGTTGCGACGAACGTGCCCCAGTAAGCCACGTGCACCTGGTTCGTAACCAGCAGCCAGGTGTGCCGGTAAATTCCGGAGCCCGAGTACCAGCGGCAGTTGGG
>Ga0181521_10008888_pt1 | contig 10187 bp, 7 predicted proteins | sample PEATcosm2014_Bin_32_FD_119764 | JGI IMG/M metagenome (GOLD analysis project Ga0181521, IMG submission 119764) | Peatland microbial communities from MTU Mesocosm Facility, Houghton, MI, USA - PEATcosm2014_Bin02_60_metaG | ecosystem: Environmental > Terrestrial > Soil > Wetlands > Peat | place... | reverse complement strand
CTGCTGTTCAGGGCTTTGAGGAACGGGCTGCCAAACTCGAAACCGACATTGCTGATGCCCACAAACGGGGCAGGGAACTTGAAACCAAAGTTGGCGCTCCATTCGAGCATGAGGAGCGTTACCAGGAGTTGTGCCGCCGCCAGAGCGAAATCGAGGAAAAGCTCGACCTCACCAAGAATCAAGCCCCCAGTCAGGTCGAGGCGGATTCGCCGGACGACACCGCGCGGAGGAATTCCGAAACCCAAGATGTCGCCAAAACCATTCGTCAAAAGCGGCACGCCGGAATGACTGTATAACGAGCGGGCAACTTGACACCCCAAACCTCATCCACGAAAATGCAATGGCGAACACCCAAGAAATGGAAGACCCAATTCCGTACGTCGGAAAGCTAGAGCATGAGCTTACCGAGTTTATTCACGAGAACGGTGATTACCTGTTCATGGTCTTCGTCGTGGTCTGCCTTTTCGCCATCGCTTGGCTTCTGTTCCGCAAGCGCAAGTCGCCGCCCCCAGTACCAGCCTCGGCTCGAACACGCGCAATTGTCGGGATCATGCTCGCCTCTCCTGACATGTCTTCAGATGCTGACGGCGGCCGCACCCGGTTGATTATGGGTGACACTCCCACTCGCCGCACCAACGATCTTGGTTCGAACCAGCCTTGACTTCGCGCGATCCGTTTCAGGCGCGATTGATCTCCTCGAAGCCAACCGTTCAGCCGAGCGCGGCTCCCCTGTAACGCCACAGCAGATCACCTCTGTTTGAATTGTTGGTACAAATCTCGGCCTCTGATTCTCGTGGTCGGGGTTGTGCAGCAGCTACACCAAAGGAGTCGCGATAAGTCGCATGCTGTCGCCCTGTGAAAGTGAAGTTATGAATGCGACGACAATTCCCGAATGCCAGACTCTTGACGTAAAAGGCAGTGCAACCGCGTTGGGGGTTTGCGAAGAAACAATCCGCCGACTCGTTCGGCGAAAGGTGCTACGGAAGCTTCCCGGCCTCCGGCGCGTACTGATTCCGCGAACTGAAATTCACCGCTACTTGAACGGTGGAAGCCCGCCGCGCCTTTCGTGACTGCTTGGATGACAAGATCACGGAGCTTCTTCTCTGCCTCGATTGGCGCGTCAGACCACAGTGCGGAGCGACGACCCAAAAATTGGCCAAGAATTGGCCAAGCAGGTTTTTCCGGCTTTTGTAGGCAGCGCTCGCTAAGAGCGTAAGTGCTTGATATTCCGAAGCTTTGAAGTGGCGCACCCAGTAGGAGTTGAACCTACAACCTTCTGATCCGTAGTCAGATATAGGCATGATTTCCTTAGGAAAATGGCACTTTTCCTAAGAAACTCCAAACTACCGGCGTGCACCGGCAGGTGTCCCCTTGGGCGGCGAGGGGGACCGAGGGGGGACGGTTGCTGAGTTCTTCGACACCGACCACATGCCACCTCAAACGAAGCATTGCACCTTATCTGCCGTGCGACGCTACAGCGTCTTCTTCCCCTGAGCCCGGGCTTTTTTCCAGCGCGCCCTGGCTATTGCCGAGAGCCTCGCTTTGGCCGCCGCACTCATTCTTCGTTTCGGCTTCTGCGCCGGCTTGGCTGGTCGGGCCGCCCTCTTTATCTTTGCCCACCGTGCCTTCTGAGCGGCACGAATCTTTGCTCTCGCAGCCCGACTCATTTTTCGCTTCTTCCGGGGAATTGCCCCATCTCCGGTTTTAGCAGGTGACCCGAGAAGGTGGACTAACTCATCATGAAGGGCATCAATCCTCTCTTTAACGTCGGCTGCCCGTCTCAGTTGTCGCGGCGATAGATTCACTACTGACATATCCATATAGCGCCAATTAAGGGTTTCTCTTTGGCGAAGTCAAGAATTCAAAAAGCAGCGTATTCCTGCAAGAATATGCGGGGCCGGCCCAGGATTGTGCCAACCTCAAGTCATGACATGGTTAGTTTTCGGCCAACGGACCTCTGTTATCTGAGCGCACAAAAACCAGACATTTGGTTTTCGGAACCGAACGACAGCGGCCTCGCCGTCGGGAGCGCGTCGTCATCCTTCCTCGTCAATGCCTGACTGTCGCCTTCCGGCGACGGACAGGGCATTCACTCCGCGCTCCACGACTAATGAAACTGCTGAACAGCGGCACATCCGCTCCGTTGAGGAAAGCTGCGCTGACTTTGTGAACAAAATCCAGCCAGGCCACTCTTCGCGTTCGAATCCTGCTAAGCCTTTTCGCAGACGGACTGGACCTCGTACTCAGAATTCTTCTCAGTGAACTCGTGGTTGCCGGCCTGCTCGAGGGCGATTCGCTCCGCGTCCTCCGCGGTGACATCTGAAATCTCGAAGGTCTTGCTGCCGTAACCGATTCGGGTGATCTCCACGCAGAAATTGCTTTTCTTCCGACTCCTTCTGGCCTTCGCCGGCTTATTACGGGTGCGTCCGGGGCCGCTGGCGTCCACCACGCGGATTGTAGCTGGGACACCTTGGAGAACGGGCTGGAGCAACTCAGTCCAGTCCGCCCGGCCCAGCTTCTCCTCCAAAGCCCGGGTAATGCCGCGGGGCAGACTGCCGGAGCCGTGAAATTCGAGGACTGCCTGGTTAAGGAGGACTGGCTTGCTCATGCGCTTGTGTTTGCCGTGGATCAGGCCGGTTTCCCTGGGCAACCCGGTCCAGTCGTTGCGGCCAGATTCACAGATCAAGGCAACGCTGGCCTAAGGCGGCAAACTTGGAGATGACCTGCCGGTCGAAACCGGGGGCGGCGAGGTCCGCCAGCTCCGGCGCATCTTCGTCGCCGGTCCCGTTGTCGAACAGGTTCCGGGCGCCCACCGCGGCAAACTTGACCGTCTTCAGAGCGGCGGCGACGGTGACGGCCATGTCGCGCAGCATCTGGCGAACCGTGTTGGCGAATCTCTCCCCCTCCCCGGAGACTGGATTGCGGGTGCTGAAAGAAATGGTGCGATCGTACTCGCTGACGCCGGCCCCCAGCTGCCAGCTTCCGCTGCGCGAGAGCAACAGCCGGGTAACCTCCTTGCTCCAGGAGTTGAGCACCTCCACGTAAATATATTTGCTGGGGTCGTAGTTACTCAGCAGCGCCAGGGTTTTCCCCTTGAGATCCACCCACAGCAATCGCTTGATCTTGTTTTCAATGCCCAGTGATTTGGCCGTCTGGGCCTCCTTCTTGAGTTCGGTTTCTGAGGCTTCCTGGTATCCCTTGCGAAGTTTCTCGGAAACTTTGTCGTCGATGAAGGCATGCAGGCTCGCCGGGTTGCTGAATGTCTTGACCTGGCTGTCAGATTTGCCTCCGATGCGGCCCCAGCTGACGTGAACGCTGAGGCCCTCCAGCCGGTACTGCCAATATTTGTTGTGTTGATCTTCGCGATTGATGTAGATGGGCATGACTTACTCCTTTGGGACCGGAGTCAGATGTTGACGAAGCCAGTTGTCCTCGGCTTGGAGGGCGGTATCCCGGCGATTGAATGGTCCCAGCACAGGGCCGTTGACCGGCCCGAGGTCGGCGTTCCATCCGCCTTTCCCCGGCTCCACATTGCTGGCCCGGCGGGTGATAGCTCTTCCTGCCTGAAATGCTTCAGCCAAGTCATCCTGGTGGATGAAGCGAATCTCGCCTTCACTGACTACGATTTGCAATTCCTGGGGCATTTTTCGACCGCTGTTGCTGTTTGGGCGCAGCCCGAATTCGTGAACAGATAAAAACCCGTCGTAATCGTTGAGTGGTCTCTCTCGCCACTTGTTGCCTGCTCGTCCGATGTGGGGAGTGCTGTCCTGTGAGGTCATTTCTTCAGAGGCCCCCAAGGCGTTGTTTGGCGCTGGCGGCCTGTTGCTGATAGAACTCCGGCTTCTTCTCGACAGACTCTGTTTTCCCCAGCGCCGCCTCAATGCTTTTGGTCAGATTCTTGCAGGCCGGCCCTTTGACGCCCGCGACGTCAATATTCACTCTGCCGTCCTTACCGATGATGAGCTTGATTTCCTGCATTGTCAGTACTTCCTCAGGGTGATCACGGTTTCCTGTGTTGCAGCATCCAATCTTTCGCTGTAGCTCCAGCCCTTGGACTTGGCGAATTGCCTGGCTTTCCTCACGGCAACTTCTTTGGTGTACGCCGAGATAAGCGTGCTGCCATCTTCGCCAATCTTGTCCCGAAGCCCGTAGCCGCCCTGCCAGAAATCCCACAGCGGGATAAACGCCTCGCCCCGCTTGACCAGGCCCACTTCGTAGGCATTTCGGTTGTCCTTGACGGCTATGGCGTGTTCGCACCTGCCCAGGTCCGCTTTGGCGAGCCCTTCCGGAATAGGAAAATCACCTACGTGGCGGCCGTACCAGCGGTAGGTTTTCTGGTTCTCACGGAACTCCAGGCCGAGCGCCGCGCAGACGGCCTTGAGCGCCCCCAGATCCTTGAGTTCAACAGCGATGACGGTGACGTGTGACATACGATGCAGGGTTTTTTCAGGGTTCAGATGTCCAGCTGCCGGCCGGCGCCGGTTTTGCCGGAGGCTTTGCCCTTCTCGACCCGGCTGGCGTTGAGGGCATTGTTCTCGGCCCATTTCGCCATGGCCTCCAATTCCGGCGCCTTCGACCTGGAGAGCGGATTGGTCTCCTTGATGGCCTTCAGGATGTCCTCTCCGGCAAGGTCGCGGTCGTGGTGGAAGGCGGTGAAGAGCCCGCTGACAACGGCCTCTTCCAGTTCAGCGCCGCTGAAGCCCGCGGATTCGGCGACCATCTGGCTGATGTCCTTGTCGGCAAAGTCCTCCACTTTGCGGCCGTATTTCTGGATGTGAATGCGTAAGATGTCCGCGCGCTCTTTGTCCGAGGGCAAATCGACAAAGAAAATCTCGTCAAAACGCCCTTTGCGGAGCAGTTCCGGGGGCAGCCCTTCGATCCGATTGACGGTGGCGATGACGAAGCAGGGCTTGGTCTTCTCCTGCATCCACGACAGGAAATTGCCGAACACCCTCTGGCTGGTTCCCCCGTCGGTGGTGCCGTTGCCTCCCATGCCGGCAAAGGCTTTCTCCATTTCATCAATCCAAAGAACACAGCTACCGATCGCTTCGGCGGTCTGTATGGCCAACCGCATGTTGCTCTCCGATTCGCCGACCAGCCCGCCGAAGACGCGGCCGATGTCGAAGCGGATCAAAGGCACCGCCCAGATGTTGCTGGCCGCCTTGGCCGAAAGAGACTTTCCGCAGCCGGGAATTCCGACCAGGAGTATCCCGCGCGGCATAGGCAGCCTGAATTCGCGCGCCTTGCGGGTGAAAGCCTTGCTGCGCATCGTCAGCCAGAGTTTCAGGTTTTCCAGCCCGCCGATGTCGCTGGCGGTCTGGGGCGCCTCGAAGAACTCCAGGATGCCGGTTTTGCGGACGGCGAGGGCCTTTTCCCTGAGCACCAGTTTGGAGATCGGCGGACGATTCTTCTTGTCACTGGAGACGCTTTCGACGATGGCCTTGGCCAGCGCGTTCTCCGCCTCCACCGTGGTCAGCCCCATCGCGGCCTGGACGATTCGCTCCCGCTCGTCCTCTGGTATTGCCCCGATCTTGGCTTTATTCGGTTCGTAGAGCTTGGTGAAGACGTGTTCAATTTCCTCGCGTTGCGGCAGATCGAATTCGAGCAGGGTGACGTCGCGCTCCAAATCTTTGGGAAGCCGGGGGACCGGACTCGTGATGATCAGGGTCTTGGAGGTTTGTTTGAAGTCGCGAGCGATGTCACGGAGCAGTCGGACCACTTTCTCGGACGAGAAGAACGCCTGTAGATCCCGTGCCACATAGATCGTGTTATCAGCGCCGCCCTTGATGGCGATCAAAGCTTCGATCGGGTCTTCGGTCTGTTCGGCGTTCTTCCCATTGGGATCCATGAAGCCTTCGGTGTGGGACCAGATGCGCAGCTTGTATTTGGCCTCCTGAGCCGCTTTTTGAATGGCCAGTTCCGCACGGCCCTCTTCGGGGGTCACCAGATAGAGAATCGGGTAGCGGGCTTTGACGTATGGCAGCAGGTTCATGAATTCGTTGTCTAGTCTCTGAACAGATTGGTTTGCCGGCTTTTCCGGCCGCCCACCAAAGGGCTGCGGCCCGGAAGTCGACGGCTTCAGCGGGATCTCTTGCTGAGCGGAGCTTGCTTGGTTTCTTGAGCAGAAAATCCGGTGGGCGCACCCGCTCAAGGGCGCAGATACACGAACCAGATTACGCGAGGACAAGCCTGAAGAGGCAGCTGGATCCACCCCGCAGGGGCCCCGTTGAAGTGCTCTGCATTCCCCCTCCACCGTCGCGTTAAAGAACGAAGCCCGCCTCCGGTAAGCGGCGAACTCATCATTCGTCTGGGAATCCAATCGCGGCAAGTAACGCTCGCCCGCCGCCTTGACGGCATCTTCACCCGCCAACACATCACGCGCCCGCAGCCATTCCGCCGCGCTCGCGTCATATTCAGGATGTGTGCTATTTACGGGCATCGTTTCGTGCAAACGTTTTGTCCGCACGACCCGACCCTAGCATAGGTTTTTCGCTATTCTCCTTGCTCCAGAAGCCCGACCTGCATCGTCATGCACCGCGAGACCTTTAGAATACCGCGTCGTGCAAAAATTCTTGAAAAAAGTTTTTGACAGATTGCCAGAACCGCTCCCGAGTCAGACCGTCGGCACCTCCAGAAATCCCGCCAGGTGCCAGAGCACTCCTATCAGACCATCGGCGCTCCCCGATCCACCCACCCGGCTATCTTCTCTGCGACAGCCTGCTTCGTCTGCCCGCACCTCGCGCCTATGAAGCCCTTGATGGGAGGCGCCTCCCTCGCGAGGCTTGAAACCCGCCCGAGAATTCCATTACGGATGCCTCGCAGCCCCGCCTCGCCAACCTGCTGAGCACCCCCCCCAACAGCCACCTTAACGCAACCGCTCGACGCACCCCGTCAGGCACGGTGCATACACAATGAAATTCTCCTGGTTGCTCTACGGAAAACCATTCGAGCGCTTCATGGCCCACCGTCTACCACACCAGGCCGCCGCGTAACAGGGAGTCTCAGCCTAACCGCTTACGGTGATTCTCGAAAGTGTTGTGAGCGAAACACAGTAAGCACCCGGCGCGCTGGTGCCTCACGGCGAGCGGAGGCGGTAGAAACGGGCGGGATAATTCGTCCAATGGGGATCGCTGAAATAGGACAAGCCGCCGGTGAGGGTATTGGTTCCTAGCGGGACCCAGATGGGATTGGTCAGGTTCGTGCATGCTTCCACCACGATGACCAAGTTGCTGGTTCCGGAGATGGTGAATCCGAATTGATTCGTCCGCACGCCAAAGCTGGCACCGCTGACGTTGATGGTTACAACGGCTTGAATGTTAACGACCGACAAACCTTGGTAAGCGTCGAGCCAAGCCGTGCCGCTGCTCGTCTGCTCGAACAGTTGCAGGTTCTCAATGTGGTAATCGCCGTAACCGCCCGCCGCCCGAATCAAGGAAAGATCAAAAATCAGGGATACCATCGTCGGCCCGGTGCCATCCGCAGTGAATGACACTGACTGCGAGAACCGATGTGTACCGCTGGCATCCACCAAGTCGCCGGCCAGAATGTAGTTGCCGCCCACCGTTGGGTTCGCCCAGCATTTGACTTCGAGAAAGTCCGCGATGCCGTCCCCATCGGTGTCCAGGTTTTCATAAACCGGATCGCCCCACAAACTCCCATGTCCGGAGGAAACACTGAACCCGCCGGTTGCCACGCGCTGCAAGCCCTGCCCCTGACCGTTTGTACCAGTCGCTCTATAGCTAATCGAATATGTGCCCGCTTGCTGCACGTTCGTCAGCACCGCCGCGTAAACGCCATCATTGGGTGCGCCATCGTTGTGCCAGCCATCGTCAAACAGCGGCAAGTTATTAGTTGAACCGTCCGGTAACTGGACCGTCGCCGTGATGGATGCATTTACCACCGGCATGGCTGGATTGGTGCTCAAGTCCGCCAATGCGCAGGACACCACTACGTCTTGTCCCTGATTGCACGGAGGGATGGTCTGCGGTAACAGAGACACCGTGGAATCGCCAAAGACCCTCAATAGGCAACTGGCTTGCGTTTCGCTCATGGAACTGCCGTCCATGACCGCGTGCCAATTGCCTGTTGCCGGATTGCTGATGGTGCAGGTGATCAACATCAAATTGGTGCTGCCAATTATCACTGAGTATTGCACGTTAGTATTCGATGCCGGTGTCGTGGAATCAATTACCGTTCCCGATGGGTCTTGCACTTGGAACACCACATCCGTCGCCTGTACGAGCAACTGGAATGACAACCTCGTGGCAGCATCTGAAAGGACCGATGCCGAATTCACCTGCCCGGATGAAAGCTTGCTGCTAATTTGCTGGATCGGCTGCATCGGCAAGAGGTTCGTTTGGGTAGCATCCCTTGGGGTTAGAATAGCCGGCCGTTGCTTGGCAGACAGTGCCGCTGGCGAGCTGCTCGTTCCCTTTAGTATTGCTACTACCCAGTCCAAAGTCGGCGGGTCTGTCACTAGGCTAAAGTGGTCCAATGAAGCGGTAATGTCGAGGTCCGTAACGTCTTCAACAGGCGAGGCTCTAAAATAATTAACGGCTGCCGAAGAACCAAATAAGTACTCTGTACCACTAACGCTTGGCTGTGGGACGCAGCCGTCGCTAACACCCCAAGCTGCACGATCGCCTTCGTTCCCAAGTGCAAGGGCAAATGCAAACTCCCTCAACACCGGGTTGTCCGAATAACACCCACCCGTGCCGGCATATAGGTAAAGCAAGACTCCTGAAGGCCAAAAATAGCTGGCATTAAACCCGTCATCTGCACGGTTGTTGCCACTGATAGAGGTGGTCGTCAGATCATTTACTGCATCAGAGATATAGATCCGCCCAAGGACATCAGCCAATGGAGTGCCAGCATTGGGAGTTCCGAGCATTATAACCTTGCCAACCTTGATTTGAAATGGCTTGCCATCCTGATCCTGAAAATTGAAATGATCCATATTCTGCAATGCCCGCCGCGTGATCAACCCACCCAGGCTATGCGCGATGATATTTACCTGCGCTGGATAGTCACCATAGTCCTGTTTGTATTGGAGAGCCTTTGCTTTGATGTAGAGCAAGAGCATACCAGCGTTGTAATCAATGTGTTTTGTGCCATCGATTACGCGGCCAGTCCCATCCAGAATCCCCGCTTCCGGTTTGTTACAGTTCCAGATTTCGAAGAACCCTTGGTCGAGCAACGCAACCGACATATTGTCCCAGTAATCGCCGTTATCCCAGGTCGGGGAAAACGGTGGCAGTGCTAGCCCCCGCACTAACACGACTGGGGTTGGAAGTGGTGGTGGCGTCGAAGACACCGGCGTCATCGTGATGTTCGCTGTCGTCGTCTGGCCCGCCACGACGACCACGTCATGCAGGTTAGTTATGTTGAACGGTTGACCTTCGGGAGTGGCGAGGATTTGATAATGCGCACTCGCAGGGAGCCCCGTAATCGAATACTGCCCAGCCTGCCCTCCGATAACGACCGAGATGGTGCCGGGAATGGAGCTGCCGAAAATATCGCCGCCGGGCGCGGCAACGGTAATTCCGATGCCATTCAAGGCCTCGTGAGTGTCGGAACGCGTCACCTGTCCCACAATCGAGCCGGTCGTCGGCGTCGGATCGGTATAGGCAGAACCCGTGACTTGCCGGGTCTGGTATCCACCACCGGTGAACGTCACATAGGCGATATTATCTCCAGCCGATGTCGGCGCATAGCGAATCGTCGTCGTGATGAACTGACCGGGAGCCAGCGTGTATCTGCCACCGCTGACCACGCTGAACGGAGCGCTGACACTGGCTGTGCCAGAAATAGTGGCGGTGCCGACGTTGGCCACGGTGAATGCCAGATCCTTTGTGTTCCCAACCAAAAGCGATCCATAAGCCGTCGTTGTGCTTGGCGTGACGATCACAGTTACGGGGTAATGCCCCGGCCATAGGGCGGTCGGACGACCGTCAAACATTATGCTCCAGCCCGTGGTTAACGGTAGATAGTAGACGGTCGCTTTGTTGTCACCGGAGAACACAGACAAATCAGAACTACTGCTGGGGGCGTTACCATAGAAAGAAACGCTGGTCAGGCTGGTGCAGTTATTGAACGCCTGCTGCCCAATGCTGGTCACGCTGGCGCCGAGCGTCACGCTGGCCAGGGCATAGCAGTTCTGGAACGCCTGGTTGCCGATGCTGGTGACG
>Ga0181521_10008885_pt1 | contig 10190 bp, 3 predicted proteins | sample PEATcosm2014_Bin_32_FD_119764 | JGI IMG/M metagenome (GOLD analysis project Ga0181521, IMG submission 119764) | Peatland microbial communities from MTU Mesocosm Facility, Houghton, MI, USA - PEATcosm2014_Bin02_60_metaG | ecosystem: Environmental > Terrestrial > Soil > Wetlands > Peat | place... | reverse complement strand
TCGCCGCCCCATCCAGCAATACCTTACATCACTCTCGCCTATTTTCGTCCTTCGTTGCCGTGCTGAAAGCACGGTGAGCTACTCATATCTCAGCGCGACCATAGGATCGACCTTGGTTGCTCGCCGTGCCGGAATGTAGCAGGCAAGCCAGGCTACTATCAGAAGGATTAGCGAGACGCTAACGAATGTTGCCGGGTCAGTGGGCTTGATGGCGAAAAGCATGTTTTGCAGCAAGCGAGTGAGTCCAATTGACGCTCCCACGCCGATTCCTGTTCCGATCAGCACCGAGCGAAGTCTTTGCCCCACCACGATTTTCAGCACATCGCCACGTTCGGCGCCCAAAGTCATTCGGATGCCTATCTCATGCGTACGCTGGCTCACGGAGTAGGACACCACGCCATAGATTCCGACCGATGCCAGGATCAGCCCCAGCGCAGCGAATGCGCCCACGAGAAGCATGCTGACCCGCCGCGGCGTCATGGATTGCGTGCGCAGGTCTTCCAACGTCATCAGGTCGTGCGGGGGCTGATTTTTGTCGACGCTCGCAACCTGGCTGCGCACAGCCGAAGTCCACAACCCGGGGTTTCCGGCGGTGCGCACGAGCACGGTCATGTAAGGTTCGCTTGCCTGCGAGAAAGGAAGGTAGACCTTCGGATGTGGCTCCGCCTCTGCCGAGTCCCGAGCATTGGCCACGACCCCCACAATGGTTAGCCACTCCTTCCTGCGAACCCAGCTCACGATCCTTCCGCCAAGACATTTCCCTCCGCCGCAATAGCGGCGCGCGAAGGATTCATCGACAATCGCCACGTTGAGTGAGGTTTCATGGTCAGCTTGCGTAAAATAGCGCCCTTCCATGAGCGGAATCCCCATCGCACGGAAATAATCCGGACTCACCGCTGTGGTTCTTGCGTCCGGTACGTTTACAGAGTGTCCTTCGACGTTCAGAGCCGTGGTCACCGAAGTCTCGCGATTTCCCAAGGGAGGACAACTGCTGCCCGCCACCGCTTGGACGCCTTCGAGGCCTCTAATCCTTTCCATCAGTTGCTGGAAGAACGCCGCTTGGACATTTGGCGTGGCGTATTCGGAGGGTGTTAGGTCTACCGTCATGCTCAGGACGTTCTTTGATCTGATTCCCAAGTCGATCCCACGCACCCGCAGGAAGCTGCGGAACAGCAAGCCGCCGCCGACCAGAAGCATCATGGCTAGGGCAGTCTCGGAGATAAGGAGCAAGTCGCGGAAAAGCACGCCGGATCGAGGTTCGGAAGCGCTACGACCCGCCTCTTTCAGTACCTCATTCAGCGAAATCCCAGACGCCTGAAGCGCAGGGGCCAGGCCGAAGGCCAAGCCGGTGGCCACGGCCAAGGCCAAGCAGAAGCCCAGGACGCGATAGTCGAGACTGATGGGTTCCAGCGTCGGGAGGTTGGAAGAAATAAATGTGACCAGCAGGTCCTTCGCGGAGCGCGCCAACGCCAAGCCGAGCACTCCGCCCAACAGGGCCAGCAGTCCGCTCTCCGTGAGAAGTTGCCGGATGATTCTTCTCCTCCCTGCGCCCACCGCCAGCCGTACCGCCATCTCTTTGTGCCGCGTTGCGGCGCGCGAGAGCAGCAGGTTGGCGACGTTGACACAGGCAATAAGGAGCAGGAAGGCCACTGCTCCCAGGAACAACAATAAGGAAAGCCGGGATTTTCCCGTAATTTGCTCTTGCCAGGTTGAGAGTGCGACACCCGTCACCCAGCCCTGTGGCCCTCCTGCCTGAGTTGATCGCAAGATTGCATTCAGGTCCGAGCGCGCGGCGTCTAGGCTAATTCCGGGTCTGAGCCGGCCGATGACTCGAACAACGCCCATCGGCCCCGCCCCCGTTTCGTTCGCTATCAGTGGCACCCAAAGGGCATAATCAGTTTTGGAGTCAGCGGGAATAACGAAGGACCGGGGAAGTACCCCGACCACTGTGTAAACCTTGCCGTCCAAGGTGACGCTGCTGCCGACCACAGAAACTTCGCCACCGTATCGGCGCCTCCACAAGGCTTCACTTAGAATCACTACGGGCGGGCCACCAGGACGGTCTTCCTCGGGTAGAAACAGCCGTCCGGTTAAGGGGCGAACACCCAAAAGCGAGTAAAACGCGGAGGTAGCTAAGCCGGCAGTAATTCGCTCGGGATCCCCTCCTCCCGTGAGGTTGAACCACGAATCCGTGTAGGCAGCTACCGGGTTGAGAGTACGGCTCTGATCCCTCCAGGCGGCAAACTCGCTGACGCCGGCAACTGAAGCGGCACCGTATTTGTCTAAAATCTCCTGCACATAAACCAGCTCGTCAGGGTGCGGGTAAGGCAACGGGCGCAAAAGTACCGCATTGACTACGGTGAAGATGGCCGTGGTGGCTCCGATACCCAGAGCCAGCGTAAGCACTGCCAGTGCCGTGAAGCCGGGGGTACGGAAGAGTTGGCGCGATGCGTAGCGACCATCCTGCCAGAATTGCTCGAGCCAAACAAAACTCCACACCTCCCGCGTCTCCTCCTTGATTCGCACTACGTTGCCAAACTTGCGCAGCGCCGCGTACCGCGCTTCCTCCGGCGCCATCCCGCGCGCGATGTTCTCCTGAGTCTCGCGCTCGATGAAGTCGCGGATGTCCTGATCGAGGTCTTCCATCATGCGCTTGCGGCGCCTAAACAAACGATTCCAGCGGATCATGGAATATCTCCCTCACTCGCATCGCAGCGCCATGATCGGGTCCACACGAGTTGCGCGTCGTACCGGTACAAACGAGGCCAGCAGCGCAACGGCGGCAATTGCAATGCCAGCCAAGGCCAGTGGACCGGCGCTCACCGGTTTCAAATCCACGACCAAGCTAGCTGCCAGGGGCCTGGCCCAAAACACCAAGCACGCTCCCACCACGAACCCGGCGCACAGCATTCCAGCCGCATCTCCCAACACGAGGCGGCTGATGTCGCCGGTTGTGGCACCCAACGCCATGCGGACACCAATCTCGTTGGTCCGGCGCACCACGCTATAGGCCAGTAGTCCGTAAAGTCCGATCCCGGCGAGCGCCGCCCCCAGCGCCCCGAAGAATTCCGACAAAGCAGCGACGAGTCGCTCGGGGACAATATCCGAATCGACCTGCTCCGCGAGCGTTTTGACCCGCGTCACGGACACAGTCTTCAGAAAATCCCCCATGACTCGACGCACGGTGCCGGCCATTGCCGCAGGATCGGTGCTGGTGCGGAGCTCAAACTGATCGAAGAGGTGGTTCTCCTGAAACATGTTGAAGTAGATGGTCGGGTACGGAGGGTCGTGAACCTCCCATGGCTTGACGTCGCCGGCGAGGCCGATAACCTCATAAGGTTGATCGTCGCCGAACGGAGAAGGCTCCGGGTCGTAGACAATCGTGATGTGCCTGCCGATTGGATTTACGCCTGGGAAAAAGTGTCGGGCCACAGCGGCACTGACGATCGCCACGCGCGGCCGCCCCACATCCCACAGGCTGAAATCGCGCCCGGCAAGAAGCGGGATGCCAAGGGTCTCGAAATACCCCGGCGACACAAAGGAGATTGCCGGCCGCTGGCGTTGCTCGAGCGCCTCCACGTGTCCCTCCGCGATCAAGTAGCGGCTTCCCGACCCGCAGCCTTGAATTGGAGTGCAGCCGCTGATCGACGCCGAGCGCACCCCGGGAATCGTTTGGAGTCGCGCCAGAATTTGCTCGTACGGCACGGCGAGTTGTTCGTGTTTGTAGCCGGTGCCCGGTGGATCGACGGTCACAAGCAGCACATGATCGCTGCGAAAGCCGAGGTCGAAATCTCGCATCCTCGCCAAGTGGCTCAGAAAGACCGCGGTACCAGTCACCAGAAAAATCGATAAGGCCACCTGCGCGGCCACCAAGGTCCTCCCGAACCAGCGCCAGAACCATGTATCGCCGGCAGCCCCGGTCCGCCGCATCATCGGGCCGGGCGCGGAGCGGAACGCGTACCATGCCGGAGCCACTCCGAATAGCAGGCCGGTAGCCACCGCGATTCCGGCCGCGAAGAGCAGCAGATTCAGGTCGGGCTTCACCTGGATTTCGACGTGCTGATGCGCCTGGGTGCTGGCCATGATGCGAACCAACACGCCAGTTCCAAAATACGCCAGCTTCACGCCCATCAGAGTGCCGGCTCCAGAAAGCAACACCGATTCGGTGAGCATCTGGCTGACTAGACGGCCGCGGCTGGCGCCCAGCCCCACACGCACGGCCAGTTCCGCCTGCCGTCCCGCCGAACGGGCCAGCAGGATGCTAGCCATGTTGAAGCAGGCCAGAAGCAAAAGAAAGCCCACCACCGCCATCAGGAGAACCAACGATTTACCATAGAGATCGCGCACTCGCGCGAGCCCGGCGCCGGCCGGCTCCACTTCCACCTTTCTTTGCCGGAGCCTCGTGTTCTTGTGGCCGGGGTTGTTCTGGTCAACCCAGGATTGATACAGTACGTTCATTTCGGCCTCGGCCTGCCCCCGGGTGACGCCGGGTTTCAAGCGTGCGAGCATGCGGACCGCGCCTCTCTGATAGGGCTCCCAGACATCGGTCCGGTTCCCTACCCGCGGCCCCGTGTACGCACGTGGCGCTACGCCGACGATGGTCTCAGGGTTGCCGTTCACGTCGATCCGCTTGCCCAGGACTGCCGGGTCGCGATGGAACCAGCGGTTCCAGTAGTCCCAGCTCACCACCACTACGCCTTTATCGCCGCTCCCCGGGACATCTTCCGAAGTCGTTAGACGCCCGATGGCGGGCCTCAGGCCGAGAACCTCAAAATAATTCCCCAGCACGTTCTCCAGGATCAGGGTTTCCGGATCGGATCCCTCGATGCGCACACGAGCCAGATTGTCGAACGTCATGCCGGTGAGCGCTGAGAAGACGTGGTTGTGATCACGGATGTTCTCATATTCGTCCCATCGCCGGTAACCGTCGCTCCGGGGCTGTCCGGGGTCCTTGTACAGAAGCTCCACGAGCTGCTCGGGATGTGCGACCGGTAGTTTTTGCAGCATGACTGTGTAGAACAAGCTGAATATGGCAGTGTTGGCGCCGATTCCCAGCGCCAGTGTCAGCACCCCGACCGCCGTAAAGCCGGGATGCCAACGAAACTGGCGCAAGCCATAGCGAACGTCCTGCCAGCGCTGTTCGAGCCAGACGAGGCTCCACAATTCCCACGTTTCTTCCTTAACGCTCGTTACGTTGCCGAACTTGCGTAGGGCGGCGTACCTTGCCTCTTCCGGCGCCACTCCGCGCTCGATGTTGTCCTGAGTCTCGCGCTCGATGAAGTCGCGGATATCCTGGTCGAGGTCTTCCATCATTCGCTTGCGGCGGCTGAACAACCGGCTCATAGCTTTGCTCCGTCACTCATAGCGCAGCGCCACCATGGGATCGACCTTCATCGCGCGTCGTGCGGGAATGTAGCACGCGAGCAGCGCGACCATCGTGAGCAGAAGCGAGACGGCGATGAACGTCAGCGGGTCGCTCGGCCTGACCCCGTAAAGCAGGTTTGTCATAAGGCGCGTGAGCGCGAGTGCCCCGGCGGCGCCGATGGCGAGCCCAATCAGTGTCAGCCTGAGTCCGTGTCCCATGATCATTTTGAGGATTTCGCCCTTCTGCGCCCCGAGCGCCATACGGACGCCGAGTTCGTGTGTCCTTCGCGCCACGTTGTAAGCCATGATTCCGTAAAGTCCCACACAAGCCAGGGCGAGACCCAGGATCCCAAAGAAGCCCGTAAGGACTGAAATCATGCGCTGCGGCCCCATCGAGTTGCTCACTTGCTCGGCAAGCGTCGTAACATTGGTGATGGGCAGGTTGGCGTCGATTTGGTGGATTGCCTGCCGCACTTCTCCTGCGACAGTCGTCGGATCGCCCGCGGTCCGGATTTCGATCTCGTTGACGGAAGTCATGACCGATTCCAGTTGGAAGGCGGAGAGAAAGACCATCGGCTCCGCAACTTCACGCGGACTCGAAAACCTTGCGTCTCCGGCGACGCCGACGATTTCAAGTCCCGGCGGCACGAACTTTGGCCCTGCACTGAACCGTCTTCCGACAGGGTTGCCGCTCGGGATGTATTTCCGCACAAACGCTTCATTGGCCACCGCCACGGGAGAAGAGGCGGCGGTGTCACGCGTGGAGATTGGGCGGCCTGCAAGGATGCTCATCCCTTCTGTATCGAAGTACCCGGGCCCTGCCACCTCCACTTGCGGGCTGACACCGCCGGCGGGAGGCGGCTGGCCCTCGACAGAAACTTCGAATCCGCCCGAACTGCCGCTCATCGGACTGTTCGTTCCGATGCTGGCCGAGCGGACACCGGGCAGGGCGCCGACTCGATCCAGCAGCGTGCGGTAGAGGCTTGCCAGTTCGCTCGGTTTGTAGCCGGCCAGGTGCGGGTCGATGTTCACCAGCAGGACGTGTTGCGGTCGGAACCCGAGGTCCTGTTTTTCGAGATCGACCAGGCTGTGGAGCAGTAACCCTGCCGCCACCAGCAGCACCAACGAGGCGGCAATCTCAAACACGACGAGGTTTTTCCCCAGCCCCAGCCGAGTTCGATCCTCGATGCCGGGCAGTCGCCCATCTTTCAGTGCCGGAACCAGTTCCGCGCGCGCCGAGCGCAGTGCCGGGGCGAGGCCCGAAAGAATCGCGGTCAAAAGCGAAACGGCCACCGCAAATGAGAGCACGGCGAGGTTCGGTGTGACGTTCAGAGGGACCTTTGCGGCCACCGTGGCCAGCAGAACGTGAACCCCCCAAAATGCCAGCATCGCGCCCGCCGCTCCACCCGTCATCGCCAGCAGCACGCTTTCCGTGAGTATTTGCCGCACCAGTCTTCCGCGCGTTCCGCCCAGCGCCAGGCGCGTTGCCATCTCCCTCTGGCGCGCCGTCACGCGCGCCAGCATCAGGCTGGCGACGTTCGCGCAGGCGATCAACAGCACTAATGCCACTATTGCAAGAAGAATGCGCAGGCGCTCGGAAGACTCATGCCGCAAGTGGGAAAGCCCGCGTCCGCCCGGGGCGAGGGGCACATAAGCGTGCTGGATTTGCTGCCGCTCAGCCTCGGTGATCTTCAACCCGGCACGCGCGGTTAGATATTGGCGCAACTCGCCGTCCGCCTCCGCGCTCGCCGCTTCCAGGCTCGCGCCAGGAGCGAGGCGGCCCATCACGTTCAGCCAGTAGAGATTCGGATCGGTGAGCAGAGACTTGGCCTGCGGCATCATGGTGAAGGTGAGCCGAGGCCGAAGGCTGAGCGGTATCCAGAAATCGGATGAGTTCGCCTCCATCCTGACCCCAAAAAAACCTGGCGGCGCAACGCCCACAACGGTCATCGGCGCCCCGTCAATGGCTATCGAGCGGCCCACAATGGCGGGATCGCCACCCAACTTGTCCTGCCAGTAGTTGAAACTTAACATGGCAACCGGCGGCGCGGCAGGCTGGTCGTCAGCCGGGGTGAGTGTCCGGCCTATGGCGGCACGCACGCCCAACACCGAGAAGAAGTTTCCGGAAACCGTTTTCCCAAGTGCCACTTCCGTAGCGCCACTCCCGCTCGGACGATCCGCTCGGATCGTCAGCGTGTCAACGGAAGTCTGGAATGCGCAGATTCCCTGAAACAGCCGGCTGTGGTCGCGCACATGGAGATAAAACGGGTAAGAGAAGACCGTTTGCCGCCCTGAAGGGATGTCGGAGGTCATCGAAAACCCATCATAGGAACTGTCTGAGAACAACACGAGCCCGCGAGGATCTGCAACCGGCAGGTTCCGCAGCAGAACGGCGTTTGCCAAGCTGAAGATCGCCGTGTTCGCGCCAATGCCCAGCGCCAGCGTGAGCACCGCAACCACCGTCAAGCTCGGATTCTTGGCCAGCATCCGAGCCCCTTGCCGAAGGTCTTGCCATATTTGCTCAAGCCAAACCATGTTCCATACCTCCCACGTTTCTTCCTTGACCCGCACCACGTTGCCGAACTTACGCAGGGCCGCGAAATGTGCTTCCTCCGGCGCAATGCCGCGCTCGATATTGTCCTGAGTCTCGCGCTCGATGAAGTCGCGGATGTCCTGATCGAGGTCTTCCATCATGCGCCTGCGGCGGTTGAACAACCGGTCCCAGCGGCTCATACCAGTCCTCCGTCACTCATATCTCAGAGCCACATTCGGATCGACCTTGGCCGCGCGCCGTGCAGGCAGATAGGAGGAGGCGAGCGCCACCAGCATCACTGCGAGGGGCGTGCCGCCGATGAGCCAGTAGCGGTAGCTCATGTGGACGTCGTGAAACGTTGCCGCCACCAGCCGCGGCAGCATGAGCGAAACCAGGAATCCAAAGGCAACGCCTGCGAATACCATGCGCATCGAGCCTCGTAGCACCATCAGCAGCACCTCGCGTCTACTCGCGCCCAGCGCCATGCGCACCCCGACTTCGTGTATCCTCCGGCCCACAAGATAAGCGATAAGGCCATAGATCCCAACCGCCGCCATAGCCAGTGCGATCCCGGCGAAAGCGGCCATCAGTTCCGCCATAATGTTGTCGCCCTGGCCGGAGTCCTCGAGCACGCGATCCATGGTCCTGAGGTCGGTAACAGGCTGGTCCTTGTCCACGCTCCATACCGCGCCGCGCAGTGACGAGGCGAAGGCCGTGGACTCCGTGTGCGTGCGGACCAGGAGTCTCATCATCGGGTCGGGCCGCTGAAGGAACGATTCGAACACTTGGGGCCGCGGCGTCCGTTGTCCCACGTACTCGTTAACGTCGCGCACCACACCAATGATCTCGCTCCATTTTCCGGTTGGCATCGAGCCGCTTCGAGCCTCGTCCGGATGCGTGATGCCAATGTGGCGTCCCATCGGATTCTCGTTCGGGAAGAACTTCTTCGCGAACTCTTCATTCACGATTACCACCGGAACAGAGCCGGTGTTATCCGCAAGCGTGAATTCGCGGCCCTCGCGCAACGCAACCTGTGCGACGCGAAAATAGCCGGGACTCACTGCGAAGTAAGCTGACCGCGCCTGCTCGTTGATCTTTGGCTCCGGGCGGCCTTCGACCGCAATTCGCGCCTCGGCAGGAAATGTGTAAGGCAGGTCGGTCGAGATCGCCGCGGATTGAACCGCCGGAATGCTTGAAAGCTGGCGGAGCACCTCCTGGCTGAAAGTGGCTTGGCGCGCCGCATCCTTGTAGCCGGCGCCCGTCAACGCAACCGTTGCGGTCAGCACGTTATGCGGATTCATGCCGGTTTTTTCCTGCATATCTTCGATGAAGTTCTCGACGAACAGCCCCGCGCCCACCAGCAGGATCAGCGACAGCGCAAGCTGGGCGGCCACCAGGAGGTTCTGCAAGCGGTGATGCTCGATGCTCGCAGTCGCCGATCGCGAACTTTGTTTGAGACCGGCATTCGGGTCCCGGCGGGAAATCTGAAAGGCCGGCGCGAGGCCAAAGATCATGGCTGACGCGGCCGAAGCCGCCAGCGTGAACAGCAGTACGTTGCGATCGAGGGAAAGTTGTTCGGCGATCAACACGGACCACTCATTCCAGTTGAATGCCCCGCGCAGAAAGTGTAAGCCGCACAAGGCGAACACGAGGCCCAGGGCGCCGCCGAGAAGTGCGAGCAGCAGGCACTCCGAAAGAAGTTGGCGAGCCAGGCGGAATCCGCCTGCGCCGAGCGCCGCGCGAACCGCGAATTCACGTTGGCGTGCGGCGTTGCGCGCCACTAGCAGATTGGCGACGTTGGCGCAGGCTATGACGAGCACGAATCCCACGACCGCCATCAGGAACACCAGCGCCGTCCGGGAGTTGCTTTCCTGAATGGCATACTGCTGAACTGTCAGGACGTTCGCACCCCAGTCTTTGTTGGTTTCGGGGTTGCTCCGAGCGATGCGTTGCGCGATAGTCTCAAGCTCGGAGCGGGCCTGGCCCTCGCTCACGTCCGGCTTGAGCCGCCCGAAGACGCTGAGGCTGTGGTGCGCGCGTGCGGCAGGGCTCAACTGTGCAGGCGTGAAGGCGAGCGGAATCCAGAGCTGCTCGGGGAATATCCAGAGGCTCCGGAGCGTAGCTGGCATGACACCGATGATTGTGTAACTTTCCCCGTTCACTTTGACCGTTCGCCCCAGCACGTGTGGATCGGAGCCAAACCGGCTTTCCCACAGATCGGCGCGCACGAGGGCCACGCGATCGTGGCCGGACTGGTCCTCACCCGGCAGGAAGGCTCGCCCCAGCAGCGGGG
>Ga0181521_10008882_pt1 | contig 10192 bp, 10 predicted proteins | sample PEATcosm2014_Bin_32_FD_119764 | JGI IMG/M metagenome (GOLD analysis project Ga0181521, IMG submission 119764) | Peatland microbial communities from MTU Mesocosm Facility, Houghton, MI, USA - PEATcosm2014_Bin02_60_metaG | ecosystem: Environmental > Terrestrial > Soil > Wetlands > Peat | place... | reverse complement strand
TTTGAACGCGGTCGCACCGTACTCATGGGGCCCAGGGAGCCTTACAGGATCGCAGCGCACTATTCCCATTCTGTCAGCACGGGTCGCTCCTGAATTTTTCCAGGTGCTTGACCTGCACGCGGCCATCGGGAGAACCCTTCGCACAGGAGACGAGCAGGCTTGTAGCACTTGTGTTGTTCTCAGCGATGAGATCTGGAGATTACAGTTTCGCGCCGACCCAGCCATAGTTGGGCGGACAGTCATGTTCGACGGCGCTGAGCGGACTGTGGTCGGAGTGCTGCCCCGCAGCTTCCATCTTCTTTCGCCGGAGATTGCGGTCTGGGCCTTGCTCGACTCCGCTTCTCCCTCGTTTACCAACTTTGTCGAGCGCATTGGCGCTGTGGCCCGCATGAAGCCCGAAGCGACGGAGCACAAGGTGGAAGCCGATCTCGCTGACCTCACGGAGAACGCAGGCTACGTCTTTCCCGCGTCGATGCTGGTGGTTACGTCGGGAGCTGCGGAAATTCGCGGCTACCTCCGCTCTTACCTGCTGTTCGCGCTACTGGCCGTGGCGTGCGCCACGTTGATTGTGTACGCTCGCCATGGAGGCGGCGTACGCTCTCCTCTCAGCTTGCGCGACCGTTGCCGCTGGTGGACGTTCTTTATCGCCAAGGCGGCGCTGTTGTTGCTGGTCACCGGGTTGTTCGCATGGACGGCGGTGCGCTGGCTTTCGGTGTACTTTGCAGGCTCGATCCATCCTATGGCGAATGGCATTGCATTGTGGCTTTTCTTGATGCTCTCCGTTGCGCCATTGTCCTGGGCGATCTACGACCAGCAGCGCCGCTGCCGCGTCTGTCTGCGTCGCCTGGGAACTCCCATTCAGATTGGCGCTCCGGGACACGTTTTGCTTGACTGGTCTGGAACGGAGCTCATGTGTTCGGAGGGGCACGGCGTCCTGTATCTTCCTGACTCGGAGGCAAACTGGCTGGAGCGCGATCGCTGGGACAATTTTGACGAGTCATGGGCAGGGCTGTTCCGGGAGGAATGAGGAAATTCGAGCTTCAGGTCTTAGCGATGGTCAACGCGCTTCGCTCTGCGGCTGGTATGGTCCTTACGGAATCCGGTGCCGTATTGACTAGGTCGTCGGATGGTCGCGCGTCATTTCGCGAACTCCGCTTGCTCCGCTAACTATGACCAAATGGGTCAGGCCGAGAAACAGTCCGTGCTCCGCAATTCCGGCGCGGGCTTCGAGTTGCCGGGCGAGAGTTGCGGTATCGGCGATCGGGCCGAAGTCGCAGTCAAAAATCATGTTGCCCTGGTCGGTGCGGTATTCCTCGCCGGCGGGCGTTTGCCGCAGGCTGTACTTGGCACCCACCGACTCCAGGAATCGCGCCTGCGAGCGCCAGCCAAAATGCAAAACCTCTACTGGCAGCGGGTGTAGAGTGCCCAGGCGAGGTGATAACTTGCTCTCGTCAACGACAATGATTTCGCGCGCCGTGGCTTGCGCGACAAGCTTCTCGCGCAGCAGCGCGCCGCCGCCCCCCTTAATCAGGTTGAGCTGCGGATCGACTTCGTCGGCGCCATCGATGGTGACGTCGATGGCCCGCGGCAACTCGTCCGGCAACATCGGGATGTTGAGTTCAACCGCGGCATCGCGTGACCCCCGCGAGGTTGGGAAGCAGACAATATCCTGCAGTTCACCACATTGGAGTAAAGCGCCGATACGCCGAATGGCGAAGAGCGCGGTTGAGCCGGTGCCAAGCCCGACAATCATACCGGACTCGATGTAGCGGACGGAGTATTCCGCCGCAGCCTTCTTCAAGGCGGAGCGCGGGTCCGGAGATCCCATCGGAGCGTTCATGGTGATTCAGTCGAAAAGCAGGTCCCGAGACTCGCTCCGCGACCGCGCCCAGCACGGCCGGTCACGTCACTCGCTCGGGGTGACACATTTATAAGCTAACTCAGCACGAATTTTCACTCTTTAATTCTTCCGGCCGAGCGCTTGGCGATAGCGGCTGATCAGCGTGTTGGTCGAACTGTCGTGCTTCAACTGCGGCGGCGAATCACTCTCCAGTTCCGGGATGATACGCTTGGCCAGCACCTTGCCCAGTTCCACGCCCCACTGATCGAAGGAATCGATGTTCCAGACCGCGCCTTGGGTGAAGACGTTGTGTTCATATAATGCGACCAGTGTCCCCAACGCGCGCGGCGTCAGCTTATCAGCCAGAATGGTATTCGTCGGACGATTGCCTTCGCAAACGCGAAACGGTGTCTGGAAGTCGGGCGAACCTTCGGCCTTCAGCTCCTCGGCAGTCTTACCAAAGGCCAGCGCCTCGGCCTGCGCGAAAACGTTTGCCATCAGCAGGTCGTGGTGTTCCTTCAGCGGGCTCAGCGGCTGGCAGAATGCAATAAAGTCACATGGGATAAGCTTCGTCCCCTGATGGATGAGCTGGTAGAACGAGTGCTGGCCATCGGTGCCGGGCTCGCCCCAGATGATCGGCCCGGTCTGCCACTCCACGTGCTTGCCTTCAAGGTCGACGTGCTTGCCGTTGCTCTCCATCTGCAATTGCTGCAGGTAGGCCGGGAAGCGCTTCAGGTTGTCCGAGTAAGGCATGATGCCGACGGTTTGCGCGCCGAAAAAGTTGTTGTACCACACGGTCAGGAGACCCAATAGAGCGGGCAGGTTTTTCTCCAGCGGCGTGGTGCGGAAGTGCTCGTCCATTGTGTGGAAGCCGGCCAGCAGCTCCGCAAAGTTGTCCGGGCCGATGGCGATCATGGTGGAGAGGCCGATCGCCGAATCCATCGAATACCGCCCGCCGACCCAATCCCAGAAGCCGAACATGTGGGCGGTGTCGATGCCGAATTTCGCGACACCCTCAGCATTGTCCGAAACCGCAACGAAGTGCTTGATGACGGCAGCGTCGCTTTTTAGCGAGTCGACGATCCACTGGCGCGCAGTGGCCGCGTTGGTCATGGTCTCCAGCGTGGTGAAGGTCTTGGAAGACAGAATGAAAAGAGTTTCGGCGGGATCGAGATCATGCGTCGCATCGGTGAAGGCCGCGCCATCCACGTTGGCGACGAAGCGGAACCTCATTGAGGGATCGGCGAAGTCGCGCAGCGCGTCGTAGGCCATCTCCGGGCCAAGATACGAGCCACCAATGCCGATGTTGACGACGTTCCTGATCGGCTTGCCGGTGTGGCCTTTCCACTGGCCGCTGCGAACGCGATTGGAGAAGGCTGCCATCTTGTCGAGCACCGCAAGGACGTCGGCAACGACGTTCTTGCCGTCAACCTCGATTTTCGTTCCCCGCGGAGCGCGCAGGGCGACATGCAGGACAGCGCGCTTCTCGGTAATGTTGATCTTTTCGCCGCGAAACATGGCATCGCGACGAGCTTCCACGCCGCGCTCGCGAGCAAGCTGCACCAGCAGGCTGATGGTCTCGTCGGTGATACGGTTCTTGGAATAGTCCAGATACAGGCCGGCGCCTTCGGCGGTAAACCGCGTCCCACGCTGTGGATCGTCGACGAACAACTGCCGGAGATGGACGTCCTTCATTTTTTCGTAATGGGACTGAAGGGCTTTCCAGGCTAGGGTGTCAATGGGTCGCTGCATGTTCATCGTCGGATCTGGCATATGTGTTCCCTAATCCTATTGCAACGCCTTGCTCTTGGTCTCAATCGAATTCAGGAAGTACTTCCGCGACTCGACAAGCGACGTCGCGCACCCAGGAGCGCAATTCAATGTCCAGCAGGTCGGCGATGCGCCGGATGCTGATATCCGCGGGCCGATACCTGGAAATGGCCTTCTTATCGCGCGCATAGTGGCCCTGGCGAACAAACACAGTTGTAACACGATCCTTCCAAATATCTTTGATGGCCTCGAGGAGCCGCAGTTTGTCATCGACCACTACGTAGTGCCGCGCAGGATAAAGGCGTTCCACGCAGGCCAGCTCCTGTTCTTTGTGGATGAAGATCAGCACGTTCCCCCCGAAGGCTTTCCATAAGCCGGAGCGCTCAATCTTGCGCGGCTGGAAGACGGCGTCACCGTCGGACAAGATTGCCACTTGTCCCCTGCGCTTCGCGCGTTGGACCACCTCCAGAGCGCCGGGATACAGGCGCGCAGCAAAGGGATACTCGATCAGCCAATTTGCCATATGGAGAAAACGCGGATCGCACAACTTCTCCTGCCGGTAGCGCTCCAGCGCACCGAGGTAGTCCACATAGCCGAGCCTGCTGCGCAGCTCTTCAAAGATAGCCAAATAGCGCTGGCGCGCCTGGTTGCCGAACTCGCGACCGATATGACGGAAGAGATCGTTTTGCATACGATCGTTGTCGAGCAGCGTGTTATCGACATCGAACAAGAACACCGGGTCCCTCATGCGGCTCCGCGCAGCAGACCGGACTGGGGCCCTCGATTTGGAAGCTCTTGCGCTCATTTATCCTCTGTAGCGGCGTGGGATCGATTGTCAGCGGGCGATGGCCGGGGATCTATCCACGGTCCATCCGGCGCGGGGGCCGTGAGCGCTTCTCCGCGATCGACGCGCTGAAGGAAGGCAATGGCCTGGCGCTCGGCCCAACGGCCGTCGTAGCCGTTGGCAGCGGCGAGGAAGGCGCAATGTCCGCCGCGGGCCGTTTCCATATAGGTGATGTGCGGATTGTCCCGCAGCTTCTCGCGCGTTTCCGGCAGGACACGAATGAAGGGGTCGTCCTCTGCATGAAGCACCAGCGTGGGAACGGCGATGCGGTCGATGACGCTGGCAGAGGCAGCGCGCGTGTAGTAATCCTGGGCATCGCGAAATCCGGAGTAGCGGGCGGTGATCTGGTCGTCGAAGTCGCGCAGGCTGCGCATGCCGCGCAAGTAACGCACATCGTAACGCTCAGGATAAAGAGCGGCCTTGCGCAAGATGCGGCGGCGCAATGCCAAAAGGAACTTCCACTCGTAGACACGGTTGGCGCGGTCGTGCAGCGCATCGGAGGAGGGCGCAAGGTCCATCGCCGGAGAGACCCCGACACCGGCTTTGACTTGGGGCGGCGCATTGGCTCCCCACTCACCAAGCAGCTTCAGCACCAGATTGCCGCCCATGGAATAGCCCACAAACGCCAGCTTTTGCAGGCCGTCTTCGTCGATCAGGGTTTGCGCAATGACGCCGACATCGCCCGACATGGCGGAGTTGTACAAGGTCGGGCCGAGATGCTCGGTGTCACCGCAGTTGCGCATGTTCATGCGGACGACGTTCATCCCCGCTGCCCAGGCCTTGCTGCCGGTGCCGATCACATACTGCGATTCGCTGGAGCCTTCGAGTCCATGCACGATGACCAGTGTCATCGCAATTTTGCGCTCGGGCTGCCAATGGCAATGGCACAGCACCTGGACTCCCGGTTCGACCTGGAACAACCGCTCTTCAGGCGGTGGAAGAAGATTACGGCGCGGCAGGAAGTTGCCGGCAATCGTCTGGGCGTGGCCGCTGACAAAGGGCCGGCGCGGCCGAAAGGGCTCGCCGAAAAAGTCGTGCTGATGCGCCGCTTCAGTGTGAGGAAGGCGAAGCTCCGACGCACCCCGGCCCGATTGGTTATTAGAGAGGATAGATCAAGCTCCTGCATCTATAATGATGTCTTCACGGTTGCGGCCGATTCGATAAACCGGCGATTAGCTGCGAACGACGCCGGATCGGAGTAAATTCCATGCCTATTTTCGAATACCGCTGCGAGGCCTGTGGACATCGGTTCGAGGCCATCCTGTTCGGCCAGCAGACGCCGGAATGCCCCAGTTGTCATACTACAAAGCTGGAGAAACAGCTCTCGACCTTCGCCGTCAGCAAGGGCAGCGGCGCGGCGGCGCCAGAGGCTAGCTGCGGACAGGCCAACTGCTGCATGATGAACGGCGGCTGCGAACTGAATTAGGCCCTACGCGTGCAGCAGCACATCGGGGTTCTTGCGGGCGACGTGCAACAGTTTTAGCGTGGCCTGGCGTGGTTGGCGGACGCCCTGCTCCCAGCTCTCAACTGCATTGGAGCTGACGTTCAGCAGACGCGCGAACAGGGTTTGACTGGCGTTCAGGCTTTCGCGCAGGGCCCGGATGTCGCCGGGCTTCATCGGCTTGGGCGGGGGCGGGATCTCGGCCGAGCGCAGATCGAGTTTGATATTCTTCTTTTCGGAAACTGCTTCCGCCACAGAGCGCTCGTCCTTGTGCTTGTCTTTCTTTTTGTCTTTCTTGTTTTTCTTGCCCATCCCCAGCCTCCGGTGTGAATGTCGAGTGTCCCACATAGTAGGATCAACGGCACGAACAGTAAATGGCCTTTTAGCGCCGTGCCTTCAGCCCACCTTTTGCCTGACCGGTCGCGCCACCGGCCGTCCCTTTTCGCCCATGTCGAGATAGGCCCAGGGCAATTCGTGATCGTGAGTGAAGACCACGAGCCACTGCTCCGGGATGGCCTGATCGTAGAAGCGATGCTTGTTGGCGATGGTCTCCAGCGGATAGAGGTCAAAACCCAAGACCCAGGTGGGATCGAGGTGCTTGGCGTCGGAGACCAGATCGCTGGGATAAGCGGCAACCTTGCCGCCGCTGCGAATAATGACGGCTTGCAGATCGCGCGTGTGGCCGGGATAGACCTTCACCGAAATGCCGGGAACGATTTCGGTGTCGCCCTTGAGCAGCTTCATTTGCCCACTGTTAACGAGGGGGTCGTAATTGTCGGTCATGTAGCTGACGCGGTCGCGCTCATGCTGCTCGTGAGCATGTTGCAGTTCGCCTTCCTGAACATAGTAAGTGGCGCGAGGAAACGTCGGCACCGGCCTGCCGTCTTTGTAATAGGTGTTCCAGCCGCAGTGGTCGAAGTGCAAATGAGTGTTGATGACGATGTCGATCTCGCCGGGCGACACCCCGGCTTGCTCGAAACTCTTCATCAGCAAGGCCTGGTTGCGGTAGATGGCCTGGCTCTTCTCGTTCAGCTTGCTGCCGATGCCAGTCTCGATGAGAACATTTTGCCGGCCGGTGCGAACCAGCAGAGAGTTCAGCGCCAGCGGAATGGTGTTGCGCTCGTCAGCCGCGATGCGCTTCTCCCACATCACCTTGGGGATTACGCCAAACATAGCGCCACCGTCCATTTGATAGGTGCCGTCCGAGAGGACTGTCAGTTCAAAATCGCCTAGCGTCGTTTGGTGCACAGATCGTCTCCTCAAAAGCGCTGTTTCCGATCATACTGAATTCACGCGAATGTCGGCGGCAGGGCACCTAAGGCAGAGTATTGAAGGGGCACGGCTTCAATGTCTGCGTGAGAACCAGCTTTTCTTTTTGGCAGTGGAGTAAGAAGCTCGAAAAACAGAGCGCTGTAGGCGCGGAGTCATGATAGCCCAGCACGGAGCGAAGCGGAGTGCTGGGTCAAGTGGGAAAAGTACACGAGTCCCTTGGGGACGACAGGGTTCTCACGCAGACACTTCAGCCGTGCCGTCAGGCGGTCCAAGGCGTTGGCCTTTAGGCCCTGAGGATCCATTCCCTCAGCGGCTAAAGCCGGACTTTTTGGTTGGCTTAACGACACGCCTGAAGGCGTGCCCCTTCAAAGAAATCTTATGTTCTATTGCCGAGTCGCCGTGAAGGTGAACTACCCGAGAGGTGTTACGATGCGGCAAATTGTTTTCGTATTGCTATTGAGCTCGGCGCTGCGGGCTCAGAGTTCCTCTGATCAAAGAGGAGCAGGGAATCAGGCTTCGAACCACGCAGCGAGCGGGCCAGCGCAAACCTCGGTCGAGCAACCAACGGCTGCGGCGAACGATGAGCTGGCGCGAATGCGAGATGATCTGAATAAGCTGGAAAGCCTGAACCTGAACATGAGCAGCGAGATCGAGTTCCTGCGCGACCAGAACCTCCAAATCCTGCTGCGGACCAACTCGCAGATGTGGACGATCCTAATTCGCGATATGCGGCAACAGATCGACCGCGAAGAGCGGCGACGGGCAGCGCCGCAACCATCGCCAGCATCGCCCAAGCCGAGGTAGTAACCGGCGTTTCGGCAGTCTCGGAAGGTTGCTGACGCGACGCTGGATTACGGCGGGCTACCGAGTCTGTGTGGCTCTGTTGACATCCTCTTTGAAGGGGCGCGGCTTCAGCCGCGCCGATCGACACCATCTCGACGGCGGGCTTTAGCCCCTGAGGAATCTCGAACTTAGCAGGCATGGAAAACGAGTTCCCTCGGCGGCTAAAGCCAGCGGGTTTCGAAGGCGTTACGGCGCGCCTAAAGGCGCGCCCCTTCAAGGCAGCATGTCAACAGAGCCACACAGACTCTACTGTGATCCGGTGCCGGCAGCATTCGACGGGATGACTGGAATCTCGAAATACATCAGCTCGTTTCCGTGGGCGTCCCGCACGTCCGTCAGATAGATGTGCGCTCCTTCCACCGGCTGCTGGACGTCGGACACATCGAAGAACAGAAAGCCCGACCTGGTGGTGTGCGGCTCGACCGCCTCAGCCGCGAAATTCGCGCTCTGGATCTCTTCGTACTGTTTCTGCGCCTTCTTGTTCTTGGCATTGCCGGGCAGCGGGATGGGGCCGGCGCGTCCGGGATTGGTGCTGCTGCCGCTGATGTGGGCGACGCGGCGGAAGATGTCATCGTTGGTCAGCGACTCGAGCTTGGTGCGCCGCGTGGTCACCAATTCCGCCTGCATATTGTTTATCGTGATGGGCTGATCGCCGTCGTTGGTGATGATGAGAAATACCGGCAGGATTCCTTCCTGGTTGTACGGGGTGATGAAAATATTGTCCTTGGGCGCAGTGTTGTAGAGATCGATGGCGGCCGTTACCTTCTCGTTGGGATGAGCGTCTTTGCAGAGATAGGTGCCGGCGTTACCCGCGCGCGGCGGAACGAACTCCTTGGCGGCCCACAGTGTCCATGTGGAGAGCACGACGAGCAGGCTGACGGTGAACGGCAGGAAGGTACATCGCGGGAACATAAGGGAATTATCCGCTTCAGCGTAGAGTTGCTCAACCCGCACTTGACGAAGGTGGCCGAAGGAACATAATCTCGCACTCTTGCGATGAAAGGAATTCTAACTGTTATGAGTCTTTTGCAATGGTGCGACGAGGGGCCGGCGACCGTGTCTCTGGAGGCGACGGTCGAGAAGGCCATACAAACCATGATCGACAAGACGGTGGGTGCGGTCGCCGTGATCGACGAACACGGAATTGTCGCCGGCATGTTTACCGAGCGCGATGTCCTGGCCAAGTTCGCGCTGAGCGGGCGCGATCCCGCAACCACTCCGGTGCGCGAGCTGATGAGCCCCATCGTCGAGATGGCGACGGAAGCCACCACTCCGAGTGAAGCGCTGGCAGTCATGCTGGAGCGGCATTATCGCCACATGCCGATTGTGGACGAGCAGGGCAAAGTGCTGGGCATCTGCTCCATCCGCAATATCCTGGAGGCGCGCGTCGACGACTTGCTGGCCCAACTGGACAGGGAGAAGCCAGCGCAGGCCGCCGGCCAGTGAGGACATCGGCGGCTAGTCGCTAATCGCTAATTGCTAATTGCTGCCTCTCCATCATCTGCGGAATGGTGACAAAGTCATATCCCTCGGCTTGGCAGCGTGACACGATGCGATCGGTGGCTTCCACGCTGCGACTGCGGTCAACGCCGATGCGATGGTATTCGCCGTCATGCAGCAGAATGACATCGCCGCCACGAATCTGCCGTTCGGCGTGGGCGGCAATTTCGGCGGCAGACTTGGCCTTCCAGTCGTAGCAGGTGACATTCCACATCACGGGTTGCAACCCCAGGGCGCGGGCTGCTCGTAGCGAGCTTGGGCGGCGGCCGCCGAAGGGGGGGCGGAAGAGCTTGGTATGCACGCCAGTAGCATCGGCGATCGCTTGTTGGGTCCGTTGCAACTGGCGCCGTGCTTCGGCGGCGGAGGCAAAGATCAGGTTGGGATGGTCCCAGGTGTGGATGCCGATGGCATGTCCGGCAGCGACCAGCGCGCGCGCGATGTCAGGCCTCTCCTCAACGAAGCGGCCAAGCAGAAAGAACGTCGCCTTGACGCCGTGGCGCTCCAGCACCTCCATCATGCGCCAAGTGTAAGGATCATTGGGGCCGTCATCGTAGGTGAGCGCCAGCAAGCGCGAGCCGCTGGGCAAGCCAACGAACGTCCGGCCGTATAACTGCGACGTGGGCCACATGGTGTGGAAGCCCGCGAAAGTGGCCAGTGCGGCGAGACCTACGGTGTCGATGAG
>Ga0181521_10008881_pt1 | contig 10192 bp, 9 predicted proteins | sample PEATcosm2014_Bin_32_FD_119764 | JGI IMG/M metagenome (GOLD analysis project Ga0181521, IMG submission 119764) | Peatland microbial communities from MTU Mesocosm Facility, Houghton, MI, USA - PEATcosm2014_Bin02_60_metaG | ecosystem: Environmental > Terrestrial > Soil > Wetlands > Peat | place... | reverse complement strand
GGATGACCGCCGCGGACGAAACACCGGCGCAGCACCGGGATTTGTCGATCGGTCAACGCAAACATCAGCCTGATTCTAACAGGACCTGGCGACCGGCCGCAGCGTTCCGGAGCCTGGCGGCGCGCTCGGGAGCATCGATTGTGCATAAGCACTATACGCTAGCACCAAGGCGCAGACCGAATCGACAACAAGCAACGCCTTTCCCATGACCCTCAGGCTATACCCACGCCACAGCTACTACAAGCGGGAACTCATCGCTTGCGGCTGATCCTCAGGTATCCACGCTGCGCGTCGTAAGAACTCAAGCTGTTTCGAACGGCCGGCTTCGCCTGGTCCAGGTCTGGCAAGCGGAAGACAATCTTGGGGATGGGGCGCCTTTTTCGGGATGAAGGTTTTTTTGCCATCGCAATAACGCCTTCCTCGACTGCCAAACGATGATGCAATAATGCAATGTACTGTCCGGATTTCTAGCGATCCAGGAGTTATCCGGCCCGCAAAGAATCGGCGTCTCGTTACAGTCGTGGCCTCGTTAAGCATCTGGAAAGACTCACGACCGAAAAGTCCGGAGTCTCTATCGGGGTTCCCGGCAAGCGATAATCAATCATGCGCTTCCGAAACCCGACCCTAGCTGTCCTGGTCTTCCTTATATCCGCCGCCGGCGGCCTCGCCCAAACCATGCCGGTGCCCGTCGGTCCGGTGCAGCCGCCGGCCCTCACCGCGCTCAATAACGCATTCCGCGCGGCCTACGCCGATGCCAAGAGGCGCGTCCTGGCGTCCTCCGGACCGACTCTGATCGTTAACGGCGATAACTTCGCCCTGCTGCGCGACGGACGACGCCTCGAAGCTAACGTCGGGACCCCGATCTACGACCCCGTCAAGACCATCGCCCACATCCCGCTCGCACTTTATGTGACCCTCACGCCGGGCGACGGAGCCGTCGATGACGATCGCCTCAAGACCCTGGCGGGCCTGCGCGAACTCATCCCGCCCGCCGAGGCCAGCCTCCACACCTTGAAACTCTCCGCCGCCACGCTCGCCCGCCAGAAGCAGATCGTGGCCGCTTCCCTGGCTTTCCTCGACGAAGTGGCCGGCAGGCGTAGGTTCGCGCGTTCCTCGCTGCTGGCGTTCACCCACGGCATAGCTCCGCTCGTGATGGAGAATGTCACCGAGGCCACCCGCGCGCAGTTGGACGCCACCCACGCCCAGGTCTCGGCTTGGCGCCGCGACTTGAGCCCGCAGGAATGGGACCAGTTACACGTCTTGATCATCGGCCCTCACATGCCGCGCGAGGACCTGGTGGTCATGCAGTACTTCCTGCGCCTGCTGCACGAGCCAAGAGAGGGCCGCCGCGTGGTGTACGCCGAATCCCTCTGGACGGAACCGCAGGCTCTCGATCTCCTCGGCACCCACCTGCTCGACGGCGGTGTCGGCGAGGCATTCTTTGGCGACTACATGCGCATGCACCGCGACCTACTGGGCGACGCCGCCAGCCAGTACCTCCCTAGCCTGCTGCCAAAATAGTTGTGTGTGTCGCCTAACTAAGTTTATATCTGAGGCACCCTGAGCACCGTTTGGGGCCGAATTGTCGGGCATCCTTCCTCCCTGTGCTCGGCGCAATTCTGATCGCCACGGCAATCCCAGCGTGTTTCCCAGCGTGGCGCGCGGCGCGGATCGAGCCGTCAGTCGCGCTTCGCCACGAGTGATGGATTCGTCGGGCGATCCCGTCGACCCTTTTGAATTCTTCAGCCGGTTCGGCTTCACCGGCCGAACGTTCCCGTTCACATCCTGCTTCACCGTCATGCACTCAGCCCGCCGTTAAGCAGTACGGGAAGTAGCTGCTAATCACATGATTGGCGTCCGGCCCGGCAAACTGAGCCGCGGTCGATGGATAGGGCTGTGCCATTGCACAACGAGCATCAGCCCAGCTTTCTGGTAGCCCGAGTAAGAGTCTGGTCTATTGCTATGGGTGCGGGCGCGGCGGCGATGTGATCCGCTTCGCTGAACTCCATCGCCAATTGAGATTCCGCAAGCCTTGATAAGAAGATTCGACATGTCGCTTGCCGGCAATCTGCAGCCTGAGATTTACGGCGAAGCCCGGCCGTGCTTGCAGATATACTCGACAGTTTCGTGTTCGATGTTTGCGGCCATGCGAAGGCTATTACAAGAGACAGTAGTACTTCTAAAGCAATCGCGTGCCGTCGTGTTTGGTAACCTGCGAAACGTTGAGCGCGACACCGATCTTTTGCCCGCCCGAGCCCGTCCATCGTGCGTGAAACGGCATCGATGACGTGATCTTCGTGAACTCCTGCTTGAGCTTCACCAAAAGCGTTTCCGCGATCGTCTTGTCGCCCGCAAAAGCCGTGACCCGGTCCAGCGTTGGTTCCACGGTCTTCGCCTGATCCCAGAAAGCCGTAAACCCTTCCGATTCGTGCAATCCGTCAAACACGCGGACGAACGAAAGACTGCCCAGAATGTTCTTCACCGGAATCTGCTTGACCGCGGCCTCCGGAAACGGATTACCGGACTGTCTCTTTTGCGTATCAAAGAATTTGCCGAACAGCACGACCAGGTAAAGTTGCTGCCGGTCGGCATACCGGTACGTCGTCTTGCCGTCGATGACCACGCGGCAGAGCTTGTTGCGCAACATGTCCGACAAACCGTTAATCTCGTCGCCGGAGTTGATCGCGTGCCCGCCGAAGAGCGCGCCCAGCATATCCTCGAGTTTCGGGAAAGTCGACGCCGTCACGAAATCCAGGGTTACGCTGACCACCGTGTGCAGGCAGTTATCCTGCTGCATCTTCCGGAAGTAATAATCCGTCCGGTTTTCCTTCTTCGAAAACGGATGCCAGGGCTTCCGGGTCTGAATCCTCTCCGCATACGACTCCGCCTCGCCCTGCCCCTTGGTCTCCGATTCGGCTTTGCTGATAAACCCGCCTGCGGCTCCAATCTGCCCGATATCGCGCGAGTCGCCGCGCCATCCCAGCGTGTATTCGTTATCGCGGTCGAGAATCAGCGTGTGCCTCGCGAAGGCCAATGGGCTGTCAGCGGCCAGTTCGCCCAACTCGTTGCCGTTCGGAACCACCTTGATCTTCTCGAAGCCCGCCTGCAGGCACGCGAACAGCAGGTTGTACAGGATTTGGTCGTCGACGTTGTCCCACGTCTTTCCCTGCTTGTATTCGAGCGTCTTCACCGGGGTCGCTTTGGGCTTGTATCCGTAACTAGGCCCCTGATCCTCTAACTGGCAATCCTTGTCCGCCGGATCCCATTCCTTCGGCACTTCAAAGAGTTCGTTGAAGAATGCCAGGATCGCCGGCGATTTGCCGATGAATGCGGTCTGATCCCGCGCCTCCTTCCAGAAATAGAGGAACCAGCCCTGTTTGCTGAACTCTGTATACTGCTCGTGGATCAGCGCATCGCGATCGGACTCGAGCAGCAACTTCAAATGTTTACGAACGAAAACAGCCATCTCACGACCCTCCGGTGCCCGATCTCTCCAGTCATCGAGCGGAGTCCATTATAGACTACGCGAAGTTCCTGGCGCCAGTGCGGCAAGGGCGTCCACGCCTGCAGCGGGTCTCCAGACCCGCCGGCGAGCGAAGCTCGCGCCTTTTGAACGCGCGACGATTCTTGTGGGGCAGGAGGTCAACAGTCGTCGACCTGCAGGCTGATCGTCAATCGGCCTTTCCTTCCACCTTTAACTGCCTCTCGGTTTGCGGCTCGCCGCTCTGTGGGGCAGGATGGCATCCTGCGCGCCGATTGCCAATCGGCGCGAACTTGCGGGCTGCCGGTCATGCTCGACGGTACTGGCAGATAGCCAGCCTACTTGGGGTGTGGGACGATGTAATAGACGTCATCCTGGATCGGGAAATAGAAGCGCCAATCCTTGTTGACGCGGGCCTGCCAGAGGTCCAGGCTTTCGCAGTATTTCCTGGCGCGGAGCGAAGGGTGCCTCAGATTCTGTTCCAGGAACATCGCCTGCTTGAATAGGGATCTCCGCACGCCGGAGGAATACCTCGAAGGCTCTTACGGGCTCGTTCGGAGTAGTCGTTCTTTATCGGGGGCGTTTAGCCTTTGATGCGGTCACTCTCTTCTTAAGCCCCGCCCTCATATCGGCGATCGTCTCATCGGCGGTCTCGAACGGGCCGAAAGTGCGCCCCGCCTCGATGTCGGCCAGCCCTTCGGCAAGCCGCGCATCGATCATGCGGCGCTGCCCGGGCGTGTACTCGTCGTCCGCGGCCGGAAGCTTGGGAAGGATCGTGATCACTCCGCCAGACACGCTGAACTCAAGGTCCTGGCCGTTCTTGTGGCCGGCCCGCCGGCGGACGGAAGACCGCATCACAACCCACGCCCCTACGGCTGCAGGCCGCTCCCCAGTTCCTTCAACAGAAACGCATCGATATCCGTCCATTCCGCCACATTGTCGTCGACAGACGACCCGATCCCATGCCCGGCGGTGGCGCTGGTTCGCAACAGCATCGGCTGCCTGGTTCCGCTGGCTTCGAGGCGCGCCGCCATTTTCCGCGACTGCATCGGGTCCACGCGCGCGTCGTTATCGCCGGTTGTCAGCAGGATCGCCGGATACTGGGTTCCATCCATCACGTGATGGTATGGCGAGTAGGCATACAGCGCCTTGAGTTGGTCGGCATTCGTCACGGTTCCAAACTCCGTGACGTTGAACGCGCCGTTGGGCGAGAGTTCCACGCGCAGCATATCGTAGATGCCCACCATCGAGACCACCGCGTGAAACATTTCGGGGTGTTGGGTGAACGCGGCGCCCATCAACAGGCCGCCGTTGCTGCCGCCAATGATGGCCAGCTTCGATGTCTGCGTGTACTTGCGCTTGACCAGGTACCTGACGCAGGCCGCGAAATCGTCGAACACGTTTTGCTTCTTGGTCAGCATGCCTTGCCTGTGCCAGTCTTCGCCATACTCTCCGCCGCCGCGCAGGTTGGCTTCGGCGAACACCACGCCGCGCTCGAGCAGTGGAACGAACGGCGCCGGGTATGCGGGCGTCAGGCTGATGCTATATCCGCCGTAGCCCGTGAGCAGCGTCGGATGGCTGCCATCGAGCGCCAGGCCCTTGCGATGGATGATATTCAGCGGAACCTTCGTGCCATCCTTCGACACCGCGAATCGGCGCGTCACCACGAACCCGTCCAGAGGCACGGGCGGCGGGTTGCGCAGCGCCGTGGGAGTGAGCTTGCGCGACTTCGGGCCGAACCGGAAGTAGCCGCCGGTATCGAGATAACTGCCCACATAACAGATTGCCCCGATGCCATCCAGATTGCCGCAATCCACGCTGGAAACAGACGGCACGTGCACCTTCAGGGGCGTTCCGTCGCCGGGCAGAAAGAGCACCTCGGATGGGCCGCCCGCCAGTTCATTGACCAGGGGGCCGTCCCTCGTTGGCGCCACGGACTCGATCACTGCAGCGGATTCCGCCACGATGGGGGTGGCCTGATCGATGGTCTCCGCCACGTCCATGTGCAGGACCTTGCCGCGCGGGGCGCCGTGCTTCGACACGAGATAGACATCCTTTTTATAGCCGAAGGCGATCTGCTTGACCTCGTCGGCGACACTGGCAAGCGGCCGCCAGGGCCGGCCGGGCGCCAGCAGCCAGTACTCATGATCGCCGCCATCGCCGTAGGCCGCGCCGACCCCTATGTACCGGCTGTCGCTTGACGCGGCGAATGTGATCTCCGCAATGCGGGGGAAGTCCTTGCCGATTTCGTAAGTGTCGTTCCCGGGCTTGTCTCCCAGCTTGTGAAAGTACACCTGCTGGTAGAAATGCATATCGGTCGCCGCCCGCTCGCCATCGCGCGGATAACGTGTGTAGTAGAAGCCGGAGTTATCCGCATTCCACACCAGGCCGCCGCCCGCCGTGGCGTAGTTCACACGTGCGATCGTGTCCGGGAGCGGCTGGCCGGTGGCGGTTTCATACACGTGTACGTCTCCGCTTTCGCTGCCGCCGGTGGACAGCGACGCCGCCAAATAGCGGCCGTCCACCGAGGGCACCGCAAAGTCGATTTCGGTCAGACGCTTACTGTCGATGGCGTCAGGATCGAGGACCGTGCGCTCGGAGGCCAGATCGTCGAGCGAGTTCAACGTTACCACGATCTGATGCTGATGCTGCTGATCGCTCTTCATCGCGAAGATTTTGCCGCCGCGTTGCTCGATGGGGAAGTAGCGCGCCCTGGCCGGCTGGAAGACCTGGCGAAGCTCGCGCGAGAGAACGTCGCGATCCGGCAGCGCGTCGAGAAAGGAGCGCGCGGCGGCGTTCTGTGCGTCGGCCCACTGTTTTACTGCCGGATCGTCGAAGTTTTCCAGCCAACGGTAGTCGTCGCTTACCTTGACTTTGTCGTAAGTGTCGGTGACCGGCTTCTTGGGAGTTTGCGCCAGCAAAGAGCAGACCGTGAGAACCAAAATCGGAATGATGCGCAACATGCCCTCAAATGTATCAAAGTGGGGCAGGCCCTCGGCCGGGGTGCCCTCTGGGCCCGGCCTCTCAGGCCGCCTGCTTGACAACATCGGAAAAACAGTCATACTTCCATCGATAGACGATGGGAAGAGCCGGCGCACCCGAACTCCTGCCAGCAACGCTGGATCTCCTCATCCTGCGAACTCTGGTCGCCGGACCGATGCACGGCTACGGCATCGCGCAGCGGCTCAAGCAGGTCTCAGCCGATGTGCTCCAGGTCGGCGAGAGTTCGCTCTACCCCGCCCTGCAACGCCTGCTGCTCAATGGCTGGGTCAAAGCCGCGTGGGGCGCTTCCGAGAACAACCGGCGCGCACGCTACTGCACCTTGACCGCCGCCGGCCGGAAGCAACTCGCCTCGGAGCGCGCCGAATTCGCCCGTGTCGTCGGCGCGATTGAAAAAGTTCTAAACATGGCATGAGTCGGCGCGTTCACACATCGCCGCTCCGGGCCTTGCTCAGGCATGGCGCCGCCTCGTCTTTCGCTGGCGGCGCACGGAGCTTGACCGTGAGCTTGCGGAGGAACTCGAATTCCACCTTTCGCTGAAGCAACAAGCCGTGGGCGAACTGAGCCATATACAGATGGGCAATATGACGATGGCGGCGGAGGAGTGCCGGGATATGTGGAGTTTTCTGAGGATCGAAAGGCTGTGGCAAGACATCCGTTACGCTGCGCGCATGGCTGGGTTCGTGGTTCGTGCGCGACGGGGTGAAGGATTCGGTCGTCTATGCCAGAATGCCGCTGCGAGCCAGATTTTCGTGAAGCGGCGGGGAACGAATCCTGCAATTGGTGCGGTGTAGAGCAAAAATCACCTCGCGAGACCATTCCCTGACGGTCGTGGCTCGGAAATACGCTCCAAATCGGGAATGCGTTCCGAACACGCCGTACTTCAGCCGAGCGGTCAGCTTGCATACGCGGCGGCCACCTGTTTCTTGACGAAGGCCAGATCGCGAGCGATGGCGGCCATGTCCGCCGGCTCGTATTCCAGATGCAGGGACAGCGGTCCGGCGAAGCGTGCGGAAGCCAGCAATGCGAACACCTCCCGCCAGTTCACCATGCCTTCGCCGATAGGACACATGCGCATGGTCCACTTGCCATTCATCTTCTCCCAATAGAAATCCTTGAGCGCCACCATTTTGATGCGCGGCAAGGCCATCCGCATGGCGATCGACCAGCCGGCCTCGCCGCCCTCCGCGGTGGCGTGGCAGGGATCGAAATAGTAGCCGATCCAGTTCGGGTCCAGACCGTCGATGACGGCGCGGCCGTCCCATACGGCTTCGCCGACATAGCTACCGGAATGATTGTGGAATCCCGCCACCATGCCGTAGGCGCGGCCGAGCGACACGAGCCCGGCCACGTCGCGGCGGACATCGTCAATACGGTTGTCGATGTTATCGCCCGGCCGGTAGTTCCAGTAGCCCAGCTTCCAATAGGGCACCTTCATGCGGTCGCGGCCGCAGAGAGCCAGCACGTTGGGTAAGGTGGGATCGGCCGCCGTCACGAACGCGGTCGTGATCATGGGGACCTCGACGCCTTCCGCGCGAATGGCTTCCACTGCGCGATACAGGTCGGCGGCCGAGAGCGCCGGCTCGACGTGCCCGCCGGGGCGCACCGTGAGATCGCAGCCGGCAAACCCCAGGTCCCTGAGGACGCCGCCGAGTTCCGAATAGTGGATCTTGGACAAGTGCTTGGAGAACAGGCAAATCGTGGGCGCCGGGCGGGGCGGCTGGGCCGGGACTTGCGGCATCGCTCGCAACTGGGCCGCCAGAGTTGCGCCGCCCAAACTGAACGCTCTTCTAGTCAGATGCATGCTTCACATCGTCTCACAGCGCTCAGCATTCAGCGCTCAGCATTGTAGCGCTCAGCACCCGCAACGCTGAAAGCCGACTGCTGAATTTAGCGTGCAGCGGCGCACGCCGGCGCGAACTGTCGGCTGAAGCCCCCAGAGGGCGACCCCGCTCTCCAGAGAACTACTGCGCAAGTCACTGATCTAGCGGGACTAACGCCCCGCAGGGCGAACTGAAGTTCGCCCCTGCACGCTAAAGCGTGCGCCACGATGAATTAGGCCGGCTCCGCTATCGCGTCTTCAGCGGCGATTGACTCTCCGTCGAGCACCCTGCGGGCGCGCTCAGCGTCGAATTCCTTCTCCCACTTCGCCACCACGATGGTGGCCACGCCATTGCCCACCAGGTTGGTCAGCGCGCGCATCTCCGACATGAAGCGGTCCACGCCAAGCAGCAGGGTAAGACCCGCCACGGGAACGGTCCCGATAGCGGAGAGAGTCGCGGCCAGGGTGATGAATCCGCCGCCGGTCACCGCCGCCGCGCCTTTGGAACTCAACATCAGGATGAGCAGGAGGCCGGCTTCCTGGCCACCCGTCAGGTGCACGTTGGTCGCCTGCGCCACGAACAGCGCGGCGATAGTGAGGTAAATGGAAGTGCCGTCGAGGTTGAAGGAGTAGCCCGATGGAATCACCAGCCCGACCACGGATTTGCCGCAGCCGAGTTCTTCCAGCTTCACCATCATGCGCGGCAGTACCGATTCCGACGACGACGTGCCGAGCACGATCAACAGCTCCTCCTTGATGTAGTTGAGGAACTTCCACAAGCTGAAGCCGTGCGCGTAGGCGATGGCGCCGAGCACGATGAAGACGAACGCGAAGCTCGTCAAATAAACGCACGCCAGCAGCTTGAGCAGCGGCAGCAGCGTTTGGAGGCCATATTTTCCGATGGTGAACGCCATGGCGCCGAATGCGCCGAGCGGTGCGGCTTGCATGACGATCGCGACCACGCCGAACATCCAGTGTGCGATCTTGTCGCAGACCTCCACGATGGCGCGGTTCCGGGGGATCGCGGCCAGCGCCAGTCCAAACAGAATCGCCACCAGCAGCACCTGCAGGATATCGCCCTGCGCGAAGGCGCTGGTGACGGTGTTCGGGATGATGTTCAGCAGAAAATCGACGGCATGCAGTTCCCTGCCTTGCGCGGCGTATTGCGCGACGGCGGTGGCGTCCAGCGCGGCCGGATTGACATTCATGCCCGCGCCGGGCCGCACAGTTTTGACGACAATCAGCCCGATGAGCAGCGCCACCGTCGTCACTACCTCGAAGTACGCCAGCGCCTTGATGCCCACGCGCCCCAGCTTCTTCATGTCGCCGATGCTGGCGATCCCCACCACGACCGTAAAGAAGATGATGGGCCCGATCATCATGCGGATCAGCTTGATAAAACCGTCGCCCAGGGGTTTCATGGCCTCGGCGGTGTGCGGGTAAAACACGCCCAGCAGCACGCCCAGAACGATTCCCAGGATCACGCGGAAATATAGCGAGCGATGAAATTTTCGTGGCTGCGCGGATGGGGACGGTGGCATGACGCTTATCTTCGTGCGCGCCCAGCAGACGCCGCATGATCGCAGCTTAACCAGTGCCGTTCGGAGGCGGCGGCCCGGTACTTCCCGTCGTCCTGCTCTGCCTCAAGGCTGCGGACGTGTGCCGCGAGCGGAATTTCCTTCACAGCCGAAGATAGCAGAAAGCCGCGCACAATGGCCGCAGCCTTCTCCGGCCGTCGGGTGCTTAACCGTATTGGGGATTCCTGGCTGACAGAAACCGCTCCGTTGAAAATCACCCCCTCCGGTACAATGCTGGTCTGGGGTGGATCGCGTTGAAGGTCACGCGCTGGCCTGCGGCATGGGCGCGGGATTGATCTCCGTTAGCGTGAT
>Ga0181521_10008880_pt1 | contig 10193 bp, 10 predicted proteins | sample PEATcosm2014_Bin_32_FD_119764 | JGI IMG/M metagenome (GOLD analysis project Ga0181521, IMG submission 119764) | Peatland microbial communities from MTU Mesocosm Facility, Houghton, MI, USA - PEATcosm2014_Bin02_60_metaG | ecosystem: Environmental > Terrestrial > Soil > Wetlands > Peat | place... | reverse complement strand
GGCAGGCCTTCTTTGGGGGTCCGTTTCAAAACGACGTATTCAATGCCGTGCTCTTTGCAAAAGGCGCGCTTTTCCGGCACATCACCATCTTCGTTCACCGCGTATATGTCCGGCTTGATGAGGGCGACCTCCGGTTCGGCATCCATCCAGCCACGTCCTGAAGATACCAGGGCAACCTTGACGAAACGCACGGACTGAATCATATAGCGCCGCTCGTCCTGTGGAAACATCGGGTGACCTTCGCCCTTCAGCAGCTTGATGTTGGCGTCATGCCCCACCACGACGTAGAGGTCGCCCAACCCGGAGACCTCCTCGAAAAACTTTACGTGGCCCGAGTGAAACCAATCGTAGCAACCGGTCACAACCACGCGCTTTGTTGACGACCGCTCACCCTTAGGATCGAACGGCAACGCCGGGAAGCCTCCCAGGTCTGTCTTCTTGAAAACACGATATTCAACACCGTGTGACTCGCCGTAGGCCCGCTTCCGAGGATTGTCGCTCGCCTCCTCCACAACCCAGATTTCAGGATTGATTCCGCCGACCTGTGGTATGGAGTCTTGGTCCACCTGCCCCGTCACCAGCCTTACATCTTTGACATACCTGTTAGCCTGGAGAAGATATAACCGCTCCTCTTGAGGAAACTGCGGGGGGTGGCCTTCTAGGGCGCGCACTGTCTCGTCCGACCAAAGGAGAACGCGCACGCCCCCGAGCTTCGAAGCCTCCTCGAGAAAGCGAACGTGCTGGGACTTGAAATCGTCAAAACCACCGGTCACCACAACTGTCTTCGCGTCAGCCATTCTTCTTTGAGTACCTGACCTTCACGCGGATTCCCCCAGGCACCGGCTCGTCCGACACAACGTAGAGATATCCGCCACCACACCCGGAGTACATGGCTCCGGCATACCGGGACTGGTAGTAACCCAGGATTCCCGCCAAGTCCACGGTGACGGTCGGGTGCCTTACGGTGTGGGGCAGAATCGTCTCCCAGCACTCCATGCACTCATTCATGGAGGCGCCCAGCGCCTTGCAGTCTTTCGTCACGATGGCATCAAAGCACTGCTTTCCCGTCGCGCCCAGCCTCTGGATCCACTTCGGGTCGAGGTTCCTTTTCCCGAGGGGATTGTAGTCGGCAGGACGCTGCGCGACCGGCACCATGTGCACCACGTCCTCCAACCAGTGGGCGACGTCCGGATCATTGTTGGATTCGACGTGCACGGGGAAGTGGCCGCCCTCGTAGCTGTAGTCATAGTCCAGCCTGTTCACTCCGGGGTAAATCAAGCCCGCCATGTCCTGCGAACCGGAGGGCTCCGGCTTGCCCTTGTTTTCTGCCTCATACAGCTCGCGGGTAAGCTCCCTGGGATCTCCATTCGGCAGTTTGCCGTTCCACAGCTTGCGCGCAACCTCGCGCGTACTGGTTGCCATTCCGCAGCGATCCATGTACCGGAAAGTGGGCTCCAAACCGACCACCACCATGGAACCCGGTGGAGTGGGGTTCAGTTTCGAAACGAAGGGTTGATCGATCCAACCGCCGGCAAATGCCATTCGGTAGGGAATTTCGCTGATGATCGAAGTGATTTCAATCACCTGTTGTGTGCGCATGGACTTACGCCGCTTGATAGTTTTCTCGCACCGTGACTTTGCCGGCCTTTCGGTCCTGATACTGCTGTTCGATCCAGGCGTAGGTCTTCGCCAGTCCCTCACGAAATGGGGTCCTGGGCTCCCAGTTCAGGATGTTCTTAATCATGGTGTTGTCACTGTTTCGGCCGGTGACTCCCTTGGGCGCAGCAAGGTCGTATTTGCGCTGGAGCTTTATCCCGCCAATTTCTTCCGCGATGCTGACCAGGTCGTTGACCGAAATGAGCTCATTGGAACCGAGGTTGATGGGTGTTGCGATCAGATCCTCGCAGTGTGTGATCATGTGAATGCCCTTGGTGCAGTCATCGATGTACATGAAGCTGCGGGTCCGCGTGCCATCACCCCAGACTACGATTTCGTTCTTGCCGGTATCCTTGGCTTCGATGACCTTCCGGCAAATGGCCGCAGGAGCCTTTTCTCGCCCGCCGTCCCAAGTGCCGTTGGGACCGTAGACGTTGTGGAAGCGGGCGATGAAGGTCTTCAAGCCGCGCTCCGCCCAGTATTCCTGGCAGAACATCTCGGAGATGAGTTTTTCCCAGCCGTAGCCCCTCTCCGCCATGGCGGGGTAGGCGTCCGACTCTTTCAGTGCCCGGCAGTGCGGATCTTTCTGTAGCTCGGTGTTGTAGGCGCAGGCGGAGGAGGAGAAGAAATACCTTTGCACGCCCGCCTGATAGGCCGCTTCGATCAGGTTGGTGTTGATCAGGATGCTGCGCAGGCATTCGATCCTGAACTTCTCGATGAAGCCCATGCCCCCCATGTCAGCAGCCATATTGTAAACCTCGACGGCGTCCTCGCACGCCTTTACACAATTCTCCCTCTCACTCAAGTCCATGCAGAGGCTTTCAACACGCGGCACTCTCTGGTACCAGTCCGGCAAAGGTTTCTTGTCAATGGCGCGGATCCTGGTGAAACCGCGGTCGTGGAAGTATCGGGTGAGCGAGCCGCCGATAAAGCCGCCCGCTCCGCCGATTACGATCGAATCGTCTTTCTTCGTGGTCTGTTGCGCACTCATTTCCATCCCCCTTTCGGGCATCGGATATTCCCTAACCTCGGCCGGCTCGACCAGGTCAGGCCCCACGGTATTCCGAACACCACGTTCTTTGCAAGAAGATTTGCCGAATTGTTCCCCCGGCCAGGAGCGACCGGTTGCCGCCTTCAAAATCTCGCTGCGGTACCCCTGACGAAATAGGAGTGGCGCCAAGCCCATTCACCTTTACCACTTCGCGCCTCAGGTGTTGTTTCGGACCTAAACGGGAAAACTCTGCCCACCACTTTGCCACCCATTGGATGTTGTTTGCAGAGGCATTTCGTTGCGGAGCGAAGGGAGCGTCGCCGATGTGCCAGTGCGACCTTGCCATTCAACTGTAGATGGTACCGCGACAAAGATGTGATTTCAATTCATGCTTCACACCGCAGCGGCGGCGCAGGCGCGCGATGCCTTCCACAACTCCAGATAAGGCCTGAGGTCGTTGGTCAAGGCCCGGAACTGGTCGAGGGTAAGAGATTGCGCGCCGTCGCTGAAGGCTTTTTCGGGAAAAGGATGCACTTCGATGAGCAGGCCGTCCGCGCCCACGGCCACGGCCGCGCGCGCCAGCGCCGGCACCAAGCTGCGCTTGCCGGTGGCGTGGCTGGGATCGACGATGACGGGCAAATGGGTTAGCTCGTTGAGCAGTGGCACGGCGGCGATATCCATGGTATTGCGCGTGGCGGTCTCGAAGGTCCGGATGCCGCGCTCGCAGAGCATGATGTTGGGGTTCCCGTGGGCGGTAATGTACTCGGCGGACATGAGGAGTTCCATGATGGTCGAGCTCATGCCGCGCTTCAGGAGAACCGGCCGGGGACATTCACCCAGCGCTTTGAGCAACATGAAATTCTGCATGTTGCGGGCGCCGACCTGCATGATGTTCGCATGCTCGGCAACCACCTCCACGTCCTGCTCGCTCATCACCTCGGTGACGATGGCCAAGCCGGTAGCCTGCCGCGCCTTGGCCAGGAGTTTCAATCCCTCGAGCTCCAGGCCCTGGAAGTCGTAAGGAGAGGTTCGGGGCTTGAAGGCGCCGCCCCGGAGAATCTTGGCCCCGGTAGCCGCCACGGCCTCGGCTGTTTCCATGATCTGCTTTTCGCTTTCCACCGAACACGGACCGGCCATGATGGCGAATTCGCTGCCGCCCACTTCCACGCCATTCACAGGGATGGTGGTACGCTCCTTCTTGAATTCCCGGCTCACGAACTTGTAAGGCGCGGATATGCGGACGGCGCTCTCGACTCCGGGCGCGGCCTCCAGGGACTCGAGGCAGGCGGTGACGTCTCCGACCCCCACGGCGCCGATCACCACGCGCTCCTCGCCCTGGATGGAGTGAACTTTGTAGCCAAACTCCCCGATGCGCTCACAAACGTGCTCAATCTCCTCTTTGGTGGCATGAAGTCTCATGGAAATAATCACCGCCAGCCTCCTTAAAATGAAAAACCCACTCCTTCGAGTGGGTTGGCTTATTACGACTTGTTTCCGGGTTCAGGCCAACACCACTCTACCCACTGGGGCTAAAGCCCCAAAAGCGGTAGCTAAACCAGTTGGCGTAAGCGCTGAACATCGGCCAGGAGTATACCGCAGGTTGAGAACACCCGCAAGGTTAATTTCCGCTTGTGCTATCCAGCCTGTTTAGGAATGCCCTCCTTCTTCGCTCTTTCCAGGTGTCCAGTTCCCTTGTGGCAACTTCAGGATGTGCAAACCTGAAGGCCGTCGATGGTTTCTTGACGGCGCCGCTGCACGAAACCCGAATCCCAGGAGCCTTTTTTCTGGTAGGATTCTAGCCGCTGGAGTCTGTGCAACTTGTCGCACACATTTCCAGTCGGTCCACTTTTGACCTTGGACCGTCGATTCTTGACTCGTGTCGAGCCGCAGCCAGAATTTTAAATACGTTTCATCAGGATTCCACCATGCGAACAACCATCACCACTGTTCTCGTTTTTCTTCTTTGCGCTTCGGCGCGCGCCGCCCAGACTTTGCAAGTGTATTTCATCGATGTGGAGGGCGGCCAGGCCACGCTCTTCGTCCCACCCGGGGGGGAAACGATGCTGGTGGACGCCGGCTGGCCGGATGCCGGTGGCCGCGACGCCGACCGCATCGTCTCCGCCGCCAAACTGGCGGGAGTGAAACAGATCGATTACCTGGTCGTGACGCACTACCACGCCGACCACGTGGGAGGCGTGCCGCAACTCGCAGCCCGGATCCCCATCCGCACCTTCGTGGACCACGGGCCGGGTGTCGAAATCGGTGTGGAAGCTGATATGCTTTTTTCGGCGTATTTGACAGTGCGCGACAAAGCCAAACATCTTCTGGCGAAACCCGGTGACTGGATTCCAATCCAGGGGATCAACGTTCAGGTCCTAACCGCCGCCGGCAATGAGATTTCAGAGCCCTTGGCGGGAGTGGATGCGCTCAACCCGCTATGTGCCGGAGTGAAACGAAAGGCCATAGACCCTTCAGAGAATGCCCAGTCGATTGGGATGCTCATCACCTATGGCAAGTTCCGCATGGTTGATCTGGGGGATTTGACGTGGAACAAGGAACTTGGACTGGCTTGTCCGTATAATGTGATCGGAACAGTCGATGTGTACCTGAGCACGCATCACGGCATGGATCTCTCCGGCGCACCTGCTTTAGTACAAGCTTTGCATCCCCTCGTAGCCATCATAAACAACGGCGCGAGGAAGGGTGGCTCACCCGAAGCGTGGCAAACCATGCGCACTTCGCCCGGCCTGGAAGACATCTGGCAACTGCATTATGCGCTTGAAGCGGGCAAGGCGAACAACGCGCCCGAGGCCTTCATCGCCAACCTGGAAGAACATTGCCAGGGGAATTGGATCAGGCTTTCTGCGGAACCGGACGGCCAGTTCACCGTGACCAATGGCCGAAACGGAATGACGAAAGCCTATAAGCCGGCTGCCCAGTAAAGGCCTTACCGAGATCGCTGCCGGATTTCTTCTGCTCATAAGGGCGTCTTTCTCTCTTGCTCTTCCCAACAGGGAATCGCTTTCGTTTGATTGCAGTATTATCTTTACTGTAAGGAGGATCAGTAAAGATGGCGCATTCCAGTGTTATCAGCAGCAAAGGCCAGGTGACGGTGCCGCAGGAGATTCGCATCCGGTTGGGACTGAAGAAAGGCGACAGGGTCGAGTTTGTTGTCGAGGGAGTAAACATCATCATCCGGCCCGTCCGCGCCGCGGAGAATCCCTTTGAGGCCTATGCCGGAGTGCTAAGAGGAGCTTTTTCGCATGGCGTTCGTGCGATTAACACTTGGGTGGACGAAATGCGACGGGACAAGCGTTCGCTGCGACGAGAGCGGTGCGAAAGGCGCGTCGGCAGCTTGCTGAAAAAAGCCATTGGAGTGCCATCCTGAACATTGCAATTGTCCGGGAGCCTGCCCCGCCCGGTTAGATTCGGCCAGCCCCGAGTTGTCGAAGGGGTTGCTTTGCGCCTATGGAAAGAATGCCGCGCTCTTCTGCGTACCTACACAGGGACTATCGCCATCAAAAAGACGATGGGCAAGATCAAGCTGTTGAGCTTTGGGAGGAGTATCACGTCCAGATGAACAATCAACTCATGTCCAATTCAAATCCGCGCCGAAGGCGAAGGTTGGTGAACTGGATTCTGGCCGCCGCGTGTCTGCTGCTGACAACCGGGCTTCAGGCCCAAGCACCCCCAGAAAAGGAAGCCCCGGATATTCTCCGCCAATTGAGCGACTCCTTCGAGGCGCTGGCCAGGCGAGTTTCCCCCTCGGTGGTGCAAATACTTGTGACGGGTTTCGGACCTGTGGAAGAGGATGGGGCAACCGCTACCGCGTTGATCGCCAAGCAGCACATCACCGGCTCCGGCGTGATCGTTGACGCGAGTGGCTACATCATCACCAATGCTCATGTGGTGGAAGCGGCGCAACGGGTTCGGGTGATCATACCCTCGCAAACGGCCACCGGGTCACCTCGCTCGACGACCAGGCCTCCCGCCCCCGCTATTGATGCGCGCATCATCGGTTTGGATAAAGACATCGACCTCGCACTTCTGAAAGTTGAGGCTGAGGGATTACGGGCGCTCCCAATGGGTAACTATGCCGCGCTCCGGAAGGGTCAGTTGGTTCTGGCTTTTGGCAGCCCCGAGGGGCTAGAGAACTCCGTGACTATGGGGGTGGTCAGCTCCGTCGCCCGCCAACCCGATCCCGACCGCCCGATGGTGTATATTCAGACGGACGCTCCCATCAACCCGGGCAACAGCGGCGGCCCGCTCGTGGACGTGGAAGGAAACATCGTGGGGATCAACACATTCATTCTGACGAAGGGTGGTGGAAGTGAAGGCTTGGGCTTTGCCATTCCGAGCTCCGTGGTGAAGTTCGCCTACCCACAACTGCGCAAGTATGGGCACGTGCATCGCGGCGAGATCGGCATCAATGTTCAGACCGTCACCCCTGCACTGGCTGCGGGGCTGGGACTCGCGCAGGATCATGGTGTCATCGTATCAGACATCGCCCCCGGAGGCCCGGCGGACTCAGCCGGCCTGAAAATCCAGGACGTGATCGGGGCTGTAGACGGCAGATCGGTGGAAAGTCTGGCTCAGTTTGGCGCCATCATGTATCTGCGCAAGGGTGGCGAAGCCGTGAAGTTCGACGTCATCCGAGGCTCGCAAAGACTTATCTTGGAAATCCAGGTCGCTGAGCGCCGAGACGAAGTCCACCGCGTGGCGGACCTGGATCCGGAAGGGAATTTGATAGCCAAGCTGGGAATCCTGGGGGTCGCAATCAACAAGAATATTTCCGAAGCGCTGCCGGGACTTCGCATAGCCTCTGGGGTCATCGTGGCCGCCCGAGCCGCCTACGCCGCCACCGTGGAGACCGGTCTTCAATCGGGAGATATCATCCACGCGCTGAACCGCGTCGATATTATCAGTCTCGAAGGCCTTCGCCAGGCCCTGGACAAGCTGAAAACCGGCGACTCCGTCGTCCTGCAGATCGAACGCCAGGGTGAATTAATGTACCTGGCGGTCGATATGGAATGAGGATCCGCTGATCCGACGGGGAGAAGATAACACAGCCAGCGTAACCCAATGCGCAGGGCCAGAATCACCGGCCCTCGACGGCTCTCGTGTTTACCATGCCCAGAGGCGCAGGCCGATGATGTGCCGGCAAGCGAGGTAGGCAGTCACCCCGCAGCAGGCGAGTGCCACCAGCAGCGAATGCAGGCGGACGGCCGGTTTCATCTCGAGTGAATACGAGCGCAGCCCCGCCACCAGACCCCAGATCGAAAAGATCGCGAAGAGCCAGGTGAGGGCGCAGAAAGTCAGGCTGAAAGGACCTCGCAAACCCATGTTCGTCGTACTCATCGCCTCGAGGAATGGGACGACGGCGACAATCAATGAGACAACAGCAAGTAAGGGGAGCATCCTTGAGTGTCCAGACGCTGTCTTCCGCTGACCTTCTTGATGGCCACAGTTTCTTGTCTTTCCGCCCACGCGGAGGAGGAGCTTTTACGACCAGTGAATTTGCGCTGCGAGCATCACCAGAACCCGCTCGGCATCGATGTGCGGTGCGCTTCCCGTGCGGCAAAGGAGTCTACAATGAAGAGTCCAACTCTTGCAGGGGCGAAGACTAACTTGCGGTTTGCCATCTGCTGGGGAACAGCATTCGTAGCCGCTGTTCCTATCCTCATTTGGATTTCGAGAGGTTCAGGAGGACCTTTGCAAAAAGGGGAGAGCACCTTGCCCGCCGCCATCCACAAAACCTTCGGGACCGCCGGTAAGGAAGGACTGCTTTACCCTGACCGCGAGGTAGCGCTCTTCCAGCATGAAGGCGCCGGATGTTTGACGCATATGTGGTTTGGCGGCGACTGGCCGGGATATGACCGCACCCGAATTCGCTTCTATGTCGATGGAGAAACCAAACCCTCGATTGATATGGAGCTTTTTCTTGGCCACGGAATCGGCTGGGGCGATCCCTCCGCCCCCTGGGGTTCCGAGCGCCTGGGAAAGACCGGCCATCCCAGCGGTCTCTATAATACTTCCGAATCCCCTTTGGTAAGAGCATCCGGGTTACCGGGCAACTCGGCGCGGGCGTCGAGAAACCGCAAGTGTTCTGGTGGATCATCCGGGGAGTCGAGGACCTCCCGGTTTTCCTCGGGAATATCCGCCTGCCGGATAATGCACGGTTGCGGCTCCAAATACGCGACAATGTTGAGTTAGAGCCTCTCCAGTTTTTCGACATCTGCCAATCATCGCGCGCCGGCGCCCTTTACCAAGTGACCCTGGCAGTCGCCAGCAAGAATTTCAACTTTCTCGAAGCCGTCCTCAGGGCCTATTTGGATGGCGCAAAAGAGCCCCTTTTGCTCTCCTCGGGAACCGAGGACTACTTCCTTGGCACCTATTACTTCAACCGCGGCATGTACCACTTCCCTATCGCCGGCCTAACACACAAAGAGCAAGACGCCGACGGCACTTGCCGTTTTTCTGCCTATCGTTTTCATGAGGAGGATCCGATTCTCTTTCAAAAGGGACTTCGTCTGGCTTGGCGAAACGGCGAAGAAAAAGACGGGAAAGCTTATGGAATGCCGCAGCAGAGCCGGGCCACGAGCTATGTCTGGCTCTACGAATGGTGAGCGACCATGTTGACGTGCTCAAGGTAAGTGTATTACGTTTATGACATATGAGTGATACGATCACCGTACGTCTTCCCGAGGACCTGGCCGCTTGGCTGGCTGAGACGACGCGCCGCACGGGCATACCGGCCGGAAGGATTATTCGCGAGCAATTGGAGAGGGCGAAAGCCGAGGCGGGGGATCAGGGATTCCTCAGGCTAGCCGGAAAAATCAGCGGACCTGCCAGTCTTTCTTCGCGGAAAGGCTTCTCCCGACGATGAAGGGAATCGCGGACACAGGATTCATCGTGGCGTTTGGGAATCGCAACGACTTCCACCACGCCTGGGCGCTGGACGTTGCAAAAAGGATTTCTGAGCCGCTGCTGACTTGCGAAGCCGTTCTGGCCGAAGCCGCGTTTCACCTGGGTTCCAGTGGCTACGTTTTAGACCTCGTCCGGAACAAGATGCTTCGTGTGGCTTTCGACTGCTCGCGCAATCTCGAGCCCCTGGCGGACCTTGCCCGCCGTTACCTGAATCGCGGGCCGGACTTCGCGGACCTGTGTGTCATCAGGATGAGCGAGCTTTATCCCCGCCACCTCGTCATCACCGTTGATGAAAGCGACTTCCGCGTTTACCGGAGGAACAAGCGCGAGGTCATCCCTCTGCTGTGCCCTCCCAGCCGCCGAGTCTAGCTCAACATCGGAAGAGTGCGCTTCTTACCGTTTCCTCCGTCCGGGTGCTTAGAGCTTCTGCGGCGGCAGCAACCCCTGCGCGGCCAGCACCTTTTCAAGCTTGGCACGGTTTTCGGTTTTCATGGGAACCATGGGCAGGCGGTAAACTTCCTCGATCATGCCCATCATGGCGAGTGCGGCCTTGACGGGAATGGGATTGGTCTCGATGAAGTTCACTTGCATCAGGGGCAACAGGCTGAAGTGGAGTTGG
>Ga0181521_10008877_pt1 | contig 10196 bp, 7 predicted proteins | sample PEATcosm2014_Bin_32_FD_119764 | JGI IMG/M metagenome (GOLD analysis project Ga0181521, IMG submission 119764) | Peatland microbial communities from MTU Mesocosm Facility, Houghton, MI, USA - PEATcosm2014_Bin02_60_metaG | ecosystem: Environmental > Terrestrial > Soil > Wetlands > Peat | place... | reverse complement strand
GACCGGGAAGTGCAGCCGGCCTTCGTGCGCCGCCCGCGTGACGGCCAGCACCTCGCCGAGCCGCCGGGCCTCGGCCTCCGTCTGGCAGACCAGGAACACCTCCTGCCCCGCGCCCGCCTCGTCCAACTGGCCGCGGACCCGCTGGAGGTCGCCCGTGAATCGCTCGACCGATTCGATCGGCAACCGGCAGGTCGTCTCCAGGGAGCCGGTGGCCACGGCGGAGGCGGTGACCGAAGGAAACGCGAAGGCCCGCTGGAAGACCGCCGAGACCGTGTGGAATTCCGGCGGCCGCTCGAGCCGATCGAGGTACTGCCGCCCTTCGGCCTCCACGTCGGCCGGCTCGACCAACAGGAACCAACTGTTCGCAGGAAGGTAGTCGGCCAGGTGAGCGGCTGGGGAAGGGGCAGGGCTTGGGGATTGGGGATTGGGGTCTTTGGTCTTAGGTCTTGGGCCTTGGGCCTTAGAAGAGGAAGACCCAAGACCCAAGACCGAAGACCCAAGGCCGTCTGCCGGGTAGCCTCCGGGTGGCCTCCCGCCTTCTGCTGGCGCAATCGCCGTCACGTCGATCTCATCCAGCCCCGCCAGGCTCCGCTGGGTGGACACCTCGAACCGCCGGAGCGATTCGATCTGCTCGCCCACCAGCTCGATGCGGATCGGGTCGTACCAGTCGGGGGCGAAGATGTCGAGGATGCCGCCGCGGAAGGCGAACTCGCCCGGCAGCTCCACGGCCGTCGTGTTCTGGAACCCGGCGCGGACGAGCCAGCCCGAAAGCTCCTCCAGCGACACCTCCTCGCCCACCCGCAACGACCGGGTCTGCCGGGCCAGTGCCTCCGGCGACGGGACCGGCGCCAGGAGCGACTGGATGCTGGCCAGGATGATCTTCGGAGGGGGAAGGATGAAGGATGAAGGATGAGGGATGAAAGCCGGGCACCGTGCGGAGCATGGTCGCGGCTTCGCACCTCCGCGGCCGACCGCCAGCATCTTCAGCAGCCGCACCCGCTCGCCTTGTCCCTCGTCCTGCGGCAGCCGCTCCTGGTAGGGTGGGTCGAGGTCGCGCGATTTTGGTGGGGCTCGCAAACCGTCCGGCCGCGACCGAGCCCCACCGGACGCGGTGGTTTGCTCGACCCACCCTACCGAGAGGGACTCGCGGACTGCGAATCGCTCGGGCCGGATCGGCGTGAACAGGGCCAAGTCGTCCGCCAGGGCGTCCACCTGGTCGAGCCGCGAGCAGACGACCACGAGCACCGCGGGGGCATGCCGGGCCAGCGCGGCGGCCGCCAGCGCGCAAGACGATCCCCAGGCTCCGTCCAAAGTCGCCGCATGGCCTGCCTTCAGGCTCTCGACGACTTCCGCGAAGCCTTCCAGCGCTTCCAGGCGCCCGACCAACTGGAAAAGTCGGCCCGGCGCGGTGGCAGGCGTAGTATCACTCGCCATGTCCAAGACGGCATTCTAACCGCTGGTGGCCCGGCGAGGAAACCTCAGCCGATAATAAGGCCCATAGGTCCGCGTCCCGCGGCGGCGCCACGAGGCCACGACCCGATCCTTGCCGCGCGAAGAGGTCCGGCCGCACTGCGAGCAGGGCCAGGGCGGGATGCGCGTGTTGGTCAGCGCTCTTGCGATTTTCCGATATCTCTCTCCCCCCTCCCCCCCATCCGGGGGAATCAGCCAGGGGATCGAGCCACATCAGGTGGACCAGGGTGATGCCCACGCAGTGCCCGACTTCCCCCTGGGCCTCCAGGACGAGCTGCCTGTAGGCGGGGGCCAGGATTTGGGTTACGGCCTGCCGGGCCATCTTGGAGAGAGCCGCCCGGCCGGAGTCTCTTGAAATCCAGTACGGCACGTCGGGGCCGGGCTGCGGGACCGGCTGGGGGCGGGGCGTTTTCCGCCGCTTGGCGGCGGGCCGTTTTGGCCCGCGGGCCTTGCCGGCCGCCGGCCCGTTCCTGGTTGCCCGCCGGGTTTTGGGCTCGGTCCTCACGCCCTCCATGATAGTGGATAGACGTGCGTTCAATAACGGGAATCGGGCCAGTTTGCGGCGGAAGGGGGAGGGGATTGGGGATTGGCGGCCGGCGACGGCCGCTCGGGCGATACCCCCACCCAATGCCCGCTACCTTGACGGCCCGCGCGGGGTCGCTATAGTGGGGCCAATCGGCGTTGGCTTTGGTGGCGGAGGATTCAAGGAAGGGTGAGGCCGTCGTTGGCCATCGGGCGCAGGCGAGGCGTTGTAGGAGGCGTATCATCAATGTCGTGGTTCGACAGCCTGCCCAAGGTCGAGCTTCATGTTCACCTCGAAGGGGCCGTTCCCCTTGCGGCCCTGTGGGAGCTGATTCAAAAGTACGGCGGCGATCCTTCAGTGCCGGATATCGACGCCCTCAAGCGGCGCTTCGAGTACCGCGATTTTTCGCACTTCATCCAGATGTGGTCGTGGAAGAACCAGTTCCTCCGGGAGTATGAGGATTTCGCATTGATTGCCGAGTTGACGGCGCGAGACATGGCGGCCCAGAATATCCGGTACGCGGAGATGTTCTTCTCACCGTCGCTCTTCGTTCGTCACGGGCTTGAGGTTCAACGGTTGGCGGAGGCTGTTCGCACTGGACTTGGACGCGCGACCGGGATCACGGTGGCGCTCGTCGCGGACCTCGTTCGTGATTACGGTCCGAAAGCCGAAGCCCGGACGTTGGCACAACTCCATGAAGTCAAGGACCAGGGTGTAATTGGAATCGGGATTGGCGGTTCGGAAGCGGCGTTTCCGCCTGAACCGTTCGAGCCGGTCTATCGGGAGGCTCGGCGTCTGGGCTTTCACACCAACGCCCATGCCGGTGAAGCAGCGGGGACCGTGAGCATCTGGGGAGCCATTGAATGCCTCCAGGCGGAACGGATCGGCCACGGTACGCGTGCCTGTGAGGACCCGGACGTGGTACAGCGTCTAGTGGACATGCAGGTTCCCTTGGAAATGTGTCCCCTATCCAACGTGCGCACCGGCGTCGTGGACAAGCTCTCCAATCATCCTATACGAGAATATGTCCAACAGGGTGTCAAGGTCACCGTCAACACGGACGACCCAAAGATGTTCGACACGTCGTTGGCGCAGGAATACCGGCTGCTGGAGCGGGAGTGCGGTTTCACGAAGGCCGAGATTTGTCGATTGATCCTCGCCGCGATCGACTCGTCCTGGCTGCCGGAGCAGGGCAAGCGCGAACTGGCGTCCGAATTCAAGAGACATCCAGCTTGGGAATAAGGCTGGACCCGACTGGGCGCCCCGGCGAAAGGGCTGGCAGTCTTCCTCGAAGATTCTTAGCCAAGATGACGGCGCGACGGGGTAGCAAATGCTGCGTGATTTGACCAAGCGAGATTGGCAGAAGATGCTGGGATTGTCCGATGAGCAGATACCCCAGGCCCTCATGTTGCGGGGAACACGGAACCTGCGGCACCAATATGACCGGCATCGCTGCTACTTTGACGATGTGATCCCGGTCGGCCTGCCCAACAGCATCGTCGAGGACGTTTTCGTTGGACGACTGGGCGAACATCGGGTGGCGTATGCCTCGGTGTATGGGGCCCCGATGGCCAGTGAGATTGTCCACCTTTTCGGCGTCTTGGGCACGTCGCTGGTGGTTCAAACGGGATGTTGTGGTGGGCTGGCCGAGAACATTATGGCGGGAGACGTGGCGCTGACCACCGAGGCGTTTTGTGGCGAGGGAGCGGCCCAATATTACAAGCGAGGCGGAATGACGGTTCGCCCGACGCTGAACCGCGGCAGCTTCGTCCCCATGGCCGCCACGGGCGGCGCTGCCGTCCATTTGGCCCGGATGTTCACCACGTCGGCCCTGTTCGCCGAAGGAGAGGAGGAGGTCGAGCAGTGGTTTGCCGCAGGATGGACAGCCGTAGACATGGAAACAGCCGCAACCTTGGCCGTGGCCGAACATTTTGGCATGGAGAGCCTCGCAATTCACTTCGTCTTTGACAATCCTCGTCGCAGGGAACATCTTCTCCTCTACGAACCTGAAAAAATCGACGCAGAGCTGCCGGCGAGGCAACGATGATCAAGATGACCTTGGACATCATCCGGGACTACCTGCAAGGGCCCGAGAATTTGGGGCGCAGGTCAGACAGTGTGGCTCCGGACCGCCACGGCGAGAAGGAAAACGTCGTGACTGGGATGGGTGCCGCTCGCCCGTCGTCGACTTCCACGGTGCGGTGTCGGAACGCCACCGCTGCGGATGCTCCCGCGTTGGCTCAGATGAACCGCCAGCTCGTTCGAGACGAAGGTCACCGCAATCGGATGCCGGTGAATGAGTTGGAGCAGCGGATGCGGAGTTGGCTCGACGGCGAGTACCAGGCGGTCGTATTCGAGGACGAGCAAGGGGCCGCAGGTTATGCCCTTTACAAGCGGGAGGCGGAATGGGTCTATGTTCGACAGTTCTTCGTCCAGTCCGAGCGAAGGCGCCAGGGCATCGGGCGGGCGGCGTTGGCGTGGTTACGGGAGAATTCCTGGCGAGAATCGGCCGGGATTCGCCTCGACGTGCTCATCGGCAACGCCGGCGGCATCCAATTCTGGCGATCTATGGGCTTTGAGGATTACTGCATCACGATGGAACGGGCGAACCAGCCGTGATCGAACCCAGCCTGGGCCAATCGGAAGGGCACTTCCGCGCCGTCCGGAAGTTGCTTGTGGAACACGCCAAGTCTCTCGGGTTCGACCTGTGCTTCCAGGGCCTCCAAGAGGAGCTTGACGGACTTCCAGGGGCGTATGCTCCCCCGAACGGGCGACTCTTCCTGGCCTTCGACGGCAAGGCCGCGGCTGGCTGCGTGGCGATCAGAAAGTTGGAGGACGGCTTCCGCGAAATGAAGCGGCTCCATGTGCGGGCATCGCATCGAGGCGAAGGGCTGGGGCGCAGGCTGGCGGAAACGTAACCGTCAAGAAATCGCCGGCCTTGCGGGCCGTGGTAGGCTAGATGAAGGGTGGCAGGGCGGGGCGACGAGGCGGTGACGATGGTAAGGTTACGCGGATACCAGTAATCTCTGGTGTGATTGTACGAAAAGAGGAGGCGACGATGCGCTACTTTCCCAAGCGGCCGCGCTCCTCTTCCACCACGCTCTCATCCAGCTTCTTGAAGAGCGTACTGGGTTGGCCGAGGTTTTGCCCCGGTTGAAGCTGGCTCGGCTGCCAGTGACCGCTGGCCTTCACCGGGTTGTAGCGAAGCACTCTGTGCTCGCCAATCGCGTCATGGACGGTTTCGACATCCTGCTGGCCGAACAGGGGTGCCTTATAACCCAAAATCTGATGCAGTTTCTCGCAGGTGAAAGGCAGCACCGGAGCGAAGAGCACTTTTAGGCTGTCAATGCAGCGCAAGGCGGTATAGATGGTCGTACCGGCGGAGCCCTTGTCGGTTTTGATCTTGAACCACGGGCCAGCAGCGTCAATGTACCTGTTGACCTCGGTCGCCAGACGTACAACCTCGCTTAGGGCGGCACGCAACTTGACGGCATCGTAAAGTTTGCCCACACTTTCAAAGCCGGCTTCAACCGTAGTGATGATTTTCTGGTCAGCGGATCGCAATTCACCTGGCGTGGGCACATGTCCGTCCCAATGCTTACACGCAAAGGACAGTGCCCGATGGGCCAGGTTGCCCCAGGTAGCCACCAGTTCGTTGTTGTTGCGGGTCACAAAGTCGGCCCAATCCCAGTCGGTATCGCGCAGTTCGGGCATGTTGGCCGTCAGATAGTAGCGTAAGGCATCAGGATCGTAGCGGCTGAGAAAGTCCAGTCCCCACACGGCCCAATTGCGTGAACCAGAGATCTTTTGGCCTTCAAGGTTCATGAACTGGTTGGCAGGCACATCGTAAGGCAGATTGAGCGCCCTCCCTTTTTCCCCAGCAAGTATGTCAATAAACGTCGTGCCAGCGCCCTTGAGTTGCGCCGGCCACTGGACGGCATGGAAGAAGATATTGTCTTTGCCGACAAAGTAGATCGCCTTGGCGCTCGGTTCTACCCACCAGGCTCGCCAGTCTCCCGGTTGGCCGAGCAGCTTGTTGGCCTCGATCGTGGCGGACAGGTAGCCGATCACTGCCTCGAACCAGACGTAAATGCGCTTCGTATCCCAGCCTTCCACTGGCACCGGGACGCCCCAATCTAGATCGCGTGTGATCGGGCGCGGCTTGAGGCCCTCGGATTCGATTTTCCGTAGCGATTCGCCAATCACGGTTTCGCGCCAATAGTGCTGGCGTTGCCGCAAGAACTCGGCTACATCCGATTCGAGCTTGGAGAGGTCGAGGAAGAAGTGCTCGGTATCTCGCAGTTCGGGGGTCGAGGCGTCCACCTTTGATCTCGGGTTGAGCAGCTTTTCGGGTTCGAGCACACTGCCGCACTTGTCACATTGATCCGAGCGGGCGCCGTCGAAGCCGCACAAGTAGCAGGTGCCTTCCACATAGCGGTCGGGCAAGAAGCGGTTGGCTGTCGGAGAGTACCACTGCGGGCGGGTCTCAGTATAGAGATGACCGTTTTCTTTTAGGGCGAGGAAAATGGCCTGCGAGACCTTGAAGTGGTTCTCTGTGTGGGTGGTGGAGAAAAGGTCGTAGGAAATCCCAGCCTGCTGGAACAGATCGAGAAACCCCTTGTGGAATCGCTGGTACACTTCTTCCACCGGCTTGCCCTCAGCGTCGGCGCGGATGGCGACGGGCGTGCCATGCGAATCCGTGCCGGAGACCATTAACACACGATCCCCTTTCAGACGGTGGTAACGGGCACAGATGTCGCCCGGCAAGTGCGATCCGGTGATGTTGCCTACATGGATGGGGGCGTTGGCGTAGGGCCAGGCAACGGCAATGAGGATGGTGTCAGACATGGAGAGCTTCGGGTCAAGCTGGTAATAGCGGCCTTTGTGACGCGGGATACGGAGTCGAAACGGGGCCGCAGCGAGTTGTCGTGGCCCATCTTGCCAACACCAGCTGCGGCCCCCTTTCGACTCGTCCCCCTTTCGACCCGATTGCCCGGGAATGATCGGTAGCGCCCGGATGCGCAACCGGTTGGGTTCGATCACCACCACGGCCCCCTGTTAAGACGGCCATTTCATGGCTCGTTCCCAGGGGCGTCCTGCGTGTTTCGTTGAGAGGCACCCGGCGCGGGGCAACCGCGAGCATCCACCCTTGAAAGTCTAACAGCCGTCAACCGTTGGGTCAATCTGCGCCGGGCCTCGTGTGCGGCAAGGCTTTCCGCCGGACGATCTCACTGCCGTTCACGGCCGTTTCCGGCGCAGCCGGTATTAGGCCTGGCGTTTACGCCGGGCAAATAGGGCCGTGCCCGCCCAGTTCCCTCCTCCCGTGCCCACCGCCTCCGGCGGCGGGCACGGGAGAGGGGAGCGGGGAACCGCGAGAACGGCCGTTCGACCCGTGCAAAAGCACGGGCCTAATAGCGCGTTCGGCGGAAATGCCCGTGAACGGGCACGCCAATGCCTGCAACGTCGTCAAGCGGCGAAGCGAACTCGCAGGTTGCGCGGGCAATGGACCGCGGGAACGATGGTGCCCGAGGGCGTGCGGCCCTGCCCGAGAAGTCCGCGGATTGCGGTTGGCACGAAGAATCGCGAAAGCCGCAAGCTGCCGATGAGCGAACGGCGGGGGGGCGGGCCGCTCTCGTTCATCTTCGCACTAAGGCATGGCCGAAGTAACACAGGACCTTGGGTCTTGGGTCTTAGGTCTTGGACCTTAGCCCCAAGCCCCCAGACCTTCGCCCCAAGACCAACCCCCAGATCCCATCCCTCCGGTAAGAAGCATGTCCCTTGACACCAATCCATGCTATGCTTCTCATGTTGGGCTTTTCCCGGCTTGCAGCGTCGAGTGTCCGGCCATGTCGCAACGGCATGCTGCGCTACGGTTCAGCCACCCACTGCCGTATGGTGCGATTATCCATGATGGGGGGGTGCAGTTCGTCGTCTTCAGCCGCAGCGCCACGGCCATGCGGGTCCTGCTCTATGACCGGACGGGCGACCCCGAGCCGGCCGAGATCATCGACTTCGACGCCGACCTGAACCGCTGGGGGGACGTGTGGAGCATCTTCGTGCCGGGAGTGGGCCCCGGGCAGCTCTACCATTTTCAGGCCGACGGGCCCCACGAGCCGCAGCGGGGCTACCGCTTCGATCCCCAGGCCCGGCTGATCGATCCCTACGCGAAGGCCCTGGCCGGCGACTTTCTGCCGGCCGAGGGGGGTGTCCTGCGGCCGCCCAAGTGCGTGGTGAGCCACGACGAGTTCGACTGGCAGGGCGACCGGCACCTGCGGCGGAGCCTGGCCGAAACGATCATCTACGAGATCCACGTCCGCGGCTTCACCCAGTCGCCCACGAGCGAGGTCCTGCACCCGGGCACGTACCTGGGCGTCATGGAGAAGATCCCGTACCTCAAGTCGCTCGGGGTGACGGCGGTCGAGCTGATGCCCGTCCACGAGTTCCCCATCCGCGATTGTCTGGGCCAGGTGCCGCCGCGGCCCAATTACTGGGGCTACGATCCGCTGTGCTTCTTCGCGCCGCACCGGGGCTATGCCGTCGGGGAGGAGCCCGGCTCGCAGGTCCGGGAATTCAAGGAGATGGTGCGCGCCCTGCACTCCGCCGACATCGAGGTCATCCTGGACGTGGTCTTCAACCACACGGCCGAGGGCAACGAGCAGGGCCCCACGCTCAGCTTCAAGGGCCTGGAGAACCGCGTTTATTACATGCTGGAAAACGGCGGCCAGTATTACCGCAACTACACCGGCTGCGGCAACACCCTGAACGGCAACCACCCGATCGTCCGCGAGATGATCTTCCACTGTCTGCGGCACTGGGTACACAACTACCACGTCGACGGCTTCCGCTTCGACCTGGCCTCGATCCTCAGCCGCGACCGGGAGGGGAACCTGGTGCCCAACCCGCCGGTGGTGGAGACGATCACCGAGGACCCGCAGTTGGCCGACACGAAGATCATCGCCGAGGCGTGGGACGCGGCGGGGGCGTACCAGGTGGGCACATTCGGGAGTCTCCGCTGGGCGGAGTGGAACGGGCGGTTCCGCGACGACGTCCGGCGGTTCTGGCGGGGCGATTCGCACATGGTCGGCCCGCTGGCCACGCGGCTGGCCGGCTCCAGCGACCTGTACCAGAACAGCGGCCGCCGCCCGTACCACAGCATCAATTTCATCACTTCCCACGACGGATTCACCCTGAACGACCTGGTGAGCTACAGCGCCAAGCACAACGACGCCAACGGCGAGCAGAACCGCGACGGCGACAACAACAACTACGGCTGCAACTACGGGATCGAAGGCCCCACCACCCGGCGGTCCGTCGAGGCGGTCCGCCTGCGGCAGATCAAGAACCTCGCGGCCTCGCTCATGTTGAGCCAGGGCGTGCCGATGATCCTCATGGGCGACGAATGCCGCCGCACCCAGCAGGGCAACAACAACCCCTACTGCCAGGACAACCCGATCTCCTGGTTCGACTGGCGGCTGGTGCGGAGGCACGAGCCCCTGCTGCGGTTCATCCGCGCGCTGGTGGCCTTTCGCCGCTCCGAGCCGGCGGTGCGGCGAACCGATTTCCTCACCGGGCTTCCCATTCGGCCGGGCGGCCTGCCCGACGTGAGCTGGTACAGTCCCGCCGGCGCGCCCATCGACTGGAGCAACCCCGGACAGAGCCTGGCATGCGTCTTGGCGGCCGTCCCGCAACCCGACCGCCTCGATTCGCCCAACCACCACCTGCTGATGCTGTTGCACGCGGGCGAATCGCCGCTGCGGTTCGTAATCCCGAAGGCCGTCCGCCGGCTGGACTGGTGGTTGCTGTTGGACACGGCGGCCCGCAGCCCGCACGACATCTACCCGGGATTGGACGGCCCCTCACCGCCGGCCGACTGGACGGTGCCGCTGGAGGGCCGGTCGCTGGTGTGCTACGTCGCCCGCGACGAAGGCTAGCGGGCCGCGAGAAAAAGCGAAGGCCCGCAACAATCGCCGAGAAACTTCCTACTGCTCCCTCCGCCCTCTGGGGTTTCAACGGGCGGTTGGCACGTTTCTGGCGAGCGGGCCTTCTAACGAATAATTCGCCCTCCGCCCCCGCGGGTCAAGCGGGGCGCGCGACTTGTGTCGCAAGATGTTGCGCCACAGGTACTTGCGATGTTATTTTCAGCCATGCCGGATCGTTGGAAAGCTCCCGGACAGGCCCGCCGGACTTCCAAAGGCGTTAGCCG
>Ga0181521_10008875_pt1 | contig 10197 bp, 8 predicted proteins | sample PEATcosm2014_Bin_32_FD_119764 | JGI IMG/M metagenome (GOLD analysis project Ga0181521, IMG submission 119764) | Peatland microbial communities from MTU Mesocosm Facility, Houghton, MI, USA - PEATcosm2014_Bin02_60_metaG | ecosystem: Environmental > Terrestrial > Soil > Wetlands > Peat | place... | reverse complement strand
GCTTCCAGTTCTCCACCGAGAAGGCATACAGCGTCAGCGCCTTCACGCCCAGCCGCGCGCAGGCTTCCACCGTCGAGCGCACCGGGCCGATGCCCGCCTTGTGGCCTGCCACGCGGGGCAGCCGCCGCCGTTCGGCCCAGCGCCCGTTGCCGTCCATGATGATGGCGACGTGTTCCGGCAGACGCGCCGGGTCGATGGCCTGCGCCAGTTCCCAGTCGCGATCCCCCGGCCGCAACGTTTCCAGAAATGCCTTCATGGCAAACACTAATGGTACAACACCATACTATTCGCAAGGCACTTGGCCCCGCAAAGCGGAATGGGGCAGGTTTCTCGCCTGCCAACGGTTTCCGTCCCGCTCCGCCGCCACGCGTTTGCCAAAGAATCATCTATTCGCGCCGGCGCATTGTTTCACAAGAATCCGGAACGATATAATTCCTTGTGAGGCGGTCAGAAGTGGCTGCGCTGCGGCCCGCCAGCGGACCGCGAAAGGGGAACGGGATGAAAGTCGGAGTTCTGGGATCGGGCGATGTGGCGAAGGCGTTGGCCGGTGGCTTCCTGAAGCACGGTCACGCCGTAATGATGGGTACGCGGACACCCGCAAAATTGACCGGGTGGGCAGCGCAAAATCCCAAGGTTAGCGTCGGCAGCTTTGCCGGAGCGGCGGCATTCGCCGAGCTGATCGTTCTGGCGGTCAAAGGCAAGGCGGCGGCGGATGTACTTCGTTTGGCGAGCGCAGCAAACCTGGCGGGAAAACCCGTCATCGATGCGACCAATCCCATCGAAGATGCGCCGCCCGTCAACGGTGTATTGAGGTTCTTCACCAACCTGGATGAATCCCTGATGGAGCGGCTCCAGCGCGAGTTCGCAAACGCGAACTTCGTCAAGGCATTTAATTCCGTCGGCGCCGGTTCGATGGTGAATCCCCAATTCAAGGACGGCCAGCCAACCATGTTCATCTGCGGCAACAGTGAACCGGCGAAGAAGTCGGTCGGCGGAATTCTAGATGAGTTTGGCTGGGAAGTGGCGGATATGGGCAGCGCCGAGGCCGCCCGCGCCATTGAACCCCTGTGCATGCTCTGGTGCATCCCGGGCTTTCTGCGTAACGATTGGGTTCACGCGTTCAAGCTGCTCGCTTAATTCGGGCTCCGGCCAGCGGTGCCTTCTTCCACCGGGTACCCCTGGTCGATCCAATCCGCCTTGAAGTTGGACGCCACATACAGCGCCCGCACGTGCGTAAAGCCCATCTGCCGCATCAGCTCCAGCGCGGGACGGATATTGGGGCAGTGGTCCCATGGGCAGCAGCCGCAGTAGATCACGATGTCGCGATCGCGCGGCAGTTTCTCGGCCTCCGCCTTCAGCAGCTCCAGTCCCTCGGGTCTGTTGGCGGGACCGGCGTAGATGGCGCCGGGAATGTGCTTGCTGCGGTACAACACGTTCGGACCGACTTGCAGTACCACGACGGCGGCGCGATGGCCCGCCAATTGCCCTGCCAATTCCTTAGGCTGCACCAGCGCCTGATCCGCCGCCCATGCTCCCGCCAGCACTATCAACGCAGCGCACACGAAGTTCCGCATCCCCTTACTGTAGCGCCGAAGCGCCGCCTGTGAAGCGGCAGCCCACTCGCGGGAGCCGCGGCGCGTGGTTTAATAGAGGTTTCATGCATCGATCCCTAGGTTTGCCGTCCCTCCTGGCTTTGGCAGTTGGCTGCCTGTATGCCGCGCCGCCCGATCCCTCGCTGGCGGCGGCCCGAACCGTGCTGGCAGGGCTTCCGCTGCGGTTCGAGGCCAACCAGGGGCAGTGGAATCCCGACGTGCGTTTCCTGGCGCGCTCGGGCGGCGTGAAAGTTTTGCTCACCGACCGCGGCCCCGCAGTCGGCCTGCCCGAAGCCGGACGCGTGGACCTGGTGCTCGAAGGCGCTGCCCCGCCCCGCATCCAACCGCTGGAACCGCTCGCCGCCCGCACCGATTACTTCATCGGCGCCCGCTCCAACTGGCACACCGGCGTCACCAGTTATGCGCGAGTGCGTTATGCGCAGGTGTACCGGGGTATCGACGCGGTCTATTACGGAAATCAGGGCCGGCTGGAGTATGACTTCCTGCTGGCGCCGGGGGCCGACGCAGGCGCCATTCGTATGCGGTTCAGCGGCGCCGACCGCCTCCGCATTACACCGGCCGGCGATCTGGAGGTGCAGGCGGGTGGCGGCACTCTCATTGAGAAGCGCCCGCTTGTGCGGCAGGGCGACGTCGCGGTGGCGGGCCGATACGTCCTCCTCGCACGCGACGTGGCCGCGTTCCGGCTGGGCCGCTACGATCACAGCCGCCCGCTGGTTATCGATCCGCTGCTCATTTACTCGACTTACATTGGCGGGACTGGCGACGACCAGGTGAACGCCGTAAAGCTGAGGGCCAACGGCTTGTTGTATGTCACCGGGTACACCGACAGCCTCAACATGCCTTACATTAATGGCGCCTACGCGAATTCCCCCCTCGGGGGAGCGACTAATATCTTCGTGGCCATTCTCGACACCACTGCCGCGGGCGGATTTCAGCCGACTTATTTCGGTTATGTCGGCGGATCCGCCGTCGACATACCGCTGGCGATGGCGCTCGATGCGCAGGGCGACGTGTATCTCACCGGGACCACGACTTCCACCGACTTTCCCGTCGTCGGTAATTCTCTCATCGCCACCTTCCCCACCATCCCCCTTGTCCTCGCGACACAAACGCCGGTTAGTCTGACACAAGCGTTCGTTCTAGAATTGAATCCCGCGCTGTATGGCGAGGTTTCTCTGCTCTACAGCACGTTTCTGGGTGGCACCCAGGGCAACACGTACGGCAATGCCATCGATCTGGATCAGGCCGGCAACATCTACGTGGTCGGCACCACGCTGGCTGGCGATTTTCCGGTTACCGGCAACGCTTACCAGACCGGGCTCTGGGGAGGGCAGGACACGTTTCTGATCGAGTTCAATACCAGCAGCGCCACTCCCCTCTATTCCACCTTCCTGGGCGGCGAGTTGGACGATGACGGGCGCGGTGTCGCGGTTGCGGCAAACGGTCTGGTTTACATGACCGCCTTCACCGAGTCGACCGAGTTTCCGATGGCCGGATACTCGTATCAGCCTAACTTGGCGGGAAATTATGATTTGATCATCGCCGTGCTCGACCCCACCCAGTTTGGAACCGAATCGCTGATCTATGCCACGTACTTCGGCGGCTCGGACACCGAGGCGGTGCGCGGGATGTCGGTGGATGCGAGCGGTAACCTTCTGTTGACCGGCTACACCCTGTCGGTCGATTTTCCGGTGACCCCGGATGCGGCCCAGCCAACTTACGGCGGTAATGCCGATCTGTTCGTTACCGTGGTGAACCCGTTCACCCCGCAGTTCCTGCTGTATTCGACTTACTTAGGCGGGTCGGATGCCGAGGTGGGTTATGCCATCGGCGCCGATGCTCAGAATAACATCTACGTCACCGGCTACACGCTTTCGAAGGATCTCCCGGTCACGCCGAACGCGCCTCTGCCGACTTATCCGGGCGGCGTCGACATCGTCGCGGCCAAGGTGATACCGTACGTGGCTGGCCCGAATGGATTTGGCTACGTCACTTACTTCGGCGGCGGCAGCATCAACAGCGGGCAGACGCTGGCGGTGGCGCCGGACGGCACCCTTTATGTGGCTGGCTTCACCGGCGGCGTCCTCACCACCACCAGCAACGCCGTGCAAGGGGGCTACGGTGGCGGCGTAAATGACGGCTTCCTATTCGTTCTGTCGTCGCCGTAACCAAGTGCGCTCCGCGGCGCGGGCACTTCGTGCGTGCCGCGTCGAGACTGGCGCCAGGGCGCCGGCATGCGCGCCACCCGTTTTGCACAGCCGTCATCCGATCGGGAACCCGCATTACATCAGATGTGCTATTATTCTAAAGGACTTCGCTGCGGCGTCCGAGGCTCGTCCTGCCTGACGCGAATTAACCCTATCAATGAACTTACGTTCTCTCTTTAGCTTGTTTTCTTCGGATCTCGCCATCGATCTGGGCACGGCGAACACGCTGGTTTTTGCCCACGGCAAAGGCATCGTCGTCAATGAGCCATCCATCGTAGCCATCAACAAGTCTACCGGCGAAGTGGAGGCCGTCGGCAAGGAAGCCAAGGAGATGCTGGGCCGCACGCCGGGGAACATCGTGGCCATCAAGCCCATGAAGGATGGCGTGATCGCCGATTTCAAGGTCACCGAGCGCATGCTGAATTACTTCATTCAGAAAGCGCACGGCCGCAAAATGCTGGTGCATCCCCGCATCGTGATCGGGGTGCCGAGCGAAATCACCCAAGTGGAAAAGCGCGCGGTGATGGATTCGGCTTACCGCGCCAAGGCCAGCGAGGTGCACCTGGTGGAGCAGGCCATGGTGGCCGCCATCGGCGCCGGGCTGCCGATCACCGAACCGTCCGGCAACATGGTGGTCGATATCGGCGGCGGCACAACCGACGTAGCCGTCATCTCGCTCTCCGGCATCGTCTACTCGCGCTCGGTGCGGGTGGCCGGCAACGAAATGGACGATGCCGTCATGCAGTACCTCAAGCGCAAGTACAATCTGCTGATTGGCGAACGCACGGCGGAAGCCGTCAAGATCGAAGTCGGTTCCGCCTTCCCTCTGGACAAGCCCTTGACCATGGAAATCAAGGGACGCAATCTCATCGAGGGTGTGCCGCGCACCATCACCATCAACGACACCGAGATTCGCGAAGCGCTTGCCGAGTGCGTCGCCACCATCGTCAACGCCATTCGGGTGGCGCTCGAACGAACCCCGCCCGAGCTCAGCGCCGATATCAGCGACCGCGGCATCGTGCTCACCGGCGGAGGCGCCATGCTCAAGAACCTGGACAAGCGGATCCGCGAGGAAACCGGCCTTCCGGTTTCCATCGCCGACGACCCGCTGGCGTCGGTTGTGCTGGGCACCGGCCGCATGCTCAGCGATTTCCGGCTGCTGCGTAAGATTTCGATAGACTAAAAGGGACGCGGGCGCGCGTATGGAGTCGTTCGTCAACCGTTACCGCAACCTCACCATCCTTCTGCTGGTGATCTTCGCGCAGCTTCTGCTGCTGGCGGTACAGGTGAAAAACGATCAGGACGTGCGCATCATCCGCGTCTGGACGGTGACCGCCGTCACTCCTTTCGCCCGCATTGTGGAGCTGCTGCGCGGCGGCGGCGTCGGCTTCTTCCGCAACTACATCCTGCTGCACGACGAAGACGCCGAAAACCGCCGGCTGCGCGCGCAGGTCGGCCAACTCAAGCTCGAGAACGTCTTTCTCAAGAATGAACTGAACACCGCTGAGCGCGCCAAGGCGCTCGGCGTGTTTCAGGCGCGCATCCCTTCCAAGACATTGGCCGCCACCGTGATCGGCACCGGCGCCGGCAGCAACGCCAAGGTGGTTTATGTCGACGCCGGAAGCGCGCGCGGGGTCGAGCGCGGCATGGCCGTGGTGACGCCCGACGGAATCGTCGGCAAAGTCATTGCCGCTTACCCGACCGCGTCGGAGGTTTTGCTCGCCACCGATGCCGATTTCGCCGCCGGCGTGGTTTCCCAGGACGGTGGCGTCCGCGGCACCTTGAAAGGCCAGGGCACCCCGCTGTTAAAAATCGATTACGTGCCGATTCAGGAGAAGGTGCAGGCGGGCCAATGGTTTTACACTTCCGGAGACGACCGCATTTTCCCCCGCGGCTTTCCGGTCGGCGTGGTGCGGGCCGTGCGCGACGCGCAGCCGTTCAAGGAGATCCTTCTCGACCCGGTCGGGCTGCAGCACGGCCTCGAGGACGTGCTGATTATTACCCAGGGCGTGCATCAGGATATCTCACCCACCGCGGTCGCCGATCAGCCGGTGTATATCGCGCCGCCTCCGCCGGATGAATCCAAACCCGCCGCGCCCGCCGCCGCCGGCGCCTCGCCGCCGATTACCGAAGCCGACAAGCTGCGCCAGGAATATCAAGCTTCCGGCGAAGCGCAGGGCCACAAATTCGGCTCCGGCGAGTCCGGTCCGCCCAACTTCAGCGGCATCGGCACGTCTGCGCCGCAGACTGTGCCGCCGACTCCCGCGCCGGCTGCCGTCGTGCCAGCCGCTGCCGGCCCCAAACCGGCGAACGGCGCCACCACCAAGACCACCGATTCCACCCGCCATTCCAACCAGGTCAATGGCGAGCCGGCTGGGAGCAAGAAAAGATAATGGCATACTCCTCCGGGCGCATGCTGCTCAGCCAGAGCGATGGCCCGGTCTCCCGTTTCCGCGCCTGGGTCTTCATTGTCGTCCCGTTGCTGGCTATCTTTTTTCAGGTCTACGTTCCGCTATTTTTCCCCATTCTCAATTTCATCGAGATGCCGCTGCTGGTGGTGGTGTATCTGTCCCTGACGCAGCGGAGCCAGGTCGGTGGCCTTCTCACCGGCGCCCTGATCGGCCTGGCGCAGGACTCGCTCTCCAAGAACCCGCTCGGCATGTTCGGCATCTGCAAGACTCTGGTGGGATATTTCGCCGCCTCGGTCGGCGTGCACTTCAATGTGGATAACACCTTCATCCGGCTGCTGCTGTCGTTCATCTTCTATTTGTTCCACCAGGTACTTTATTGGGTGATGCAGCGGATGCTGCTCGCCCAGCAGCCCGCCTTCGATTACCAGAGCTGGCTCCTGTTCGGCGCCCTGAACGCCGTCGTCGGAGCCTCGCTGTTCCACTTTCTGGACAAACTCCGCGCAGCCGCTTGAGTTTGGGTGAGTGGGGCAGGCGCTTTCGCCTGCCAACTCCCAATAATCGACCTTGGCAGGCGAAAGCGCCTGCCCCACGCCAAAACAACCACCCTAGGCGGCTCGCTACGTTACAATGACCAACAGTGATGGGCGTCGCCGCAAATCCGTCTTTTCTTCGTGCCATGCTGGCGGAGCGGCTGGCGCTTGTGCTCGATGACATCGAGCGGTCGGCCGGCGAAGTCGGGAAGCACGCACGCCAGGAATGCGCGAATCAGCTCAACCAGGCGGTGCGGCGGTTGTGGCAGGCGGGCGATCCGGCGGTACTGGCGGACACCCTCGCCGATGCGGCTGCGCAGTTTGCGGGCGGGGCGGCTGTGTGGTCGATCGAAGGCGGTATGGCGACGCTCGAAAGCGTTCGCCCGAGCCGCGATGCCGGGCAGGCGGCGGGCAGCCAGACCGCGCTCGATGCGGCTCCGGCACTGGCGGCGGCCATCGAAAGCCGCGAGCCGGTGATCGCGGCGGTGGCCGAGCGTGAAGTCGGAGAGACGCTGTCCCTCCTGGCGGCATCCGCCGGAGACGAACGGGTGGCGGTATTTCCCGTGACGAGCCACAGCGGGGTACCGGGGCTGCTGTGTGCATGGGGGGCGGTGGAAGCCGCGGCGGTGGAGCTGCTGGCCCAGGTAGCCGCCGAGGAATGGGAGCGCGTGTCCCGCGACGCGGCCGCAGCAGCGGCCGCAACTGCAGCCACAGCCGCCGCCGAGCTCGTGACGATCGCACCGGTGGAGCGAAGCTGGGACAGCCTGCCCGCCGGCGAGCAGCGGGTGCACCTGCGCGCCCAGCGTTTCGCCCGCGTGCGGGTGGCCCGGTGGCGGCTGCGCGACGGCGCTGCGGTGCGCTCCGGCCGCGCTTCTCGAGACCTCTACGGCGAACTGGGGGCGCAGATCGACGAAGCGCGGGAGAGCTTTCGCCACGAGTTTTTCGCCCCGTGCCCCGGCATGGTCGACTACCTTCACCTGGAGATGGTGCACACGCTCGCCAATGACGATGCCGAACTGCTTGGCAAAGATTACCCTGGCCCTCTGCTGTAGCTCCATCGCCTGGCTGGCGACCGCCGGCCCCGCGACGGGCCGCCCGAAGGCAGCCAGCGGAACGGTGCCCACCCTGGCCGCACTGGCGCGTGCATACCGTGCCGGCCCCACGGCGGCCCGCCGCGCGGCGGTGGAACACTGGGCCGCGTTGCATCCGCCGGATGCGCCACTGGCGCAACTGGCGCTGGGCGTGGTCGCATACGAGCAAAAGGATTACCGGACGTCCGCGGCCACCCTGCGCAAGGCGCGTCCCAAGCTGGCGCGCATAGCGGATTACGTGGCCTATTATCTGGGCGCGTCGCGCGTGGAAGCCGGCGACTTCGAGGGCGTGGCGCGCGATCTGGATCCGGCGCACCGGCAGCCCTCGTCGCCGGTGGCGGGACGGGCGTGGGTGCTCGAAGCGCGCGCGCGGCAGGCGGCGGATGCGGCCGGCGCGGTGAAACTGCTGCGCGATCACTACGCCGAATTGCCGCAGCCGGAAGGTGGCCTCGCGCTCGCCGATTGCTACGTGGCCGCCGGCAACCCGGTCAGCGCCGCCGATTTTCTCGAACGGGCGAACGCGCAGTTTGTTACCGGCGAGGCCGCCAGCCGGGCCGCGGACGCGTTGCGCAGCCTTCAGGAGCGGATGGGCGACCAGTTCCCGCAACCACTCCCGCAGCAGCTTTTGCACCGCGCCGACCGCCTGATCGAGGCACGGAAATACGCCGACGCCCGCGCCGAATTCGAGGCCGCGGCCGAGCGGTTGAACGGAACCGAGCGCGACCAGGCGCTGGTGCGGGCTTTCGCCGCGGAATTCCTGGATGGGCACGCCGGCCCGGCTTGCGACGCCCTCAACGGCATGAAACTGGACGCCGGCGATGCCGACGCGGAGCGCTTTTATTATGTGGCGGAGTGCGCTCATCGCGCGGGCGATGAGGCGCAGGTGATCGCCGTACTGGACCGGCTGGTTGGCCAGTATCCGAAATCGCCCTGGCGGCTGAAGGCGTTGGTGGCGGCCGCCGGCCGCAGTTGGGCGGAGAACCAGCCGCAGACTTACCTGCCGCTCTACCAGGCGGCTTACCAGAACTTTCCCGACGATCCGCAGGCCGCCATATGGCACTGGAGGGTCGCCTTCCGAGTCTATTTCGAACGCCGCGCCGACGCGGAAAAACTGCTGCGGGAGCAATTGCGAAACTATCCCGGCAGCGCCACGGCTGCGGCGGCGCTCTATTTTCTGGGAAGACTGGCGGAAGAGCAGAAAGATTTTGGCGCCGCGCGCCTCTACTTCGAGCGGGTGATGACGGCCATGGAAGGCTACTATTTCGCGGCCGAGGCGCGCGAGCGGCTGCGCCAGCCCGAGGTAAGGAACGCGGGCGGTGCGCCAAAGGCGGCTGAATTCCTGGCCGGCGTGAGATTGCCCGCAGGCGAGGCCGTGCCCGCGCGGGCAACCGCTGCCACCGAGTTGCGCATCGCCCGGTCGCGCATGCTGCGCAGCGCCGGCCTGTCCGATCTGGCCGACCAGGAGCTGCGGTTCGGGGCGCGCACCGATGGGCAGCCGGCCCTGCTCGCCATGGAAGGGGCGGCCGCCGCCGAGGAGCCGTATCAAGCCATGCGCATGATGAAGGCCATGGCGCCGGACTATTTGAACCTCCGGTTGACCGAAGCGCCGCGCCGTTTTTGGGAGCTGCTGTTTCCGCTCCCCTATCGCGCCGAGTTGACCGCCGATGCGCAGCGCCGCGGCCTGGACCCGTTTCTGGTGGCCGGCCTGGTGCGGCAGGAATCGGAATTCAATCCCGCGGCGGTCTCGCATGCCCGCGCTTACGGCCTGACCCAGGTGCAGCCGGGCACCGGACGCCAGTTCGCGCGCTCTGCCGGCGTGGGACGCGTGACCGCGCGCGTTCTCATCCAGCCGGCGGCGAATTTGAAAATCGGCACCGCCATTCTGCGCTCCATGCTGGACCAGAACGGCGGCAATCTCGAGCAGACCCTGGCCGCCTACAACGCCGGCCCCAACCGCGTGGCCGAATGGCTGACCTGGAACACCTACCGCGAACCGGCCGAGTTCGTCGAATCCATCCCTTACTGGGAAACCCGCGAATACGTGCAGGCCGTGCTGCGCAACGCCGAGATGTATCGAAGGCTTTACCGATAGCAGTGGGGCGGGGGCGTTTGAATTCTCTTCGCCGCGGCCGGGAAATTCGCCGCGCGGTAACGGGGCTCCTGAACGCGAGGCTCGTGCTCAATAATCCTCGACAATAGTCGGGCAAGCTAAAGCATGCTCCACCTTGCTACGATAATTACTTGTCAGGTCTCGGGCTCCGTGCAACGGGCGGCTGCAAACCCCGCCAGGTCCGGAAGGAAGCAACGGTAGCGGTGTAGTTCGTGTGCCGCGGATCACCCGGGGC
>Ga0181521_10008874_pt1 | contig 10197 bp, 8 predicted proteins | sample PEATcosm2014_Bin_32_FD_119764 | JGI IMG/M metagenome (GOLD analysis project Ga0181521, IMG submission 119764) | Peatland microbial communities from MTU Mesocosm Facility, Houghton, MI, USA - PEATcosm2014_Bin02_60_metaG | ecosystem: Environmental > Terrestrial > Soil > Wetlands > Peat | place... | reverse complement strand
GTCGCTGCGAGCGTACGCCGACAATTTCTTGCTCGCAACCCGATCGGCCTCGCGCCGCGCGATCATGACGACTGCATTGCTGCGGAAGAACTGCAAAATGGAAATCGATTGCAAGCTGGAAGCAATGGGATATGCTGAAAAACTTTCATGACGGCCTGGCGACGGCGAGCTGCATGACATCGCAAAAAGTGACTTGGCAAAAAGTGGCGTCGTTGGATGTGCTGCGCGACGGCGAAGCGATCGGCATCGACATCGCGGGGACGACGATCGCGCTGTTCCGGCTCGGCGACGAAGTTCATGCCACGAGCGGCATTTGCAGCCACGAGTTCGGCGTGCTCGCCGACGGCTTCATCGAGCCGGCGGACGGCACCGTCGAGTGCCCCCTGCATCAGGCATTGTTCGATATCCGCACCGGGAAGGCGCAATGCGCTCCGGCGACGGCGGACCTCAACGTCTATCCGGTCAGGATCGATGGTTCGGATATTTTGATCGACGCCGCGTGCGTCCAGCGAGCGAATGAGGCGACCTTGGCAACGACTGCCGCGCCGGCGGCCGCGCGCGAACCTGCCGCAGTCCCAGGCCTGGCTGGCGCGGGTCACGGCAGAATCCAGAACGCCAACCCGGCATCCGACGGCGCAGCGACCTTCACGCGGCAATATGTGTGGCCCGACGACGATCTCTCCGTTATTCCCGACTGGGTCTACACCGATAAGCTTGTCTATGACCGGGAAGTCGAACGAATCTTCCACGGCCGGACCTGGAACTATGTGGCGCTCGAGGCCGAGCTCCCGAGCACCGGCGACTTCATCCGCTCCAATGTGGGGCCGACCCCGGTTGTGGTCGCTCGGGCCGCGGACGGGTCGATCAACGTCTTCGAGAACCGCTGCATGCACCGCGCTGCGGAATTCTGCCGCGAGCTCAGCGGCACGGCCAAGGAATTCATCTGTCCCTATCATCAGTGGACCTACGATCTGCGAGGAAACCTCATCGGCATTCCATTCCGCCGCGGCATCGGCGGCAAGGGCGGCATGCCGGCGGATTTCAAACTGCAAGATCACAACCTGCGCCGGCTGAACGTGACCAGCCATCGCGGCGTCGTCTTCGCATCCTATGCGGACGAGATCGAATCATTTGCCGACTATCTCGGGCCCGAGGTGTTGCGCGAATTCGAGGCGACGTTCGACGGCCGCAAGCTCAACGTGCTTGGCCATTATCGGCATTCGCTCCCGGGCAACTGGAAGCTCTATCACGAGAACCTCAAGGACCCTTATCACGCCACGCTGCTGCATACCTTCCTGGTGACATTCGGTCTGCTGGTTGCCGGAAATCGCTCGCTCATGCTCACCGACGGGAGCGGGCGGCACGGCGTGATGGCGTCGGCGAAGTCGGACGCCAAATCGGTCTCCGGCGACGCCAAGAAAGAGATGCGCAATTTCCAGGAAGGTTTCACGCTGCGAGAGCCGCGCTTGATGGACTATGTCGAGGAATTCGACAGCCCCTGGTCCGTGACCATGGCGACCATCTGGCCCAATCTGATCTTGCAGCGCGAAATGAACACGCTGGGAATTCGCCAGATCGTACCCACGGGGCCGCACGAATTCATCATGAAGTGGACCATGTTCGGCTTCGAGGGCGATGACGAGGCGATGACGCGCCACCGCCTGCGCCAGGGCAACCTGATGGGGCCGGCCGGATTCCTCGGCCTCGAAGACAACGAGGCGATCAAATTCGTACAGGACGGCATGCAGCGCGTGCCGGGCGGCAAACACCTGGTCAAGCTCGACCCGCAAACGCCGGCGGGAACCACCGACACGTTGATTTCCGAGGCCGCCATTCGGGCGATGTACCGGCATTGGCGTCATGAGATGGGCTTGTAGGGGGCTTCGCGATGCTCGATTCGCTTCAGCCCGCGGCCAATAACCGGCGCATCGAAGCGCTCCTACTTCACCGCGAGCTGGAAGAATTCAACAGCGCCTACGCGGCTGCGCTCGACGAGCAGCGGCTGACCGACTGGGCGGAGATGTTCACCGTCGATGCGTTCTACATCGTGATCTCGCGCGAGAACGCCGACCGTGGCATGCCGGTCGGCCTGATTTATTGCGAGAACCAGGGCATGATTTTCGATCGCGCGTTTGCGCACGAGAAAACCGAGATGTTCGCGCCGCGCTATCTGCGCCACATCATCGGCAACCTGCAGGTGCTGGGCGAGGAACCAAACGGCGACATCCGGGCCCGCGCCAACTATGTCGTCATCCAGGTATTGTTCGACCGGCCGGAGGCAAAATTGCACCAGGTCGGCGTCTATTACGACAAATTCCGCCGCGTCGGCGATCAACTCAAACTCGCCGAGCGTCGCTGCGTCTACGACAATCTGCTGGTGGACAACGCGCTGTGCCTGCCGGTCTGAGCGCGGCCGCCGGACCCTGCATCGCAGCGAACCGACGCGCTGGGTCAGCAAGAGACTTGGCGCGGTCCTTGGCGCGGTCCCTCACCCGCGGCTGGCATAGCCGGATCGCGAATGGGGATACAATGCCTGCTAAGGGCCATGTTAAGGGCCATGTTAAGGGCCATGTTAAGGGCCATGTTAAGGGCCATGTTAAGGGCCATGTTAAGGGCCATGTGGGGATGGCTTGTCGACCAGATTTGCCGCATCAGGAAGCAGGCTGGTGAAGAACAAAGAGAGGCGCCGGTCGCCAGAGGCAATGGCGGGTTTGGCGAAAGGGCTGGCTATCATCGAAGTGTTCGGATCGGGACGCATGCATCTGACGGTCGCCGATGCGGCACGGGCGGCGGGACTGACGCGGGCATCGGCACGGCGCTGCCTGCTGACCCTGACCGAACTCGGTTATCTCGATCGTGATGGGAAGTTATTCAGGCCGCTGCCGCGGATGCTCCGCTTGGGCGTGGCTTATCTGGGCGCAGCGCCGCTTCCGCAAGTGGCGCAGCCGATCCTGGAAGCCGTACGCGATAAGCTGGGTGAATCGATATCCGTTGCGATTCTTCAGGATGATGAATCGATATTCGTGGCGCGGGCGATGGCGGCCCGGATCGTTTCTACAGGTGTGAATGTCGGCGCGCACCTGCCGGCTTATTGCTCGGCGACCGGGCGGGTCCTTCTGGGATCTTTGTCGGAGGAGGCGCTGCGCGCTTATCTGCGCCGGGTGCGATTGGTTTCATACACACCGAAGACGCTCACCAACGCAACTGCGATCCGCGCGGCCGTCACGACAGCGCGTGCCCAGGGCTTTGCAATCAGCGATGAGGAACTCGAGCTTGGCATGAGGTCAATGGCAGTCCCGGTGCGCAACGCGCGCGGCGCGATCATTGCGGCGCTAAGCCTGAGCGTATCTTCGGCGCGGATCACAGTCGATACCATGGTCCAGGACTTTCTCCCGGCACTTCGCGATGCTGCGGAAACGCTGGGCAAGGGACTGTGAGGCTTAGTTCCGTCGGTCGCTATTGCGAGACGGCCCCGCGCCTTGCTCTGCCCAGCGTGCGGCAAGAGCACGCCGATCGATCTTGTCGCCGACAACAGGCAGGGTGTCCAGAATGACGATCTGTTCCGGGGTTTTGTACGGCGCAAGGCCCTGTTGACGCAGATATTGGCGCAGCGATTCGAGCTCGATGTTTCGGCTGTCCATTGCTGGAACAACGCACGCGCATATTCTTTCGCCGAGAACCGGGTCCGGAATTCCGATCACCGCAACCTGCGCAATGGCCGGATGAGTGCGCAACAACGCTTCAATCTCCGTGGCGCTGATTTTGTCGCCGCCGCGGCTGATGGCTTCTTTCAGGCGCCCCATAATGACGATGTTGCCGTCGCCGTCAAAACTGGCGAGGTCACCGGTATGGAACCAGCCGTTACGCCATTGATCGCGCCCTTGCTCGCCGAGAAATCCGGTCACGCAGCAAGGTCCGCGGCCAACCAATTCGCCCACCTCACCACGCGGCAGATCACGGCAGTCCCGGTCAACGACCCGGAATTCCGTGCCGCCTCGAGGTTTTCCTACCGTGCAGTGCCGCACCGGCGCAGGATCGGCCGGGGCCGGCGCCGCCCAACCGCCAAAATCCGCGGCACCATAAGTCGAGACCACGATGCCCTGCGTCTTAGTCTCAAGCTCTGCCGCGAGCGTGGGCGGCAAAACGGACCCTGCCGTATACCAAATTCGTACTGACGAGCTATCGATGCTGCCGAGCTTGCTCGCGAGCATGACGAGCTGCGCTGGCGTACCGCATACGACCGTTGCGCGTTCGCGCTCAATCAACTGCAGCGCCGCGTCGGTGCCGAAGATCGGCATTCCGATAACGCTCGATCCGGCGATTGGCGCCGCCAACCAAGCCGCCCTGGCGGGCCCCGTCCCAGGCGACAGGACCAGGATGATATCGCTTGGCCGCAAACCAAGCAGCCGCGCCTGCGCATGCGCGCGTTCGCATGCAGCCGCCAGCGGATATAAGGCCAGCTTTGGAATTCCTTCGGAACCCGTCGTGGACAGCGCGTGCGCCGCCTCGTCCAGCCGCAATGCGGCGTGGCCGTCGTCGATCGGGCCATCAAGGCAAAGCAGCCTATTGTCCGGCACCGTGATCCGCACCGGCTGCAGAGCGAGCTGCGCGCAGATTTCGTCAATTTCGGCGGCGTAATCGCGATCCCGAAAACGCCCGCGGCTGACCAGCACAGCCGGTTTTACCCGTTCGGCGATGGAGGCCAGTTCGCGTCTGCCCTGACTTGCCGGGACCGGAATCCAAAACAGGCCCGCCTGCTCGCAGGCCAGGCGCAAAAGATACCATTCCGCGCAATTCGGCAGCCAGCCGAGCACCGGTGCACCGCGCGGCAGGCCCAGTTTCAGGAGCCAACCGGCCGCCCGATTAACCCATGCCTCGACATCGCCCCAGGTGAATCGCACGCGATCGTCAACCAGCGACAAAGCCGTCGGCCGCTCCCGCGCCTGGCGTGCGAGGGCATCGATGATGCTCTCAATCAACGCCGCTCCGCCTTTTCCATCACGTCGAAAAAATCGCTGTATGGCTCGGCCGCAAACGCTTCCGGCAGTTCCTCGATGATGCGGACGCTGCACGGCTTCGAATCTTTCAAGCCAACCACGGAGCGGATCCAGAGCACGGGCTCGCCGCTGCGCGGCGGACGCGACACGACGGCCCTGACATTCACGCCGCGGTACTTCTTGCGTCCGGGACTAAGGTCCCGCAGCGTCAGCACCACCTCGCGGCCGGACAAAATTCGCGACCGGTCGCGCACAAAAGTTTCATATTCGGTTGCCATTTCTCTGCCTCGGGTCACAGACCAAGCGTTTTCCATCGTTGCAGGACGCGGCGTTGCACATCCGGCGAATACATCGAATCAAGCGTGGCGCGGATCGGGGTCGTTTCGGCCGGCCATTGCGGCGGCCAGGTGGCGTCAAAGGCGACAGTTGCGCCGGACCGGGCAATTCGCTCTTCCAGGCTGTAGGCCGGCGTCAGCGCGTTGGCGCGCCCTTCATAGCGCGTTATGTGCGTTCCCCGATCGGGGTGGCACTTGGTCGCAAAAGCGTGGATCACGGCAGCCATGTTGAAGACATCGACGTCGTCATCCACGATGATGATCTTGGACATCAGCGCGCGCCGCGCGGTAAGGACCTCGACGACCTTCTGTGCTACCTCGGCCCCGCCACGGCGGACCGAAACCACCGCGAGATGCACGCCACCCTCCGGCGGCACATAGACTTCCACAACAGGCACATCGTGCCTTTCAAGCCGGCGCTTGATGGCGATCGCGCCGGAAATGGACGTCGTGGTGGCGCTCGAATCCATGAAACCGGTGGTATCGAGGGTCAGGATCGGATCGCGCCGATGCGTGATCGCTGTTACCCGAGCGCAGATGGCGTTGCCCATTTCACCGCTGCGATATCCGGGATATTCCCCGTAGGGCCCTTCCTGAGCGACTCGATCAGGATAGATCTCAGCTTCGATGACCATTTCAGCCGAAGCTGGGACATAAAGATCCGATGTCTCGCATTTAATGAGTTCCACCGGCCGCTCGCCGAGGCCGCCCGCCAAATCCGCTTCGTTTCCTGACATTCGAAACGTCGCGGCGGCCGCGATGTGACTGGGCAAATCGGCACCGATGACGATTGCGATCGGCATCGGCCGTCCTTGGGGAACGTAACCCTCAAGCAGCATTTTGCCCAAATGACTGGTCGGCCGCGGATAACCGGTCAGAAGCCGCTCATTGTGGACCATGAACCGGTACATGCCCCAGTTCACCCAGTCGCTTGTGGCATCCTTGGAGACGACGAGATCCCATGTGCCGAGATAGCGACCGCCATCGCCTTCATGGACCATCGGCACCGGCAGGTCGAAAAGGTCGACTTTATCGCCGGGGATAATAACGTCCTTGCATGCTCCATCATTGACCAGGATTGGCGGGATGGCCTTGTCTTCTCGCTCGGCATAGACTTGGTAAAGACGCCGAAGTGGCGTATCCGCCGGCAGGTTGAGCGCCACAGCAACCCGGCGCCAAGTGGCGATCGGGTTGGCAGCGACCCGAATTCGAGAACCGTAATCCTTGATGTTGGTGAACAGAAAAGCCGGTCCATTGCGCTCGCAGCTGAGCCGTCCGATGCCCGAGAGCTCCTGATCCCAATCGACTTCATCGTTGATGGTGACCAGATCGCCGGAGCTTTCGATCGCGGCCAAAAAGCCCCTGAAGTCTTTGTGTGCCATGTGCCTCTCGTAAGTTGGAACGCTGGTTCATTCAAACCGGCGACGGAAATCGCAGAACCTTACGGGCCTGCTGGCCCGCGTCTATGCCAAATCAAACAAGGCGACGCCGCGACCAAGCTGTTTTCTCGCCCTGAGCTTTGCAGTGAAGCAGACCTCGGCAAGTGATTGCGGATTGCGCCGGGCATTTCCTGTGAGATCGCTTTGTTCGGATACCGAACGCTTATCGTGAAAGACGAACACTTATGCGAATGCTCCGTAATTCTGTCAAGCCGCATGCCCGCGAACAATGAAAGGGCGGCGAATGACGACATGTCAGGTTGCGATGGCTTCGAGGCGCCGCTTGGTGACCGCGGGCCCAAAACCGGCGATGACGACAAACACCACCACCATGGCGCCGGCGATGAAGCCGAATACGCCGATGGTGCCGTAATGGCCGAGCAGGAAGGCGATGATGAAGCCGGAGAAGATGGCGCTGAACCGGCTCCACGAATAAACGAAGCCCACGGCCCGGGCGCGAATCCGGGTCGGATAAAGTTCGGCCTGATAGGCGTGGAACGAGAACGACAGCCAGTTGTTGCACAGCGTGATCAAGACGCCGCATAGGATCACGCCGGTCGCGGCGGTCTGCTGTGCGAACAAAAGGCCAAATGCGGCGATGCCGATCGCGGCCCCGGCGATCTGCCATTTGCGCTCGAAACGGTCGGCGAAATAGACGCCGATCAGCGGGCCGATTGGATTCGCCACGGCAATGATGAACGTATAGGCGAGCGTTTTGGTGACCTCGACGCCCTGCGAAATAAGGAGCGTGGGCACCCAGGTGGCAAAGCCGTAATAGCCGATCGTCTGGAACAGATTGTAGATCACCAGCATGATCGTGCGGCTGCGGTAGGCAGGATTCCATATCTCCATCCAGCTGCCGCGCTTGTGCTCGGCTTCGCCGGCGACGGTTTCAGCTGGCGGCAGGTCGCGGCCGGTGTCGGCGCGGATCCGGCGTTCCATGTCCCCGACGATACGCTCGGCTTCCGCGATGCGGCCATGCTGTTCGAGCCACCGCGGCGATTCCGGCAGGTTGCGGCGGATCCACCAGATCACGAGCGCGCCGAGCGAGCCGATGATGACCACCCAGCGCCAGCCGTCGAGGCCGAGAATCGTTCGGGGCACCAACTGCCAGGCGAGGAACGCGACCACGGGCACGGCCGTGAACATGACGAACTGGTTGTAGGCAAAGGCAGGCCCGCGCTGCTCCTTTGGCACCAGCTCGGACACATAGGTGTCGATGTTCACCAGCTCGACACCGAGGCCGATGCTGGCGATCAGCCGCCAGAAATCGATGGCCTGCGGCGTGTTCTGAAACGCCATGATCAGTGCACCGATCGAGTACCAAAGCAGCGCGAACGTGAAGATGGAGCGGCGGCCAAAGCGGTCGGAGAGCCAGCTGAAGGCGAGCGTGCCGATGAATAGCCCGCCGAACAGGGCGGCGACGAAACTGGCGAAGCCTTGCAGGTCGAATAAGCCCTGCGTCGTCGGCTTGAAGATGCCGGCTTTGAACAGCCCGAGCGCCACATAGGCGGTGAAGAAAAGATCGTAGAACTCGAACCATCCGCCCAGCGACAACAGCGTGACTAACTTCCGCGTGTAGCGCGAGGGCGGCAGGCGATCCAGCCGCGCAGCCACTGTCACATCCATCGCCATGTGGTTTCCTCTCCTCTAAGGCCGCGTTGTTTTTCTTATGACAGACCGCTGCCGCTGCCTCGTCGACCGCGGAGAATCCGTTGAAATTTTGATGTTCGAACAGCACAATTCTATGAGGGTGCGGCGCTGCCCTGTCAATAAACTCGCCGCGAAGCGGCTCTAATCGCGGCCTTGCGTGCGACGATCGTGGTCGCGTCGACGGATCGAAGTCCCGTGCAGGTTCGAGTCCTCCCGGGCCGACCATGAAACCCGCCGGTCTATGATTTAGTTCGTTTACTCCGCACATGGCGGGAGGTACGGTCTTTACACGGATCAACGATAGACCTGCCAGACGAGCAATGAGCGCAACGACAGGTGCAACGAGGCCGGAACACGGCGCGGCTGCGGCAACGCGGCTGATCATTGCCTCCTCACTTGGTAATGCGCTCGAGTTCTTCGAGATCCTGGTCTACGGCTACTTTGCCGTCACCATCGCGAAGGTGTTCTTTCCGGCCGCCGACGAAGCAGTCTCGATCCTTGTGACGTTCGGTACTTTCGGGGCCTCGTTCCTGGCGCGCCCGGTGGGCGCGATATTTCTCGGCGCCTATGGCGACCGCAAGGGACGTAAGCGGGCGCTTACTCTCTCGATCGTGCTGATGACGATCGGGACTGGGCTGATGACCGTCATGCCGAGCTACGGTTCAATCGGTTTGCTGGCGCCTGTCCTGGTGATTGCCGCGCGATTGCTGCAAGGCTTTTCGGTTGGCGGCGAGTTCGGCAGCTCGACCGCTTTCCTGGTCGAGCATCGTCCCGACCGTCCCGGCTATTTCGCGAGCTGGCAATGGTCGAGCCAGGGGCTCGCCGCGCTCATCGCCACCGGCTTCGGCGTGCTGCTGACGACCACCATGTCGGCTGCGGACCTGCAGGCTTGGGGCTGGCGCATTCCTTTCGCGTTCGGGCTCTTGATCGGACCGGTCGGCTATTACATCCGCAGCCACATGGCAGAAACGCCGGAATTTCTCGACGCCGGCGCGGCGCCTGCGCCATTGCGCGATCTGGTGGTCGATCAATCGGACCGGCTCCTCCTCACCATCGGTGCGGTCGCGGCCTCGACCAGCTCGCAATACATCCTTCTCTACATGCCGACCTATGCCATCACTGAGCTGGGCTTGCCACAATCGATCGGTTTCACCGCGGCGATGGTCGCAGCCGCGCTGCAGACATTGCTCGTACCGATGGTCGGCCTCTGGGTGGACCGGGTGGGACAAACCCGAGTCATGATCGGGGCGGCGAGCCTTTTCTTCCTGACGTCCTATCCGGCATTCATGCTCCTTGACGCCCACGCCTCGCTTGCCGTGCTCATGTTGATGGTGTGTTGGATCAGCCTGTTGAAATCGCTTTTCAGCGGTGCGTTGCCCTCGCTCATGGCGAAAATTTTCCCCGTCGCGACCCGCGTCAGCGGCATGTCACTCAGCTACAACATTGCGGTGCCGATCTTCGGCGGCTTTGCGCCATTCTTTGCTCAGTCGCTCATTGCCATCACCGGCACGAAGCTGGCGCCGAGCTATTACATGATGGCAACAGCGCTGTTAAGCCTCGCGGCCGTGATTGTGCTCCGCCGGCGCTATCGGCTTTAAGGATCGATGCGACTTGACATCGTGATCGTTGGCAAGCCGATGGTCGCATGCGCGCCTCAAGCCGTGAACACGGCGATGCCGATGCCGAGCAGAATCGAATAGTCGAGCGCGAGCCGCGCGGCCCGCGGCGTCATCGGGCGCAGCTTGTCGAATTGATCGGTGGTGCCGACGATGC
>Ga0181521_10008865_pt1 | contig 10202 bp, 8 predicted proteins | sample PEATcosm2014_Bin_32_FD_119764 | JGI IMG/M metagenome (GOLD analysis project Ga0181521, IMG submission 119764) | Peatland microbial communities from MTU Mesocosm Facility, Houghton, MI, USA - PEATcosm2014_Bin02_60_metaG | ecosystem: Environmental > Terrestrial > Soil > Wetlands > Peat | place... | reverse complement strand
GCGCTCTCTTCCAAACTGGGCACCCGCCATCGCGCCGCCATCGGCATTACCGAGGAAACCGATTGCCTCTCGCTGGTGGTCTCCGAGGAGAGCGGGCGCATTTCCGTAGCCGCCTTCGGCGATCTGGCGCAGGGACTCACCACCGCCGCGGTCGTCGAGCGCATCAATCGCCATTTCGGGGTCCATAGCCCCCCGCTCATGCCCATCGACGAGTTCCCCGCCGATATCCCGCTCGCGCCCGAAACTCCTTCCGAGCCGCGCGAAAACTACCCCTCCGAGAGGATCAACCAGTGACGCGCACCGGATACCGCTGGTGGCTGGGCCTCGTCACCGAAAATTTCGGCTGGAAAATCCTGTCTGTGCTGATTGCCGTGGTGCTGTGGGCGCTGGTGGCCAGCGAACCCGAGCTCTCGACTTTCGTCAACGTCCGGGTGGAATATAAGAACCTGCCCGATGATCTGGATCTCAGCTCCGAGCCGGTCACTTCCGTGCTGCTCGAACTGCAAGGCCCCTCGGGCCAGTTGCAGGGCATCGGCGACGGCGGTCTGCATCCCGCCGTGGTCCTGGATATGTCCACGGTCACTCCCGGCGAGTGGACCTTTCCCATCGGTCCCGCCAACGTGCGGCTCTCACGCGGCGTGCGCCTGGTGCAGACCACCCCTTCGGAGCTGCCTTTCACATTCGAACGGCGCGTCACCCGCACGGTCCCCGTGCGGGCGCGCATCACCGGCGATGGCCATGCGGGCTACACGGTCGTCGGCCAGGAGGCCGATCCGGCCGAGCTCACCATTGTGGGCCCGGCCAGCCGCGTCGCGAAAATCAAACAGGTGGAGACCGATCCGGTGGACGTTTCCACGGTCGTCGGCACCAAACAGTTTCGCGTCAACGCATTCGTCGGCGATCCCTTCGTGCGGTTCCAGTCTTCGCCGCAAGTCGTCGTGACCGTGACCATGAAAAAACTCTAGGGGGATTCCACGTTTTGGGAAAACAGCTATTCGGTACGGACGGAATTCGCGGGGTGGCGGGAGAATATCCGCTCGATCCGGCGACCGTCTACGCTTTCGGCGCGGCCCTGGGCGAGGATGTCACGGCCCATCGCCATGCGCCCCGGATCCTGATCGGCGCCGATACCCGCGAATCCGGCCGGTGGATCGCCGAAATGGTGGCCGGCGGCCTGGCGGCGCGCGGGGTCTCGGTGCGTTACGCCGGCGTCATCACCACTCCGGGCGTCGCTTATCTCACCCGCACGGGCGATTTCGTGGCCGGCGTGATGATCTCCGCCTCGCACAATCCCTATCTCGATAACGGTCTCAAGGTCTTCGGCCACGGCGGATTCAAACTGCCGGATGGCGAAGAGCATACCATCGAACAGCGCATTCTGCGCCTGCGCGAAGAGGCCGCCGAACCGCAACCGCTTCCCTTGACCGTGGACGAATCGCTCGACCGCCGGTATCTCGATTTTCTGGTTTCCACCGTCTCGGTGCGCTTCGATGGCGTCAAAATCGCCGTCGATTGCGGCAACGGCGCTTCTTTCCGCCTGGCGCCGGAACTGTTCCGCCGGCTGGGAGCCGAAGTGGCGGCCATCTGCGCCGCGCCCAACGGCCGCAACATCAATCTGGGCTGCGGCGCGCTCCACCTCGAGCCGCTGCGCGAGGCCGTGCTGGAAAGCGGGGCGCATTTCGGAGTGGCTTTCGACGGCGATGCCGACCGCGCCATCTTCGTCGCCGCCAGCGGCAAAATCGTCAATGGGGACGGCGTGCTGCTGGCCGCCGCGCACGCCCTGAAAAGCTCCGGCCGCCTGCCGCAAGATATCGTAGTCGCCACCGTCATGTCCAACCTGGGCCTGGAAAAAGCTCTCGAACGCGAAGGCATCCGCATGCTGCGCACCCCCGTGGGCGATAAGTACGTGCTGGAGGAGATGGTGCGGCTGGACGCCACGCTGGGCGGCGAACAATCCGGCCATGTCATTTTCCGCGAGTTCGCCACCACCGGCGACGGGCTGCTCACCGCCCTCCAGATTTTTGCCATCGCGCGCCGCGCCGGCCTCGGTCTGGATGAATTGACCGAGGGCCTGCACGTCTATCCGCAGAAGCTCGTCAACGTGCGCGTGCGCGAAAAGACCGGTTTGCTGGAGCGCCCCGCGGTGGCCGGCGAAATCCGCCGCGTCGAGCAGGCCTTCGCCGGCTCCGGCCGCGTTCTGGTGCGTTTCTCCGGCACCGAACCCCTGGCCCGCGTCATGGTCGAGGGAACCGATGAGGAACAGGTGGACGCCTTCAGCGCCAGCATTGCCGACGCCATCCGCAAGGAAGCCGGCCTGTAAAAGGTTGCCCCGGTGCCGCGGCTTTTCTACTGCGACCATTGCCCCATCCCGCTGCCGCCCGGCCACAAGTTTCCCATCGCCAAGTACGCCCGGCTGCGCGAAGCGCTCCAGGCCGATGGCTTTTACACGCTCGAGCCCGCGCCGCCCGCCGGCCCGGAGGCCATCCAACTGGCCCACGATCCCGCCTACGTCCGCGCATTTCTCGAGGGCACGCTGGACCCTCGCGCCATGCGCAAAATCGGTTTCCCGTGGTCGCCGGAGCTGGTGCGCCGCACCCTGTGTTCGGTGGGCGGCACGCTGGCCGCCGCGCGCGACGCCCTGTCCGGCGGATTCGGCGGCACGCTGGCCGGTGGCACCCACCACGCCTTCCCCGCCGAAGGCGCCGGCTTTTGCGTCTTCAACGATCTGGCCGTCGCTATCCGCAAGCTGGGGCGCCGCGCCGCCGTAATCGATCTGGACGTGCATCAAGGCGATGGCACCGCCGCGATTTTCGAAAACCATCCCGGCGTACTCACCGTTTCCCTCCACGGCAAGCACAACTTCCCTTTTCGCAAGCAGCGCAGCAAGGTCGATATCGCTCTCGAGGATGGCACGGGCGATGCCCAATACCTGGCCAGCCTGGCTTCCGCTCTCCCCCTGGTGACCGATTTCGGACCCGAAATCGTGTTCTACCAATCCGGAGTGGACGCGCTCGCGGGCGATCGTCTTGGCCGACTGAGTCTAACCCACTCAGGTTTGTATGAGCGCGATTGCATGGTGTTTGAAAAGTGCCGGACGGCACATTTTCCGGTAGTGGTAACGCTCGGCGGAGGTTATGCGGAACCCATTGAAAATACAGTGTTAGCGCATGTAAACACATTCCGCGCTGCGGGTGAAGTTTTGGCCAAAATGCAACCTTTCGGCTTAAGAGAACGTCTGGAGAGGTGAAGGGTTTTTGCGAGTGGTTCCGTGGTTATTTCGGTTTCCGCGGGCCTGGAGACCGGCGGGTGTTTTCCTCCGAGCGCCCGCCGGTTTTTGTCTGTCCCGGACAGGCCGGGAGGCCTGTCCTACACCCGCCGCAGCGCCATGGCCGAATTCTTGCTTCCAAAGGCGATGCAATTGGCAACCGCGTTCTCGATCTGCAGCTTGCGCCCCGACTTTCCCGCCACATAATCCAGATCGCATTCCGGGTCCGGCTCGTCCACGTTGATGGTGGGCGGCGCCACCCCATCGCGCATGGCCAGCAGGGTGGCCGCGATTCCCGCCGCGCCGCAGGCTCCCTGGGGGTGCCCGATCAGGCTCTTCAGCGAAGATCCCGCCAGCTTGTAGGCGTGCCCGTTGAACGCCAGCTTCACGGCGCGCGTCTCAATCCGGTCGTTCAGCTCCGTGCTGGTGCCGTGATAGTTGATGTACTGCACTTCCTCGGCCGGAATGCCGGCTTCCGCCAGCGCCATCCCGATGGCCCGCGCCGGTTCCTCGCCGCACTCTTCCAGGCGCACGCGATGGTAAGCCTCGCAGGTCGAGCCGTACCCCGCGATCTCGCCGTAGATATGCACTCCCCGCGCCCTGGCCTGCTCGAGTTCCTCCATCACGAAAAACCACGCGCCTTCGGCGATCACAAAACCGTCGCGGTCGCGCGAAAACGGCCGCGAGGCCCGCTCGGGTTCGTTATTCCAGCGCGTCGACATGATGCGCATCAGTTGAAAGCCGCGCAGGATCAAGGGGGCGATGGGCGAATCCACTCCGCCCGCCACCACCGTATTCAGCATGCCGCGTTGAATGTGATGGAAGGCGTAGCCGATGGCGTCGGTGGAAGAGGTGCAACCCGTGGAAACAATGTGGCTCAACCCGCGGAAGCCGAAGCGCATGGAAACTTCGCTGGCCAGCGTGCCGATGGTCCCGGTGGGAATGGTGTACACGCTGCACTGTTTCAGGTGGCCCGTGTAAAACAGCCGGTATTGCTCTTCCGTGAAGTCCTGGCTGCCGCCGCCCGAGCCCACCATGACGCCGATTCCGCGCAGTTCCTCGCGCGACATGGCGGCCACGTCCAGCTTGGCGTCCGCCACCGCTTCGGCCACGCTGGCCACCGCCAGCGGCACCGCCCGCGAAACGTGCGGCCGGTCTTTGGCGTTGACGTAAAGCGTCTCGTCGAATTCGTCCGGCACTTCGCCGGCCACTTGCACGACGAAGCCCGACGGATCGAAACGGCTGATTCTTCTCACGCCGCTCACCCCGTTCCGCGTGGCTTCCCAAAAACGCTCGCGGCCGATTCCGTTGGGGCTCACGGCGCCAATTCCTGTGATCACGACACGACGCATGGATTTTGTTTTGCCTTTAGTCTTTCCGTCAGTATAGGCTGAATCTTATGGATGCTGTTAGCGAAAACCCTCCCGTCACCCCATTGCAGGCGCTGCTGGCCGGATTGCAAGGCGGCATGGTGGGAGCGCTTTGGATGCTGGGCTGGTTCGGGTTGAGCGACGCCTGGCAGCGCCGCAGCTTCTGGAGCTCGGAAAATCTCCTGGCCAGCGCCTTCTACGGCGAATCCGCCATCCGCCGCGGTTTCTCCGGCAGCACCGTCTCCGGCCTGGCCCTTTACCTTTTGCTGTATAGTTCGCTCGGCGCGGTACTCGCCGTAGCTCTGCGCCACGAAATCAGGCCGCTGCGGATACTGCTCCTCAGCCTGCTGTTTTCGCTCGCCTGGTATTACGCTTCCTTCCACTGGCTGTGGAAGAGCGCAATCCCCATGGTGGCACTGTTGCATCCGGAACGGCCCACCATTCTCGGCCACCTCATATATGGAACCTGGCTGTCGCGATTTCGTGTGTACCTGCCCAGGTAGGACAGGCCTCCCGGCCTGTCCCGCTATGCGATCTCTACTTCAATTTTCTTGGCGGCCGCATCCAGTTTGGCGATGCGGAAACTGCGGATTTGCCCCGCCCGTGCCGGCTCGCGCTTCCCGCCGCCGCCTTGTCCGCCCTTCCACTTGGCCGCCAGCATGGAGCTCAGAGAGGACAGATCCGTCCGGTTTTCCGCCGCCTTCGCTTCCTGCTCCGGCTCCTCCGCGCTCGTGCGGCAAGCTGCCAGGATGCCCTCGCCCAATTCCACTTTGGCGCGGCTGCCGGCGGCTTCCGAGATGATCCGCCCCGTCACCACGTCGCCTTCTTTATGCTCCGCGATGTATTCGTCCAGGCTGGTGGGAACCAGTTGCTTCATCCCCAGCCGCAGGCGGCGCTTTTCGGTATCCACCTCCAGCACCTGCGCCTTCACCACCTGCCCCACCTTAATGGCGTCCTGCGGATGATTGATGCGCTTCTCGGCGCTGATGTCGCCCACGTGAATCATCCCTTCGACGCCCTCGGCAAGCTGCACGAACGCGCCGAACTTCTGAATGCTGATCACCGGCCCTTCCACCACGCTGCCCACCGCGTACTTCTGCGCCGCGTCCGCCCAGGGATCGCCCAGCGCCTGCTTCAAGCCGAGCGAAATCCGGCGGTCCGCCTGGTTCACCCCCAGGATCACCACGTCCACCTGCTCGCCCGCTTTCAGCACGTCCGAAGGCTTGCGCACCTTCTTCGACCACGACATCTCCGAAAGATGAATCAGCCCTTCGATGCCCTTTTCCAGTTCCACGAAGGCGCCGAACTCCGCCACGCGCGTCACCGTGCCGTGCACCCGCTCGGCCACTTTGTAGCGCTCGCCGGCCAGTTCCCACGGATGCGGCTGAAGCTGTTTCATGCCCAGGGAAATGCGCCGCTTGCCGGCGTCCACCTTGAGCACCTTGGCTTCGATCTCCTGCCCCGCCGTCAAAACGTCCGCCGGTTTCGCGATGCGGCTCCAGGAAATATCGGCCACGTGCAGCAGCCCATCCACCCCGCCGATGTCCACGAACGCGCCGAAGTCGGTTACGCTGCGGATCGTGCCGCGCACCACTTCGCCTTCCTTGATTTCCGCGTAGCGCCGTTCCTTGACTTCGCGCTCATCTTCCTCGAGCACCGCGCGCCGGTCCACCACCACGTCTTCGTCGGCCACGTCCAGCTTGATGATGCGGCAGCGAATCTCCTGCCCTACCAGCTTTTCCATTTCGGCCGCATCCTTGGCGCCGGAGCGCGATGCCGGCATGAACGCGCGCACTCCCACGTCCACGCTGACCCCGCCCTTGACCACGCCCGAGACCACCCCCGCGATGGCGGCTTTTTCGGCGAACGCCTTTTCCAGCGCGGACCAATCCTTGGGGCGCTCTACTTTAATCCGGGAAAGCTCGTAGTAGCCGTCGTCGGTGCGCCCTTTGATGGATACCGCGAATTTATCGCCCGGCTTCACGGTCTTGCCCGCGGCCTGGAAATCCGCCAGCGGCATCACCCCCTCGGTCTTGTAGCCGATATCTAAAAACACCGCTTCGCCGGTGATCGCGACGACCGTGCCTTCCAGGCCTTTGCGTCCTTCTTCGGCCCTATGGGAATGCGACTGTTCGTATTGCGAAAGAATATCGCCGAAAGACTCGGTGGAGTCGTTGTTGGGTTGGGAACCCGGACCGGTGGCCCGATCCTGGTCCAGCATACTTGGGTTGGGCATGAGACGTGTTCCTTTTCATTGTGGCATAAATTAAGTCGCCGCATTGCCGGCGGGAATCTCCCAAAGCAAATCTCGCCAGAGAGGCGCGAAGACGCGGAGAAAACAGAAGGACTCAGCGGCCTCCGCTTGCTCAGCGGGCTCAGGTTTTGGCTTTTTGCTTTCTGGTCCCGGCTTTCTTCTCCGCGTCTCCGCGCCTCCGCGGTGAAAGCTTTTCTTCGCCTATCTCCGATATGCCATAATCCCCCCAGGACCTGTGTCACCCGAACCCCACGCCCGCTGGAGAACCTATGTCTCCCCGCAGGATTTCGTGTGGATTCTCCTTTTCGGCACCCTTCTGGCCACCCCCGAGTACGGCGACGCCTTCGAAATCGTGCCGCTGGTCGCCCTCGGCATCGCGCAGATTCTCGAACCCAAAATCCCGGCGCTCGCCTCCACGCGCGGCCGCATCGCCTGGATCGTCCTCAAGCTCCTGCTCGGCTACGCGTTGATCGGCTTCACCGGCACCGTCACCAGCCGCTACTGGCTGGTGCTGCTGCTGCCCGTGGTCTCCGCCGCCACGGCTCTGGGGGTGGCCGGCACGCTGGTTTTTATCCTTCTGGCAGCGGGCGCTTACCTGTCTTTCCTGGCGTGGGTGAATTGGTGGGAGTGGATCCCCGACCTGCTCACCCGCATCGTGTTCCTCGCCATGGCAGGCAACCTCGTCAATACCCTCGCCGAGGATCTGCGGGTGCAATCCCGCAAGCATCGCCGCACCGCCGAGCAACTGGCCGAGGCCAACCAGCATATCCAGCAGGCCGAAGAAGCGGTGCGGCGCTCCGACCGGCTGGCCGCCCTCGGCCAACTTTCCGCCGGGCTGGCTCACGAACTGCGCAATCCCCTGGCCACCATCAAGAATTCCTCCGAAATGCTGACCCGCGCCAGCGCCGGTGAAAACGAGCTCTCCCGCGAAATGGCCGGCTTCATCGCCTCCGAAGTGGACCGCGCCAATTCCCTCATCACGCGCTTCCTGCAGTTCGCCCGCCCCCTCGAACTTCGCCTCGACCAATCCGACCTCGCCCACACGCTGGATCGCGCCATCGCGCTGGTGGAACGCGAAGCCCCCGGCGTCTCCATCTATCGCAACTACGCACCCGAGATTCCGCCCTTCCCCTTCGACGCCGAACTCCTGGAGCGCGTTTTTTATAACCTGGTGCTGAACGCCGCGCAGGCCACCGAACCCGGCGGCGCCCTCACCGTCAAGACGCGCGCCTCTTCCGGCTTCGCCGAAATCGCCGTGATCGACCGCGGCAAAGGCATCGACCCCAAGCACATGAACACCATCTTCAATCCCTTCTTCACCACCAAGCCGCAAGGCGTGGGCCTGGGCCTCGCCATTGTTTCCAAAATCGTCGACGAACACGGCGGTAAGATAACAGTGGAGAGCGAGCCCGGCAAAGGCAGCATTTTTCGCGTGCTTCTTCCCATGCAGCCCGCCGCCTCCCCAGCCGTCCCATGAAGAAACGCATCCTGGTGGTCGAAGACGAAGAGAAGCTCCGCCGCGTCATCGAGCTGCAACTGGCCTCCTCGGGCTTCGAAGTGGATAAGGCCGCGACCGCCGAGGACGGGCTGAAAGTGGTCGACCGCGCCGATCTCGTGCTCACCGATTTCAAGCTGCCCGGCATCGATGGCCTGGAATTCCTGGGCCTCATCCGCCGCCAGAATTCGCAGGTTCCCGTGGTCATCATGACGGCCTTCGGCAGCGTGGAAACGGCCGTCGAAGCCATGAAGGCCGGGGCCACCGATTTTCTGCTCAAGCCTTTCTCGCTCGATCACCTCATGCAGGTGGTCTATAAGGCGCTGGAAATCCGCGCGCTGCGCGACGAAAACCGCATGCTCAAGCAGGAGCTCGGCCGCCGCTACGAATTCGACAATATCATCGGCCGCAGCCAGGCCATGCAGGAGATCTTCGCCACCATCGAGCGCGTCGCGCCCACGCGCGCCACCGTCCTGTTGGCGGGCGAAAGCGGCGTGGGCAAAGACCTGATCGCCCGCGCCATTCACTTCCATTCCCCGCGCCGCGATCGCCCGCTGGTGAAAATCAACTGCTCCGCCATCCCCGAAAACCTCATGGAAAGCGAGCTGTTCGGCTATGAAAAAGGCGCTTTCACGGGCGCCCAAACCACCAAGCCCGGAAAGTTCGAGCAAGCCGACACCGGTACCGTTTTCCTGGACGAGATCGGCGACGTCCCCGCCGCCATTCAGGTGAAGCTGCTGCGCATCCTGCAGGAGCGCGAATTCGAGCGCCTCGGGAGCAACGTGACCCGTCACATCGACGTGCGCGTGATCGCCGCCACCAATCAGGATCTGCGCGCCGCCCTGGAACAGGGAACCTTTCGCGAGGATCTCTACTACCGGCTCAACGTGGTCCCCCTGAATATCCCTTCGCTGCGCGAGCGCAAGCAGGACATCCCGTTTCTGGCCAATCATTTCATTCGCAAACTGGCGCCCGATAGCGCCAGCCGCGTGGAATCCATCACCGAAGCGGCCCTGGAAAAGCTCACCGCCTACCACTGGCCCGGCAACGTGCGCGAGCTCGAGAACGTGATCGAGCGGAGCCTGGTGATGTGCACCGGCACGCAGCTTGATGCCGCCGATATTCACCTGGAGGACGCTCCCCGCCGCCGCGAGCAAAACGGCGGCCCATCGTTTCTCCCCGAAGGCATGACGCTGGATCAGTACGAGCAGGAGTTGATCCGCGAAGCCCTGCGCCGCGCCGATGGGAACAAAAGCCAGGCCGCGCGGTTATTGGGGCTCACGCGCAATGCGCTGCGCTACCGGCTGACGCAAATGGGATTGGAAGCGTGAGTTATTGTTAGAGTGTCATCATGGCTCTGCAGCTAGAGTTCGAGGGAATCCGGTGCTTCGCGACTCCGCAAGTTGCGCAGCTTCGGCCCCTGACTCTGTTGGTGGGCGAGAACAGTTCGGGGGAAACGACATTTTTGGCTTTGTGCCAGGCGGCGGCGGCGATTGTTCGCGGCTCTCGGCCGATCTCTTTTAACGACCCTCCGTTTCTGCTTGGTGCATACGATCAAATTGCGTCGTATAGGGGCGGGAGGGCCGGGCGGGCGAAGTCCTTCTATATCCGAGTCAGTGAGCCCGATCAGGCCGCCTTCGTAGAGGCCACTTTCGCACCGCAAAATGGACAACCGCAGCTCAAGTCCTGGCGACTGTCTAGCGGGAGTTTACTCGGATTTCGGCAGAGACACGGGCAAGTAGCTGTATTTCGTGTGTCTTAGCGGGACCGCTCTGTATTACCCACGATGGGTACTACAGAGTTGTTCCAGGCCAAGGG
>Ga0181521_10008860_pt1 | contig 10205 bp, 9 predicted proteins | sample PEATcosm2014_Bin_32_FD_119764 | JGI IMG/M metagenome (GOLD analysis project Ga0181521, IMG submission 119764) | Peatland microbial communities from MTU Mesocosm Facility, Houghton, MI, USA - PEATcosm2014_Bin02_60_metaG | ecosystem: Environmental > Terrestrial > Soil > Wetlands > Peat | place... | reverse complement strand
GGCAGCGATCCCATGGAATGGTTTCACGGTGGCGTCGACGTTCTCAGGGTGCGGCGGATCGTGCCTCGGTTATCGCATGGCGGGTTTCAAGGTCGTCTGGGCGAATGAGTTCGTGCCAGCGGCACAGGATTCTTATCGGGCGAACATGAGTCCCGGCTGCATTCTGGATACTCGCGATATCAAGACCGTGAAGGTGGAGGAAATCCTCGCGGCCACCGGTCTGAAGCCGGGCGAACTGGATCTCTTCGACGGTTCACCGCCCTGCCAGGCATTCTCCATGGCAGGCACCCGCGAAAAGGGCTGGGGCAAGAAAAAGACCTATGAGCACGGCGCGCAGCAATGCAACGAAACGCTGTTCGATGAATACATTCGTCTGCTGCGAGGGCTCCAGCCGAAAACGTTTGTCGCCGAGAACGTGAGCGGCCTGGTTAAAGGCACGGCCAAAGGCTGGTTCATCGAAGTGCTGCGCGCGCTGAAAGCTTCCGGCTATCGCGTGAAGGCCCGGCTTCTCGATGCGCAGTGGCTCGGCGTGCCGCAACTGCGCCAGCGGATCATCTTCGTCGGCGTGCGTGAGGATCTCCGGCTGGACCCGGTTCACCCGGAGCCGCTCCGATACCGCTACTCGGTGCGCGACGCGCTGCCGCACCTGACAGCCTGCCGGACGGTGGCCCACGGTTTCACGAAAGAGGGAGACTTGAATCTTCGCGGCCCGGCACCTTCCGTCACCGCATCCGGAGGGGCTGCGTACACCGGACACCAGGTGCAATCGGCAGAGCTGCTGCCGGGCGATGCTTCGCCGGTCACGGAACTGACAGGGCGCGTCGGCTCGAAGTTCAAACGGAAAAGGATCAGTCTCGACGGACCGCTCAATACCGTGAACGCGCAGGGCGCGGGCGTCCAGCGATTCGAACTGTCCGACCGCGCCATTCACAATACCGGGAGTCCGGGATGGAGCGCCGGCGACATTACCGATCAACCTTCGCCGACCGTGACTGTCGGAAGCATCAGCCGCGACGGCGGTGGCGCCAGCAACCATTTCCACGTTGTCAACGCAACGGAGCGCCGGAAGTTCACCATTGCGGAACTGAGGCGCATCTGCGCTTTCCCCGATGACTTCATCCTGACCGGAACATACGCGCAGCAGTGGGAGCGGCTCGGCAATTCCGTTCCGCCACTGATGATGAAGGCGATTGCCGAGACGATCCGCGACAAGGTGCTGGCCCGATGAAGATCGAACTCTGGCTGATTGACAAGGTGATTCCTTACGCAAGGAATGCCCGGACAATCACGCCTGCGGCGGTCGAGAAGGTCGCGGCGTCGATTCAGGAATTCGGCTGGCGGCAACCGATTGTGGTCGATGCGCAGCGCGTGATCGTCGCCGGGCACACACGCATGCTGGCGGCCCGCAAACTCGGGCTAACGGAAGTTCCGGTGCACGTCGCGGACAATCTGACGCCGGCACAGGTGAAAGCCTACCGGTTGATGGACAACCGGAGCCACGACGAGACCTCGTGGGACTTCGAACTGCTCGGGCTCGAGTTGCTGGACCTGCAGAACCTCGGCTTCGGCAATCTGGAACTGACGGGATTCGACCAGAAGGAAATCGCCGACTTCCTCGCCGGCGCGGCGTCGCCGGGGCAGGACGGCCTGACCCCCGACGACGAGGCACCGGCCCTGCGTGAGGCCGCCGTGACGCAAACGGGCGAACTGTGGCGGATGGCGGAACACCGCCTGCTCTGCGGTGACGCGACGATTCTGGCCGATGTCAAACGGGTACTCGCAGGCGCCCGGGTGGACCTGGTTATCATCGATCCGCCCTACAACGTCGATTACGAAGGTGCGACGAAAGAGAAGCTCAAGATCAAAAACGACCGGATGGCCGACAGCGTGTTCTTCAGCTTCCTGCTCAAGGCTTATGAGAACCTCGCCGGCGTAACGAAGGAAGGCGCGGGGATCTATGTATTTCACGCCGATACCGAAGGCGTGAACTTCCGCCGCGCGCTGGTCGAGGCGGGCTGGAAGCTGGCGCAGTGCTGCGTATGGGTCAAGCAGGCACTGGTGATGGGCCGGCAGGATTACCACTGGCAGCACGAGCCGATCCTTTACGGCTGGAAGCCCGGCGCCTCGCATCGCTGGTTCACGGACCGGAAGCAGACCACGGTGTGGAACTTCGATAAGCCGGCGCGGTCCGTCGAGCACCCGACCATGAAGCCGGTGGACCTGATCTCGTACCCGATTCTCAACAGCAGCCGGAACGGCGACGTTGTGCTGGACACTTTCGGTGGAGCGGGATCAACTTTGATTGCGTGCGCGAAACATGGACGCGAGGCCCGGCTGCTGGAAATCGACCCGAAGTATTGCGACGTCATCATTCGCCGATGGCAGGAGTGGAGCGGGGAGAAGGCCTGCAACGAAGAAGGCCGGTCATTCGAGGATGTCTCGAAGGACCGGCTGGTGGCGGTGCCCGCTGGTTAGTACTTAAGCCCCAATTCATCAACCCCGCTCCGGTCGCCGAGGGAGGCGAGCACCTGGGCGAGTTCTTCGTTGATGTGGCCGATGTCGCCGACGTAACCCCAGTCGCGAGGCTCGGCAGCCTGTCTGGTCTGGTGTTCGGCGAGGCGGGAGGCGATCCGCTTCAGGAGGTCCTGCGCGGTTGCGGTCTTCTGGCTGTAGGCGGCGGCTGCGGTCTTTGTGGTGTTCGTCATCGTTTGTTGTCCTTGCATGACGATTAATCACTCCGTTCGCGGGACGGATCAAGTTGAATTCTGCGAATACGACGAAGAAAGCCGCCGGGAAGGTGACCGGCGGCTGGAGGGCTTAAGAATGCGCCTGGCGATTCATCCGCGAAGGGCTGGCCTGGCGGCGAGAATCGATCGCTCAATCGCGTCGAGTTCCGCGGAAGCGTGCGCGTTGCTGGTCGCCACCGTGCGCGCCAGTTCGTTCTCCTTCAGGGAGTGGCTGATTCCCGAGTTCTCGCCAAACTCTGTGGTGAAGCCGACGAAGGCCCGTCCGTAAACGTCTGTGCCGCGGAAGCGAATGTCGATCACCCTGCGCATTTTGCCGAAGCAATCCAGCGCGAGGTCTCCGACCTGCAGGTTTTGAATATCAGCCAGCGTGGGTACGATCAGGGCCGGTCCGGTTGGGTTCGTTTGGTAGTTCGTCATCGTGCGTCTCCTTGCATGACGATTCATCACTCGGGTCGCTGAACGGATCAAGCGAATTCTGCGACAAACGAAGAAAAAAAGCCGCCGGGGAAGAAAGACCCCGGCGGCCGGAAGTAATCAACATGGCTGCGTTCAGACTTTGAGTTCGTAGCGGCGATCCCCGTTCTCGCCCTTGGTGGAGACGACCGTCAGGCCATGCTTTTTTGCGAGGGACCCGCCGGCGCTCATCAGCGCTCGCGTGGTGTGCGACTGCCAGCCCATCTCGGTCATGAGTTCTTTGAGCGTCACGCCGCCTTCGCGTTTGAGCAGTTCAATCACGCGGCTGGTTTTGCTGCCTTCGCGCGGGCCGGAGGCTGCTGCGGCGGCCCCGTCGGCTTTCTTCGCCCGCTTGGGCTTGGTCTCCGCGGGTGCCGCCTCCGGCGCGACGTCGGGCGTTTGTGGCGCAACGGGCTCGGGCGTGGCAGCCGGCACCGTTTCGCCGAGGCTCTGGAGGGCCTTCCAGATGCGTTCGGTGGCTGTTTTGCGGCTGGTGAATTTCGTTACGGGTTTGACGCCCGGCAGGCTGTTCCAGATCTCAATCAGCCGCTTGTTGTCGGGGCCGATCAGGTCCGCGAATTGCTCCTCGGTGGCGAAGACGCCGGCGTCGGTCTCGCGGGCGGCTTTGCGGGATGCGTGGACCGTGATGTTGTTTTCTGCGTCGATCGTAAAGTGTTTCATGTTTTTTCTCCTTGCGGGGATTCCCTCGCCGCGATCACATTCATCACTCGGGTCGCGAACACAAGCAAGTCAATTCTGCGGCCCGGCGCAGGAAACCTAAATCAATGTGCCCTTCTCCGAGCAGCACGCCACCGCAGCCTGCAATTTCTTTGAACTCCTGCTGAAGCACAGCGCAGACGAATGGCACGGGCAACCGTTCCTTCTTTGCCCATGGCAGGAGGAAGCGCTCTGTCAGATCTTCGGCCAACTGGACGAAGCCGGAAACCGGATCATCGAAATGGTCTACATCGAGACGCCGAAAAAATCGGGGAAGACGGAGTTCGCCGCCGGCATCGTGCTGCTCGTTCTCCTGATGAGCAACACGCAGGGGTGCCAGGTGTACGGCGCCGCTTCGGCCACGCGTCAGGCGATGAACGTTTATCGCGCCGCATGCAAGATGGTCGAGCAGTCGCCTTTGCTGAAGAGGCGGCTCAGGGTCCTGCGGGGCACCAACCGCATCCTCAAACGTTCGGACCCCGATTCTTTCTACGCGGCGATTGCGGCCGATGGCGACGTGGGCGATGGCGTCAATCCGGCGTGCGTGATTGCGGACGAGCTCCACCGCTGGAAGACCCGCAAGCAGATTGAAAACTGGGATGTGCTGTCGAACGGGGGCATCACGCGAAAGCAGGCGCTCACCATCGCGATCACCACCGCGGGCGTGCAGAACGAATCGCCGCTCGCGTGGCGGCTGCACGAGAAGACCCGCAAGGTTCAGGCGGGCATCGTTTCCGACCCGAAGTTTTACGGCAGGATCTATGGCGCGGCAAAGGAAGACGATCCTGCCGCCCCTGAGACGTGGATCAAGGCGAATCCGAGTCTCAAGCAAAACGGCGGCTTCCTCGACATCGAGAAGATCGGCGAGCAGTATGTCTCGCACGCCGCCGAGGGCGACCTCACCTCGTTCAAACGCTACTTCCTGAATATGTGGGACCAGAAGGAATCGCGCGCGATCGATCTGGTCCAGTGGGATGCATCGTGCAGCCACTGGCAGGCGGCCGGGCTTCTGCCAAAGGCGCCCGAGGACGTTATCCGCCCGCTGCCTCACGATCTGCTGCGGCACTTCATCGAACGCCGCTGCTGGGCGGGCGTCGATCTCTCGATGAGCACGGATCTTTCCGCCGTGGCTTTCGTGTTTCCGTGCGACGACGGCGGCTACGACATCCTGCCGTTCTTCTGGACGCCGGAAGCCAAAGTGAAGCATCGCCAGCTTCGCGACGGCATGCCTTATCAACAGTGGGCGGACGAGGGCTTTATCGAACTCTCTCCCGGCAGCGTCATCGATTACCGGGATGTGAGAGCGCGCCTCGAGTGGGGCGTGAGCATGTTCGACGTGCAGGAGATCTGCTTCGATCCGTGGAACTCGCGCGAGATGTCCGTGCCGATGGTCGAAGCGGGGTTTCCCTGTATCGAGGTGCGCCAGGGATTCCAGACTCTGTCGGAGCCTTCAAAGAAGTTGCTGGAGCTTGTGGCGTCAGGGCGCCTCTATCACGGCGGCCACCCAGTTCTACGCTGGAACGCCAGCTGCCTGAATGCCAAATGGGCGAACGACAATCTGATGTTCTCGAAGCCCGACCGGGAAAAGAACTCATCCCGCATCGATGGAATCTCGGCGGCGGTGAACGCACTCCATCGGGCTCTGGTAATGGAGAGCAACACGATTTCCTACACCGGGCTGCGGAGCGTCGGCTAAATGTTTCCCGAGATCGCGGCGCGGATCAGGGGCCTGGTGGAGCAGATCTCCGCCGGCACCGAGCCGCTGTCCATTCTGCGGGTTCCCGGTGAAGCGAAGGCCGTTGCCTCCTTCGAGGCGGTCACAACCGACTGGTATGCGCGGAACGGCTATGAAAACATCTACGCCGCGCTGGGCGGAGGATCGATCTCGTGGTCGGGCGAGAGGGTCAACCTTGCCAGCGCTCTGAATCATTCCGTCGTGTGGGCCTGCAACAGGATTATCAGCGAGACGGTTGGTTTCATTCCCCTGGTGATGCTGCAGGTGGACAAGGATCCGGCGAAGGGCAAGCAGCCCGCAACGCACCATCCGATGTATCAGGCGCTCCGGAACGCGCCCAACGACGACATGACCGCGATGGGTTTCCGGGAGACGCTGACGAGCCATTGCGTTTTGCAGGGTAATGCCTATGCCCGCATCATTCGCCGCAGCGGCACCGGCGTAGCGATAGAACTGCAGCCGCTGATGCCGAACCATGTGCGGTGCGGGAGGGATGCTTCCGGCCAGTTGATCTACGTCGTCAAGACCGGCAATGAGCAGGAGAAAACCTACACCGTGCGGCGCAACAAGCCGCAGGACATTTTCCACATGCGCGGCATCGGCAATAACGGCACCGTTGGATTCTCGGTGCTGCAGATGGGCGCGCAGTCCATCGGAACCGCGATCGCGGCGGAGAAGAACGTAGGCGGCTTTTACGCGCGCGGCGGACGTTTGCCGTACATCCTCCAGATGGCGCAGAAGTTCAAAACCAAGGAAGATTTCGACCGTTTCCGGTCGGACTGGGAGATGGTCTATTCGGTGCCGCATAAGGCGCCTATCCTCGAAAACGACATGAAGTACAAGCAGATCGGACTCAGCGCGAAGGACGCCCAGCTACTCGAAACGCGTCTGTTCAGCATCCATGAAATCTGCCGATGGTTCGGCGTTCCGCCACATCTTGTCGGCGATCTGAGCAGGGCCACGTTCTCGAACATCGAGCAACTGGCGCTTGAGTTCGTGAAATTGACGTTGTCGGTGTGGCTCACGCGGTGGGAGCAGGAGCTGTGGCGGTGCGTGCTCACTCCCGAGGAGAAAACACAGGATTACCTGTGGAAGCACAACCTGAACGCGTTGCTGCGGGGAGATTTCCCGACCCGCATGGCCGGCTACGCCACGATGCTGCAAAACGGCATCGCCAGCCAGGACGAAGTGCGCGATCTCGAAGACTGGAATCCGATTCCCGACGGCTCTGGCTCCGGCTATCACATTCAGCTCAACATGCAGACGCTTCCGCCCGGAGGCGGAGCCCTGCAGCCTCCGGCAATTCCCACTCAGGATGCCATCGGGGATGGTCCGGCTGTTTAGACGCAGCCCAATCGCAGTCGAGGGAGAACATTCATGAAGACAAAGCACCTGCTTCGCATGGCGATCAAGGACGTATCGAGCGACGGTTCGTTCGAAGGGTCGCTCGCCGTGTACAACAACGTCGACCTTGGCGGCGACCTCATCGAGCCCGGCGCGTTTACCAAAACGATCCGGGAGCACGGGAACGAAGTTCCGTTGCTGTGGCAGCACAAGAGCGATAAGCCGATCGGCATGCTGACCCTGACAGACGGGCCGGATGCGCTCAATGTGAAGGGCCAGTTGCTGATGGATCTGCCGGAAGCGAAGAACGCTTACCTGCTGATCAAAGCCAAGATCGTCAAGGGTCTCTCGATAGGCTTCGACACCGTCAAGGATGCCGTCGACGGAGCCGTGCGCCATCTGAAAGAGATTCGCCTCTGGGAAGGCTCCATCGTGACTTTTCCGATGAACGAGCAGGCGCTGATCACCAGCGTGAAGGCCCGCAGGCAGGCGAAGGCCGACTTCACCACGGAATACGCCGAGCTGCAGCTTCAGGACGCCGCCTACCAGATGTGGCTCGCGCTGCGCTCCGCGCTCTGCTCGATCCCGTGGTCCGATTTGTCGAAGGACGAAAAGGTGGCGGCGTCGGAGGCCAGCATCGGGCAGTTCATGGCCGCTTACATGGAATTCATTCCGGCCTACCTCGACTGGCTCACCGAAGAATATGGAGACTTCAGCACCATGGGGCGCACGCCGCGGGAAGTGAAGACCGGCAAGCGCATCAGCGCAGCCTCCGCGAAACAAATCACCACGGCGCGCGAGCACGTCAAGAGCGCCGACGACATTCTGGCCGCACTTATCGATCCCGAAGCCGTGGACGCCGATACCGACATCAATACCGACGTCAGTACCGACGACGACACTTCGGCGCAGAAAGCCGCGGTCCCGACCGAACCCGAGCCGGTAATAATCGACCACTCGGCAGCAACAAACCTGATCGATTCGATCCGGTCGCTCATTCCGGCGGCGTAACGCCGGGAAATCCAAACAAAAAGGAAAACGAAAATGGAAGCGAAACTGCTGGCGCTGCAGGCCGAGCTGAAGACCCATTTCGAAAAAGCTGCCGAGCAACAGACGAAGCACGGCACCATTTCGGAAGAACTGAGAACCAAGATCGACGCGGTCCAGAAACAGGTGGACGCGATCGACAGCAAACTCGCCGCGCATGTGCCGGCGGGGGAAGACGAAGACTCTTTCGAAGCGCAGATGAAGAACGACGCGGGCGTTCAGCGTCTTCTGAAGGACAAGCGAGGCAACGCGGTGATCACCTTCACCGGGAAGAACGCGCGGTCGTTGTTCGAGCGCAAGACCACCATCAGCGATGCCGCGGTGGGAAGCGCGATCTCCGGCGTGCTGCAGATCGGGCGTCTTCCCGACATCACGATGGAAGCGCGTCAGCAGCTCACCATCCGGGATCTGCTGACGGCGACTCCGACCACTTTCCAGGTGGTTGACTTTGTGAAGGTTCTCGCCCCGATGGCGATCGCGTCTCCGGTGGCCGAAGCCGGCACGAAACCGGAGAACGCGGTGACGTTCACCACTGTGTCGGAACGCGCCAAGACCATCGCCACCTGGATCCCCGCGACGCGCCAGGTGCTCGACGACTTCAGCGAACTGATGACTTTTATCAGGACGATGATGCCGTATTACGTGAACCTCGCCGAGGAGCAACAGATTCTCTCGGGCGACGGCACGGGAGAAAACCTGCATGGCCTGATTCCGCAGGCATCCGCTTTTTCCACCGCGCTTCTGGACGCAACCGAAGGCTGGAACAAAATCGACATCATCGGTCGCGCTATCCAGCAGCTCACGGCGGCGAAGGAACTGATGCCGACGTTTTGCGTGGTGCACCCGAACGATTGGTGGGACATCCGCCTCACCAAAGACGGCTTTGGGCGTTACATTCTCGGCAACCCGCAGCAGGGTTCTCTCACGAATGCCGGCATGGGGATCACCAACCCCACGCAGAACATCTTCGGACTGGCCGTCGATCCGACCACCAGCATCGCTCAAGGGACGTTCCTCGTCGGCTCGGGGAATCCGATTGCCGCGGAGATTCGCGACCGCATGGAAATGCAGATCGACGTATCGACCGAACACAGCACGTTCTTCACACAGAACCTCGTTGCGGTCCGCGCCGAGAAACGGCTCGCACTTATCACGCGAAGGCCCGGATCGTTCATCACGGGCACCTTCAACACCTCGCCGTAGAAAAGACAGCAACACCGTGGCGCGCCGGCTCTCTCTAAGCGGGTTGGCGCATTTTGGGCCGGGATTCGTTCGCATTCTTGCGGACGGTTCCCGGCCGTAATTTTGAAAAACAGCAAAAGGAAAGGTAAACCAAAATGAACAGTCCACTGGACAACGCAATTACCGCTGCGGCCGCAGCCGAGGCGACGTACACGGCAGACGTGACCAACATCGCCACAATCGAGACCGCCATCTCGACAGCGACGGCGCCGCTCTCGGCCGCACAGACCCAGGCGACTACGGATGCCTCGGCATTCAATGCCTCGCTGGACGCCCTGAGCGCAGCCGCCCTCGCCGCCAAAGTCGCGACAAGCTGAAACGCTCCGGCCCCGAACCATGCGACTCATAGCGAACAGCCAACTCAGTGGCGAATACGGAACCGTCACCGCCGGACAGGAGTTTGAATGCCAGGATGCGGTCGCGTTGGAACTTCTGAGGACGAACATGGTACGAAAGGCCGGGCCTCCAACCGTCCGTTACGAAACGAAGGTCATCGCGCCAGAAGCTCCCGAGGTAAGCGCGCGGCCTTCGTTTCGTGACGTGTCTTTGCCTGACGAAGGATCGGCGGCAGTGGCTTCCGCAGGCCATCGAGTGCTTCCGGCGCCAGACATACAGCAACGCGGAGTTGCTGATTCTGGCGGACGGGGCCGACGTTCGAGACCTGGTGCCGGATGATACGCGCATCAGGCTCATACATCTGGAAGGGCCTGTAGTCATTGGCGACAAGCGCAATTTCGGTTGCGAGCGCGCCGCCGGTGACGTAATTGCCCATTTCGACGACGACGATTATTCGGCTCCGGGCCGGCTGGCTGAGCAGATACAGCAGCTTCGCGAGAGCGGGAAGGCTGTCACCGGCTTTCATTCCATGCGGTTTGTCGCCGCTGATGGTCAGTGGTGGCAGTACGACGGCACCGCCGGTT
>Ga0181521_10008855_pt1 | contig 10207 bp, 8 predicted proteins | sample PEATcosm2014_Bin_32_FD_119764 | JGI IMG/M metagenome (GOLD analysis project Ga0181521, IMG submission 119764) | Peatland microbial communities from MTU Mesocosm Facility, Houghton, MI, USA - PEATcosm2014_Bin02_60_metaG | ecosystem: Environmental > Terrestrial > Soil > Wetlands > Peat | place... | reverse complement strand
TTCCTCAGGTCCGGTCTCCAGCGGCCCTTCGGACTCCAGCGGCATCTTGGTGCCGAACAGCTTGCGCAGCGCCGGATCCTCGTCGAAGTTGAACTCGAGCGGATCGCCGGTAGCGAACGGCGCCATGATACGCGCAAGCCGGCGCAGATCATCCGCCGACACGCGCATCCCGAGCGCCGGCGCGGCCTGGTCGAGCGCGAACAGCGCGTCGCCGGCCGAAATGAATCCCAGGAATTCCAGCGAGCGATTACCGAGCGTGCCGCGATGCGCGGCAGCACGGATTATCTCGCCGAGCCGGTCCCATTGGTCGATAAACAGGATACGGACCGGATCGGGACCGCCGGCTTCCGGATGTTCCAGCGCCCTCACCAGCCGGTAGCGGCTGTCGAGCAGGAGCTCGAAAAGGTCGGCGCGGAATTGCGGATCGTGGTCGGCGACGCCGAGCTGCTTTATCGCGAAGACCAGAAATGCGTCCCATTGATCGAGCTGAGTCTGGAACGCCTCCATCTCAGCCGGCGTAATCGCCCCCGGCGCATTCGCCACCGGCGCGTTCGCCACCGGCGCGTTCGGCGTCGCCCCGGTCGGCCCCGCCGCGGTCGCCCCCGCCGCCGCCGCTACTGCCGGAGTCGGGAACACGGGCATCGTGAGCTCGACCTTCGCCCGGATGCCGTCGTCGAGCACGTCGATCTCGGGCAGCACGCGCAGGGTCGCGAGCGTTGCCTTGATCCGATCCGCGACGTCCGGCGGGCTGGCGACGTCGGCCAGATCCCTCAGTTGGGCGGTGACCGGATCGAGATCGAACTCGAAGGTTTCGATCCGCGGGATGAAGTATCGCTTGATCAGGTCGAACCCCTTGCCGGCGATCAGCGTCTTCTGATGCTGATGGTCGAGCAGGTTGATATCGGTGACGCGGAGCTTGAGCACGTCGCCCGCGACGTAGGGCTCGGACTCGGTCTCGATTATTCCGCTCCATTGGATAGGGCTCAGACAGGTCGAGCCCACCGCGACGCCGATACTGAGCGTGCCGTCGCTCTCGAGTTTCAGCCGGCCGCCGGCGCGCGAGAACGACGGATGCTCGGCGTAGAGGTACTGGCAAAGGTCGGAGCCGTTCCAGAGCCGCGCGCGCCCGTTGTCGGTATAGATGCTGCGCTTGAGCGCTTCGCTCAGCGTGGCGTAGTCGATCGACAACGGCACATCGACCTTCGGTTGCGCCTGTGCCGCGCGCGCCGATACCAGCACGATCAACACGGCGGTCAACACCAACGCGATTATCCGCGGACGCATCGCAGGCCTCCCCGCGGCGAGCGGACTTACTCGACGCGCAGGACTATTTTGCCGAAATGCTCGCTCGCCTGCATCATGCGATGCGCCGCCGGAGCGTCGGCGAGCGGAAAGACCCGGTGGATCGGCAGCGCGATTCGCCCCTGCTCCAGCGCAGCGCCGAAGCGCTCGAGAAACGATACGACGATGGCGGCCTTTTCCGCTGCCGGCCGGCTGCGCAGCGTCGAGCCGAAGATCCGGAGCAGGCGGCGCAGCACGAGCAGCAGGTTGATTTCGGCTTGCGCACCCTTCATCAGGCCGATCAGCACGAGCCGCCCGTTATTCGCCATCGCTTCAAGGTTCTGGCCCAAATAGGCAGCGCCGATACTGTCGAGAATCACGTCGGCGCCACGGCCGCTGGTGGCTTCGATCACTTTGGGCGCGAACGGCCCGGAGTTGTAGTTGATCGCGACGTCGGCGCCGAAGCGCAGGCATTGCTCGCACTTGGCGTCGGTCCCAGCCGTCACGATCGAGCGCGCGCCGCAAAGCTTCAGCAACGCGATCGAAGCGGTACCGACGCCGCTTCCGCCGCCGTGAATCAGCGCCGCCTCGCCGGGCTGGATGGCGGCGAGCATGAAGAGGTTCAGGTAAGCGGTGAGCACGACTTCCGGAATCGCCGCGGCCTGCTCGTCGCTGAGCGCGGCCGGGACGCGGATCGCCGAGCCGGCGTGCACCGCGACGCGTTGCGCATAGCCGCCGCCCGCGAGCAACGCCATCGCGCGATCGCCGGCGCGCCATCCGGTGACGGATGCGCCGGCGGCGATCACTTCGCCCGCGCATTCGAGACCGATGATTTCCGACGCGCCGGGCGGCGGCGGATAGAACCCCTGGCGCTGCATCAGGTCGGCGCGATTCACGCCGGCGTATCGGACCTTGATGAGCAGATCTTCGGGGCCGGCAACGGGGTCGGGCGCGTCGCCGAGCCTGAGCACGCCCTCGTCGCCGGGCTTATCGAAGGTGATCGCTTTCATACTTTGATCGATACTCTCAGCCGGGCGAAAAAGAGAGAGGGTCCGGTTGGACCCTCTCGCGGGATTCCGAATCAGGCGCGGCTCAGTATTTGTTGATTACCGTCACGCCGACGTTCTCGAAATTGGTCATCGCGGCCAGCGTGTCGGAGACCTTCTCCAGCGGGATGGTCGAAGTGACCATCGCCTTGGGCGTGAGCTTGCGAGACTCGACCATCTGCAGCATCGAGGGATAGTGCGAGCTCTGCATCCCGAACGTGCCGATCATCTGCAGCTCGAAGAGCACGATCCGATCGATCGGCATCGAAATTTCGCCCTTCTCGGCCGAGGTCGTGAGCCCGATCTGCAGATGCCGTCCCTGCTTGCGCAGGCTCATGATCGAATTGCGGCAGGTGGCTGCGATTCCGAGCGCATCGACGGCGACGTGAGCCCCGCCGCGCGTAACATCCAGGATCGCGCCGACCGGATCGGTACTCTTGGCGTTGATTACATGATTGGCGCCGACCTTCTTGGCGAGCTCGAGCTTGCGATCGTCGAGGTCGACTGCGATCACGTTGGCGCCGATCGCCGCCGCGACATGAATCGCCGACAGGCCGATCCCGCCGCATCCGTGGACCGCGACCCATTCGCCCGCCTTGACCTGGGCGCGGTCAACGATCCCGTGGAAAGAGGTCATGAACCGGCAGCCCATCGAGGCCGCCTCGACGAAGTCGATATCGCCGGGCAGCGGCACGAGGTTGAAGTCGGCGAACGGCACCGCCACCAGCCGCCCATAACCTCCCCAATAGCCGAAGCCGGGAGCGAGCGGCGTGTTGCAGATATTCGAGTAGCCGTTGCGGCAGAATTCGCAGGTGCCCTCACCCTGGCTGAACGGCACCACTACGCGATCGCCTTTTTTGGCGTTCTGAATATCTTTGCCGACCTCTTCGACCACGCCGGCGAACTCGTGACCCAGAACGTGCGGGAACGCAAATGCGATCCCGAGCCAGGTCCAGTCGCCCATCCAGGCGTGCCAGTCGGAACGGCAGATGCCGTTGGCCTCGACGCGCACGATCGCGCCGTTGGGCGCACACTTCGGATCGGGCATATCCTTGACGACCAGCGGCTTCTGGAGTGCCTCCAATACGGCAGCTCTCATCGCAGAACCTCCTTAATCAAGCCCGCGCCTGACGGGCGAAAGAATACAAAGCAATGCTCCCTAATAGCGCCTCCCGGCGTTTGGGGCAATCCGAATTGCGCCGGCCCGGATAGCCGGACAACTGACGGCCCCGCTCAAGCTTGCATAAGGGACGCATTAGCCTCAATGTTTGGCAAATGCCGGAGACAATTCTCCTCTATCGTGTCTTGTTCGCCGCCCCTGACGATGTCACTGATGAACTTTCAGTCGCCGAGGAATTGGTCGATCAGTGGAACGTGCAACACGGACAGCGGCGGCGAACGAGGCTGGAATTGACCAACTGGAAAACGCATTCCTATCCATCAGTCGGAACGAGACCGCAGGCCTTGCTCAATCGCCAGTTTGCGGACCGCTCAGATATCGTCGTCGGAGTTTTCTTTAAGAGGCTGGGAACCCCGACTGGCAAGGCAAGATCGGGAACCGTCGAGGAGATTCACCGAGCGGTGAGGAAAAAGAAGCGCGTGATGGTATACTTCTCCAAGCGGCGTGGAGCGGGCCACAACCCAAACGCGAAAAGAGAAGAAGCCCGGATTGATAGCTACAAGCGTCGATTCGGCAGGAACGCGCTGTACGGAACATACGCCAGCCTGGACGAGTTCAGAAGCACCCTGAGAAATCACCTCGCCTTGGTCATGAGCGATATGCCAGAGCCAAAAGGAAATGCTGAACCATGAAGGCCAACAAATCCATACGCATCGAGAACAGCAGAGTAAGCGGCGGCGTAGTTCATACGGGGACCATCATCAACAACGTCAACATCTCCCACCGTGGCAAATCCACCCGTCCGTCCGAGTATCCGGCCGGTTGCATAGGTAGCAATCTCTCGCAGCGCAACTACATCAAGTATCTCGTCGAGCGGTACCATCGGTTCCGCGAGGCGGACGCCAGCTTCGGACGATCTACGGGCAGCTTCAGCTACGCGGTAATCTTCAAGAACATCGAGCGCGAGTTTAAGGCCCCCACATATTTCGTTCCCGAATCTAGGTTTGATGAACTGGTGGCCTTTCTCCAGAGAAAGGTGGACGGCACGATCCTGGGGAAGCGCAATCGCGCGCGCGGCATTCCGAACTACGTCTCCTTCCAGGAATTCCTTATAGAGCAGACGGGGCAAGAGCCGGCGAAAGGCGTGTGACTCCTCGCACCGCGCGGCGTTGGCCTTGCTCTCGAAATAACCGCGTCATCCGATCAGCGTCGCGATCGTGCGCTCGAACGCGGCGGTGTCGGCGGCGTCGACGTCCACCTGATGGAGATCGATGCCGGCTTCCTCCTGCGCCTTGAGCCGCTCGACGGCTCCCTTCAGGTCGCCGATATAGGCCAGCTCGTTGGTCAGCCGCGGCGATACCGCCGCGGTGCCGGCCTTGGCGCCGCCTTGTCCCCACGCCTCACGAATCTTCTTCACGTCGTCGCCGAAGCCGAAGCGGGTCAGTTGCTCGGCGTAGAAGGTGCCCATCCGCGCGGCGTAGAAGGCGGTATTGGCGGCGTGCCCGGCACGCACTCGATCGAGATTGACCTGGTCGGTGACGTGCACTGCGCCCGGAGACTTGACCGCGACCGAACGTGGATCGCGGCCGGCTTTCTCCGCGACCGCGCGGAACTCGCCGACCGTCTGCTTGAGCGCGCCGAGCGGAACCATAACAGGCATCCAGCCGTCGGCCTTGGTCGCGGTGAACTCGACGCTCTTGCGGTTCAGCGACGCGATGAACACCGGGATATGCTTGCGAATCGGCTCGAACCGCAACGTGAACCCGCGCTCGAGCTTGAACAGCTTGCCGCTGTAATTGAGCGGCTGCCCGGCGATCAGCAGGTTGATGATATCGACGGTCTCGCGCATCCGGGTCAGCGGCGGATTGAACGGCACGCCGTGGAAATGCTCGATCACCTGCGGGCCGCTGGTGCCGAGTCCGATAATCATCCGGCCGCCGCTGAATTCGTCGAGCGTGGCGAAATGCTGCGCCAGCGCCGCCGGCGTCCGCGAATAGATGTTCACTATCGAGGTCGCCAGTTGGACCTTGTGCGTATGCTCGGCGAGCAGCGTGAGCAGCGTGAACGCGTCGCGTCCCCACGCCTCGGCGACCCAGATTGAATGAATTCCCGCCTGATCGGCGAGCTTGGCGCGCTCGATCAGCGCCTTGAAATCGAATCTGCCCTGCCAGTTGACTCCGATCGTGAGCTTGCGCGCCATTGAAAGCCTCCTGCGAGTTACGCTCCGCGACCCAGAAACTAGCCCAGCGCGAGCGGTTTCGCCAAGCGCGTGAGCGATCCGAATCGACCCGCGCAAGTGCTATCCTCCAACCGCACGGAGGCCGTCATGAGCCGAATCGAGGAGACTTACCGCGCCGCGACCCCCAAGTCCGCGCGATGCGCCGAGCGCGCCGAGGCGGTGATGCCCGGCGGCGACACGCGCTCGACCACCTACCATCGGCCCTACCCGCTCGCGATCGCGCGCGGAGAAGGCCCGTTTCTGTGGGACGTCGACGGCAACCGCTATATCGACCTGCTCGGCAACTATACGAGCCTCGTACACGGCAACGCCTACCCGCCGATTTGCGAGGCGATCGCGGCCGCGGTGCGCAACGGCACGGCCTGGCCGGCGCGCTCGGAGGCCCAGACCGAACTGGCGGAGCTGATCTGCGAGCGCGTCGCGTCGGTGGAGCGCGTGCGGTTTTGCAATTCGGGCACCGAGGCCGGGATGCTCGCGGCGCAGGTCGCGCGCCGGATCACCGGCCGCAAGCTCGTCGTGATGGCGCGCTACGGCTATCACGGCTCGTACGACGATTTTGAAGTCGGCCTCGCCGGTCACGACGGCGAACGCACGCTGCTCGCCGACTATGGAGACGCGGATGCTTTCGAGCAGATTCTGGCCGCGCGCGGGTCCGAGATCGCCGCGGTCTTTCTGGAACCCGTGATGGGCTCGGCGGGAATCGTCACTCCGCCGGAAGGATTCCTGCAAAGCGTCACCGCCGCCGCACGGCGTGCCGGCGCGCTGTTCGTGATCGACGAGGTGATTACGCTCAGGCTCGCGACCGGCGGGGCCCAATCAATCGCCGGCGTGCGGCCGGATCTCACGATGATGGGCAAGATAATCGGCGGCGGACTCCCGGTCGGAGCGCTCGGCGGGAGCGAGGCCGTGATGGCGGCGTTCGATCCGCGCGACCGCGCGCCGCTGTGGCACGCCGGCACCTTCAACGGAAACCAGCTCACGTGCAGCGCCGGCGCGATCTCGATCCGCGAGCTGACGGCCGACAGAATCGCCGCGATGGAGCGGCTGGCCCGGCGCTTCGCATCCGAGATGGGGCGCGCGGCAGCTCAGGCCGGGCTGCCCTTTTCGGCTCGTCAGGCCGGCTCGCTGCTCAACATCTTTTTTATGAAAGAACCGCCGCCGGCCACGATCTCGCGCGCCGACTCGCGCGCGATCCGGATGTTCCATCTGGCGGCGCTCAACCGCGGTTTGTTCATCGCGCCACGCGGACTGATCGCGCTCTCGACCGTGATCGACGACCAATTGACGGCCGAGATTTGCGAGCGCGCCGCAGGCGCGATCGCAGACCTCGCGCAGGAACCGGGAGCGCAGGAATCGCAGCGGGCGGAATCGCAGCGCGCTAGGCCGTCGCGATAAACATCCCGGCGTCCTTGGCGATCTCGATCGAGCCGCGCGCGGCGAGTTCCGAATCGATGAAGCTCCGCAAGGCGGCTTTGCGCTCTTCCGGCGCGGCCGCATGCCTCTGCGTGGAATTCAGGTAGTCCATCAGCGGCTGCGCTTCGGTGACGACCAGCGAGTCCGGATACTTCTGAAGCTCGACGTTCGGGAAGGTCGCGCGCATCAGGTCACCGCCGTTCTCGAGTCCAAAGCGGGACGCGGCGTTGTGCAAGCTGGGTCCGAGGAAGCGCTGCACCATCTCGTCGAACTCGCGCATATTGCGCAGGCCCAAGGTCGCCGCGTAGCAAATCCCGCCGGGAACCAGCACGCGCCGAATCTCGCGAATCCCGCGCGAGATATCCGGCACATGATAGAGCATGTGATTGGCGATCACCGCGTCGAAGGTCGCGTCGGGGAACGGCAGCGTCTGCACGTCGGCCACCGTCAGCGCGAACGGCCGCGCGATCCGCGCGACCTGAGCGCGCACCTCAGCGAGCATCCCGGGCGAGAAATCGGACAGCGCGATCCGCCATCGAGGCGGAATCCGATCTACATTGCGCATCCATAGCTGCGCGGTGCCCGAGCCGATCTCCAGCACGCGTGCGTCGGCGCGCATCGCAAAGCGATCGAAAATCCAGCGGAACATCCCGTAGCGATTGGTACTGAAGCGCGCGTGAAGCCGGATGCGCGCGTCGAGGTTCGAGCTGTCCTTGTACTGCTCGCGGAGCCTTTCGGCGGGAGTCGGCGTCATCGGGGATACGCTATCTCGCGTGGCGCACGGACTCAATGCAACGCTTAATTCGCCAGATATATCCGCGCGCCGGGGTCCAGCATCGGAGCAGCCCTTCCGATTGACCGGGCTCACGCTTGTGCAATAAATGAACGCGACGGCTATCCTAACTGCAGTTAAGGAGTCGAGCAGTGGAACGTGTCACATCGAAGCCGATCATTTCGGCCGATTCGCATATCACCGAACCGCCCGGAACATACGTCGATCGGATCGATCACAAATACAAGGACACCGCGCCGCACATGGTCCGCGACGAAAAGCTCGGCGACATGTTCGTGATCAAGGGAATGTCGCGGCCGGTGATGATGGGACTGGTAGCGGCGGCGGGAAAATCGGCCAAAGAGCTGGCGGCCTTCGGCGTCAAGTTCGAGGAGATGCATCGCGGCGGATGGGACCCCGACGCGAGGCTAGCCGATCAGGATCGCGACGGCGTTTTCGCCGAGGTGATCTACCCTACGGTCGGGATGCTGCTCTGCAACCATAAGGACTTCGACTACAAGAAGGCCTGCTTCGACGCGTACAACCTCTGGATCGCGGAGTATTGCGCGGCCCATCCCGATCGCCTGATCGGCACGGGGCAGACTGCGATGCGCTCGGTCGAAGAAGGGATCGCCGACCTGCGCAAGATCAAACAGCTCGGCCTGCGCGGCGTCATGATGCCGGGGAATCCGCAAGTCGAAGACTACGACAGTAAAATTTACGATCCGCTATGGGAAGCCGCGGTCGATCTGGAGTTGCCGCTGAGCTTCCATATCCTCACCAGCCGCGAGGACAACCTGATCCAGACCCGCGGGCCGAAACTCAACGGCTTCCTTTCGATCATCCGCGGATGTCAGGACATTATCGGCACGTTCATCCTGGGCGGCGTGTTCGAGCGCCATCCGAAGCTCAAGGTCGTATGCGCCGAAGCCGACGCCGGCTGGGTGCCGCATTATATGTACCGGATGGATCACGCCTTCGACCGCCATCGCTACTGGCTGCCGGCCGGAACGCTCTCGAAGATGCCGAGTGAGTACTTCCGCGAGAACGTCTACACGACCTTCCAGGACGATTGGGTCGCCTTCCAGATGAAGGACATGTGCAACATCCGCCGCCTGATGTGGGCCAGCGACTTTCCGCACAGCGATTCAACCTGGCCGTGGTCGCAGGAAATCCTGAAGAAGCACACCGCCGGGCTCTCGGAGCAGGAGCGAAACCTGATCCTCCACGACAACGTCGCGGAGTTGTATCGGCTGGCAGTGTAGCCCTTGCCGCGTTTGATCGCCGGCCGTAGCGCGATAAAATAGCCGGGCGATGAAGGCGCGTAAATTTTCGCCGACCCGGTTCGTACTTGCATTGATGGCGGCTCTCGCGATTGCCTCTCCGGCGTTCGCGCAGACCCTGCAATCTTTGTTGAGCAACGATCCGGAGGCCCCCGGATACAACGTCATCCACGTATATGATCTGGTTCAACTGATGCATGACCGGACTGCGCACATTCACCTCTACGACGTGAACCCGGTCGATGTTCGCGCGCGCACCGGGATCATCCCGGGCGCGGAACCGCTGGCATCCTACATCTACGACACCAGGGCCGAGTTGCCCCCTCACAAGGACGCGACGCTGGTCTTCTACTGCCGCAACACGGCGTGCGGCGCGGCGGACATAGCTGCCAATCGAGCGCTGCTGGCCGGCTACACAGATGTAGATGTGATGCCGGAAGGGATCGAGGGCTGGATGAGGGCCGGGATGCGCACGGAGCCGGTCAACTAACCCAGAGCGCACAAGTTTGGTTCGGCGGTTGCCAGCCGAGGACTTCTGTTCCTGGGGTGCAACGAGCGTGGTGTGAGATTCTTCGCTGCGCGCTCAGAATGACGTTCGTTGGGTTCGTAGTTGATTCGGGGGGAGCTGAACAGCAGCGGATTTGCGGCGTTTCCTCGGCCGTTATCGCGCGGTAGACTCTCGGCCATGAAAACGAGCTTACGATCTGTGTTGACGATAGCGGCGATAATTGCGATCGCTCACCCGGCGTTTGCGATCAGCCTGCAATCGCTGTTCGGCAACCCCGAGCCGGACAATTTCAAGATCATCCACGTGCAGGATCTCGATCGCCTGATGAAAAGTCCGAACACCCACGTAAATCTCTACGACGTCAACCCGCTCGACGTCCGCGCGCAGACCGGCAGCATCCCCGGAGCACGGCTGCTCCCGTCCTACAACTACGATATCGCCACGGAGCTGCCGCCCGACAAGAACGCCGATATCGTCTTCTACTGCCGCAACACCCAGTGCATGGCGTCGCATACCGCAGCCAATCGCGCGCTCAAGGCCGGCTA
>Ga0181521_10008851_pt1 | contig 10210 bp, 8 predicted proteins | sample PEATcosm2014_Bin_32_FD_119764 | JGI IMG/M metagenome (GOLD analysis project Ga0181521, IMG submission 119764) | Peatland microbial communities from MTU Mesocosm Facility, Houghton, MI, USA - PEATcosm2014_Bin02_60_metaG | ecosystem: Environmental > Terrestrial > Soil > Wetlands > Peat | place... | reverse complement strand
CGAGGGTGGGTGCCGGTCCTGATCGCGGCGTTCTCCGCCGGCAGGCCGAAGGAGTCGAACCCGATCGGCGAGAGCACCGAGAACCCCTGCATGGTCCGGTGTCGCACCACCAAGTCGCCGAAGGTGTAGTTCCGCACGTGACCTTGGTGGGCCGGTCCCGACGGGTACGGGTACATGCACAGGCAGTAGTAGGGAGGCCGAGGATCGTCGTTCTCGACCTGGTACGAGCCCTCCTCGAGCCAGCGGTCCTGCCACTTTCGCTCGACGGCGACCGCGTCATAGGCCTGTGCCATCGCCCGATGCTAATCAGGCGCTGTCGGGCCTCCGACGAAGAGATCCCTGGGATCCGAGGTTGGGGGTCCCTGGTATTCTCGTGTTTCCGTTTGGGGGCGTAGCTCAGCTGGTAGAGCGCTTGACTGGCAGTCAAGAGGTTCGAGGGTTCAAGTCCCTTCGCCTCCACTCAACGAAGCAGGTCAGGCAAACGTTGCAGCCGCGCATCGTGGCGTCGCCCGTCCTTAGGGACCAACCGCGGGACCAGCGATCAGCTGAACGGCGACCGGGACCAACCGGGATCAGCCACCGTCTCGTCGGAGCACACCGGATCGAGGCTGTGTCTCGATCGATGACGCAGGCGTAGGCCGTGCATCCCAAGACCAGCCAGGGAGTGCTTCGAGCCGGGCGACGCGATCGGAGTCGAGCTTCCCGTTCTTGAAGGCCGCCCGCTGTTTGTTCACCCACGGGCCCAAGCCGAAGTCGCCCTCGGTGTAGCTCCTCGGCACACGGCGTGACCCTCGTGCTGGGTGAACCGGCATAGGTAGTTGAACCCCTCCTCCCAGTTCTCGAATCAGGCTGTCAAAGTCCGACGCCCTCACCCGTGCACGTGTTGTAGTAGCCATTGGAGGGGTTGAAGGTTTCGCCGTATTGAGGGAAGTACCACGCCACAGCTTGGTACCCGTAAGTGCTCCCGCAGTTGCCCAGATTGAAAGCAACCACAGTCGCGGGCTCATGGCTGCCTTGGGCGACGCTCTGGTTCGGTCCGACGTACCAACCAGTCCCAATTCCCGTCGCCTGGGGACCACCCCAGGACTCCCATCTTATGTTTGACACCATGCTGGTCGGATCGCCTTCCATGTTGATATCAGATGGCTCGACCTGGCCGCATCCCTGACAATAACTGGCGGTTGGACTTCCCAGCGTCGGCTGTTTGGTCGGACTCGTCGTTGTCGTATAGCCACCCATGGACCTCACCGGGCCGACCTGGACGAAGCTGGACTTCGCCGAGTCGAAGCGGAACAGTCGCACGGTGAATGTGCCCGTGGCGCAATCGGGCACGCAGTTGTCGACTGCGGTGGTGATATCGGAGGGCGAGTGGAACACAGGGTATGGAAGCACGCCTCTTCCATGGACTTGGAAGGGCACAATCTCCCATCTCGAGGTCAGTTTGCCCACCACGAGACCGTTCCAATGGTCCGCTGCGCTCAAGTAGACGGAGAAGGCCGGTCGAGTCGCTCCAAGGTTGAAGACATGGATCCAACCTGACGGACTCTTGCTTGCATTCGTGAAATGGCCCGGCCCAATCAGTCCGGCGTCCGGCGAAATGCGCTGTTCGACCCTCCACGCCTGCGCTTTGTACTGGAGAATCTCGATCGTTGAAGCGTTCACACTCGGCTGGACAAGAGCGACATCAGTGAGCCGGTGGTCGATGTCCACGATCGGAGAGGTCACCGATGCCCAATAATGCCCGACGTCTTGCGCGAGCGCCCGGGCTACAGCGTTACTCGTCCCAGCGGCTGCGGAAGGCGCTCCAGTGACGGTCGAGCAGAACACAATGAGCGGCACCACGGCAGCGAAGACCGCTCGTCTCCCCCAACCCCGGGCCGCCGATACCGAGAGCCTGGACATGTTCCCTCCTCTTCCTCTACTTAGCAGTACTTGAAGGAGGAGATGCTGCAGCCGATGTCTTCGGAATCAGATGATCCGGAAGAGGTGATCCAGGTCACCATGACAAATATCAAGCCCTGCGTGCGGGATGGCACCGGATCACTGAGAGTCACTGAGGTGGGGGAGGTCTGAAAAGTCCCCCCTGCGCAATCAGGTGTGCAGTCGTTCACGTAGAGCGTGCCGTGCCCCTGGGCACTCGTAGCCGTCCACGATGACCAGGTGATCCCGGAGACGTATTCGTTCTCATCCGCACATGAGAGCGGTATCTCACTTGGTGTGAGCGTGGCAGGATACTCGCCGGGGCACGCAACTGAATAGACGCGCGGTAGCGGCGCGGCTGTCGTTGTCGTGGTACTCCGCGCGGCTGTCGTTGTCGTGGTACTCGACGCGGCAGCTTTCGAGGGGGACTTGTGCGAGGTGCTACGAGTTGCGAGCAGCCCCCCGGTGACACCGGCCGCGATCACCACCACCAAGACGATTGCAAGGACCCAAGGCGAATGGAATAGCTTCACTTGCCGCTCCTTTCAAGGAAGGAGAAAACGCTCATATTCCGATCACCGACACCGTGCCCGGACTGCCGCCGCCGGCGACGTAGACGGTGTCGGTCGAGGGGTCCACCCCGACGCCAGCGGGACGGCTGCCCACCGAGACGGTGGCAGTGACGGCGTTGGTCGCCCCGTCGATCACTGACACGGTGTTTGAATTGCTGTTGGAGACGTAGGCGGTGTCGGTCGAGGGGTCCACCCCGACACCCCAGGGATCGCTGCCGACCGAGACGGTGGCGGCGACGGCGTTGGTCGCCCCGTCGATCACTGATACGGTGCTTGACCCGTTGGGAGGGCCTTGGTTGGCGACGTAGACGGTGTCGGTCGAGGAGTCCACCCCGACGTTCCAGGGATAGCTGCCCACCGTGACGGTGGCAGTGACGGCGTTGGTCGTCCCGTCGATCACCGACACGGTGTTTGCATCGCTGTTCGAGACGTAGACGGTGTCGGTCGAGAGGTCCACCCCGACGCCAGCGGGACTGCTGCCCACCGAGATGGTGGCAGTGACGGTGTTGGTCGCCCCGTCGATCACCGACACGGTGTTTGACCCGTTGTTGGCGACGTAGACGGTGTCGGTCGAGGGATCCACCCCGACGCCCCTGGGATCGATGCCCACCGAGACGGTGTCGGTGACGGTGTTAGTCGCCCCGTCAACCACCGACACGGTGCCCGGATCGTGGAAGTTGGCGACGTAGACGGTGTCGGTCGAGGGGTCCACCCCGACGCCCCAGGGACCGCTGCCAACTGGGACGGTGGCGGTGACGGTGTTGGTCGATCCGTCGATCACCGACACGGTGTTCGAGCCGCCGTTTACGACGTAGAAGGTGTCGGTAGAGGGATCCACCCCGACGCCAGCGGGAATGCTGCCCACCGAGATGGTGGCGGTGACCGACGCTGCGTGCGGCACGGCCGTCGTTGTCGTGGTACTCGACGCGGCAGCTTTCGAGGGGGACTTATGCGACGTGCTACGAGTTGCGAGCAGCCCCCCGGTGACACCGGCGGCGATCACAACTGCCAAGACGATTGCAACGCCCCAACGTGAATGAAACAGCTTCACTTGCCGCTCCCTTCAAGGAAGGACAATCTCAGACGCTTCAAGCCTGTTCCCACGGCACATGACAGATAGGGCCATTGGTCCTTTTGCTAGAAGGCCAGCGGGAGATCGAGCCGGGAGCTGTGACGGCAGAGGGTGGGGTGCGAGCCGGGAGCCATGTCCAGAGGGGACTAACGGCCCTATCCATCGGATGCCGTGGGAGCAAGCTTAGGAAGGCACAACCCCACAGGAGAGGAGGGTGTTGTGAGTGGTGTCTCCCGCGCTCCGGGCTGGTGGCGAACATCAGATGACCAATGGAATCGACGCGTCCGAGTCCCCCTTCTGGTAATCGGCTCGATCCTTGGTTTGGTAGTTGGATCTCTCATCGCCACTGCCCCTGCGCTGGCCGCGGCGACAATCCCACCACCGAATCTCTCCGCACTGATCCCACCATCAGCGCAGGTCACCTCTGTGATCAGTGTGCGGCTTACCCCAACCGGACCGAACCAAGAGATTGTCAAGACCGTCGTGTCGTGTCCGCTTGGAGACACCGCATGCTCGAAGACGCCGTTCTTTTATGACGGTATCGGGTACCCGTTACCGGACCTGTTCGTTTTGGCATGGGACCATTCCACCCGTCACTGGGTCATCGTCTTCGATACAGACAAGTCGACCCTCTTCTCGACCCTGGTCCCCAAATTCGGATACGGATTCATCAGCGAGATCAAGACGTCCACAATCACACCCACCGAGGGAATCACCGATCTTGTCGTCTCCGCGTACCTCTCCCCCGGAGCGAACACACTGTTGAACGTGGGGATCGTTCACTATGACGGAAAGACGGCCTCCCTTGCCTACAGGGGCTCATTCTTGGACGGTGACTCGGCACGGGTCACCGGGACGCGTCCCCATCAACTTCTACAGTTGACCATCCCATGGATCACCGAATCTGATTGCGTAGCCTGCGCGGTGCGGTCCTACACCCAGATGATCGGCTGGGGGAGCCCGGCTCACGGCCTTCCCGGTGGCTACTACGTAGTTTCCGATACCCGATCGTGGCTCGGCCTCTCGGTTTCGGTGGAACTGTCGAACACCTCGACTCCGAACAATCCGACAGTGCTCAGTGTCGTTCCGGGTAGTCCGGCTGCCGGGCTACTTCAGCCCGGCGACACCCTCCTTGGGGTCGAGGGGATACCTCCGCGACCGAACCTGATTGGCCCACCGGTGATCGATCAGATCGCGTCCCAACAGCCGGGCACGCGAATCGCCCTCTCGATCGAGCGCGGCGGTTCCGAGAAGATCGTCAATCTCACTCTGTCGTCCTACGCAAGCAGCGCATATGAGGCATACGCGGAGGATTCCCTCGGTCTTTCCAACCTCGGTATGGAGGTAGCTGACCTAACGCCACCACTGCGCCATAAGGACGGAATAGTGGCGAAAAGCGGAGCTGTGATCGTCGGAGTGGTACCCGGGTCTCCCGCAGACAACGCCGGAATGACGGTCGGTGACGTGATCGTCTCTGTGGGATCCCATCGGATCACCGACACTCAGGATCTATCGGAAGATGCCTCACTCGCCTATGGAACCAGTTGGCAGATCGCCTTCAAAAACCCGAACAACCAGCGGCACGTGGCCGACGTCGCCACCGGCAGCTATCAGGCCTGGTTTTACCCCCCCGGAGTCACCGCTCTGTAATCAGCCACCGAAGAGAGTCGTCGGCCGCCATGCAGTTGGATGAAGCAGACCCAATGTCGAACAAAGCCATTAGCGGACCCCGGCCTGGCGGCCACCTGATGGGTAGGGAAATGTAGACGGGCGCGTACGCCGTCGACGCCGGGCGACCTTGGTGCATTGAAGCCCGTCATTAGCGTGGCGTGGAGGTGCCCTGTTTCGCAACTGCGTATTCCCGACTCTTGTCGGAGCGGCAGGGCTGCCCCTTTTCTCTCGCCCTAATGCAGGTCACCATTGCAATGATCCGGTGGGTATGCCCCTTTGGGTTGACTATCACGACAGGGAGGCTGACCTACATGTTTAGGCGATTCGTTCGGGCAATTGCTAGTTTTTCGGCTTCTCGCGAAGAAGGTGGGGAAATGTCCAGGCTGTCGATCTCGGCTACCCGGAGAAACGCACAGGAGGAGCGTCCAGACACTCGCCAGGGCAACAAACCGGCCAAGGAGCCGGTCGGGTTCGTTGGAATGACTCATGGGTCACCTGGACCGTGTTTTGGAGTTCATGTGGGTCTTCGCAATCCTGACCTCGGCCTCACCCACGGGGTTCGTGGCCAACTCATAGGTCGTGAAGGCACGGATCGCTGTCGTGCATATCTCGACTTCGGCCGGAGGAAGTATGCAGGTGATCACAGCGGCCGAATGGGGCTTAAAGACGATCGCACCCACAGACGGATCTGACCCTCCAGAGGGTTCACCTGTGCCTTTGACGCCAGGCGGATCGGTGAAGTCCACCACGTGCGTACCGACCCGTCGGTAGATTTCCCCAGCGGGAATCTTGGTTGGCGTCGTATACGTACCATTGTCTCCCGAGGCGGGGAAGTACGCGCCGGCGATCCCGTACACGCAACCCTGGCAGGCGGGCACGCCGTAAACGGCTATCTCTGGCACCGGTGTCTCCTCGGACGCCCCCTCCTGCGGGGAAGGTGGCACCTCTCCGGGGGGCACAGCGGTGAAGCTGTTCCCTCCATCCTCCGAAACGAAACCGGTGCAAGTCCAGTCATGGGGAGCGATGAGCGACGGAAGGCCGAATATCCGCCAAGCATCGACGTCCTTCGGCTCAAGGTTAACTGGAAGGGTTCTGTAAGGTGCGTCCGGGACGACTTCGACAGGTCGGGGAGAGATTTGCTCAAGGTCAACGTCAACGGCCAGGCAGCCGTCGACCTTTAGCAGGGCCGTGAAGTGATAGCTCACGCCCACCGCCAGGGAAAAGGCGGTGTCCTGTGGAACGAGTCTTGTTCCCGCCCGAGGAGACTGGTAAATCACCGTTCCGCCATGCCCGATCCGTGGCCACTGGGCGATCGAATACGTATAAAACCCCCAGGCCGTGATTGTCCGCTCTGCTTTCGACAACGACATTCCGATTAGTGAGGGAACCGGTTTGGTGCCTGGCGATGCTTTTGTTAGCACCACCTGCGGACCTTTGGAATCGCCGAACCAGCCACCTAGGAGCGCACTAAATGCGAGAGCAATAAGGAGGACCCACGGCACGATTCGGCGCACAGCTCAATAGTGTCACCACCTCCGACCGAAGGCAGAGGACTAGCTGTTCTGCCCATGGACCTTGTTGACGCGGGAAATCCCTAGATGAGATGAGCCCCTTGGCAGTGTGGAGCTGTTCACACACCACGCACGACAAGGAGGCTCGATGCCAACAAAGGTGTCGGACAATGGCTGCAAGACTGCGTCGACCGAGTCGGGGACCGCGCCCTCAAGCGGGCACTGTCGGACGCCGCCTGGCTGTGGGAGAACGCGCTTGATTTGGCCCCACCGAATCGCGGAGCACGGCTTCGGATGCTCGGGGCGCCGAAGACCGCTTTCGAGCGACAGCGAGACGAGCAAGAGGCGACCGGTCTCGGCTATACGCACCGGGAGGCACTCCTCGGTCTGGACGCCTGCGCGATTGCACTTCGGCGTCTCAACCAGCTCGAATCTTAAGGGCCCGTCCAAGTCTTCTAGAACGCCGCCACAGCGACCACCCGGCCGCCTGACGGGCGCTGGTCCATCTTGCGTCGTTCCCGGCCGCTCGTGCCCGGTTTGAGCCGCTCTTAACCTCCCCGTTTACTGTTGCAACTGACCAGGTCAGGTGCCCAGTAGTACAACGCTTACGATCCGATACCTGGCAGTCAAGAGGTTCGAGGGTTCAAGTCCCTTCGCCTCCACCAAGGGGTCTGCGAACGCAATCAACCTGAAGGACGCCGACCCCGTCCGGGAAGATGCATGTCATGGGCCGCGTCATAGCGAGGAATGGCACTGGACCGGCCGTTCAGAATCCGATCAGAACTCGCCCTGCGAACGGGTCCCCGCCGTGGACCGCTGTAGAGCTCGCGGGCCGTTCGGACGCACCACTGTCGCCGGGCCTGGAATGTGAGCCGTCCGGTGAGACCACCCCGTGGTCACGGTGATACCGCCCAATCCGACCATCACCCCGACCACCAGGCTCATCGCCACGACGAGGCGCCGGGTTCGAGCACCTGGCAGTCCCGAGTCAGGAACGCGAGCGTCACGTCTGTCGGCTGCCGCGAGGCGCGTGGCTCGCCAAAGGTGGGAGACAAGGTGGATGGCGACCACGATGAACCACAACACAAAGGTGAGTTGATGCACCCGAAGGAGCAGGCGATCCTGGGGTCCAACCAACCACAGAGCGACACCCGATGCGATGACCGCCACCGTCGAGATCACCACGAAGGGCCCCAGCACCCGCAGCATCGGATGCGGCGGTCCCGCTCTCACATAGCGGCGGTCGCCCCAGTAGTAGTGCCCGAACCGCCACAGGGTCGAGCCGATCTTGAGAAGAACGGGGGGGATCAAGGCAAGTCCGATGGCGACGTGCCAGGTGAGGAACCGACCTATGACCGGGATCGTCAGACCTTCGAAGAAGAAGAGCACGACCAGCAGCAAACCGGTGGTCGCCGTCAGGCGAGCGTTTGCCTCCACCCCCGGTTCCCTTGCATCGGGATCATCGAATACCCCGGTCACCCGCGCCGCTTGCTCCGCGATCGTGGGTGCCGACACCCCTGACACCGGACCGAGCCAGCGGAACCCTTCCCACGAATTCGCCTCACCGCTCTGCGTCTGGATGGGACCCGCCTCACCGGGGTGCACGGACGGTGGCCCGTCAGCTTGAGGGGCCGAGCCGGCATAGGCGGGTGACTGCGCGCGGGAGCGGTGAGCTCCCTCCATCGGGGACACCACCGGCAAACTCAGTTGGGCGAGCCCGTGGTCCTGCACCGCGTGTCTCGGCGTACCCGATGGCGCGTGGGGCGACAGTCTCAGCAGTGGCGGGGGTTTCAACTGCTCGTGTCGCGCCAGCCTGACGATTTGCGATCCACCGTCCTCATCCACGCCATAACGGTGGGCAAGCTCGCGTAACCGGTTCAAGGCCACCCCGTGATTGGAGCGACGCTCACGACGCCATCGGCTAGCCCATGCGGCGACGAAGCCGACGAATGCGATCACAGCGATGACGATCACCATCAGTGTCACGGACAGATGTCTCACTTGGCGCCGGACTTACACTCTCCGATGGGCCGCTCCCGGTCACCTTCAAGCCCGAGACCACGAATGCCCACGCCACGCCATTTCCACCGCATTAGGCCGGAACGATGGAATTGGCGGCTGTCGTGCATGCGGTTGCTCGGGCCGATCGGTTTGAGCGGAGAGGCTTCCCGGGCAGGAACGCTCTCCATCCACAAAGTTTGAGCCCCATGACCTGACGGAATGGTGAAGGGATTCGCTCCCCGGCAGTGGCAGCAAGGCCCAGGACCCTCCCGGAGCGTCCGTTCTCTTATCCAGCTCTTATCCGTGACCTGGTTCCCGTCATTTGGTTGTCAGGTTCGATCCGTACGGTGGACCGGTGGCTCCCATCAGAAGCCAACAGCACCCCAAGGCTGGTAACGGTTGCGCGGGGGCAGGCTGCGCGAGAGGGTCGTTGCGACAACCGTGGCCGCTCGTCGAGCCTCGGGGTGGTACGTGGCTGGCCGCGACTCAACCCGATCACAGCTGATGAGCGGACGATCCACGATCGACGCTCCACGGGTCGACGCCGCCCCGGTGATTCGCTCCCCTAGGCCTGTCCTCAAACGGGGCAAGATCTACCATCGCCGACGCATCAGGTTCGCCGTTGTGCTGAGCCTGGCCGGACTCTTGCTGTGGCTAGCGGTCTCTCTTGGAGGTGCGCTCACCAACCCCGCGCTTGGCAGTTCGCTCAGCGCTCGCTTCGCCGAATGGACCCGGGAGCACGGTGGAGCCAGCGTCGTGAATTGGGTCGAGAACGAGTGGTACAGCCATCATCCGCCGCCCAAGGGGGGCACACCTCCTAAGGGCGCCATCAAGGTTCCAAAGGCCAGCAAGATCGTTTCGACGGGCCTTCCCCACCTGCCGACCCCGCCGGCCATACAGCCGATCGCCAGCCCAGCCCTGCCAGGCGAGGGTCAATGGTCGCCGGCCGGGCGCCTGGTCGGCGGCATTCCCGCCGTCTACGAGACCACCTTGCGGCCCGACGCCGTCCACACGAGCTATGTGGTGGGCGTGGCGTGGATGGACACCAAGCTCTTGAAGGCCACCTTGTACTCAGGCAGCCAAATCCCCGGTGGCGGTCCGTACACCAGCACGGCCCCCATCCAGCCGGCCGCGGCGAGCAGCTTGGTGGCCGCCTTCAACGCGGGGTTCCTCATGTCCGGCGCTAACGGTGGGTATTACACCGATGGCAGGGCGGTCATTCCCCTCCGGACCGGTGCGGCCTCGTTCGTCGTCTACAGCAACGGAACATCAACTGTTGGGCAGTGGGGGCGTGACGTAGCCATGACGCCGAACGTCGTGTCGGTTCGCCAGAACCTCAACCTGCTGGTCGACAACGGCCAGCCAGTGCCTGGGCTGAACGCCGCCGACACCACACTGTGGGGTAACACTCTGGGCAACGCGGTTTACGTCTGGCGTTCCGGGCTCGGGGTTACCGCCGACGG
>Ga0181521_10008847_pt1 | contig 10212 bp, 9 predicted proteins | sample PEATcosm2014_Bin_32_FD_119764 | JGI IMG/M metagenome (GOLD analysis project Ga0181521, IMG submission 119764) | Peatland microbial communities from MTU Mesocosm Facility, Houghton, MI, USA - PEATcosm2014_Bin02_60_metaG | ecosystem: Environmental > Terrestrial > Soil > Wetlands > Peat | place... | reverse complement strand
GCGATTTGCGGGATCTGCGGATGCGAGAACTCTTCCTCATCGAGAAAGGTCGCCACCTCATAATTCAGCGCTTTGCGAATGGTTTCCCGCCCATACACAAGCTGACGGATGTTCGATTCGCCGCTGAACATCGTCCCCATCGGCTGCCCGTAAGTGCCTCCGATTATTTCCACTTTGTCCTCGGCCAGGTACTTCTTCAGCCGGGCAGCAACTTCCGGGAACTTCTCCGCCATCAACTGATAAGCGAGCGCATCCAGCTCGAGGCAGGTCTTCACGTGCGGGGCGCGATCCGCCATTCCCATGGCATCGACCGCCGACAGCACGCACGACTCGAGGCCCAACTGCCAGCCAATGCCGGTGTAGCTCCAATGGTTGCAGAGCGTGACACAGATGCCCTGGCTGCTTCCCGCTGCGCTCCCTGTCGCCTTGGCGAGAATCCTCGCCGCGGGGAAGAAAAGGGCCGCCCCCGCCCCGGTCTTGAGACTTGCCCCTAGAAAACGCCTGCGCGAAATGCTCTTTCCCATGACAGTGACTCCTGCGAAACATCGGACTTTTTCCTGGCCTCAAACGAAGATACAACACCGGGGGCACGGCGCGGCAGAGCCGCAATTCAACATTCCAGATTCCAGATTCAAGAATCGTAGCCCGACGGAGATTACCAGGCAAGCAGAGGATTGCATCCTTCGCTTGGCGCAGGATGACATGTCATTCTGCGCCAAGCGAAGAATCTGCATTTGATTGCGGCTTTGCCGCGCTGTGCACTCTGTGGTGAATCTGCCTTTTGCCTGCGAATCGGCGTTGAGCGTCTAATCCGGCCCCCTGTCTCGGCGCGCCGTGAACGCGATGACGGAAAGACTCTTTCTTGAGTTCCTTTTGTTTTCCTGGGCGCGCGGTCGTTTTGGCGTCAATTGGCGCCGCCCCGGGGTCGCGACGACTGTGGTGCTTGCAACGCCGTTGCCGGCGGAGGTGCGTCCATCTTCGGCGCGAATCCGTTTCAGCGCCGCTGCCACTTCCTTTTTGCCGGGGAGCGAAATGATCTTGCCCTTGCAATTCTCGGCGCAACTGCGGCAGCCGGGGATGCAGTCAAAAGGGCGCGCCACAACAGGTTTGCCTGTGGCGGGGTCCCAATCGAAAACATTTGCGGGGCAAAAGTTAAGACATTCGAGATCGAGGAGGCACTCCTCGCACTTGAGGGTGGGAAACCAGGGAAAACGCTCTCTCTGACGGCCAGGCATTGACTCCTCATTCACTCCTAGCAGGGCTGGGAACCGGACCGGTCCCCCGGGCGAGGCGGTCAATGGGGCCTTTCTTTGACTAGGACGCGATCACGAAATCTTTCAGACAGCCGCTGAAGAATTTCGCTGTTTACCGCACCGCGAATATCCACCGCCAGATAGTGGTCCTGCCCGAAGCCTGTCTTACAAAAGAGCTTCTGGAATAGGCTGAGTTGAGCTTCCTGGTCGCACGCCCCTACGATGACGAAGGTGTCGGGGTCGTCTTCCGCCGACCGGAGGACGTCCTCCATGAGCCTGTTGCCCCCCATCCCGCAAAGTTGCGGGTGCACGATAGCGTAATCCACATCGAGGTCGGATTCGATGTCGAAGGGAAGGGTATTCATGTCCGAGTTCTTGAAAGACGGGCACAAGCCCTTGCAGTTGCAAATGACCGCTTTGATTCGCATGGAGAAAAAGCCTGCCTCTGCCTCCACTCACAAGTAAGGGAGCATGTGTCAAATACGGAGTCAAGCCTGACCAGGCCTTGCTGGCTCCTCATGATCTGGGGAGCGCGAAACACTATCGCCTTTCAAATCAATCAACTTCTGCGCATCCGCCGCGAGCTCCGGGAAGAAGGGGCCAATTTCGCTGAGGAATCTGCCCAAAGGGTAGTTGAGAAAGGGCGCGCGCGAGAGCGAGTAACAGATTCTGTGCCCTTGCCTCTCGGCGCGAACCAGTTCCGCGGCACGCAAAATGGCGAGTTGCTGGGAAACCGTCGGTTGCGAAAGGCCTAAGACCACTTGCAGATCTCCAACGCATAGACTTTGGGCGCGCAAAATGTTGATAAGACGCACACGAGTGGCATCCGACAGGACCTTGAACAGATTAGTCAGCTCTTTCAAAGACAATACCACGTCTGTTGCGCAGCATATGAATTGCCATAAAACCGAGTCATTTGCCGCAGTATTCGAGTTGATGACTACAACCTTTCCCATTTATACTTCATTACTCCGTCCGCGACAGCTGGCGACTAACGCGTGTCGGGGCGGCCCTGGTGTCCGCCTTAGGGCACTGGGTTGCAGTGGGGGCGTGGGGCTCGAAAACGAGGTTGAACTCAAACTCGGCCGGGAGCATGTATCGCAATGACAGAGAAGTCAAGGCCCGCCAGCACAATTCGCACCGAAGAGGTATGCCGGCATTTTCAGATGGGTGACTCGGTTATCCGGGCGGTTGACGGAGTCTCGCTGGAAGTGAAAGGGGGGGAGTTCGTAGCGTTGCTGGGCAGTTCGGGCTCCGGAAAGTCGTCTTTGTTGAACTTGATAGCCGGACTTGATCGGCCCACCTCCGGTGCGGTTATCGTGAACGGAGAGAGTTTGGCTAAGATGTCGAGCGAAGAACTCTCCCGATACCGCAGGCACAGTGTGGGAATGGTCTTCCAAGCCTTTAACCTGGTGGGCACGATGACGGTGCTTGAAAACGTCGAGCTGCCCATGCGCTTTGCCGAAGCGGAGCGTGGTGACCGTTTGGCGCGAGCACATGAGGCCTTGCAACGCGTCGGCCTGGGCGGGCGCCTGAGTCATCGCCCGGGCCAACTCTCCGGCGGCGAACAGCAACGTGCGGCGCTGGCGCGTGCCTTGGCGAACCGCCCCGGCCTGCTTCTGGCCGACGAGCCTACAGGCAATCTCGATAGTCGCACAGGTAGCGAGATCCTGGACTTGCTTAGGGAGTGCAACCAGCAGCTTGGAATGACCCTGGTGATGGTGACCCACGAGCGCTCCCTGGCTGACCGCTACGCCCAGCGCCTGATCTTTTTGGCCGACGGCAAGGTGGTCGGGGAGCAGTCTGGGACCGGGGGCTGGGGACACAGCAGTTGACAACTGGCGCTGGGCGCAACCGAGGGAGTGCTCTCCGCAAACCGTTCTACGAGAAAGGGACCGGCAGTGAAGGCAAACGACTTGGTGGATTTGGCGGCACGCAACCTTCGAGAGTCCTCACTTCGCAATTCGCTCACTACCCTTGGCATCGGCGTGGGCGTGGCGTCCCTTGTCGCCATGCTCTCGCTGGGGATCGGCCTGCAACGGCTGGCCGACCGGCGGCTCGAGAGGTCTGGACTTTTTGACACTATTGTCGTCACCTCCGGCCGCAATCTGCGGGGTTTTGGCCGCGTTGGAGACCGTGAACGGATGCCTCCCGCGGAGAGCCGGCCTCTTGACGAAGCAGCTCGAATCGAAGTGACGCGCCTACCGAACGTTCTGGAAGCAATGCCAGACCTTCGCTTTGTCAGCGAAGCTCGCTACGACGGCAAACCGCACTTTGCCATGGTGGCCGGGCTCCCGCCCTCTGCTCGCGACAAAGAGGCGTTCGAGGGCATGCAGGGCAAATTCTTCTCCTCAGATACAGCCGACGAGGCCATCTTGCAAATCCAGTTCGCGGACGAACTCCTGGGCATACGTCCGAGGTACGGAGAACCGAGCTCAGCGCTGAATGGCCAGACGCAGTCGTTGATTGGAAAGGAACTGACTCTGCGCTATGCAGAGCGCTCCGTGGCGGCGGCCCCTGCCTCTTCGCCGGCTTCCTCTAAACCCCAATCGACAATAGGCGAGGGCCGCAACGCCGGTGTGTTTTCGGTCCTTGAGCGCGAAAAGAAATTACGCATCGTCGCGGTCACCGATCAGGACCCCGAGGGCATGCGCGGCATCTCGGGAGCGCGCGTTTTCGTCCCGCTTCAGATGCTCGAGAACCTCCACGTCCTGTTGCCCTCCGGTCTGCGCGGCGCCGAGACGGACTTTTCGAATTCGCCCGCTTATCCCAGCCTCAGCGTTCGCGTAAGAAGTCCGAGCCAAATCGAGTCAGTGCAGGATTCCATCCGCAAAATGGGATTCGATACCTTCTCCATTCTCGACGCCACGCGCGGGTTGCGGCGCTTCTTCGCCGTGCTTGACCTCTTCCTTGGCATTTTCGGCAGCCTCGCCTTGGCGGTGGCTGCGCTGGGCATCGTCAACACCTTGGTGATGGCCATCCTCGAGCGCCGTCGTGAGATCGGCATCATGAAGGCTGTCGGGGCGAGCGATGGGGATGTGAAGAAGCTCTTCCTTGCCGAGGCCGCCGTGATGGGCTTGGCCGGCGGAGCCCTGGGAGTGGCGCTAGGCTGGGTGATCGGCCGCGTCATCAACGTCGGCACGAACTTCTATCTGCGCCGCCAGAACCTGCCTCCCGAAAACCTCTGGGCGGTTCCGTGGTGGCTGGTGGGCGGAGCTATCGCCTTCGCCATCGTAATCAGCATGATTTCCGGACTCTATCCCGCCGCGCGAGCCGCCAAGCTGGATCCCGTGCAAGCGCTTCGCTACGAATAGCCAGCGGTCAACAAAAAGGAAGGCCTGGACCAGGTGGTCCAGGCCTTTTGCTGCTCAGGCGGTTTGCGGCGGGCGAGCCGCCTTCTGTAGTTGCTGCCTAGGTTGTCAGACTAACTGTCGTTGTATGAGTCTTACCCCCGCCCGTGCCTGTTATCGTGATGGTGGAAGTACCGATGCCGGCGCGCCTCGACACCGTAATCGTCATTGTTGATTTCCCGGTACCTGGGGCCGGGATAGACGAGGGACTGAAGGTAACACTAACACCGGACGGCGCTCCGGTCGCCGACAACGCGATGGGTGAGCTGAAGCCACCGGAGGCCGTGGTAGTGATCGTGACACTGCTTGAACGTCCCCGGTTCACTGTGAGCGAGGTGGGTGAGGCGCTGATGGTGAAATCAGAACTGCCCGGCGCCGTCACCGTAAGAGATACAGTAGTGGTTTGAGTAACGCCCCCGCCCGTTCCAGTGACGGTAATCGTGTAAGTGCCGGGCGAGGTTGACGAGGCCACGGCCATGGTCATCGTTGACGTTCCCGATCCCGGAGCCGCGATGGAGGTGGGACTGAAACTCACGGTCACGCCGCTGGGTTGACCCGAGGGAGAGAGGCTGATCGCTGAGTTAAACCCTCCCGATATGGAGGTGGTGATTGTCGATGTCCCATTATTCCCCTGTAGAACGGAGACCGAACCGGGCGAGGCAGAGAGGCTGAAATTGGGCGACGAGGACGTTCCGGCAAGGGCATTGAGCAAGCCAGCCCCGTTGGGGCTGCCCCAACCCGTAACCAAATCGTACCCCGTTACCGCCGGATAGCCGTTGCTGCCGCTGGCGATATCGTGAAAATCGGTGCTATAGCTTGACCCAATGCCCAGCGGATAAATCAACGGATTAATAAATCCGAGCAGCGCATTGCTGTTGGCGAGAGCCTGTTCATTGACCAACGCCAAGTAGCCCGCCCAGAGTGGCGCCGCGAAACTGGTTCCGCCGTAGTCGTTTGCGGTGCAGGTGGTCTGGTCAGCGCAGACGTAATAGGTGAAGTTGGCGTTAGCCGCAACGTCCGGGCCGTTCCGGTAAGTGGTGGATCCCTCGTTGCTCGAGTTGATCACGCCCGTCAGCTTTTGCCAGGACGGAATTGCAATATGGTCGGGAGAAATCCCGCCGCCGCTGTCGGACCAAGCGGTTTCGGATTTCCAAGCGCCGCCCGCACTGGCGGTGGTTAAGTCCGTGCCGCCGACAGAGACGATATTAGCATCCTCCGCCGGGTAGGGGTAATTGGACGAACTCCACTTCTCACTGTCGCCCGCCGCCACAAAGAAGGTCTGACCCTTTGCCGCCATGTCTTCATAGTACTGGTCGTCAGTGCTGGGATCCGCCGGGCTCCAGCCCCATGAACAGCTCAATTGCGCAGCCAACGGAGTAGTCGTAGTCATGGCACTGAGAATGGCGGTATCGGTGGACCCGACGAACATGATCAGTCCGGCCAAGCCGGGGGCCATGCCCAGCGCCTGAGTCATGTCGAGCGTTTGCTCCGTGTCGTCGCAGCTCGGGTAGACACAACTCGTGCTGGTGCCATCAGTGGATAACAAAGTGATCGGTACGCTGTTCGTTTGCTTAGCATTCTTATAGTAGGTCGTCAGATCGGTGAGGTCGGTGCCGGAGTACTCGAGCAAACCGAGAGTCTGGCCACTGCCGGTGAGCGACCCGGACCCATAATAGGCCGCCCTCATGTCACTGCCTAGAAAAGCGGCAGAGGGTCCGGAACCGACTGTGGCTGCGGGCTTTGCACCCGGCTGCCTATGCACGAGAGCCGGATGGGGGATCGAGAAATCGTCTAAGCCCGAGATATGCCACAGCGGAAACCCCAAGGACGCGGAGGGCTCACGATCCGGAGCATAAAAAGTCCGATTCTCCGTAGGGTGCTGGTAGACCCCCATGGCCACATTAAAAGCCGCCTCAATGACCGTCACTGAGCCTTCTACCTGCACGTCCAAACCGTCGCGGGAACCGCCTACCACGTTGAAGCCGCGGCTTCTGGCAAAGGCGACCACGGTGTCATAGTCCTCTTGGGTGGGGCCAAACCGCTCGGTGAATTCCGGCACCGTTAGGAAGTGCCTGTAAATCGGGCTGGTAGGATCGTAGACCTCTTTCAGAAAGCTATCCAGACCAGCTTGATCGCGCAACGGCAGAACAATGTCGAGGCGCAAGACCTGAATGCCAGGCAGCCGGCTCACAAACTTCGCCTGACCGCTGGTCACTTCCAGGCGCGTATGCCGCGTCATCATCGATTGTCCATGCGCAGTACCCGCCGCGACAAACATCAGCGTTGCCGCAGCAGACAGCACTCGCCACACACTTGCCTGACTCCTTGCTCGGAATCGCATCGTGTTGAACTCCTTTGGAGGTTGTTGGATCGGACCTTCGTCGACTACCGTCGAGAAAAGCAATGTACACTCCTGGACGAATTTAGTCAATAACCTTTTTGCCGATAGAAAAAGAGGTACCTAACGAAGGAAGTGAGAGGGACACTTTGGCTCTGATCGTGGTCGCTGCTGAATGCCGTCCAAGCTGTGGGCGGGGAGGCCGCTTTGTCGTGCATTCACACAATCTCCCTTTCATCGGCCATATCGGCACTTCTCGCCAGGACTTTAGCGAATTCTGCCTCTCACCCTCTTGGCGGTTTGAAAATCGCAGCCTTCAAAGGCTCTTCTTGTTGTTCGAGATTCCAGTCAAGATAAAGAACGTGCAGTCACACACCCCCTTCTATCGGAAGTATCGGCAGTTCTCGCCAGGACTTTAGCGAATTCTGCCGGTCTCCCTCTTGGCGGTTTGAAGATCGCAGCCTTCAAAGGCTCTTCTTACTTATTCGAAATTCCAGGTAAGATAACGAACATGCAGTCACACAACCCCTCTAATCGGCTATATCGGCAATTCCCGCCAAAACTTTAGGGCGAAGTTTGCCGCCCACCCGCCTTATCGGGGTTAGGACTTGCATTTTTCCGTTGGGCCTTCTTAATTATTCGAAATTCCAGTTAAGATAACGAACGTGCAGCCACACAACCCCTTTAATCGGTCATATCGGCAATTCCCGCCAAAACTTTAGGGCGAAGTTTGCTGCCCACCCCCCTTTTCGGGGTTAGGACTTGCATTTTTCCGTAAGGCCTTCTTATTATTCGAAATTCCAGTTAAGATAAAGAAGAAGGTGCGCAATTGTCAGTCGGTCCCGCGCTTCTGCCCATGGCCACACTCTATTGCTGCTGGATCGTGGCGGGGGAAGTGTAGGGCACAGTGGGAGGACTTGGATGGAACCTGCGGACGTAGGATCGAAGATGACGAACTTGGCTGAGCTTTTCACTGGACCGGACCATCCGCCGGCCCAGACCTTGGAAGAGCGCGCGCAGCGCGAGGACCCTGCGCTCCTAAAGAAGCTGCTCGAGCAGATGCTCCTGATTCGCCGATTCGAAGAGAAAGCGGCGGAGCTTTACACGCTGGGAAAGATCGGGGGCTTCTGTCACCTGTACATCGGCCAGGAAGCGGTGGCGGTAGGGGCAATCTCGACGCTTGAGCCGGACGACTACATTCTGACCTCCTACCGTGAGCACGGGCACGCCCTGGTACGGGGGATGGACCCGGGCGAGGTGATGGCGGAGTTATACGGTAGGCAGAGCGGCGTCTCGAAGGGCAAAGGCGGTTCGATGCACCTGTTTGACAAACGCCGCGCCTTCCTGGGCGGCCATGCCATTGTGGGTGGTCAGATCCCTCTGGCCGCAGGCGCGGCTTTTGCCTCCAAGTACCTCAAACAATCGCGGGTCACGCTAGGCTTTTTTGGCGAGGCGGCGGTCAATATCGGTGCTTTCCACGAATCGCTGAACCTCGCCGCGCTGTGGAAGCTGCCGGTGGTGTTTATTTGCGAGAACAACCGGTTTGGAATGGGGACTCCGATCGAGCGCGCATCATCTCTCTACGACCTGTCACAGAAGGCCTGTGCGTACAACATGGCGCGCACCTGGGTAGACGGAATGGACGTTCTGGCGGTTCGAGAAGCGCTTAAGGAAGCCGTCGACCGCGCCCGGAAGGAGAGCGCTCCCACGCTCATTGAAGCTCGCACTTACCGCTTCATGGGCCATTCGATGTCCGATCCGGCGCACGGCCACTATCGCACCAAGTCAGAAGTGGAGGCGCAGCGGCGCCACGACCCGATCAAGAATCTGAGTGCGGCGCTCGATACGATCGGGGTTATCAATGCCGAGTTTATGGAAGAGCTGGATCAGAAGATCCGCGATATCGTCGAGGAAGCGGTCGCCTTCGCGGAACGCAGTCCAGAGCCGGAGCCGCAGGAACTGTATACCGACATTTACGTGGGGTAAGAGCTGTCAGCTCTCAGCTTTCAGCTATCAGCAAGCCGATCGTTGCCGGAAGCTTGCTGAAAGCTGAAAGCTGACGGCTGATGGCTGAAGCTCGAGGAGATTTCATGTCGATTTTGACTTACCGTGAAGCGTTGAATCAGGCCATGAGTGAAGAGATGAGGCGTGATGAGACGATCGTTCTAATGGGAGAAGAGGTCGGTTTTTACAATGGGGCGTATAAGGTCAGCAAAGGGATGCTCGAGGAATTCGGGCCGATGCGAGTCTTGGATACGCCGATTACCGAGCTGGGATTTACGGGCTTGGGAGTTGGCGCCGCCATGGCGGGCTTGCGGCCCATCGTGGAGATGATGACCTTCAACTTTGCCATCTTGGCTCTCGACCAGATCGTCAACAGCGCGGCCAAAATGCTTTACATGTCGGGCGGGCAATTCCCCATTCCGATGGTGATTCGCGGGCCCGGCGGGTCAGCGCACCAGCTTGCAGCACAACACTCACAGGCGCTCGAGGCGTGGTTTTGCAGCGTGCCGGGGCTGAAGGTGGTGATGCCTTCCACGCCTGCGGACGCCAAAGGACTGCTCAAGACGGCGATTCGCGACGACAACCCTGTGGTTTGTATCGAGTCTGAAGTGCTATATGGGACGAAGGGCGAAGTTCCCGAAGGCGAGCATCTCATTCCATTAGGTGTCGCTGATATCAAACGAGCGGGCAAAGACGTAACTCTGATCGCGCACTCCAAGATGGTATTCGTGGCGCTCGAGGCTGCTGCCGAGTTGGCGAAAGAGGGCATTGAGGCGGAGGTCGTCGACCCGAGAACGCTTCGCCCTCTCGACACCGCGACCCTGGTGGAATCGGTGAAGAAGACGAACCGGGCAGTTATTGTGGAAGAGGGATGGCCGTTCTGTGGCGTAGGAGCTCAAATTGTGGATACCCTCCAGTCGCATGCTTTCGATTACCTCGACGCACCCATTTTGCGAGTAACCGGCGAGGATGTGCCCACGCCCTACGCGAAGAACCTCGAGCACTTGGCCTTTCCAGACAAACAGAAAGTGTTAGATGCAGCGAACAAGGTGCTATACCGGACGTAGGCGAACGGCTTGCCGCCCCGTTTACCGGGTGTAGGGGGACGGCTCGCCGTCCCCTGGCGGGGTAGGGCAAGCCCTACTCATACGGGTAAGCCGACATTGGGGATTAACCATGGTCAAGGTACTCATGCCGAAAGGCAGCGATACGATGACAGAGGGCAAGGTCCTGAAATGGGTCAAGAAGGAAGGGGACCAGGTCTCGG
>Ga0181521_10008844_pt1 | contig 10213 bp, 7 predicted proteins | sample PEATcosm2014_Bin_32_FD_119764 | JGI IMG/M metagenome (GOLD analysis project Ga0181521, IMG submission 119764) | Peatland microbial communities from MTU Mesocosm Facility, Houghton, MI, USA - PEATcosm2014_Bin02_60_metaG | ecosystem: Environmental > Terrestrial > Soil > Wetlands > Peat | place... | reverse complement strand
GGGATGCGACGGCGGGGCCCGCGGCGCGGACATGGGCCAACAGAAGGGGCAGGAAAACCAGCGTGTTCTTGGCCCACTGGTGCAACCGGATGGCGCGCAGCCATGCCTTCATTGGCGGAGCTTTGTCGGTGAAGGCCCGGGTTGGCTGTACCGCTGCCGAATGCAGTGCCACACTCAGGGCACGGCTGGGATTGGCGACCATGGGATGGACGCTGTGGGTGAGTAGAGGCAGGTCGGCCCGGGAGTTGCCGATGTAGCTAAAGCCTGCGGGGAAGCGCTGCTGGAAGGCAGCAAGTTTGTTGCCACCGGTAAGGTTGACGCTGCCATCGGAGGCGAGGACGCCGGTGAAGATTCCAAGATGCGCGGCCACACGGTCGGTCAGCAGATGGTCCGCGCCGGTGGCGAGGTAGATCTCGCGCCCGGCGGCGTGTTGCTGGCGCAGATACTGCAGCATCGGCTGATTGTAAGGCAGTTGGACGACATCCAGCGCCACTGCGGAGGAGACGTCGCGCTTGAATGCAGCCTTTCCATGGAGTATCCACATGGGAAAGCGCAGCACCGAGCCGGGACTCTGCCGCGCCAGTACGATCACAGAATCCAGCAGCGTATCGCTCTTGACCAGCGTGCCATCCAGGTCCACGCAGAGCGGCTCGTTGGTTGCCGGGCTGGACGGATCGGCGGGATCGGCTGCGCCGACAGGACTGGGCGAGGCGCTATCGGGGGGGGCGTGTCCGGGTTGCAGGTGCGCGGATTGCAAAGACACGAGTCAACCCCTCCCGAAGAACGGCTGGACGATCCACTGAGGATACGCGGCGAGTCACGGTGGAGTGAACCGCCGGCAATGAGAACCGATGGAAGCTCCCCGTAAACTCTACGCTATTATCCCTTATCTACTCTGCACCGCCGGATGAATCCAGATGGTAACTCACAGGCAGAACTAGCCTGGGGGCCAGGTCAAGTGCCGTCCTCCGAGCAGATGCAGGTGGAGGTGGTCGACGGTCTGGCCGCCGTCCGCGCCGGTGTTGAGGACGACGCGATAGCCGCGGTCGAGCCCTGAGGCGAGCGCTATTTCGGCTGCCTTGGTAAGCAGGTGGCCCAGCAGCGACGACTGCGCAGGCACAGTCTCCGCAAGCGACGTGATGTGCTGCCGCGGAACGATCAGCAGATGGGTCGGCGCCTGGGGGCGAAGGTCGGCGAAGCAGAGGCACAGCTCGTCCTCGTAGACGCGCTTGGCCGGGATGCTGCCGGCGACGATCTTGCAGAAGAGACAATCGAAGCTCATACCAAACAACCTCACATAGAACCTGTTGAGGATTCTATAGCCAAGCGGTCTTCGGAGCGCGCACAGTGGTCATTTTGCGAAGTACTTTGGGTGTTGGCCCACGGCCCACGGATTGTAGGCCTCGGCGAAGGCTGCGCGATAGTAGACCGGCGGATGGGTGCCGAACCAGAATTCGTAGAGCGGGTGCGGCGTGGGGTCGTCCAGGGAGAGTTCGCCGAGCTTCTGGAAGGTTTGGGGGCCTACCTGCTGCGGGTTGGCGACGATGCCGTGAACAGCCTCCTGGCCGTAGATGTCGGCGTTGTGCTCGATGGCCCGGCTGAAGGCGTTGGCAAACGGGTCGGAGAGCGTGGACAGCACGCAGAGCACCAGGAGAAGGACGACCAGTGCGCCCCAGTCCTGCTGCGAAGGGATGCGCCACGCGGCGCCGTATCGCGCCAGCAGGAAGCGCACGCCGTGGAAACCAAGCAAGAGGAGTGGTAGCAGCGCAACGCAGTTGAGCGCGACGCCCATAGCCACATGGCCCAGCGCGTAGTGTCCCATCTCGTGGGAGAAGATAAAACTGATCTCATCCGACGTGGCCTTGGCGATGGTGGTGTCCCAGACGACGACACGCTTGGACGCACCGAAGCCGGTGACATAGGCGTTGATCTGGGTGGACTTGGCGCTGGCCTTCATCAGGAACATGCGCTCAGGCGGGATGGAGATGCCTCCGCGCGCGACCACCTGTTCCAGTTGCTGGACCAGCGCGGGGTTGGATTTGGCGAGCGGCTCAAATTTGTTGAACATCGGGTCGATGACGTAAGGCGTGACGAAGACTCCCGCGATGAGACAGAGCACGGCTGGAATCCAGAACCAGAACCACCAACGCATTGGCGACTTGCGAATGACCCAGAAGATCAGCATGGTGAGCAGACCGCCGAAGAGCCATTCCAGCGCGAATGTTTTGGCTTTGTCGGCCAGCCAACTGCCCCAGCCCTGGACCGATAGACCGTAGCTGAGCGCGACCCGATGCGCGTACATGCCGAGCGGAAGATCGAGCAGATGGGTGATGAGAAGCAACAAGAACACGAAGCTGAAGCCCTGCGCCCAGCGGTTCCTGGAGAGGCTGACTGCAACGCCACGCATCCGCGCAGCCACACCGAGGACGAGGATCAGGAGCAGTTGGACCGGCATCCAGACGGTGCTCGCGATGGCAAGCGTCCTGCCCGTCCGGCTGAGGGCGACCGCTTTCTGTAGTTCTGCCGGCGGCAGCGTGTAGGCGGTGGAGTTATGGACGGCAATGTGCCCGGCCTGCGCTTCGGTGGGTGTTTCGCAGGCGAAGCGGCACATTGCGATCGCGAAGACGGCGGCTACCGTGGCCAGCAGGAGCATGGTGCTGCGAAGGCGCATGGGTCCGGACTCCAGTGGGGCGTGCTCCAGTGTGCAGCATCAATGCGGCGAAACGCAAAACAATGCGTCCAATCCATAGAGGCGCGCGTGGAAGCAGAGACAGCGACGCATCATCCGTGTAGCATTCCGTTAGACGAAACGTCGCATCCTTAGCGACAAGATGAGAGCCATGAGACAGATTACAACGAACCTGTGCGGGACAAGCCGTATTGTGATTTTGACCGTTGCCTGCGCGGCAGGGATTCTTGCGGCCGGCGCGCCCGGTACACAGCACGACGCGCTGGCGGCGAGCGATGCTGCTGCACCAAGCTCCGGCCAATCCAGCAAACCGGTTGCAGGCGATCCGGTCATGGTAAACGCGCTGGATACGGAGCTGAAGCGGGCAATGTCGTCGCTGGGTGCCGATGGGGCCGCTGCCGCGCAACAGCCCAAGCCATACTTTCTTAGCTACGCGGTGGATGATGCGACGTCGGTGAACATCACGGCAGAGTACGGCGCGATCAGCAATTCCAACCAGGGCCGTGTGCGATCGGTGGACGTACAAATCCGGCTGGGCAGCCCGGCGGAAGATAACACCCATGGCGACCACCGCAACAGCGCGTTGACTACGCTTCCGCTACCCCTTGCCGACGATCGCGACGCCATTGCGCGCTCCTTGTGGTACGCCACCAACCGGGGATATGCGCGCGCGCTGGACGGCTACCTGAAAGTGAAGACGGAGCAGCAGGTGCGCGCCAAGGAGGAGGACTCGTCGGCGGACTTTAGCGTGGAACAGCCGCGCACGGACCTGCTGCCGCCTGCGCCTACACTGGTGGTCGACCGCGCGGCGTGGGAGCAGCGCCTGCGAGAGTTATCCAAACTGTTCACCCAGTTCCCTGACATCTTTGCCGACCAGGTTGCGTTTGAGGCGTCGAATGAGACCGACTATTTCGTCTCGTCGGAGGGCCAGCGGGTGGACACTCCCAGCCAGACGGCGCGGCTGGTGATTGTGGCGCGGACGCGCGCCGCCGACGGCATGGACCTGTTCCGCGCGGAGACCTTTGAAGCCAAATCCGCCGACCTCCTGCCCGACCAAAAGACAATTGCGGACAAGGCGATCGCAATGGCGAAGAACCTGGAGGAATTGCGCGTGGCGCCGGTGACGCAACCGTTCAGCGGACCGGCGATCCTGAGCGGACGCGCCTCGGCGGTCTTCTTCCACGAGGTTCTGGGACACCGGCTGGAGGGCCAGCGGCAGCGCGGCGACCAGGAGGGACAGACCTTCACCAAGCTGCTGGGTAAACCGATCTTGCCGTCCTTCCTCAGTGTGGTCGACGATCCCACCGTGACTACGTTCCAGGGCACAACCCTGAGCGGCCACTACAACTATGACGATGAGGGACAGGCCGCGCGGCGGGTCGACCTGATCCGCGATGGCGTGCTGGAGACCTTCCTGATGTCGCGAGAGCCCATCGCCAGCGTCTCCCAAAGCAACGGCCACGGCCGCTCCGAGTCGGGGCACATGCCCACCGGACGCCAGGGAAATCTCATCGTGACTTCGTCGAAGTCGGTGCCGGAGAGCGAACTGCGGCAGATGCTGATCGACGAGGCGAAGAAGCAGGGCAAGGCCTACGGACTCTACTTCGAAGACATATCCTCCGGCTTCGCGGTGACCACGCGCAGCTCGCCGCAGGCCTTCCAGGTGATTCCGCTGGTGGTGTACAGGGTGTATGTGGATGGACGGCCCGATGAACTGGTGCGCGGGGTCAGCATTGTGGGTACCCCGCAGGCGGCGCTGAACAGCATCCTGGCGACCGGCGACAAGCAGGAGATATTCAACGGTATATGCGGCGCGGAGTCGGGCAGCATTCCGGTGAGCGCGGTTGCGCCGGCGATGCTGGTGAGCCAAATTGAGACCCAACGCCAGGCGCAGGGCACCGCACGACCGCCGATTCTGCCACCTCCGAACTCCGCTTCAGGAGAATTAAGATCAGAAAAAGGAGCAAACTAATGATAAAGCTCCTTTATAAGATACAAATTAGATCGCGATTCGCCCGTATACTCTTGATCGGTGTTCTATTTGGCGCATTCTTAGTTACATATACGGCAACCGCGCAGGGTTTACAGACGGACGACCCGGTGCTGCGCGCCATGCGGGCCGAACTGGACCGCGAGCAGGCGCAGTTGGTGCTTCCCGGTATGCAGCGGCCGTACTTCATTCAGTACCGCCTGGACGACGTCAGCAGCTACGAGGTGGTAGCCAACTTTGGTGCGTTGGTGCGTGAGGAGAGCGGCCACCAGCGGATTGTGCGGGTCACGGTGCGGATCGGCAGCTACACCACCGATTCCAGCGGCAGCCGGGGAGACGGTGCGGCGGTGCTGGGGCCGACGGACAACAATCCGGAGGCGATCCGCTACTGCCTGTGGACGGCGACCGACGAGGCGTACAAGAACGCCCTGCGCGCCTACACGGCCAAGCAGGCCGCGTTGAAGCAATTTGAGTCGGCGCCCACGGCGCAGGATTTTGCTCCGGCCAAGGCGGTCACGCACATAGGCCCGCTGGTCCCGCTGGAGATCGACCGAGAGCAGTGGAAGCAGCGCATCGTGGAGGCCAGCGGACTCTACGCCAACGATCCCGAGGTCCGCGCCAGTGCCGCGAACGTGCAGTATTCGTCGGCAACTCTGCACGCCCTGGCGGTGAACCGCTATCTGGTCAATAGCGAAGGGACAGTTGTGCGCCAGGGATACGCGGGCTACAGCGCCAACATCAGCGTGGGCGGGCAGGCCCCCGACGGGATGCAACTGGAGCGTAGCAACGGCAGTACCGCAGCCAATGCCAAGGACCTTGAGACGTGGCCGGAGTTCCGCAAACGAGTGATCGACGACCTGAAGAGCCTGGAGGCGCTGCGCAATGCTCCTGTCGTCTCCGCCGAGGACTACCACGGGCCGGTGCTATTCAGCGGCGACGCGGCCGCGGACGTGATGGACCGGCTGTTTGTACCCAACGTGGAGGCGGACCGGCCGGAGATGGGGACCACGGCGCGCACCCAGGGCATCTACACGTCGAGCTTCCATGCGCGCGTGCTGCCCGATTTTCTGAACGCGACGGACGATCCGCTGATGACCAGCTATGCGGGACACGCGCTGCTGGGCGCGTACGCGGTGGACGATGAAGGCATTCCGGCGCAGGCGGTCGACGTTGCGGTGAACGGCAAGCTGGAGAACTATCTGATTGGACGCACTCCGGTGCGCGACTTTCCGTTGTCGAATGGGCATGGCCGCGCAGCTGTGGGGCAGGCCCCGCGCTCCAGCGAGGGCGTACTGCTGTTCAAATCGAATGCTCCTTTGAGCGCTGCGGCGATGAACGCGCGCCTGCTTGCGATGGCCAAGGACCAGGGCCGCGATGTATATGCGGTGGAGACGCTGGGCGGAGAGCTGGCGCCGCGCGTGCTGTACCTGGTGCATCCCGACGGCAGCCGTCAACTGGTGCGGGGCGCTGTCTTCGACGAGTTGGACAACCGTAGCCTGCGCTCAGACATTGTGGCGGCAGGCGACGACGAGTATGTCTCCAACACACTGGGCCCGGTCCCGGTGACCACCATCGCGCCAAGCCTCCTGTTCGACGACATCGGGGTGAAACGCGCCACCGAGGAGCAGCAGAAGCTGCCCTACTACGCGCCCCCCGCGCTGGATCCATCCGCTGCGCCGGGACGCGGCAAATGAGCCTCGGTCGAAGCTAATTGAGGCGGACGATGTAAGGCAGCGCGCCGGGCACGGGGACGTGGATGCTGTTGGCGATCTGGCTGGCGGTGGCCTTGTCGGCTTTGAGTGGGTTAATGCGCACCCAGTGTCCGGTGGGCCCGGCGAACTCGATGACCTTGGCGGTGGTATAGCGGCGCATGAGGCTGTTCTTGAGCTTGACGGCGTCCGACTCGCTGGGGAATGCGCCGATCTGCACGCACCACTTCCCGGCTGGATCGACTCCCGGGTACTGGGGCGGCGCGTAGGCCTCCACGCGCACCTTGGCCACGCCCGCGCGATAGACGCCGGTTGCCTTGGCCGCGGCCAGCGAGAGGTCGATAATGCGGTCGCCGACGAAGGGGCCGCGATCGGTGATGCGCACAACGACGGACTGGTCGTTCTCCAGGTTGGTGACCCTGACGATGGAGCCCATGGGCAGGGTGCGGTGCGCTGCGGTCATGGCGTTCTGGTCGTAGATGCTGCCGTCGGCGGCCTTGCGATTGGCGTAGGGAGGGCCGTACCAACTGGCCAGTCCGACCTCGCTGGAGACCGGCTTGCCGTGCGGCACGGGTTGTGGAGCGGTGGGCGTGTTTCCCTCGGAGGAGCTGGGCGTGGCTCGGCTGGCCGCGCCCTGGTTTGCCGTGCTGGATTGTGACGGACGGGCCGCAGCCGCACTGCGATTGGCCGAGGGCAACGGCGGCGGAGGTTGATAGGTAGCTGCATTGTTCTTGTGGCGGCAGCCCGCAAGTCCAAGCAACAGCATCGGAAGCAGCGTCCATCCAAACGCCCGGCTGAACGTCCAGCCAGATGCGTTGGCTCCAATGCGGCGGCGATGCGGAGGGCAGTTCAAGGCTGCGGTTTGTCCTTATCCGGGTCAGGGGCAGGCGGCGTCGGCGGAGTTTGACCCTGACCCGCGGCGCGGCGATCGTCCATGCGCTGGGCCAGCTTCTGCAATTGCTCGGCGGCGGCGCGCAGGGCCTGCGTGCCATTCAGCCGGATCTCCGGAACGACCTGATCGTTGATGTAGGTCACGACGCGGTGCAGCTCGTCTTCGACGCGCGTTGCGGCGTTCCGGACCTGTTGCTCCCAAGGTTTGGGCCCATCGTTTGCCATGGCGACACCTCCCCACACTCCAGTATGGGGAGGCGGAAAAGCGCGGGTCAATGACGGAATCGCGTTATCGGACGCGCAGTGCCTGATTGGTAATCGGCCCTGTGGAGCGGCCAATCTGCTTGGTCGGGGCAACGTTGTGCGCACGGCAGGCGTCCCTCTAGATACGGGATCTCGTTTCCAAGGTCGCTAGGCGACCCAGCAGGACTCCGCAGGGATGCAGTCTCCAGTTGATGACTGCTAACCCAGAGGGAGTTCCTCATGAGCCCGAGATCAAGCATCATCGTCCGCCATGCCATCGTTGCGGGCCGTCTTACAATCGCCGCAGCCGCATTGCTTGCAATGGTTGTATTCCCCCAGGCTATAGCTAACGCGCAGGCTGTAGTTACAGTGCAGAGCGCCGATTCCAGGCTGCTTGCCCTTCCCAATGCTCCCGACGCAGCAATGGGCGGCGACAGTTCAAGCGTGGATGCGATATCCGCGAATACGCGCGTCTTATCGGCGTCTGCGGTCACCTCCAATGCGTCAGTCGTCTTTGTATCGCCTACCCAGAAGTTCATCGGGCCGGGCCAGATTGCGCCCACGCTGATGGCCGGCGACAAGGTTCTGCTGGGCGTAAAGAATGCGTTCATGCCGTTTGCGGCATCGGGGTGGTTTGCTGTGTCAGGCTACGAACAGGTGATGAATGGCAGTCCGAACTACGGCACCGACCGCGGCGCTTTCGGGCAGCGGCTTGGTGCTGCTGCGGTGCGCGACTCTTCCGAAAGTATTTTCAGCGACAGCGTGATGGCGAACTTTTTCCATGAAGACCCGCGCTACTACCAGATGGGCCCGGCGCACAACTTCTTCGTCCGCCTGGTGTACTCCGGCACGCGTCCGATCTTCACCCGCATGGACAGCGGCCGCATTTCGCTGAACCTGGCGTCGCTGACCGGCACGATGGGCGGGGCCGCGTTGACCAACTTATACTATCCTCAGGTCAACCGAGGCACGACGCAGACGATGGAGACCTTCGGAGGATCGCTGGGCGGAGCGGCCCTCGGCGACGTTGTCAGCGAGTTCTACGGCAGCTTCAAACATATGTTTCACTCCAGGAACAACTAGACCCTGAGCCGTCGTCGATGGAATGCATGAGAGGCCCTCTCTGCGTAAATACTTTGACAACCTGCGCCGCAGTGGGCTGAGCTCGTCCTGATTACCGGACTTATAGCGGAACCAGAGTAGGTATACCCCGTTGGCAATCCCTCCGAGTGGCTTTTTTCTCAAGAAAAAGCCACCTTCGATGCTCTTCGCTTAGGCACGGTTACTCTGGCTCCGCTCTAGCGAACAGCAACTTCCTTCCGTCGCTGTCGCCCGGCCAAAGAAGCCGGTTCGCGGTCGCTCCATTCGCCGCACCCTATCCCCATTCAATGCAAGTTCTTGCCGTTCGCTATTTGGGCCTTCTAATGTCCCCCCCGGCTGCATAGTCTGGATGATGTAAACCGCTTTATCCAATTCGCAATACTGGGCCATCGAAACACCGTCCCGTTTCAACACTGGATCGCGTTGCAGCACTGGATGGATGGATTGATCGAAGACCTCACCCAACCAGACCCCACGATATACCGCAGTTGCAAGGATGAGTGAGCCTCGGACGCCGTCCTAACCACCATTCTCTTCAGGAGACAACTTCACATGGCAAAGCGCGCAAAGATATTTGAGAAAGCAATCGTTCAGGTCGCCAAGGGCGGATGGGTGATTTACAGCAAGCTGAACGCATTGGCTGGCGACAGCCCAAGCTTTACGCCTAAGTGGAGCGACAAGCCCCTGCAAAAGAGCTATCAGAAGGAGAAGCCGCCGCTGGGCTGGCCGCGCACCACCGACTCGCTGTGTCCGAAGTGCGTGCCGGAGATCCGCAAACAGATCGTGGACGGCAAGCTGCCCCACGAGATTCTGCTGAATGAGAAGGTGGGCGAGCTGAAGGCGCAGATCATCGAGCGCGACGGCAAGATACTGATGGTAAAGGACTGCCCGATTCACGGCCACTTTGAGGATGTGATGTCGATCGACCCGGCCTTCATGCGCCATCTGGAAGAGGTCTTCCCCGGCCGCGACATCCGCGCGCACAACGACGCCAAACTGCACAACCACGGAACATCCACCGTGACCCATGGACGCGGCGCGGTGCTCACCATCGACCTGACCAACCGCTGCAATATGATGTGCGACCCATGCTTTATGGACGCCAACCAGGTTGGCTTTGTGCATGAGCTGACATGGGACGAGATCAAGACCATGCTGGACAACGCCGTCACCATCAAGCCCAAGCGGCAGATGAGCGTGCAGTTCTCCGGCGGCGAGCCGACCCTGTCGCCCTACTTCCTGGACGCCGTCGCCTACGCGCGCAAGGTGGGATACACCAGTGTGCAGGCGGCCACCAACGGCATCGAATTCGCCAAGTCGAAGGAGTTCGCCAAGGCCGCGGCCGACGCCGGACTGCGCTACGTCTATCTACAGTTCGACGGCATCGGCAACGCGGCCAACTCGCACCGCAAGGTGGGGAATGCGTTCGACGTGAAGCTGCAGGCCATCCACAACTTGTACGAGGCGGGCGTGGACATTGTGCCGGTGACCACCATCGTGAATGGCATCAACAACGAGCAGGTGGGACGCATCATCCAGTTCGCGCTGGACAATCCCAAGAAGATCAACTTCCTCAGCTTCCAGCCGGTC
>Ga0181521_10008840_pt1 | contig 10217 bp, 12 predicted proteins | sample PEATcosm2014_Bin_32_FD_119764 | JGI IMG/M metagenome (GOLD analysis project Ga0181521, IMG submission 119764) | Peatland microbial communities from MTU Mesocosm Facility, Houghton, MI, USA - PEATcosm2014_Bin02_60_metaG | ecosystem: Environmental > Terrestrial > Soil > Wetlands > Peat | place... | reverse complement strand
CCATTGGTCACCACCGCGACCAGGTTGCCTTTGTTGGTGTATTGGAATGCATCCTGCGGGTCCTTCTCGATCTCGAGACAGGGAACCGCTACGCCCGGAGTGTAGGCAAGGCTTAGATCGCGCTGGGTACGACAAGGCTTGGTGGAAACCACTTCCACCTTTCCTGGGCGTGGCTTACTGTGATAGTCAAGAGCATCCTGCTTGGTGATGGCCATGTTATGCCTCCGCATGAACTTGTGTCGCGTGTGGGCACAATCGCCAGGGCGCGGTTACGACCGCGGCAGCCAGGGTTGCACTTAGAGTGAAATCAAGGGCAAGAATCTTGCCTTTTCTGCGACCCCACGCGAACTATTTTGTCAGCCGGAACGGCTTCCTGTAATTGAGCATGGGCTTTACGGGGACGGCATTAGAAGTGCGGGAGTCACTGGGAGGTGTGAGGGAACTCACAAACCTACCGCTTCTCTCCGTAGGAGACGCCGTCGACGACGGCGGAGGGAATCTTGACCACCTCGGTCCCGTTGGCACGCGGAACCAGCACGAAGTAACCTTCAGAAGTTTTCGCCAGCAGCGGCAAAGGCGCGGTCAATAGCTGAAAGCCGGCCGCTTGATCGGTTTGCTGGCTTGCTTTGGGCGCAACCGGGATTCGCGATCCGGGCAGGCCCAACTCCGCAAGCCCGGGAGATTTGTCGCCCGCGAGCAGCAGCACAACGTTTTGCGATTTACCGCCGCCGATCGATGCCGGCAGGGTGGGATAGACAAAGGCGCCAAAGGCCGTGGCGCTCACCAGAAACAAGGCGATGCCCTTGTAAAGTGCAGACGCCAGAAACCCTTCCGGGCCCATGCCGCCCACTACAGATTGAAACAAGGCGTCGCTAACCTCCTTGTCAGCCGGGTCGCGACCTCTAGATACCTTGAAGCTCTTTCTGAACGTGGACTGAAACTTTGCGATGAAGGATTGCCCGAAGCTGGACCAGAAAGCGCCTTCGCCAAGCACCATTCTCAGCCGCCAGTAATAACGCAGATTAAAGACAACAACGGCCAAGCGGGAAAACACGAGATTTCCGGAATACCAGAGCGTAAAGACCCATACGAAAGTCCAAATCTCCCGTTGCCCTCCCTTTGGGGCATAGAACTCGAGCAGGGCGACGAACAAAACGATAAATACCGCATACGACCCGAACCACCGGTCGATGAAGCGGCGGTTGGCGTCGTAAAGCAGGTGCAGGGGCTCGGAAAAGTAATCGCCGGCAATGCGCTGGTGCATGTCATTCATGGATGCCAAGCCGTGCAAGAAGGGGAAAATGGTGCTCGGTGTCGCGATGAAGAGAAAGATGGCGCCGGCAGCGACATAGCGCGCGTCAATGAGGTCCCCTTCGCCGACGCCCCAGCCGAGGAAGCGCGTATTGACGATGACGAATCCGGCGATGTAGGCGATACCCGAAAGCCCCAGGACGGTCTTGAGGCCTTCCCCGACCTTGTCTAACACAGACGTTTTTTGCTCAGGACTTTCCGGCAAAGACGGCACCCCGCATGAAAGATAGCACCGGTGTGGCAGCTTAACATAATATAGCTACCCACCTCGAGGCCACAGCAGCTTTCTCGGGATGCTGGCCGCTGCTGCCGGCTCCGGTTCAGGCCCGGCGAGGTCTAAACTCCGGAGCCGGTGCAGGCTTCCGCGGAACTTGTTTTGCGCCGTCGATACGTGGCTCAGTCGTTTGCTCACTCCAACCCGGACCCCGCTCCGGCTAGAGCAATTCCCCATTTACTCGCTGGACTACACCAGTTCTCTTCCTAGCCCCTGCATTGCTCGCACTCGCGGAATGTCATATTCGATGCGTTGCATTTTGTTTTACGTTTCCACTCCAGGAAAAGTTCGGGATAGGACTTGGTGATGTAATCTTTGGATGCAATCCCCAGCGCGCGCGCGGTGCGATCGATCCAGCGCGACTTGCCTTCGATCTCGGCGATGTGGCCGATGGGAGTGCGATCCAGAACCACATGGCCCTCATCGTCGCTCCACTCCGAGCGAAACTTCTCATAGACGAAAGAGGGCGAGAAGCCCAGAGCGCGTAGCAGAGCGTCCATTGTTTTGCCATCGGAGACGCCGGTCTCCAATTCGGCTCGTGACTTGTGGCGGCCCGGTATGCCTTTGGCTTTATGCGTGAGCTTCCACTTGCCGCCGTAGTTGCGCAGGCGCAGCAGCTCGCCCTTGCGGCGGAGCTTCTGTCCGGGCAGGTCATAAAGCGTGTTGATCTCGTGCGTGGAGGGAGTTTCACAGCGAAAGCCGAGGTCGAGAAGCTTGTTCTCCAGCGCGTTGAGGTCAGGGACGATGAATTTGATTTCGACTTCCTGCGGGGTGGACATGGGAAGAGTGTAAAGCAAGCTGTCAGCCGTCAGCCATGAGCTATCAGCTCTCAGCCATCAGCTTTCAGCTATCAGCTTTCAGCTAGAACCAGACCTAGCCTATGGGCCCTAACCGACGTTTGTGAATCGGGTTATCAGCCGGTGCCCCAACACCGACGGGCGCTTGGTAGCTGATAGCTGAGGGCTGATAGCTGACAGCTAACTTTCCCGCTCCACCACGAACTCCGGCACCCAGAGCAGCACGCGCTTGATTTCCGAGTCGGGAAAGGTGCAGATGGCCTCGCGCGCCTGGTTGGCGAAATTAGCGGCGTGGTCATAAGCGGCATCGATGGAGCCGTGGCGATTCAGGATGGCGACAATATCGGCCGGCGTAATTCCATTGAATCCGCCATTGCCCAGCACAGATTCAATGATCTCGCGGTCTTGCGGAGTGCAATGCTCCAGCGCGTGCAGCACCGCCATAGTGGCTTTGCCTTCGCGCAGATCGCTGGCCACTGGCTTGCCCAGAACTTCTTCGGACGCGGTCAGGTCAAGCACGTCATCCACAATCTGAAAAGCCATGCCGAGATTGCGACCGTACTCCGCCAGGCGGTGCTGGTCGGCATCGCTGGCTCCGGCGAGAATTGCCCCGAGCTTCATGCAGACCGAAAACAGGCAGGCCGTTTTGCGATAGATGAGCTCGAAGTGCTCGTCGAGTGAGATGGCCTTGCCCAGGCGCTCGATCTGTAGCAGCTCGCCTTCGACCATCGCCTGGGTGAGATCGATGAGCGCATCGAGGATTGCGAAATTGCGCTCCTGCACCGCAATCTTAAAGGCCTGCATGTAGAGCCAGTCGCCGGCGAGGACGCACTTGGCGTTGCCCCACTGGGTGTTGGCGGCGGGACGCCCGCGGCGGGTCTGGGCTTCGTCGATGATGTCGTCGTGGACCAGGGTCGCGGTGTGAATGATCTCGACCACCGCGCCCAGCTTGATGGCGCCGTGGCCGGTGTAGTTCATCAGCTTGGCGGAGAGCAGGAGCAGGGCAGGACGCAGGCGCTTGCCGCCGCCGGCGCGAAGGTATTCGCCGATCTCGGTAATGGCGCAGACGCCGGAGACCGTGTCGCGGCCGAACTCGCGCTCGATGGCGGCGAGGTCGTCGTGCAGCAGGTCAAAAACTTCTTTGGCGTTGCGGATAACGGCCTTCAATAGTTGTGCGTCTCCACCGCAGCAGTGCCCCTTCGTCTACCTGAAAATCGTGTTCACCACAGAGACACAGAGACACAGAGAAGATTTCAGATAAAGATCACGGAAGGACTTCAAAAAACTCTGTGTCTCTGTGCCTCTGTGGTGATTCCGATCTCCCGGGTCCCTAGTTGCTTCGGTAATTCGTGAACTGCATATCGATGCCGAAATCGTGTTGCTTCAGCAGGGCGATGATGTCCTGAAGTGTATCGCGGTCCTTGCCGCTGACGCGAACCAAATCGCCCTGTATCGCAGCTTGCACCTTCTTCTTGGAGTTCTTGATGAGCTTGACGATTTCTCGCGCCTTCTCGATGGGGATGCCCTGCTGCATGGTGATGCGCTGGCGAACGGTGGAACCGGCGGCGGGCTCAATCGCACCGTAAGTCAGCGCCTTGAGCGGCACGCTGCGCTTCACCAACTTGCTTTGCAGCACGTCGTTCACCGCCTTCAGCTTGAACTCGTCGGCCGAGGTGAGCACCAGCGCTTCTTTGCCATCCAGTTGGATGTCGGACTTGGAGTCTTTCAGGTCATAACGGGTGTGGACTTCCTTCAGCGCCTGCTGGATGGCGTTGGAGACCTCCTGCAAATCAACCTTGCTGACAATGTCAAATGATTCGGCCATAAGGTAGTGTCCTAATTTGCCCGCTGCAGCCGCTTGTCATGCGACGTTTGGTTAGTCATGGTGGAAATAGAAGAGATTTCCGTCCAGGTCCTTTACGGTGAACTGCCGTAATCCCCAAGGCTTTCTTTCCAGAGGATCCACGATGTTCGCACCTAGCGACTTCAGTTCCTGGTACGACGCATCGATATCTTCAGCGAACACCCAGTGAACGGCTGGTTCGAACGGCAGCTTCCTCTTCCGGAAGAATATCGCCACATTACCGCGTGAAACGGCCCCAATCTCTTTGCCTGGGTAAAGCCATCCAATCTCAAAGCCGAGGGCATCTCTGTAATGCTGCTGTGCGCGTTCGACATCGGCGACCGGCAACTCCGGCACCGGCTGGCCAATCGAGGTCATTTTCTCTTTTGCGCCCACAAAGCTCTCCTTTGCTCTCCTTTATGCAACAAGGCTACCAGCCATAACCTTCAGTGTAACAAGAGATGCGACCAGTCCCCCATTTGGGGGCGTCAGGTAGTGTTCTGATTTCGATACGGAGGTTCCCTTAGTGGCTAAAGCCGCATTGGTGGGAGGGCGCTTACGGCACGGATGAATCCGTGCCCTTTCAAAGCCGGATGAAGTTAGGACACTACAGGGCGTCAGCAAGGGACGGACTTGGAACCGTACCTTGCGGGTCGGGTTGCTGAATCCCCTACAATATAGGGTAGAATCAGGCACGGTCATCGCGCGGTTTCAGACCCTCCTTTGGTCTGCGCGGGTAGGCTTGACTTGGGGAGAGCGATATGGGGATCTTCAGGACAACGGGTCAGCGTTTCAGCACGGCTGGGCAACTATTTTCTTTCTTCTGGGACAACAAACGCTGGTGGCTGACGCCCATCCTGATCACGCTGGCGGTTTTCGCGGTGCTGCTGATCCTGGCCCAAAGCTCGGCTATTGCACCGTTCATCTACTCGTTCTTCTAAGGAAAAACGCACCATGTTGCTTCATTTCATTAAGCTACATTGGCGGACCATCCTGGCCGTCGTCGTTCTGGCTGTCCTGATCTGGTTTTGCTTGCCTGCTGGGTTGAGGGCAAAGATATCAGGGCGCTGGAAGAAGATTGGGCATGCGATCGGCAATTTCCAGGCTCGCATCCTGCTGACGGTGATTTATTCGGTGCTGATCCTGCCCTTTGGCGCGGCCGTCCGCTTCTTTGCCGATTCCTTCCATACCAAGAAGCGACCCGAGAAGTGGTTCGAGCATCCGCCAATCCCCAACACACTTGACGAGGCCCGACGCCAAGGCTGACATGAATATCCTGGGAATCTCCTGTTATTACCACGACGCCGCAGCCGCGCTGTTGCAGGACGGCAAGCTCAGTGCCGCCGCCGAGGAGGAGCGCTTCAGCCGCGTCAAGCACGATTTCGGCTTCCCGCACCATGCCATCAAGTTCTGCCTGGAAAGCGCGGGAATTCAGGCCGGCGACCTGGACTATGCGGTCTTCTACGAGAAACCGTTCCGCAAGTTCGACCGCATCCTGATGAGCGTGCTGCAAACCTATCCGCAGTCGTACAAAGTGTTTCGCGAGTCGATGATTACCTGGATGATCGACAAGCTGTGGGTGGGCTCGAAGATCTCGGCTGAGCTGGGCATTCCGACGGAAAAGATCCTGTACAGCGAGCACCACATGTCGCACGCCGCGAGCGCATTTCTGTGCTCGCCGTTCGAGGACGCGGCGATTCTCACGGTCGATGGCGTGGGCGAGTGGGTGACGGGGACATGGGGGACGGGCCACGGCAATCAAATCGATATTCGCAAGCAGATGATGTTCCCGCACTCGCTGGGACTGCTGTACAGCGCGTTCACGGCGTTCCTCGGCTTCGAGGTGAACGAGGGCGAATACAAAGTGATGGGCATGGCGCCTTATGGGCAGCCGCGTTACGTCGAGAAGGTGTGGAAGTTGATCCGGCAGGAATCGGACGGATCGTTCTCGCTGGACATGGATTATTTCTGCTACCAGCACTCGACCGAGCGCACCTTCAACGGCCGCTTTGAGCAGTTGTTTGGCGCGCCGCGTCCGCCCAAGACGCTGTTCTTCACCGCCGATTCGGGCTTCCCGACATATTTCGGCGATCCGCCTTCGAACTTCAACGAGCTTTGCAAGCAGAACCAGCACTATGCCGACATTGCGGCCAGCATCCAGCAGGTGACGGAAGAAGTGCTCATCTCGATGGCGCGCCAGCTCCACAAAGAAACGGGTCTGAAGAATCTCTGCATCGCCGGCGGTGTTGGCCTGAACAGCGTGGCCAATCATCGCATCCTGCGCGAGACGCCGTTTCAGGACATCTTCATCCAGCCGGCCGCGGGAGATGGCGGCGGTGCGTTGGGCGCCGCGCTGTGGGCCGACAACATGCTGCTGGGTAACAAGCGGCGCTTTCGCATGGACCATGCCTATTGGGGCAAGGGCTATTCGGACGCGGAGGTGCAGCAGTTTCTGGAAGAGAATTCGATCCCATATCAACGCATCGACAATGATGACAAGCTGCTGGATCTGGCGGTCGAGCGGCTACAACAGGGCAACGTAATTGGCTGGTTCCAGGGACGATTCGAGTGGGGACCGCGAGCGCTGGGCAACCGCAGTATCCTGGCCGATGCCCGCAATCCGAAGATGAAGGACATCGTCAATACCAAAATCAAATTCCGCGAGCCGTACCGGCCGTTTGCGCCGTCGGTACTGGCGGAGCGCACGGAAGAATTTTTCGAGCTCCCCAATGCGACGGAGCAATATCCGGCGCGCTACATGCTGTACGTTGTGCCGGTGCGGCCATCGAAGCACAGCGCCCTGCCGGCCATTACGCATGTGGACGGGACGGGACGCCTGCAAACAGTTTTTGCGGATGCCAGTCCGCGATACCACCGGCTGATCGAGCGTTTCGCGCAGGCGACAGGCATTCCGGCGGTGCTCAACACCTCGTTCAACCTGAAGGGCGAGCCCATCGTCAACAGTCCCGCCAATGCCTTCAGCACGTTTTCGCGCAGCGAAATGGACATGCTGTTCCTGGGAAATTTCGTGGTTGAGAAAGAGCGGCTGCAACAGAATAGGCAACTGCTCCAGGCTGAACCGGTCGGGGCGAAATAACAAGTAGAACAAGCCCTCAGGCTTGATTCCCAGCGCCGGCTGGTGGTTCATTCTCTCGCGTGCGCCCCCAAACTTCCGATTCCGATAGGGATGCCTCAGCTCCTTCTGCGCCTTATGCAATAATGGCGCTATGAAGCGTACTTTTTCAGCGTCGGTCTGGCGCGAGGGCGGCTGGCATGTCTCACAGTGTCTTGAGGTCGACGTCGCCAGTCAGGGCAAAACCGAGGAAGAGGCGCTGGAGAACTTAAAGGAAGCACTCGAGCTTTACTTCGAGCCGCCCAACGCTACGCGCCCTCCGAAGATTCGCACCATCGAGGTGGAGGTTGGGGCGACTTAGGCCTCTTCCATTTCGCGAGATAAAGCGGCGGCTGGAGGCAGCCGGCTTCATCGAAACCACGCAGAAGGGCAGTCACGTCAAGTTTGTTCGCCAGACCAAAGGAGCGACCGATGTCGCCATCGTTCCGCGCAAGCACGAGATTCCGATAGGAACGTTGCGCAGCATCCTCAGCCAGGCGCATATCGAGCCGGACGACTGGGAAGCGCTTGCCTAAGGCCGCAACATGCGCTCGATCTACTTCAACGACGCCATATCAATCACAAACCGATATTTCACATCGCTCTTCAACATGCGCTCGTAGGCCTCGTCGATCTTCTGGATGGGGATGATCTCGATGTCGGCGGTGACTCCATGCTGGCCGCAGAAATCCAGCATCTCCTGCGTTTCCGGCAGGCCGCCGATCATTGACCCCGACAATTGCCGGCGCACCGGGATGATGCTGAACGCCGCCAGCGGCAGCGGCTTTTCGGGCACGCCCACGAGGACCATCGTTCCGTCGCGCTTCAGCAGGTTCAGATAAGCATTGATGTCGTGCTCTGCGGAAACGGTGTCGATGATGAAGTCGAAGCTCCGGACGTGCTTGTCCATTTCGGCTTGATTCTTCGATACAACGACCTCGTGTGCGCCCAGCCGCAGGGCATCGTCCTTCTTGTGGGCCGAGGTGGTGAACAGGGTGACGTGCGCACCGAAAGCGTTGGCCAGCTTCACCGCCATGTGCCCCAATCCGCCCAGTCCGACCACACCCACGTTTTGTCCTTTCTGCACCTTCCAATGGCGCAGCGGCGAGTAGGTGGTGATGCCGGCGCAGAGCAGCGGCGCAACTGCGGGCAGGTTGAGATTCGTCGGCAGGCGCAACACGAAGTCCTCATCGACGACGATCGTCTTCGAATAACCGCCGTAGGTCATGCCGCCGAGCTGCTTGTCGGGGCTGTTGTAAGTGAAGATGGGCTCGACCTCGCAATAATTTTCCAGCCCGGCTTTGCAGCTCTCGCAGTGACGGCAGGAATTGACCAGGCAGCCGACGCCGGCCAGGTCTCCTTGCTTAAACTTGCGGACCTGGCCGCCGACCTTGCTGACGCGGCCGACGATCTCATGGCCGGGAACAACCGGATAAGTGGTTGGCGTCGAGTTCTCCCACTCGTTGCGCACGGTGTGCAGGTCGGAGTGGCAGACGCCGCAATAGAGGATTTCGATTTGCACATCGCGCGGGCCGGGCTCGCGGCGCTCGAAAGAAAATGGCTGGAGGGGTGAAGTGGATGAATGGGCTGCGTAACCGATAGTCTGGGTGCGTCCTTGCTTCTCTATCGGCCGCTGGGGAGTGAGAACATCAACTATATTTGCCATGAATAAGCTCCTCCGATGATGGGATGAATTTTCGTCCGTCGACCAACGCAGCAGGCTTGATATGCGTAGGCCGGGAAAGTCAACGATCACATTACTGCGTTAGATTCCCCATAGCTCTCTCGGTCGCATCATCAAGGTGATTTTCCCCAGCCTGGTGCCCAAGTTCGCGTCAAGAACACGGAGGCTTGGGCAGAGCAGCAGTGATCCCAGGTTAGCGTCCAAAACAAGGACCCGAACCGGGGCACCGGCGACGCACGGCACAAACGGCAGGGTTGACGCATTTAGTTCCCCTTCGAAGAAATAAGGTGTCGAAAGCCCGAGATTGTGGCAGATTGGCAGACAGAGAATGATAAAGGTTGACCTCTCAAAAGTGGTTCCACCGCGATTCGGCACCTATTTACTTGGGCTAATTCCCGGCGTGTTTTTTGAATCGAGCATTGCGATTGGGAACCGACATTTCGCCGCGTCCGTGATTTCCCGAGTGCGGGAGATCTACCCGTTCGGGCCTTACGCTCTGCTCGCTTTGTTTCTCGCATCAGGTCTGTTGATCGGCCAAGGATTCTTCCTCACGGCTTGGATTTCGGACCTACTGATTGCTTCCGCGTTTGCGCTGTGGCGCTTTGCAATTCGAATCACGTTTGGCTCGCAGTGGCTTTATCGTAGTTTCGCGAAACTGCAAGGTGTTCCGCCCAAGCGGACCATCTTCGTCAGGTCGCTGTCGAAGTTGATTCTTTGGGCGCGGGGGCGCGAGTTTCCAATTGAGGCTCGGCCCGTTCTGCAATGCTTGCATGTTGCCACGAAGCGATTGCTGAAGAAGCAATATGGAATAGAAGTAGCTCGGAACCTGGAATCGGAAGGCAGCGAATGGGGGGTTTGGTACTCGGCGCTCGGGAAACCGCTGAAAGGATTCCAAGAGGCATCAATGGCGTCGAGAACTTTCCTAGGGTGCGGATTGGCAGGATTAGCTGCGCTCTACGCCTCGCCCGCGCTCCGGGGACGGTATTTCGTCGCTCTGTGCGCTGTCTTTACCTTCACCGGTTGCTTCATCTCCGTGGACCTCGTTCGGTGGAGGATTAATCCCGTCAGAAGAAGCATGGAACGCCTCCGATCAGTTTTGCTGGAACTGTCAGAGGGCGGCACCACAGCCGAGAGGCGGAATGGTGATTCGGCTGCCGTGACGGCAGACGCTGACAAAGAGTAACGGCGCATTTCTT
>Ga0181521_10008834_pt1 | contig 10224 bp, 8 predicted proteins | sample PEATcosm2014_Bin_32_FD_119764 | JGI IMG/M metagenome (GOLD analysis project Ga0181521, IMG submission 119764) | Peatland microbial communities from MTU Mesocosm Facility, Houghton, MI, USA - PEATcosm2014_Bin02_60_metaG | ecosystem: Environmental > Terrestrial > Soil > Wetlands > Peat | place... | reverse complement strand
GAAGGCGACGAATGGCCCGATCTGTCCGATGCGGCGCTCGCCAAAACCGTAAGCGATTGGCTCGCGCCGACACTCGCGGCAAAAACTGCGCTCGGCGAGATCACGGCGGATGAGATGGAGGCGGCGCTGAGCCATCTGCTGCCCTGGCGGCTCAAGCGCCGGCTCGACGTCGAGGCACCGACCCATTTCGCAGCGCCCACCGGCTCCCAGGTGCCGATCGATTACCAGGCGGACGGCGGCCCAAAAATTGCGATCCGCGTGCAGGAGCTGTTTGGCCTCGACCGCCATCCGGCGATTGCCGGCGGCAAGGTGCCGTTGCTGATCGAGCTGCTGTCGCCGGCCCATCGGCCGGTACAGATGACGCGCGATCTGCCGGGGTTCTGGCGCGGCAGCTACGCCGCCGTGCGCGCGGACATGCGCGGCCGTTATCCCAAGCATCCGTGGCCCGACGACCCGGTCGCGGCCACCGCGACGCGGCGTGCCAAGCCGCGGAAGAGCTAGCGTTGCGTAGCCATTCAAATTCAAGCTATCGCTTTAGCGCCCGGCTTACCATTGCGATTCAAATCCGGCGCCGGGTGGCGCAGCATTAGCTCCTTGTTCGCCGCGGCGTGGTGACATGGAGCGTATTTTGGCGTCGCATAGCCGGACCTGTCGCCATGCGCTCTGTCATCACCTTTGCGGCGCTCGCGCTGGCCGCCAGCGTCCTTGTTCCACGCTATGTCGCGCAGATGAACGGCCCGCAGCCGGCGCCCGCGATGATCGCTGCACGCCCGGTGACGCCGGTTGAGGCCGCGACCGCGAATTTGCGTTCGGTCGTCGTGCCGCGCGATGAAAATGGACATTTCCAGGTCGACGGCCGCATCGACGGCCGGCGCCTGACATTCATGGTCGATACCGGCGCTTCGGTGATCGCACTGACCGTGAATGATGCGGCGATGCTTGGCATTCATCCGGCGGAACGCGAATTCACGGCGCTCGTCAAGACCGCGAACGGCACGGTGAATGCCGCACCGGTCGAGCTCGATATGGTCGAGATTGACGATTTGACGGTGCACAATGTCGCCGCCATGGTGTTGCCGGACGGCGCGCTGAGCGACAACCTGCTCGGCCTGTCATTCCTGTCGCGGCTGCGGCGCTTTGAATATTCAGACGGTAAGCTGGTATTGGAGCAATAGGCTTCGTCATTCCGGGGCCGAGCGAAGCGAGGAGCCCGGAATCCATAATCACCGTCGCGTAGATAATGGCTCGATTTTTCAAAACGTCACTATCCGTGGTTATGGATTCCGGGCCCGCGGGCGATGCCCGCGTCCCGGAATGACAGTCACGCAACCATTCCTGTCGCGCATCGTTTAAGCTATTGCTGCCCGGCCGCCGATTCGGATCAATTCTTCAATGTTTCCCAAGCCCAAACCCTCGCTCAAGCCCAATACCTATGCGTACGAGTCCGAGCCGATGGTGAAGGCCACCGGCTTTCGCGAGTACGATGCGCGCTGGTTGTTCGGCAGCGAGATCAACCTCATGGGCGTTCAAGCGCTGGGGCTTGGGCTCGGCACGCTGATCCACGAGCTTGGCGTCAAGCCGCAGATCGTCACCGGCCACGATTTCCGCTCCTATTCGGCTTCGATCAAGCTGGCGCTGATCACCGGGCTGATGGCGGCGGGCTGCAAGGTCCAGGATATCGGCTTGGCGCTGACGCCGATGGCGTATTTCGCGCAATTCGACCTCGACGTGCCGTGCGTCGCCATGGTCACCGCCTCGCACAACGACAATGGCTGGACCGGCGTGAAGATGGGCGTCAATCGCCCGCTCACCTTCGGCCCCGACGAGATGACGCGGCTGAAGGACATCGTGCTCAACGGGCGGTTCAAGACCAAAGACGGCGGCGGCTATGCGTTCGTCGAGAATTTTCCGGCGCGCTACATCGCCGACCTCACCAAGCGACCGAAGCTGAAGCGCCGCCTCAAGGTGGTGTGCGCCTGCGGCAACGGCACGGCGGGCGCATTCGCGCCGCAGGTGCTTGAAGCGATCGGCTGCGAGGTGGTGCCGCTCGATTGCGAACTCGACTACACGTTTCCGAAATACAATCCGAACACCGAAGACATGAAGATGTTGCACGCGATGCGCGACGAGGTGTTGCGCACGAAGGCGGACGTGGCGCTTGGCTTCGACGGCGACGGCGACCGCTGCGGCGTCGTCGACAACGAGGGCGAAGAGATTTTTGCCGACAAGGTCGGCGTCATGCTGGCGCGCGACATTTCCGCTGCTCACAAGGACGCGCTGTTCGTCGCCGACGTGAAGTCGACCGGGCTGTTCATGACCGACCCGGTGCTGATCAGGAACGGCGCCAAGACCGATTATTGGAAAACCGGACATTCCTACATGAAGCGCCGGGTCAACGAGATCGGCGCCATCGCCGGTTTTGAGAAATCCGGCCATTTCTTCTTCAACAAGCCGTTCGGCCGCGGCTATGACGACGGTTTGATTTTCGCGTTCGCGGTCTGCGACATGCTCGACCGCAATCCGGGAAAGAGCATGGCGGACCTGAAAGACGCGCTGCCGAAAACCTGGTCGTCGCCCACCATGTCGCCGTACTGCGCCGACGAAACCAAATATGCCGTGGTCGACGAGGTGGTGAAGCACTTCGAGGCCGAGCAGAACAAGGGCGGCAAGGTCGCCGGCCAGCCGATCCGCGATCTCGTCACCGTCAACGGCGTGCGCGTGACGGTGGAGGACGGCACCTGGGGCCTCGTTCGCGCCTCCTCCAACAAGCCGGAGCTGGTCGTGGTCGTCGAGAGTCCGGTGTCGCAAGCGCGCATGCGCGAGATGTTCGAGTCGCTCGACGCCGTGCTGCGCACGCACAAAGAGGTCGGGGAGTATAATCAAACGATCTGAGTCGGACGACAGAGGACAGACGACGGATCAAAGCAGAAAGATCATCCGTCGTCTGTCGTCCGTCTTCCGTCGTCAGACTTCCTGATAAACATCGATCTCCAGCGCGCCCGGAAACATCGCCCGCCAGGTTTGCAAAAAAGCCTGCATTCTGGCGTCGCTGGCAATTCTTTGCCGGTTGAGCTCCCAGTCTTCGTGCGCCTCGTATTCGATTTCCTGGATAAATTTGGCCGGGTCGTCGACGTTCTGCAGCAAACGGACCTGAGCGTTGCCGAACATCTGATAGAACGGCGCCGCGGCCTTGATCATGGCGGCAAGCTGGGCTGAATCCGCCGTCGGCAGCGTGAATCTCAATTGCAGTGTTCGCCTGACCTTCGCGTCGTCGTCGCTCATCACCTGAATCCTATTTGAACCTCTCGCGAAACCGGTGCGCCGGGTAGACGCCGAGAATCCGCAACGTCTTCGGCTGCGAGACGAATTCCAGCTCTTCAAGCGCGAGTTCGAGCGCACGAAGCTTCGGATGGCCCTGCACGTCGGCGTAGAACTGGGTGGCGGCGAAGCTGCCGCCGACCATGTAGCTTTCGAGCTTGGTCATGTTGACGCCGTTGGTGGCGAAGCCGCCCAGCGCCTTGTAGAGCGCGGCCGGGATGTTGCGCACCTGAAACACGAAGGTCGTCATCACGCGCTTCTGCGAGCGGGTCGGCCATTTCGGCTTGCGCGACAGCACGACGAAGCGCGTGGTGTTGTGCTTGGCGTCGGCGACGTTCTTCTTGAGGATCTGGAGTCCATAGATTTTCGCCGCCAGTGTCGTCGCCAGCGCCGCGCGCGTCACGTCGCCGGCTTCGGCCACCTCGCGCGCTGCGCCCGCGGTGTCGGCAGCGACGACCGCCTTGACGCCCAGCGTGCGGATGATGTTGCGGCATTGGCCGAGCGCATGGACATGGCTCTCGACCGTCTTGATGGTCTTCAGCGTCGCGCCCCTTGGCGCCATCAGTTGATGCTGCACCGGCAGGAACCATTCCGCCACGATGTGCAGCCCGGACTCCGGCATCAGGTGGTGGATATCCGCCACCCGGCCGGCCACCGAATTGTCGATCGGGATCATGGCAAGCGCGGCCCTGCCGGTCCGCACCGCGGCGAATGCGTCCTCGAAGGTCGGACACGGCAGCGGCTCAAAAGCCCGATAGGCCTCGTTGCAGGCGATGTGCGAGTTGGCGCCCGGCTCGCCCTGGAATGCGATTTTTTTGCGCTTGATCATGGGTAATTTTTATGGACGACGGACGACAGAGGACGGACGACGGAATGAAGAAGCGCCATTATCTGTCGTCTGTCATCCGCCCTCCGTCCTCCGAATTCTCTAGCATGGCGCGTGCCGTTTCCAAATCCGCCGGCGTATCGACGCCGAGCGGCACCGTGTCGACGATCGACACATCGATCCGCATGCCGGCCTCGAGCGCGCGCAACTGCTCGAGTTTTTCGCGCTGCTCGAGCGGCGACGGCGGCAGCTTGACGAAACGCTCCAGCGCTGAGCGGCGAAAGGCGTAGAGGCCGATGTGGTGATAGAGCGGCCCGTCGCCCGCGGGGACGGCAGCGCGCGAAAAATACAGCGCGCGCAGCCGCGACGGGGCGACCGGCGTGCCGACGACCTTGACCACGTTGGGATTGCTGCGCTCCGTGGCCTTGGTGATCTCGGCCGCAAGCGTCGCGATATCGACGGCCTCATCGGCGAGCGGCCCCAGCGCCGCCGCGATTTGGCAGGGCGCAAGCGTCGGCAGATCGCCTTGCACGTTGACGATGATTTTTGCGCCGCGGCCGGGATCGATCTTGCCGAGCGCCTCGAAAATGCGATCGGAGCCGGAACTATGATCGGCTCGCGTCATGACCGCACGGCCACCGGACTTTTCCACCGCCGCGGCGATGGCGGGCGAATCGGTGGCGACCACCACCGGGCCGATCTCGGCCGCCTGCGCCCGGCGCAGCACGTGCACGATCATCGGCTCTCCGGCGATTTCGGCGAGCGGCTTGCCCGGCAGCCTGGTCGAGGCCATGCGGGCAGGGATCAGAATGAGGACATCAGCCATCGTAGCAGCGGTCCGACTGTTTATACGTGTTGCAAGACGTGCGGCAAACCGGCTATTTGTGCACCGTCCACCTCTCCCGCTGCGGAGCCATTCAGCGATGGATTCGTTCCAAATCAACAAGATTCTCGGCGCCGTGCTGGGAACCTGCCTCATTCTGCTGGCCGTGCACATCGCGTCCGGGGCGATCTTCACGCCGGCGGTGCCGGCGAAGCCCGGCTACGAGATCGCCGTGAAAAACGAGCAGCCGGCGCAAGCGCCGGGCGGGGCGGCAGCAACGCCGGCGGAACAGCCGATCGAAAACCTGCTCGCGAGCGCCTCGGCTCAGCAGGGCGCCCAGACCGCGAAAGTATGCGAGACCTGCCACAACTTCGGCAAAGGCCAAGGCAATAAAATCGGCCCGGATCTTTACGGTATCGTCGGACGGCCAGTCGCATCCGAGCCGGGATTCAACTACTCGGCGGCGTTGAAGGCAATGGGCGGCACCTGGACGTTCGATGCGCTGAACACGTGGCTCAACAACCCCCGCAGCGATGTTCCGGGCACACTGATGACGTTCGCCGGCCTGACGAGCGAGAAACAGCGCGCCGACATCATCGATTACCTCAATTCGAACTCCGACAGTCCGCTGCCGCTGCCGCCGCCGAAGGCGGCTGAGGCTGCCCCCGCGAACCCGCCTGCCGCTGCTGCCGCGGCGAATCCGCCGGCCGCTGCCGCCGCTCCTGCGAATCCGCCGGTTGCTGCGCCCGCGCCCGCTCCAGCCAACGCTTCTGGGTCCCCCCAAACCAACGTCCCGCCCAGCGGGCAGAGTTCGGCGCCGCCGGCGTCACCCCCGCAATAGACGGTTTTGCCCTGCGGATTCGCCCTTGCCGCGGTCACCTGCACGCGGATGTGAAGTCCATTTCGTCGCGGCGCACGCCGGCACGCTAGCGCCGCAATTGAAAAGCACATAATCACCGGCGTGCGTAGGGTAGGCATGGTGCGCGCCGTTCCGCTTGCGCTACGTGGGCAAAATCGTGCGTGCCATAGCCCGTCGATAAGACGGGCATGAACGCCCTTATGGCCCACGCGGTAACGCGGCGGCAGACGATTTTGCCAACCCGACTTTTTCATTGGAGCGCCAGGTGAATCGCCGATCTTTGCTCACATCCGCCTTGCTCGCGCTTGCCGCGCGGCGGCTGCCGTTGCCCGCCTGGATCAGCCCCGCGCAGGCGCAGGAAAAAGCTGCAAGCGCGTCCTGGCGATATGGCCTGTCGCTGTTCGGCGATCTGAAATATCAACCGGGCTTCAAGCACTTCGACTACGTCAACGCGAATGCGCCAAAAGCCGGCGCGGCGCGGCAGATCGCGCTCGGCACCTACGACAACTTCAACATCGTGGTTGCCGGCGTCAAAGGCACGCTCGCCGCCAGTATTGAACTTCTTTACGACACGCTGTTGGCGCCGGCGCTCGACGAAGTGTCGAGCGAATACGGGCTCCTTGCCGAGGCGGTAAGCTATCCCGACGACTTCTCCTCGGCCTCCTACCGGCTGCGGGCGGAAGCAAAATGGCACGACGGCAAGCCGGTGACGCCCGACGACGTGATCTTTTCCTTCGAGGCGTTCAAGAAATACAGTCCACAGCTCGCCGCTTATTACCGCCATGTCGTCAAGGTCGAGAAGACCGGCGATCGCGAGATTACCTTCACGTTCGATGGCCCCGGCAATCGCGAGCTACCGCAAATCGTTGGCCAGCTTATGGTGCTGCCCAAGGATTGGTGGGAGGGCGCCGACAAGGACGGTAAGAAACGCGACGTCGGCGCCACCACGCTCGAGCCGCCGCTCGGCAGCGGCGCCTATCGCATCAAAGAGTTTTCGCCCGGCCGCAACATCGTCTACGAGCGCGTCCAGGACTATTGGGGCGGCGAACTCAACGTCAACATCGGCCGCGATAACTTCGACGAGCTGCGGTTCGAATATTTTCGCGACGCGATTGTCGCGATCGAAGCGTTCAAGGCCGACGTCGTGGATTGGCGCACCGAGAACAGCGCCAAGAATTGGGCGACGAGCTATACCATCGACAATTTTCCCGCAGTTAAGGACAAGCGGGTTATTCTCGAGGAATTTCCCATCAACAATCAGGGCGTGATGCAGGCCTTCGCCTTCAATATCCGCCGCGGCAAATTTCAGGATCCGCGGGTACGGCTCGCCTTCAATTACGCCTTCGATTTCGAGGAGATGAACAAGCAGATTTTCTTCGGGCAATACAAGCGCATCGCCAGCTATTTCGAAGGCACCGAGCTGGCCGCCACCGGCCTGCCGACCGGGCACGAGCTCGAAATCCTCGAAACGGTGCGCGACAAGGTTCCCGCCGAACTGTTCACCACCGCCTACGCCAATCCGGTCGGCGGCAATCCCGACGCCGTGCGCAACAATTTGCGCGAGGCGCTACGGCTCCTGAAGGAGGCGGGATACGAAATCCGCAACCAGCAGCTCGTCAACAGCAAGACCGGCGAATCCTTTGCGGTCGAATTCCTCGCCGACGATCCGAGCTTCGAGCGCGTGTTTTTGTTCTACAAACCCTCGCTCGACCGCCTTGGCATCGCGGTGTCGGTGCGCACGGTCGACGACGCGCAATACGAGAACCGGCTGCGCAACTGGGATTTCGATATCATCACCGCCTCTTGGGGCGAATCGCTTTCACCCGGCAACGAGCAGCGCGGCTATTGGGGATCGCAAGCCGCCGACCAGCCGGGCTCGCTCAATCTGATCGGCATCAAGAATCCGGCGGTCGACGCGATGATCGAGCAGATCATCTTCGCCAAGAGCCGCGACGATCTCGTCGCCGCCACCAAGGCGCTCGACCGCGTGCTGCTGTGGAACCACTACGTCGTTCCGCAATGGGCCTACGGCAAAGTGCGCAGCGCCCGCTGGGACCGCTTCAGCCATCCCGACCCGTTGCCGAAATACGGCATGTCCGCGTTCCCGACCGTGTGGTGGTGGGACGCCGACAAAGCCGCCAAGGCGGGAACGCGCTCGTGATTGGTCCCACGCGCCGGCGCGTGCTTGCGCTTGCGGCCGCCTCGGCGGCGGGAATGACCGCGCTACGCGCCGGTTGGTCGAGCGCGCAGGCCGCCGACGACATCGAGTCCCACGGCATTTCGGCGTTCGGCGATCTGGCCTACCCGGCCGATTTCCATCATTTCCGCTACGTCGATCCCAACGCGCCAAAGGGCGGGAACTTTTCGCAGATCGGACCGGATCGCCAGTTCAATCAGAATTTTCTCACCTTCAACTCGCTCAACAGCTACATCCTCAAGGGCGACGCGGCGCAGGGCATGGAACTCACCTTCGCCACGCTGATGATGCGCTCCGGCGACGAGCCGGACGCGATGTACGGCCTTGCCGCCGAGAAGGTGCGGCGCTCGGCCGACGGCCTCAGCTATGAATTCCTCATCCGGTCCCAAGCCACATTCCATGATGGCGCGGGGCTCACCGCGCATGATGTCGCCTTCTCGCTCAATATCCTCAAGCAAAAGGGCCACCCGCTTATCACGCAGTCCTTGCGCGACTTTGTCGGCGCCAAGGCGAACGACGACGCGACCGTGACGGCGAGCTTCGCGCCCAAACGCGCGCGCGATGTGCCGCTGTTCGTCGCCGGATTGCCGATTTTTTCGCGCGCCTATTACGCGGCGAAGCCGTTCGATGTATCGACCCTCGACGTGCCGCTCGGCTCGGGCGCCTACAAGGTCGGCCGTTTCGAGCCGGGCCGTTACATCGAATATGAGCGCGTCAAGAATTGGTGGGGCGCCGATCTCCCGGTCGGGCGCGGCCAGAACAATTTCGACATTGTGCGCTTCGAATATTATCGCGATCGCGATGTCGGCTTCGAAGGTTTTACCGCCGAGAATTATCTCTTCCGCGAGGAGTTCACCTCGCGCACCTGGGCAACGCGCTACGATTTCTCGGCTGTCAAAGACGGCCGCGTCAAAAAAGACATTTTGCCAGACGACACGCCTTCGGGCGCGCAGGGCTGGTTCATCAATACGCGACGGCAAAAATTCGCCGATGCGCGGCTGCGCCAAGCGCTCGATGATGCTTTCGACTTCGAGTGGACCAACAAGACGATCATGTACGGCGCCTACGAGCGCACGGTCTCGGTGTTTCAGAACTCGGACATGATGGCGAAAGGCCTGCCCAGCGCCGAGGAAGCGGCCTTGCTGGAGCCGTTCCGCGGCCATCTGCCGGACGAAGTGTTCGGCGAGCCTTACCTGCCGCCGGTTTCCGACGGCTCCGGCCAGGATCGGGCGCAGCTGCGCAAGGCCGCGCAGCTCCTCAAGGATGCCGGCTGCGGCATCGCCGACGGCAAGCGCGTGTTGCCGAACGGCGAGCGCATCACCATCGAATTCCTCATCGACGAGCCGGCGTTCGAGCCGCACCACATGCCGCTCATCAAGAACCTCGCAACGCTCGGCATCGACGCCGCGTTGCGCATCGTCGATCCCGTGCAATACCGCGCGCGGCGCGACGGCTTCGACTTCGACATCACCATCGACCGGTTCGGCTTCGCCGCCACGCCCGGCGATTCGCTGCGCTCATTCTTTTCCTCGCAGGCCGCGGCGTTGCCAGGCTCGAACAACCTTGCCGGCATCGCCGATCCGGCGATCGATGCCTTGATCGACGCCATTATCGCCGCCGCGACACGGCCCGCTCTGGTGACCGCCTGCCGCGCGCTCGACCGCGTGATTCGCGCCGGCCGCTACTGGATTCCGCAGTGGTATAAGGCCTCGCATTGGATCGCCTATTGGGACGTTTTCGGCCGGCCGGCAACGCAACCGCGCTATTTTCGCGGCATCCCTGAAACCTGGTGGTATGACGCCGACAAGGCAACGAAACTCGAGAAAAAGGGTTAGTCCAAGCCTGGGCATCCATAACAAACATGACCGCCTACATCATCCGACGCCTGCTATTCATGATCCCGACGATTTTCGGAATCATGCTGGTATCGTTCGTCGTGGTGCAATTCGCGCCGGGCGGCCCGGTGGAACGCGTCATCGCGCAACTCTCCGGCACCGATACCGGCGCGACCTCGCGCATTTCCGGCTCCGCCGGTGGCGACTTCGGCGCGCGCGGCGCGCTGCAAAGCGGCGCGCAGCTCGACATCAACTCGAAATATCGCGGGGCGCAGGGGCTCGATCCCGAATTCATCAAAAGCCTGGAGAAGCAGTTCGGCTTCGACAAGCCGGCCTACCAGCGCTTTTCCCTGATGCTGTGGAACT
>Ga0181521_10008830_pt1 | contig 10228 bp, 10 predicted proteins | sample PEATcosm2014_Bin_32_FD_119764 | JGI IMG/M metagenome (GOLD analysis project Ga0181521, IMG submission 119764) | Peatland microbial communities from MTU Mesocosm Facility, Houghton, MI, USA - PEATcosm2014_Bin02_60_metaG | ecosystem: Environmental > Terrestrial > Soil > Wetlands > Peat | place... | reverse complement strand
GGGCAGTACCGATGACAGCCGGCAGCTACAGAAAGGGCGTGCGGGCTATAATTTCAGCCTTGTGAGTCAGCTTCCTGCTCGAAACCTAAGAACTCGACTGCGGCGGATGGTTGTTGCGGCGATCGTCTCCATTGCGCTCGCAGGCTTGATCGCGTTCGCCCTGGACTACGCGGTCTTCCGCGTTCGTGCGGCGGCCAACTGGAGTCCTTATGGCTCGGTCACGGTGCGTCATTACTACGCGGTGCTGCAGAAGAACGGGAAGACGGTATTCATGTTCGACCCGCCGCAGGCCTGGACCTGCGTCAACGCCGTGTTTCCGCACGGGGGATCGCTCCCGTGCTGGTACCTGAAGCGGCATCCAGAGCAGCGGACGGACATTTGAAGCGGGCTGGGCTGGGACGGCGGGGATCGCTCACGGCGATGGGCTAGAATGTTGGTCAGAGTCGGTAGTGGCTCAGTTTGAACTTTGACGATTTCGTTCCCGACGGCGTCATCCTGAGCGAAGCCGCTTTTCAGGCGGAGCGAAGGATCTTGCGCGTACAACGGAGACGTGGCGGTGCCCGCGCGAGATCCCTCACCCGGCTGAAAGGCGCCGGGTTTCGGGATGACGCCACAAGCAGAATCAAAGGTCAAACTGAGCCACTGCCCAGATTCCTCTGGCTTTCCAGGAGATGCATTCATGCTGAACAGGTTCGTGCGGGGTATGTGTGTGTTTGCGTTGGTGTCGGCCGCGGCGTTTGCGGCGGGCTCGGGCTCGCCGGATGCCAGGCTACAAAAGGCGTATCGCTTCCAGAAAGGAGGCTGGACGTATGTTCACGTGGAAGGCTCGCCGTCGGACATCGGATTCCAGCATGGGTATCTGCTGGCGCCGGAAATCGCCGATGCGCTCGAGGCCATCAAGCTGTTCGACACGCGCGAAACGCAGCGCGATTGGGAATTCTTCCGCACGACGGCGCGGCAAATGCTCTGGCCTCACATTGACGCCGAATATCGGCAGGAATTGCAGGGCATTGCCGACGGAGTGAAGGCGCACGGCGTGGATCTCGACGTCTATGACATCGTGGCGCTGAATGCTTTCGAGGAAGTACCGGACTATTACGTGCCCTGGCTGAACAAACAAACGACGAACCAGCAGGAGAAGACGGCCCAGGCGCCGAAGCTGGCGCCTCCCGGCAACTGCAGCGCATTCATCGCCACCGGCAGCGTTACCAAGGATCACCAGATTGTCATCGCCCACAACAACTGGACCAGCTATCTGGCCGGCGAGCGATGGGTGATGATTTTCGACATCCAGCCGGAACACGGCAACCGCATTCTGATGGACGGCTTCCCCGGAGTCATTACCAGCGACGACGATTTCGGGGTGAACTCGGCGGGGATAATGATCACGGAAACCACGATTACGCAGTTCGAAGGATGGGATCCAGAAGGGAAGCCGGAGTTCATGCGCTCGCGCAAGGCGCTGCAGTATGCCAACAGCATTGACGACTACGTGCGCATGATCGAGGAAGGGAACAATGGGGGCTATGCCAACGACTGGCTGATCGGCGACCGCAAGACCGGGGAGATCGCGTACCTGGAACTGGGGCTGAAAAACACTCCGCTGTGGCGCACCAAAGACGGGTATTTTGTCAGTTCGAATTTCGCGCGCGATCCGAAGATGATTCACGAGGAGACCACATTTGATCCGAACGATGCGTCGTCATCGCCGAACGCCCGGCATGCCCGCTGGGAAGAAGTGATGACTCAGGCCAAGGGGAAGATCGATGTGGCGATGGCGCAGCAGTTTCTCTCGGATCACTACGACAGCTTCGAAAAGACAGCTTTAAGCACAGCGAAGCCGCAGGCCAACGAGCGCTCGCTGTGCGGGCACGTGGACGCTTCTCCGCGGGGCGTAAAGGAGTGGGACTGGGGCGCTTACGATCCGGCCGGCGCGGTGCAGGGCAAAGCGACCGACAGCGCGATGGCGGCCAGAATGAGCTTTGTGGCGCGGGCGGGGCATCCCTGCGGAGCGGATTTTCTGGCGGCGGAGTTTCTGGATCACCACCCGGAGTATGCCTGGCAGAAACCATTGCTGCGGGATATGAAAGCGGGCCCGTGGACCGTGTTTACGGCCGGGGAGAAGGAAAAGTAGGCGAATCATCCGCTTGGAACGTGTTCCATAAATGCCTCTTAGCCGCGGAAGGCATTCCCTCAGAGGCTAGAGCATTCTGTGGGGCCCTGAGCGGCACCCTTCGGCTCGCTGCGCTCACGCTATCCCCACCGCCTTTCGAAAACCGCGAAGGGTGGGGCAGCTTTAGATGAGTGGATCAGTCCGCCAAGACCGGCTTATGAAATCCGCCCCAGGAACCAGCGGAGAGCTAGGACTTACTGGCAGGAGGTACTGACCATCTTCAAGCTCGTGACTTGAAAATCGGCATATTTCTTTCCATTGGCTTCTTGCCTTTCGTGGTCGGCGAACTTTGCTTCTTCAGTCTCAGATCGGTGCAGGACATGCCCGCTGACGGTGACCTTGTGACCAACGTGGACAGCATCGACCTTGCCGCTCAATTCCCACATCACACCGTCTTCGCCTGTGATGGTGAAACCGCCGGGTTCCACACCTTTCTGCAAGCAGCCGGTAACAGATTGGGTCTTAGTCGAGGTCTCCTGGGCCTGAACTGCCAGCGTGAAAAGACTCAACAACAGCAGGGGAATCAACCACAGTGAAAACCTCGCATGTGACAACGACATCGCACACCTCTTTCCAGAGTTAGCAGAGTCAGTCTCCAGACTATGCTTGAACCCTCATGTTCGTCAAAAACCGAATGCGCGTGGCCCGATGCGCTGATTCCGTGAATCCTGAGAGATGCGAACGTGAGCACGACGGCAAGGTATTCCATCAAGACGGCCGTTGTTGACGTTCAGAGTGCGAGGGCCAAACTGGAAAACCACATCGCGGAAGCGGATCGGGTTCAATCGGACACACGAACGCCGGTTCTACCTACGCGGCAGCGTCCGCCGCGCCAGCGGCTTCGTTCCGACGGGCAAGCCGGAAGTTACAGCTTCCCTGATAAAATGAAAATGAAAACTAGCGGCGCGGAGAGATGGCCGAGTGGCTGAAGGCGCGCGCCTCGAAAGCGTGTATACCTTTACGGGTATCGGGGGTTCGAATCCCTCTCTCTCCGCCATAATTGTTGTTGTCTAGCACTTGCCGATGAGCCGAGCGTCAAGGCTTCTTCGCTTTCGCGGGAGGAACCAGCGCGACAGCGGCCTCGGTGGTGAGCAGGAGGAAAGTGAAAGTCTCCTGCAGGTACAGGCGGACGGCAGCATCGGTGTGGCTGAGATAACCGATGGAGACGTCCTGACCGATGTGCAGGTCGAAATCGCCGCCACGCGTGGTCAGCACGAAAGCGCCGGCAATGGCGGGCGCCCAGATGATTTGATCTTTAACCAGCCGCTTGACGTGCTCCAACACCGGGTATCCGTGGTCGCTGGTCTCGGCGAGTGCGGTGTAGGCGTCGGCGCCGAGCAACACGGCATAGGGGCCATTGACATCGACCAGACGCAACCGGCTCAAGCCCTGGGCGATGGCTACCGGGTACTCACGCACGTCGGCGGGAAGGGTCATGACCGGGTTGCTGGTTCCCTGGCGGATGCCCCCAATCCCGGCGGCGGCATAGCCCTCGAATACGGCGGCGTCCTCGGCAAATGCGATTTGCCGAGCAGCGTCTTTCGCCGGTTGCCAGTCCGAGTCGTTCGCGCCCCGATCCACGTCATCGATTGCCTGGCGATCCAGGTCGAACGGAACCCGCAGTTCGACCAGCGCCTTGACTTCGCGCTGCCTCGCGACGATGCCTTTCGCTGGGGCGGTAATGGTCCGCAGGTGGCCGGTGCCGACGGCAGAGAGGCCGGTGCCGGCTGGCCCCTTCAGGTCGACGACCCGCCGTCCGGCAAGGTAGCGCTTGAGCGTGCGCGATGTTTCCTCTTCGATCTGAGCCCATGCCGAATCGGAAATGGGAGCGAGCTCGCGATGGAGATTATTCATGTCGTATGTCTCCTTTGAGAGAACCGATGCCGAGCGAATCGTCGCGCACCGATGGAATGGATGAAGGAGTTTCGGCCACTGCCGGTGCTGCGGGGGATTGCGCAACCGCAGGCTGCTCTTCGTTAGTTCGGTCCTCGGCAACGTTCTCGAGAAACGTCGCCGACGGCACAAAGAACAGATTCCCAGTCACGGCGCGGCTGAAGTCGAGCAGGCGGTCGTAGTTGCCGGGCGGCCGGCCGACAAACATATTCTCGAGCATCTGCTCGATCGTGCGGGGCGAACGGCTGTAGCCGATGAAATAGGTGCCGAATTCAGCGTGCCCTGGCCGGCCGAAGGGCATGTTGTCGCGCAGGATTTTGATCTCTTTCCCGTTCTCGACGATGGTGGTGAGCGCGTTGTGCGCTGAGGTTGGCTTGATGGAGTCGTCTAATTCGATGTCGGAAAGCTTGGTGCGGCCGATAATGCGCTCCTGCGCTTCGGTGGGGAGTGCATTCCATGCGTCAAGATCGTGCAGATATTTCTGCACGATGACGTAGCTACCGCCAGCAAAATCGGCGTCCTCTTCGCCGATGAGCACGGCGTCGGTCGCGGCCGCGCCCCTCGGATTCTCCGTCCCGTCGACGAAGCCCATGAGGTCGCGGTCGTCGAGGTAACGGAAGCCCTGCACTTCATCCACCGGGGAAACGGCATTCCCGATTCGCGCCATGACCTGCGTGGCCAGCTCGAAGCATAGATCCATGCGCTGGGCGCGGATGTGGAACAGCAAGTCGCCCGGCGTGGAGACGGCATGGCGCGCTCCGGATCGAATCTCCCGGAAGGGATGCAGCTCTGCCGGCCGCGGCGACCCAAAAAGGCGGTCCCATGCGTCGGACCCAAACCCCATAACGCAGGAAAAGCCTCCTTCCAGGTCGCGGAATTCCACGGCGCGCACCAGCGCGGCGAGGTCTCCGCAGAACGAGCGCAGGACGGAGCGATTCTCAGAGCCCGGATTGAGCGTCGCGACAAAAAAGATCGCGGCGCGAGTAAGCGGCGCGGCTACTGCTTGCGCGAGGACAGGCAATCTACCTGCCGCTTCGGCCGCGCTCATCGGATCGGTCTCCATCAAGTGTCGTCCCTGGTGGCGTGCGCGGATTTCGCCCTCCGAAATGCTACCCTCGCCTCGCGCCTGAAAGTTCGCCCTGCAAGCTTACCATCGGCTGCCAAACCTGCAATCGACTCCCCGCTTGACGCTACGATCAGCAAAGCTGGCCTCATATGCTTCAAATATTGGTACCTAAGTACGAGTGGCTGTTTCGCGGATCGTCTAATCGCACTGATGTATTCAAGTCCAAGCGGTCCAAGTGGGTCCAACGTGACAATGTGAGAAGATGTACAGCTCTAGCTCAGCTCATGCAGGCTCGTCGAACCCTGCTCGCAGCATTTCTAGGTTTGTTGCCCACTTCACATTGTCAGAACGACGCGGAACTGCGCCTTGCCGCTCATCATTCGCGCGTAAGCCTCGGCCGCCTTTTCGAGCGGATAGGTTTCAATCATAGGACGCACGCCGCTTAGTTCGGCAAAGTGTAGCGTGTCTTCGGAGTCTGCCGGTGTTCCCGTGGACCAACCCTGAAGCGACCGGCTCCCAGTGATGAGCTGTATCGGTGTGACCTCGATCGGATCGAATGTCGCACCCACCACGATGAGCTTGCCGTTCGGGCCCAGACCGTCGACCAACTCGGACATCGCTTTCGAGCTTGGGGCCGTCGCCAGGATTGCCTTTGCGCCGCCCAGCTTTTGCAGCGCCTCGGCCGCGTTTGTCGATTGACTGTCGATGTACACGCTCGCTCCCAGTTTCTTTGCGAGCGGGGCGTTTTCAGAGCCACGCCCGATCGCCGCGACGTAATAACCGAACTTATTCGCGAACTGAATCCCAAGGTGACCGAGACCCCCGACCCCTTGCACTGCGACTAAGTCGCCGGGCAGCGCGCCACTGTGCCGCAGCGAATTGTATGTGGTGATTCCCGCGCAAAGCAGCGGCGCTGCATCGGCGTCAGTTAGACTTTCCGGTATCGCCACCAGGGCCTCGACCGGAGCAACCATGTATTGCTGGTAACCGCCGTCATAACTGATGCCTGGGATTTTCAAGTTCCGGCAATTGCGAAAATCTCCGCGCCGGCACTCCCGGCAAGTGTTGTCCTGGCCCCCGTGCCAGCCGACGCCGGCGCGCTGCCCTTTCTTCCACGCGGAAACACCGGCGCCCAGTTCATCGATGATGCCCGCAACTTCATGCCCCGGAACGCGGGGATACTCAATTCCCGGCCACAAGCCTTCTTTCGTCAGCACGTCACTGTGGCAGACGCCGCAGGCTTGTACCTTGATCCGGACGTGTCCTGCGCCCGGCTCTGGAATCTCGCGCTCCACGACCTGGAAATCTGCTCCGGGACCGGAGACTTGCGCCACTTTCATCGTTGCGATTGCCACTGCTGTTGCCATAAATCCTCCGTGAATCTTCGAGCACTGCTGAAAGGCCATCCTGCTACTGGCGAAGCGATAACAACGGATCCCCCTGCGCTTACGCCGCCACCTCGAAAATGACTTCGAGTTCGGCGGGCGTTCCCAGCGGAAGGCTTGCCACTCCATACACCGGGCGGCAAGGGTTCCGCGCCCGTTCGAAAACGTCTTGCAACAACTCCGAAGCGGCGTCAGCGACTTTCGGATGATCGCGAAAATTCCCCGAGGTAGCTACCGACAATGCCCAGCCGGACGACGTGCGTAAGCTTGTTGAGCGACCCGAGACGTTCTCGAGCCACGGCAAGACCATTGAGCGCAGCCGGGCATGCTGCTTCGTGCCAACGTATCATTCCTTTCTGCTCTAGCTTTTAGCATCAAGGTGCATAACGAGTAAAGACAAGGTCGGTCGCTTTGGTCTTTTCGTGGCAGGGGAAGCAGCTTTTCATAAACGCCGCGTCGCCAGGTTTGCCGTCCGCGAAGTGACCAAACCCCCAGCCGCCGGTTGCGGCGTACTTTGTTGAGTCCTTGACCATAAACTGAATGTTCGTGGGGGGACCTGGAACGAAAGATTGAGCCTGGCCAAAGACTTTGTTGTTTTCCTCCGACGCGACGTTACGGTAATGCAAAGCAGCAATGATCGTGCCGTCCGGGAACGGAAGCTTCCCTTCACGGTACGCGTTGATCGCTACATCGTTGCCCAGGACCGCACCTAAACTATTTCAGGTTGCCTGCTTCATGGGCCGAGGAAATCCACCTCCAGTCGCGGTACCCATGAGGGATTTCGGTAACGAAGGGCGGGGCGGGTTGCCCATCCGCGTGGCCTGGGGCAGGGCGAATGAGGGTGACAAAGCCGGCCATTGTTGCAACTGCAACCAAGAAGAATGTGAAGCGTCTCATAATGGTTCCTCCATTTAATATGCTTCGGTAAACGGAAATCAGCAGTCCTAACTATTTCGCCTTAGAGCCGATGTCGACGCCTCTTAGATGTTGGCTCACGGTTGTCTCCTTCTTAGCGGTTGGGGGGTAGCTGGACGCCGCCACCGGGAGCAGGCCAAGTGCAGTGGCGGCTAGCCTGGTGACACGTGCTGTACGGTTTTCGAGAGTCATGGGGAATTCCCCTTTCCTCGCTGCGCTTTTCCGATTGCATCGGCTTGCGATGAAGACATCACATCAAAAGCGCAGAGGCGAAACAATCGGACGATGGTATTGGCGATACCTTCGTATCAGTCGACGCGGCGAGCGGTGTTCGATGATGCTGTGCCGCGGTCAGCCGATTTGCCACTCTCGCCGAGGCCGCAACTGTGACCGCTCGCCAATCTCGACTTGTGGATCGAGGCGGGCTATCCATCAGCTCCGACTCGTCGAGCCAGTCCTCTGTCGAAAGCTTGGCCTGCTCTGGACCGAACAATTCCGTCACCGCACTGATGAACGCCGATAATTCGCGCTCCGCCATGTGGATCTGGTCCTCGTAAGTCGAATTGCAAAAGGATTCTTCCGTGTTCATGGGATTCCCCCGTATCAGGGTGCGTAATGGGTGAAAACAAAGTCCCGAGCTTTGACAGGCTCGTGGCAAGGGAAGCAGGTTTTGAGCAGCGCCTCGTCGGCAGGTTTGCCGTCCTTAAATTGAGCGAACCCCCAGCCGCCGGTCGCGGCGTATTTTCTTGAGTCCTTCACCATAAACTGAACGTTCGTGGCGGACCCGGCCACGAAAGATTGGGAACGGCCAAATACTTTGTTGTTTTCGTCAGACGGAACATAACTCCACGCCAGCCGGGCAATGATTGTGCCGTCCGGGAACGGCAGCCTACCCTCCCGGTAGGCCTTGATGGCCACATTGTTGCCGAGAAGGGCGCGAAGATCGTTGAGGTTGCCTTCTTCGTGGGCCACAGAGATCAACTTCCAGTCGCGGTATCCGGGGGGAATTGTGATTCCGAAGATCGGGGCGGGCTGGCCATCGGCGCGTCCAGAGGCTGGTTCCGAGCTGGCGACAACGCCGGCCACCGCCATCACTGCAACCAGCAAAAACGCGATCCGTTTCATCGTGTTCCTCCTTCCTGTTTGGCCGAAGTCTTTTCTGGCACGACAAATGTGACCATGCCTTTGTCGAGAGGTTGATGGTTCGCGTTGACCAATTCAATGAGCACTTTGTGCGGGCCGGGGGGAAGACCCATCAGGATGATTGGGTTACCACTCGCATCGGCCCATACCCATGAGGCATCGTCGAGCCTCACATGAAGGTGTCCGATGCGCGGCGAGACCGCCAGAGCATTGGGGCCGAACACAGGCGCAATGTGCAGGTTCTGAGCGCAATATTGGATAATCGCAACTCCCCGGGAGGCCAGCGGTTCGGCCAGTGGAGGATCGATGACGATTTTCGCTGGGGGTTCACTGGCGGTGAGCGGGATAACCGCGGCGGGGCGACAATTGTCCGTTGCGTTTTGTGCCATAGCGGTCATTGCGTACAACACGATGCCAGCGACCGATAGCAGACGGGCCCATCTCCAGTTAGTGCGCTTCAAATTCGTCATGTTCTTTCTCCCATGTGTTTACCTAAATTAAAAGTCAGACTTGCTGAGGCCAGTTGGTGGATCAGCCAAAGGTGAACGAAAAAGCCTGCACGCCAGAATCGAAAAACTCGATCTCGTTGCGATTAAGCCAGAACCGCAGAGACGAAGCAATTGGACGATAGTATCGATCGGATTCGTTGGTATGACTTGGTGCGAAAAGCCTGGTCCATGGCGCGGGCGGCAAATTCTAACGTTGATCAATACCCGTCCACATCGACAACAGCCTGCGCAAAGGCCTCCGGAGCTTCTTGCGGCAGATTGTGCCCGACGACGCCGGTAATGGTCCGGTGCAAATACTTGCCGGAGGATTTCTTGGCATAGGCACTGGGGTCTAGATGCGGAGTAACCCCAGATTCCTCGCTGCGCTCGGAAGGACAAGCGTTCGAGTTTCTGAGTGGACGTCTGACTGCCTGCGCCTTGTGGCCAACGACTACGGACCAACGGCTAACGACGATTTCGAAAGAACGTCTGCAACAGATCGGCGCTGCGTCCGGCCAGCACTCCGCTGCGAACCTCGACCTTATGGTTCAGTTGCGGGTGATTTAGCACTTGCATCACGGAAGCGACGGCCCCGGCTTTGGGGTCGTCCGCTCCATACACCAGGCGCTTGACGCGGGCGTGCACCAGCGCGCCAGCGCACATGGCACACGGTTCAATTGTTGCAAACAGCTCGCAGTCGCCCAGACGATGGTTACCAGCGGCTGCACCGGCCTCGCGCAGAGCAATGATCTCAGCGTGGGCGGTGGGATCGGAGGCGGTGAGGCTGCGGTTCCATCCCCGGCCAACGATGTGGCCGCCGGAGACAACGACCGCGCCTACTGGCACTTCTCCCGCTTCGAGCGCGCGTTGGGCGCAGCGGAGGGCCTCTTCCATCCAGAGTTCATCGTGGGTGGTCTTAGGTCTTGGGTCGTGGGTGTTTGGATCAGCGGCGGCCGCTTTTCGTCTCGGCACAGGCAGTGACTCCGCTCAGCATTGTAGCGGGTTTTGATCGAGGGAAGAGGCCAGCGAAAGTTCAGGGCACGAGGTTTGCAGGGCAACTCCGCAGCGCCCATTGGGAATCAGATCACGCTCAGCACCGTTCGCACCATTTCGGGCACGACCGCGCGCGCCACTACCGGAACCACGATCCGGACGACCGGGTAGG
>Ga0181521_10008826_pt1 | contig 10230 bp, 11 predicted proteins | sample PEATcosm2014_Bin_32_FD_119764 | JGI IMG/M metagenome (GOLD analysis project Ga0181521, IMG submission 119764) | Peatland microbial communities from MTU Mesocosm Facility, Houghton, MI, USA - PEATcosm2014_Bin02_60_metaG | ecosystem: Environmental > Terrestrial > Soil > Wetlands > Peat | place... | reverse complement strand
GAGACACTGCGGCAAAGCGAACAACGATTCGCCACGTTCATGCGTCATCTGCCGGGCATCGCTTTCGTCAAAGACCTGAACGGTAAATACGTCTATTACAACGAATCGTCGTGGGCGCTTTTCCGGAAACGTCCCGAGGATATTGTCGGAAAAACGGACGAGGAGTTGTGGCCTCCCGAAGATGCCGCGCTCTACCGGAAAAACGACCAGGAGGTGGTGGAATCGGGACGCCCGGTCGAAGTCACCGAATCGGTCACGCATGAGGATGGCAAACATGCCTGGCTGATCGGCAAGTTTCCCATCATAGAGGACGGGAAAGTAGCTCTGATCGGCGGTATCGGCATCGATATCACCGAACGGCAAACGCTCCAGGAGCAGCTTACGCAAGGCCGGAAAATGGAGGCGCTGGGGCGTCTGGCCGGCGGGGTAGCCCACGATTTTAATAACCTGCTCACGGTGATTTCCGGTTATGGCCAACTGGCGCTCGAAGCGAACGGCAATGCGCCGCCGGCCCGCCTGGCCACCTACATCCAGGAGATTCTGACTTCCGCGCAGCGCGCCTCCGGACTGACCGGACAACTGCTGGCGTTCAGCCGGCGCCAGATCGTGCAGCCCAGGGTTCTCGATCTGCGCGATCTGCTGCGCAATATGGAGCGCCTGCTGCCGCGCATGATCGGCGAGCACGTCGATCTGACGATGAAATGCGGCGACGAACCCTGTCTGATTCGCGCGGATGCCCATCAGATCGAGCAGGTAGTGATGAACCTTGCGATCAACGCACGCGACGCGATGCCTCTGGGCGGAACGCTGGATATCGATTGCAGGGTTCTGGCCGAACCGATCGAAGGGCCGGGCCTCGAACCTCTGAGCGTTGTGGTGGAGGTCGCCGACAACGGCATCGGCATGGACGAGGCCGTCAAAGCGCAGATGTTCGAGCCGTTTTTTACGTCCAAGGACAAAGGGAAGGGAACAGGCCTCGGGCTGTCGACGGTCTATGGCATCGTTTCCCAGGCGGGCGGAAAGATCGAGGTGGAGAGTCGGCCGGGCGAAGGCACGCGCTTTCGTATTTATTTTCCGCCGGCTGCGGGCAAGGTCGAGGAGACAGCCCCGCCCACTCTCGATAAGGCGCCAGTAGGCCTCGAAACCGTTCTGCTGGTCGAGGACGAAGACAGTGTGCGCACGCTGGCCGAAACCATTCTTCTCCGGCTGGGCTACAGAGTCCTGGTGGCCGAGAGCGGCGAAAAAGCGCTGGAAATCTGGGAAGCGCGCGCCGGCAGGATCGACATTTTGCTGACCGACGTCATCATGCCGCGCCTCGGCGGCAGCGATCTGGCACACAAGCTGCGCGCGAGCAATCCGAAACTCAAGGTCCTGTTTATGTCCGGCTACACCGACGATATGATTGCCAGTCACGGCGTACTGGCGGGGGAAACCCAGCTCATTCAGAAGCCCTTCACGGCCGAGGCGCTGGGCAGGAAACTCCGCAGTGTTCTGGACGCGCGAACCTGACGCGTAATATAGTCGGAAATGGCTCTCCGACCCCTGCTGTCCGAAGCGCAAATCCAGGCGCGCATCCGCGAGATGGGAGCGCGCATCGACGCCGACTATCCCGACGGAACTTTGTATCTCATCTGCATTCTGAAAGGCGCGTGTTACTTTTTGGCCGACTTATCGCGCGCCATCAAGCGCGATACATTCATCGACTTCATGGGAATCTCCAGTTACGGGAAAGGTAAGAGCAGTTCCGGCGAAGTCAGGATCACGAAGGATCTGGATATTTCGCTTGAAGGCGCGGACGTTTTGATTGTCGAAGACATCATCGACAGCGGCGTGACTCTCAACTATCTGATGGGGCTGCTGCGCCAGCGCAAGCCGAGGTCGATCCGGATCGCGGCGCTGCTGGATAAACCGGAGCGGCGCATGCGGCCGGTGGAAGTAGCTTACGTGGGATTTCAGATTCCGGATGAATTCGTGGTGGGATACGGCCTCGATTTCGCCGAAAAGTACCGCAATCTGCGCGACATCTGCGTGCTCGAACCGGACTAAGCTCGGATGGACAAGCGGAACCGCCCGCCCCACATGCGGAAGACTACCGCTGCAGCTCGAAAGCCTGGATCTTCAATTCACTCACGGGCAGCGCCACAATCTCCCCATCGACTCCGCCGATCACTTTGGCTGTGTGCGCGTAAGCGACCGGATCGCCGGTGACGAAGTGCGTAATCCGGCCTGCGCCCGGCGTCACGCCGTCACCCAGTGCCCGGAGCACCGACTCCGCCGCCACGCCGGCGCTCTCGACCAGAGTCACTCCCGGCCCGAGGACCCGCGCCAGCACCGGAGCCAGAACCGGGTAGTGCGTACATCCGAGAATCAGAGTGTCGATCCCCGGCCGATCGTCCAGGTAGTGCCTGGCCATCAGCTCGGCTTCCGGCGAAACGGCCAGATCCTCTTCGACCAAATGGACGAACAGCGGACAGGCGCGCGCCCAGACACGCATGCCCCGCGCCTCGAGCCGCTTCTGATAGGAGGCGCTGGCAATCGTGCCCATCGTCCCGATCACGCCCACGTGGCCCGAGCGCGTGGCGCGCACCGCGGCCTCAACCCCTGGTTCGATGACGCCCGAGATCGGCAGATCGAACTCGCGCTGTAAATCGCTCAGAGCGACCGAAGTGGCCGTGTTGCATGCGACGACAATCGCTTCCACGCCGCGTCCCGCCAAAAATGCCGTGATCTCGCGGGCAAATCCGCGGACCATTTCCGGCGGCTTGCGTCCGTAAGGCACGCGCGCCGTATCGCCGAGATAAAGGAAGTCCTGGTGCGGCATGGCGTGGCGCAGTGCCTTGAGCACAGTGAGTCCACCGACGCCCGAATCAAATACTCCGATCATGATTTGTTCGACTCTCCCGTGATCAGACGCGCCCCCCGGTTGTGCGTGAAATAATCATAAGCCCACTGCACCACTATTAGCAGACGGTTCTCAAACTCGACGATGTACAGGATATGAACAAACAGCCAGATGAACCAGGCCAGCGGTCCTGAGAATTTGAATGGCCCGATATTGGCTACGGCGGCGTTGCGTCCGATGGTGGCCAGGCTGCCTTTGTCGAGGTATTTGAATGGCGCAGTCTTTTCATGCCGAAGACGCCGCCCGATGAGCCGCGCGGCATATCGTCCCTGCTGCATCGCCGTTGGCGCGACGCCGGGCAGTTGTTGGCCGTTTTCCAGGAACTGCGCCAGATCGCCGATAATCAGGATTTCCGGATGACCGGCGACTGACAGATCCGGCTCGACCGGCACCCTTCCGGCTCGATCGAGCTTCACTCCCGTGCGGTCCGCCAGCGCTTTGCCAAGCGGTGAAGCCTGCACGCCCGCGGCCCACAGGACGGTCTTCGCCGGGATGCGCCTCTCCGTGTTTCCCGCGCGCAGCGTGACGCCGTGATCGTCGATTCCGGTGACCATGGCGCCGGTGCGGCTTTGGACTCCCAGCCGAATGAGCGACCGTTCGGCCGCGCGGGAAAGTTCCGGAGGATACACAGGCAGCAGTCTGTCTTCGCCCTCGATCAGAAAAATATTGGCCTCGGCCGGATTGATGCGGCGAAAGTCTTTCTTCAAAGTGTCGCGTGAGATTTCGCCCAGCGCGCCGGCCAGCTCGACGCCGGTGGGTCCGGCGCCGACGACGACGAAGGTCAACCAGGCCCGGCGCGCCTCGGGATCGGGTTCCTTCTCCGCCCGCTCGAACGCCAGCAGGACGCGGCTGCGGATTTCGGTGGCGTCTTCGATGGTTTTGAGGCCGGGCGCGAGCGGCTCCCATTCCGGATGGCCGAAGTAGTGGTGGGTCGAGCCGGTCGCGACGATGAGGGTGTCGTACGGTTCGCGCGAACCGTCTTTGAGAACTACTTCGCGCCGATCCACGTCGATGTCGATGGCCTCGCCCAGCAGGACGCGCGCGTTCTTCTGCCGGTTCAGCACGTATCGCAGCGGCGACGCGATCTCGCCCGGCGACAGCGCGCCGGTGGCGACCTGATAAAGCAGCGGCTGGAACAAATGGAAGTTACGCCTGTCGATAAGGGTGAGGTCGACGTCGGTGTGCCGGAGCGACCGCGCGGCATAGAGGCCGCCGAATCCGCCTCCGAGGATTACGATTCGGTGCCGCATACTTCCACGTTACTGGGGAAGCATTCGAGGAGTTAGCGCGTCGGGCTTTAAATCCTGCGCCATACACAGCCAGCTTCCGCGAGGCAGAAGCGCGTGCAGTGCCATCACTTCGACGATGGGCGGATTCGGCCAGCGCGGCCATGTGTGCATGGGGCCGTACATAAACTTTGCTTCTCGCAGATTGAATGACGCGCTGGCGAATTCGCCTTTTAGTTGGATCGTTCCATTACGCGCGTTCGTCAGTGTGGCCAGAGTCAGGAAGGTGCCTGACTGCGAGACAAACAGAACGCCGATTTCCCTGGCGTGGGTTTGCCAATCGGCGAACATCCGCCACGCGCGGTCAGTCGGGATTTGGTTGCCGAATGGTTCCGGGTGTATTTGCCGCCACTCTTTCCAGTCTTCCATGGCAATCAGAATACGTCATGGCCCAGTGAACCAATCCCGCTCATGCTTGACTCTTCAGTATGCCGATTTCATCCCCCACGGCGGTTCACGACCGCTGGCACATCACGGGCACCGTGAACGACTGCCAGAATTTCTATCGGTGTCTTCTCCGCCAGGTAGACGATCAAATACGCGCCCACTGGCCAGAATCGAATCGCGTCTGACAGCAGGTCTTCCCGCGGGTGACCCAATTCAGGCCGCTTCGCAAGGAGGCGAAACGCATTCACGAAACGAACCATCATCCGGCGGGCGGAATGGGGGCTGTCTCTGGCGATGTGATCGCGAATTTCCCGCAGGTCCCCTTCAACGCAGCGGCCAAAGATGTAACGGCTCACCGCGACGCGAGGTCGGAAATCAGGCGCGCCATTACTTCCTCACCGTCCACGGTTTCACCGGCATTCAGCGATGCCATCCGTTCCGCGATGGCGGCCTTGAATTCAGAAATCTGCGCGCGCCGTACGTTTGTTTCAGCAACCAGCTTCTCGACATACTGGCCAACGGAAACGCCCTGCGCCTGCGCTGTTTCTCTCAACTGGGCTTCAATCTCGCGGGGCAATTCGATTGTCATCCGGAACCCGACCACAGTTTAACAGGAATCGCGCATTATTACGGTATCCCGAACAGCACCGCATACTGGTCCGGAAGCTTCGCCGGCCGGAACTCGCGGTTCAGAAATACGTGCCGCGTCTGGCCCGTGGCCAGCCGCCGTCCCGCGCAGGTCATCTCATAGTCGAACGTCACGAAGCGCCGGTTCGCGTCCGAAATGGTCGTCAGAATCGCCACCTCGTCGTCGAAGCGCGCCGGATGCAGATACCGGCAGTGCGATTCGGCCACGGCCAGTAAGATTCCGTTCGCTTCCATGTCTTTGTACCGGAATCCGATGGCCGTGCAATACTCCACACGCGCCACTTCCATCCACACCAGATAGTTGGCGTAATACGCGACGCCCATCTGATCGGTCTCGGCATAGCGGACCCGAAGATTGGTTAGGTGTGGCGACACGGTCTTCGATTGTACCGAGCGGTCTTCCGCCAGTCTGTTAAGCTGCCTGTAGCTCCTGCGGATATGCGCGTTCAGGTACTATTTTTCGGGCTTTTGAAGGACATCTGCGGCCGTCCGGCAGACTCGCTCGATCTCCCCGCGGGGTCCACTGCCAGCGCCGTTTTCGATCACTACGCGGCGCGTTTCCCCCGTCTGCGCGACATGGCTTCGAGCATCGTTCTGGCACGCAACCAGGAGTTCGCCACCGCGCGCGAACCGCTCTCCGACGGCGACGAAGTAGCCCTGCTGCCGCCGGTCAGCGGCGGGGCGTTCCTTTCCGAGATTCGCGATCAGGAGGGTCACTTTTTCGCTCTCACGCGCGAGGCGATCGATCCGCGGGCGGTGGAAACCTGTTTATTGCAGGGATGCGACGGCGCGATTGTAACTTTCCAGGGCGTGGTTCGTAACAATACCAGTGGCCGCCCTGCACAGCGTCTCGAATACGAAGGCTACGAACCGATGGCCCTCCGCAAAATGGCGGAGATCGGCCGGGACGTCGCAGGGCGTTTCGCCATCAGCCGGATCGCGATGGTGCATCGCCTGGGTACGCTGGAGATCGGTGAGGCCAGCGTCATGGTGGTCGCCGTGGCGCCACATCGGCGGCCTGCTTTCGAAGCCGCGCTGGAAGGCATCGACAGGATCAAAAAGCTGGTTCCGGTCTGGAAAAAGGAGTTCTTTGACGACGGCGAAGTATGGGTGGAAGGAGCCTGGGACGAGCATGCGCCTCGCGTTTCTGCTTCTTAGCGCCGCCGCTGTGGTTTACGCCCAGGAAGATCCGGCCTTCCGCGTCGACGTGCAACTCGTCCGCATTCTCGCCACAGTAAAGGACCCTGCGGGCGGACTGGTCGGTTTCCTCGAACGGAAAGATTTCGAAGTTCACGACAATGGCGTCGCCCAACAGATCGCCGTCTTCGAGCGCCAGACCGATCAGCCGCTGTCGGTCGCCATCATGATCGATAACAGCGGATCGACGGCGAAGGATTTGAAGTATGAGGTCGACTCGGTGTCGCGCTTCCTGCGGGCCGTTCTGCGCGAAGGAAATCCGGAAGACAGGGTCGCGCTTTACAGCTTCAACTGGCAGATCGTGAAGCAGAACGGTTTCACGCGCGACGCCGCTTCCATCGACCGTTCCCTGCGCGCGCTGCGCGGTGAAGCGGGCACGTCGCTCTACGACGCCATTCTGCTGGCCTCGCGCGACATCGAAGACCGCAAGGGCCGCAAGATTCTGGTGATCGTCACCGATGGCGGGGATACCACGAGCCATACCGATTTTCAGCGCGCTGTTGAAGCCGCGCAACTGGCCGATGCGGTGATCTACCCCGTGCTGGTTGTTCCCATCACGAACGAAGCCGGGCGCAATATCGGCGGCGAGAACGCTCTCACGACCCTCGCGCAGCGCACCGGAGGCAGGGTCTTCGAGCCCTCCCTCGGAGCCGCGCTCGACCAGGCCTTCGATCAGATCCTGCGCGATCTGCGGACGCAGTATCTGATCGGGTTCTACCCGCGCAATGTTCCGTTGACCACTGACCGGTTTCACGCGCTCCAGGTCACAGTGGCCGATCCGCAACTGCAGGTGAAAGCCCGCAGCGGATATTATGGAGAGGCGCTGAAAGGGACCGCCGCGGGGCCAGTCGCCGTGAGTCCGGAGAGCGAATCGGTCCGGCCGCGCAAGCCGCCGCCGGCGTCGGCGGTCAAACAAAAGAATGCCTCCAACTAACGTGACGCAGAGCAAATCGAAATCAGCCCGTCCGCCCGAATACACGCTCGAGGAAATCAAGTATCTTAAGCACCTGATTGACGGCCGGATTCCGGTCTGCGTGAAGCTGAGCGATAACGAAGAGATCCGCGGAGTGGTGGAATATTACGACCAGCGCTTCATTCGCGTGACCCGCGACGGGGCGCCGAACCTGTTCATCTTCAAGCACGACATCAAGTACCTCTACGAGGTCGCGTAACCGGCGATGGCGTCGTTTCTGGAAAGCGCGATTGCGATCGCGCGCGAAGCCGGATCTCTGCTCGACGGATTTTTCCAGCGCCACATCGGCTTCGAGCTGAAGGGGGCCTTCGATCTGGTGACGGAAGCCGACAGGGCATCCGAAAAGCTGGTCGTCGAACGGCTGCGCGCGCGGTTCCCGAGCCACGGCATCCTTGCCGAAGAAGGGAGCGGCCACGAAAGCCCCTCCGAATATCGCTGGTACGTGGACCCTCTCGACGGAACCACCAACTTCGCGCACGGCTATCCGGTTTATAACGTGACGCTCGCGCTGGAGAAGGCCGGCGAGTTGATTGCGGGCGTGATCTTCGATCCGAGCCGGAAGGAATTATTCACCTGCGAAAAAGGCGGCGGCGCATTTCTGAACGGTCTCCCGATTCATGTTTCGCGCACGGGCAAAGTGGACGAGTCTTTGTTCAGCACCGGTTTTCCCAGCCGCCGCAGGCACCTCGACGTGAACATCCATTTCTACTACCAGCTCGCCATGGCCTCGCATGGGGTACGCCGCGGGGGCGCGGCGGCGATCGACCTGGCCTATGTGGCCTGCGGGCGTCTGGACGGATTCTGGGAATTCGGCCTGAGTCCCTGGGACATGGCCGCGGGCAAACTTCTTGTTGCGGAAGCGGGCGGCGTCTGCACCGACATGAAGGGCGCCCCGCACCAGCTGCAAGGGCCGCACATTCTGGCGGACAACGGGCTGATCCACGACGAAGTACTCGGCCTTTTTGCCGCGATCTTTCGCGGCGAGCACCCGCATCGGCTGCCTGTCATCCAGCCGCAAAACTGCGAATAGTCACATCTTGTCCTTTCCTATCAGTGGGTTAACATGTTATCCTGATTCGATACATGCGCACAGTTGACCTGATCCTGCGGAAACGCGGGGGTGACGAGCTAAGTGTGGAAGAAATCCAGTATTTAGTGAACGGCTACACTACGGGCGAAATTCCCGACTACCAGGTTTCCGCGTTCCTGATGGCCACGTATTTCAGCGGCATGACGGACCGCGAGCTCAGTGCTCTCACGGAAGCCATGATGGCCACCGGAGAAGTTTTGACGCTCTCCGAGATTCCGGGGGTGAAGGTCGACAAGCATTCGACAGGCGGGGTGGGCGACAAGACGAGCCTGATTTGCGCGCCCATCGCGGCGGCGGCGGGTGTGGTCGTCCCCATGATTTCCGGACGCGGGCTCGGACACACGGGCGGCACTCTCGATAAGCTCGAATCGATTCCCGGTTTCCGCACCGATCTCACGCTGGATCAGTTTCGCGCGCAGCTGGCGGAACTGAAACTTGCTTTCATGGGCCAGTCCGAAGAGATCGCACCGGCCGACAAACGTTTCTACGCGCTGCGCGATGTCACGGGTACGGTCGAGTCGGTCCCGCTGATCGCTTCGTCCATCATGTCCAAAAAGATGGCCGAAGGGATCGACGCGCTGGTGCTCGACGTGAAGGTTGGTAACGGCGCTTTCATGAAAAAGCAGGTGGACGCGCGACGTCTGGCGCAGGCCATGGTCGGCATCGGCCGGCGGCTTGACAAGAAGGTCCAGGCGCTCATCACCGACATGAATCAACCGCTGGGATTCGCGGTCGGCAACGCGCTCGAAGTGATGGAAGTTTCGCAGACGCTGCAGAAGGCCGGGCCGGCGGATTTGACCCGGCTGAGCCTCGAGCTGGCCGCGCGTATGATTTTCCTCGGCAAGATCGCGCCGACGCTCGATGAGTGCCGCAAACTCGCCGAGGACCGGTTGATGGATGGCTCCGCGTATCAGTTATTCAAACAGGTGGTCGCCGCGCAGGGCGGTAATCCGCAGGCGCTCGACCGCTTCGAACTGCTGCCGAACGCCACTGGCATGCGGGAGATTCTCTCGCCGCGCGCCGGTTTCGTGAGCGCCATCCGGGCCGAAGACATCGGCCGCGCCTCGTCTATGATCGGCGCCGGACGCAGCCGCAAGGAAGATGTGATCGATCCCGCGGTCGGCGTCATTCTCGAAGTCAAAGCGGGCGAAAAGGTCGATGCCGGTTCGGTTTTATGCCGCATCTATTACACCGGCGAAGAGAATCTCGACGAAGCCGCCGACCTCGTGGAAGATGCCTTCCGCATTTCGGGCACCCGACCGGACGAGAGGGAACTGATCCTCGAGGTCGTCAGTTAAATGAATCATCCGGTACACAGGGCTCGGCAGGCGGAACCGCCTGCCCGACAGCCTGAACAGGATTCGTTTTTGTGGCGCAGGCGGTTCCGCCTGCGAGCCGCGTCGACTGAAGTCGCGTGTACCACGGGACGCTAAACTGGCATGGGGCGATTCACCGGATTGCTCGGGATCGCCGCCATCCTGCTGGTCGCCTGGCTGCTCTCGCATCACAAACGCGCCATTAAACTGCGATTGATCCTGTGGGGTCTGGGACTCCAGTTCGGATTCGCGGTGCTTGTTCTCAAGACCGATTTTGGCAAGCTTTTCCAGGCGGCGAGCGTCGCCGTTACCGCAATGCTGGCGTACGCGGAAGAAGGCAGCGCCTTCGTTTTCGGCGACACACTTGGAAGATCGAGCGGATCGCTGGGAGCCATCTTCGCGTTCAGCGTGCTGCCCATCATCATCTTCAT
>Ga0181521_10008825_pt1 | contig 10232 bp, 5 predicted proteins | sample PEATcosm2014_Bin_32_FD_119764 | JGI IMG/M metagenome (GOLD analysis project Ga0181521, IMG submission 119764) | Peatland microbial communities from MTU Mesocosm Facility, Houghton, MI, USA - PEATcosm2014_Bin02_60_metaG | ecosystem: Environmental > Terrestrial > Soil > Wetlands > Peat | place... | reverse complement strand
TGGTAGCCATCGGAAAACCGTTGACGTAGAGGATCCCCGTATTGGCCTGAAAGGTGGCCGCCAGGTGCACCCACTGGTTGAGCGGAAGCGGCTGCGGCGAGGCCACGACCTGGCTCGACGTGTCGCCATAGAAGATTATGAAGGCAGGCTGGCCAGTGTTTCCGTTCTGGCAAAGGAGAACGCTGTCGGAGCACCCGGCGTTGCCGAAATCAATGACCCGCATGTAAGTCGCGTAGGCACGCTCGTAAACCCAGGCTTCAATGGTGAACTGGCTGCCGAACCAGGTATTTGTCGGCATGACCACATACTGAACGGTGCCGTTGAACGACAGGGCGTCGCCCCACACGCTTTGCGCCGGGGCGCGGGGTGTGGTGGCGAGGAGGACGAGGAGGAGAAGGAAGAAGGAAGAATGCAGAATGCAGAATGCAGAATGGAGTTTAGTTTTCATAAGCTTTGTTGCCAGGTTGTTTTCAGGACGTTGAAGGTGCAGGGGCGCGCAGTGGGGCAAGGGGTTGAGAGTTGAGGGTCGGGGGTTGAGAGAAGGATTGAAGTCTGGCGAGAGGTCAAGCTCTCATCCTGGGCGACCGATCATGTCTGACGATTCGTTGCAGTGTTACTACGCCGCTACTCAATTTATCGGGTGGCGGCCCGACCATCCGGGTGACCTCCGAGGGCGTTAGTGCCCTCGGAACCTTTTCCGACAAATGCGAGGATGCGGCCCCAGGGGAGTTTTGGCTAGGGGGCAAAAGTTTGGAATACTCGGCGTTTCTTTGGATTTCGGCACCGAAAGGGATGAAAATGGCGGCGGCAGGGTTAACGCCAAGGCGCAACCAAAACCGGTAGGGACGCGTTCCACCGCGTTCCATACTTTGGGGAGTAGTCACGGACGCGGTGGAACGCGTCCCTACCAGAGGTCACAGTTGCGGACGGCGCGCACGGCGTGACGCGGCTTACCTTCAGGGATTGGTCTGCATGGTCTCGCGCCAGAGGCGAGGGGAAAGGCCGGTCGCTTGCTTGAAGGCGAACCGGAACCGGTTTTCGCTGGCGTAGCCGACGGCATAAGCCACGTCGGAGACGCTTCTGGCCGGGTCGCCCAGCAGTGCCCGAGCCTTTTCGAGGCGCAGGTCGGTGAGGTAGCTCTTGAAGGGGACTCCGAGGGCGCGCGAGAAGAGGTCGGACAAATAGGCGGCGTTCATCCCCAGTTCGCGCGCGTAGTGTTGGAGCGTGATCGGTTTGGCGTAGTCCAACTCGAGGCGCTCGAGCAGGTGATGCACAAGCTGTTGGGCGTTGGATTCCGGGCCGGAGCGGCGGGGAGCCTGGGGAGCGGGAGGCAGGTGGCGTTTGAGGGCCAGATGCAGGCGCGCCTGTTCCTTTTCCAGGGCGAGGACGGCGCGCCCGGCGCTGGTCAGGTCGGCCTTGTGCAAATCACTCAGGGTGGCGGTCTGAACGTGTTGGACGATGTGCCGCAGGAAGCGGGCGGCCCGGGCGAATTTCAGCCGGTTCAACACTCTGGCACCGGCCCGACGGAGCCGGGCGCGCGCCGCGCGGGCGGAGCGTTTCCGGGCCGGCGGCCTGGCGGCGGGGTTTTCCAGCGCTTGCAGGTAGGCAATGCCCAGCGTCTCGTCGCGGACTTGAATGGGAATCCAATAGTTGCGGACCCCGAGGTGGCAGGTGAAGCGGTGGCCGTCGTCGGCGGCGCTCAGAGTGCGGGCGAGCTGTCTTGGCCCGCAAGTGCGGCAAAGCGGGAGGAGGGGCGAGCCGGTCAGCCGGCAGCAGACAGAGCAGCCGGTCGGCAGAGTGTGGGCATCCCAGTGTCTGGGCGAGGCGGGCGTCCAGGCGATGTGGAAATGGACGCCGGTGAACTCGGCAAAGAGTGTGTCGAGGAGCTTGCCGAGGTGTTTGTGGATCAACTCCCGATACTGGTGCTGGAGCAGCGGTTCACTGGGCGGGGAGCGGGTGGGCGGTGCGGGCGGAGCGGCAATGGCCCTGTCCGTTGGGCGTGAGGCAACGCCCCTTCGTGAACTCGCTTTAGTTGATTTCCTCTGTCCGCTCATGAGCCACCGCGCTGCAGGCTACCGATTCACTGGCCGAGCGTCAACAGCCAACCTGGTCGTAGTTATCCGCCAGGCGCATCTCAATACTGCCTCCGGACCGCGAGCCGTCCCCGGCTCGCAGCGTGTTGGAAGGTGCAAGAGCTTCGATTGTCGTTTCGCGTTCGTCGCCGCTGCGAGCCGGGGACGGCTCGCGGTCCGTCACCGTTGGGCGTTCTCACTCCTTGGTGGCAGTGTCGGTGCGCCCTTATCCGCCCCGCACCATCCGCGCCACATAAGTCCCATCCACACTCTGCACAAAAGGCAGCAGCTCGTGAGACCGTTCCAGTCCGAAATCGGCGTGCCCGCCCAGGAACTCGTTCACGACATCGCTGTTTTCCTCCGGCTCCAGGCTGCACGTGCTGTAAACCAATAGGCCGCCCCGTTTCAAGAGCGATGCGGCCTGACGCAGCAGCTCGAGTTGCGCTGCGCGCAAACGCCCGATTTCCTTCGGGCGAATCCGCCAGCGCAAATCAACCCGGCGCCGCATCACGCCGGTGTTGGAGCAAGGGGCGTCGATCAGGATGCGGTCGAAAGTGGTTGAGGGTTGAGCGTCGAGGGCTGAGGGCAAGACGGTCTGGACACAGGTGACGCCCAGGCGGGCGCAGTTCTGTTCGATCAGTTTCAGGCGTTCGGGGGTGGTGTCGTGGGCAAGGAGGCGGCCTTCGTTGCGCATGAGTTGGGCGAGGGCGGCGAGTTTCCCGCCGGGGGCGGCGCAGAGGTCGAGCACGCTCTCACCGGGCTGGGGATCGAGTTCGCGCACCGCCAGCAGGGTGCTGGGGTCCTGGACGTAGAACAAACCCTGCTGGAAACTGGGCAGCCGGCTCAACGGCGGATGCGATTTCAGCTCGAAGACCAGGTTCTCTTCGAGCCAGTCCCGGCGGACGAAGTCATAATCCACCTCTTCGTCGCGCCACTGGGCGAGGAGTTTGCCGGGGTCGGCCTTTAGCGTGTTGACGCGGGCGAAGGCCTGCGGCGGGGTGTTATTCCATTCCATCAACTGCGCCGCGCGGTCAGCGCCCCAGTGGGTTTGCCAGCGTGCGACCAGCCATTCCGGATGGGAATAGCCCAGGTGAGGCTGCGTGGTTTTCAGCTCGGCCAGCAGGCGCCTGGTGGCGTCGAACTCGCGCAAGTAGCCGCGCAGGACAGCGTTAATGAACCCCGCCTGCAAGTGGAAGCCGCTCTGCCGGGCCAACTCGACGGTTTCGTGAACGGCGGCGTGGTCGGGGATGCGATCGAGCCAAAAGATCTGGTAAAGGCCGAGCCGCAAGAGGTTCTGCAGGATTGGCTTCTGGGCGCGCGCGTCGGTTTTGCGGGCGATCAGCCAATCAAGGGTGGCCTGCCAGCGGACGATGCCATAGGCCAGCTCCTGACACAGGTGGCGGTCGGCGACCGAAAGGTGTGTTCGGGCCAGTTCCGCTTCGAGCCGGTTTTCCACGAAATCCCCGCCCGCGCCCCGCTGGAGGATGCGCATTGCAATTTCTCTTGGTTTTTCGTCGCTCACGACCTTTAATAAAGCCATTCGGCTCGGGGGACGCGAGCGCTAAGATACTTTATGAGAGAAGAATTCGAGAAAATGGCGGCAGCCGGGAAGCTGGAGCGACACCACATCGAGGCGCTGGTGCAGCTTACCAACACCGGCTTTTGCCTGCACCGGAGCTGGGGGTTTGGACGCATCAAGACGGTGGATACGGTCTTTGCCCGCTTCATGATCGACTTCGAGAACAAGGCCGGCCACACGATGGATCTGGCCTTTGCGGCGGAATCGCTCAAGCCGATTGCCAAAGACCACATCCTGGCGCGCAAGGCCTCGAATTTGGAGGAACTGCGGCAGATGGCGGCGACGCAACATCCGGAGCTGGTTAAGCTGGTATTGAACAGCTACGGCGGCAAAGCGACGGTGGAGCAGGTCCAGCAGGCGCTCGTGCCCGAGGTCATCAGCAGTGATTGGAAGAAGTGGTGGGAGGCCGCGCGGCGCGAGCTCAAGAAGGACGGCCATTTTCAAGTGCCCCTCAAGAAGAGCGAGCCGATCATTTATCAGACCCAAGAGGTGTCGCTGCAGGACCGGCTGCTGGAGGGGTTCCGGACGGCCAAGGGATTGAAGGCCCGCATTGCCGTCGCCAGCGAACTGCTCAGGAACGCCCACGACCTCACGGACAAAGGGGCGGCCGCCAGGGAGGCCATTGCTGCATTCAATACCGAAATCCCCAGCTACCAGCGCACCCAGCCGGCGGTCGCGCTGGAAGCGATCTTTGTCCGTGATGACCTGCGGGAGATGGCCGCGTTGCCGCCCGGCGAGGGCGAACTTGGCGCGCCGGCGATTTGGGCGCAGGATGCGAAGCTGGGGCCGCTGCTGGAAGGGCTGCCGGCCTCCAAGCACCGCCGGGCCTTGGAGTCATTCAAAGCCGCCAATCCAGAGCACTGGCACCGCGCGCTCCAAACGGCGCTGAACAGCGTTTCCGCCAAACTCTGCCACGAGTTGGCGGGCCTCCTCGTTCAGGAAGGCAAGCTCGATTTGCTCAAGGAAACCGTGGCCCGCCTCGTCAGCCAGCACACCGCCGCCAGCGAACTGCTCCTCTGGCTCGCCAAAGACCGGAACGACTCCTTTGCGGACATCCTCGGGCCGGAAGTCTTCCGCGCGATGCTCACGGCGATGGAACGCGACCAGTTTAACGAGCGCCGCTCCAACCGCCTGCGCGATTATATTCTCGACGACCAGAAACTGCTGGTCGAACTCATCGGCTCCGCCGACCTCGAGGTGATCAAGGACCTGACCCGCGCCTTGCAGCTTTCTCCGTCGTTTGACGACATGGACAAGCGCTCCCTGCTGGCGCGCATCGTCAAGAGCTACCCGCCGATACAGGTGCTGATCTCGGGCGAGCAAACCCGGCAGGAGGCCACCCTCCTGGTCTCGTGGGAAAGCCTGGAGCGGCGCAAGAACGAATACCACGAGCTGGTGGAGAAGAAGATACCCGCCAATTCCAGGGAAATCGCGCTGGCCCGCAGCTACGGCGACTTGAGCGAGAATCACGAATACAAGGCCGCCAAGGAAATGCAGAAGCTGCTCATGCTGCGCAAGGCCGATTTGGAAACACAACTCGTCCGCGCCCGCGGCACGGATTTCGCCGCCGCCCGCACCGACGTCGCGAGCGTCGGCACCGTCGTGCACGCGACCGATCTTGCCACCAACCAGCCGGAGCACTTCACCATCCTCGGCGCCTGGGATTCCGACCCGGAGAAAGATGTCGTCAGCTACCTTTCCCCCGTCGCCCAATCACTGCTTGGCCACAAGGTCGGAGATGAGGTCGAGTTCGAGGTTCACGGAGTCCGCCACCACCATCGCCTCGACTCGATCCTGCTTTGGAAGACGGCGTAACCCCGCTCGGCCCCGGTCTGGCCGGAGCGCCGGCATGTTGCCGGCTTAAGACCATTCAGACCGTGTAGGCCGACAATCTGTCGGCACTCCGGACGGTCGGCACCCGGCCTCACGCCTGGCCGCCGAACGTCACGTGATCATCCACGTCGAGCAGGTCGAACCAGGTGGCGATATCCTCGCGTTTGGGCGCGATCTTGCCGTGGACCCCATGGAAGAATTCGCGCGATTCGGTGTCCGCCGGCGCTCGCTGTTCCTGATAAGCCGACCACGCCAGGATTTCCGGCTCAGTGAGCTTGCGCTTCGCGTTCTTCGCAATCCATTGGAGGACCTCGGTGTCGCCCTTTCCCGCCGCAAGCTGCTTCCTGAGCGCGTCAGGTTTGACGCCGACGAAGTCGAGGAACCGGTGGTCGAGCGGGCAGGCGTAATGATATTCCCCGTTCTTGCCGGCGACCGCCGCGCGGCCTTTATCCAACATGCGCGGCAGAATGACGAAGCCGCCCAGCCGCACCCGCGGGCTGCGGGGCGGACGTTGAGTCAAATCAGGAGCATTTTTGAGTGCCATAGAATGTTCTGTTATTGAGTGTTATTCAGTTGCCAATGTCTCGCGCATCCGGCGCCGCGCCGGACCGCTTCGGTCAGGGCTAAGATGCAGCCAACCCGGGGAAATGCAAGCGGCAGACGGCCAATCCAGACCCGGATTACCGCCGGCAGTCGGCCCCACAAATACCTGCCCAAGGCCAGACCCGGCCCCCTCCCCAAGCCACACCCACCCCTCAGGCACCTGTTGACCCCAATACTGTCCTGTTTTAGGACAAAACCCACAAAGAGACTTCGCAATTTCGAGATGGCAGCCATAGTGCTCTTGCGACGACGAGTAGATGAATAGTGTGAACTTTCTGCCGGGGAATGCGACTGGCCTTGACCACTCTTCGGGTGAACAGGGAAGTTCTGCCGGTCTGGGAACAATGGGAGAGGATAACATTCTTCGAAAGCGCATATTGCTCGTCGAAGACGAACGATTTGTACGGGAATCCATCGGACGGTTGCTTTCCAGGGACGAACATACCGTTGTTGAGGCCAACAACGGTGCCGAGGCGTTTGCTTTGTTTACCAGGGGCCAGTTCGACCTGGTGATGACCGACTTCGAGCTCCCGTTCATGAAGGGCAATGAACTGGCCGCCAGAATTAAGCAGTTGGCGCCCCGGCAGCCAATTCTCATGATAACCGGGCATGGAAAAAGGCCCGGTCCCGATAACCCGGTTGACGCGGTATTGAATAAGCCTGTCAACCTAAACCAACTTCGAACGGCCATGGCAAAACTCCTTTCCGAATTGGGGGAGAGTTTTACGGCTTGATGCGGTACTCCTGCCTGCACACACAATGACCTCGCCTTCGTCTTTTCACCAAGTGAAAGAGCAGCCCTCGAACAGCGACTTGCTGAGAAACTCCTTGCTCTACCGGTATTTCCAGGCCCAACGCGAGGAGATAATGAAGCACAAGTGGATTGAATCCGAGAAGGCCGGTCACGACATAGGACTTGACCGAGCACGGACTGACTGGACCATCAGGCACCACTCAGAATGGCTCAAGAGGCGGCAATCGGAGACCCAGCTTCATTGACCTGCTTCTCGTCCGCTTCTTCTTTTGGCTGGTGCTTTGGTTCGCTGCTTGGCCAATTCTGGTCATCCCCAATCCTCTGTTGGTTGGCTCTTGTGCTGCGCTGGTGGTATCCCGGCTTCTTGATCTCCTGCCCCTCCACACCAAGCGCCTCTTCCAGGGTTGTTCAGTTTTTCCAGTTTGCATCCTCCAATCTCCAGAACTTCTTGTTGACACTGCCAACCCCATTCTGATAATCTGATTTAGTATCCGGTTAGCTGATCGGCCCGAGCTGGCTGTCCGAACCGTTTGAAGGAAACCGCAGCTCGGCCAAAGTAGTGCGAGCACGCCGGCCTTTAGCTTATGATGAAACTTATCCCGGCGTGGATTGCTAACCCGTTTTGGCGAATAGCCACGGCCTCTCCTGCCCTTCGCGAGTATCCCCCTGCCGGGCGGACTCCGCCCACACGCGCCAACCCAGCCCGCTCAAGGCTGGCCAGCCGGCTTTCCTTCACGAGGATGGCGATGCTGGTCCTGGGCCTGGAGCTGCTGACCGGGCCGGGGCGCGCGCTGGCGCAGCGGCCGCTCGGGATTGACGTGTCCAGCTACCAGTACACAATAACCTGGTCGAAGGTGAAGGGTGCCGGCATCACGTTCGCCTGGGCCAGGGCCACAATGGGGGAGTACGATTATGATGCGGATTTCACGAACAACGTGGTCAATGCCAAGAATGCTGGCGTGCTGATTGGCGCTTATCATTACGCCTATCCGGACCTGCACATCGGCACGGCAGGCGCCGACGAAGAGGCGGCCAACTTCTGGAGTGTCGCCGGGAGCTACATCAAAACAAACGGCGGTTCGTATCTCATGCCGGTGCTCGATTTCGAGGAAGACGTCACCGGTGTCAGTCCGGCCTACACCCAAGCCACGTTATCGGATTGGGTCAACGAGTGGTGCCAGGACATTGTCAACTATGCCGCAGCCAACGGCGTCGTCGTCACGCCGGTGGTTTACACCTACACCTCGTACGCCGCGGGCACTTCCGGCAATGGGCCTGGGCTGGACAGCACGGTGACCCAGTGGCCGCTCTGGATGGCCGAGACAGGGAGCAGTTATAATCCCCAAACCGGCGCTCCCAGTACCAGCCCCTGGTCAACCTGGGACGCATGGCAATACTACCAAGCTGACATTGCCGGCATCACCAATGGCGTGGTTGATGAGGATGTATTCAATGGCACTGCGACTCAACTGACGAATACCCTGGTCATTGGCAAAGCGATTCCGGCACCGCCTTCGGGTGTGACCGTATATTGGGATCCCAGCTTCAAGGACGCCTCGCCGGGAAGCGGCGGCGCGGGAACCTGGGATAATTCCTCAACCAACTGGTGGCTCAGCGGAACAGTGGACGTGGTCTGGTCCGCGGCTGGTGATTATGCCGTCTTTGCCGGAACGGCTGCAACCGTCACTTTGGGAGCCGATGTGGGCGCCGACGGCCTCGCGTTCAATACGCCCGGTTATGTTATAGCCGGAAGCGACACCCTTACCTTGAACGGCACCACCCCGGTTATCAGTGTTCCTCCCGGCAGCCCGACCTACATTGATTGCGTGCTCGGAGGCTCAGGGTATGAATTGACGGGGGGCGGCGTGCTCGTGCTTGAGAACGCCGGGAATTATTGCGGCAGCTCCAGCAGCGCTGAGTTCGTCAATGGTCCCAATACCTGTTTGGTGGTTTTGACCGATCATGACACCGGAAACGACGGCGTCACGCTTAATCTGGAGAATGGCGGCATCTATCAGGATAATGACACCACCAGCGGCGACCAGTTTTTGTTGCCCGGTTGCGCCATTGCGCTGCTCTCCGGCGGAGGGATATTTGACAATCCGAATGCCAGCTTGACCATGTCCAACTATATCACCGGGCCTGGCAGCCTTACCTACACCGGCTATACCAATTCCTCAGGTACTCCCTACGTATTGACCTTGACTCACACCGGCAACAATTACAGCGGGGGCACGATTGTCCAAGGCCCCGGCGAGTTGAAAGCCAACGCCGCCGGCACCCTGGGCGCCACCTCCGGCTCCTTGACGGTGAGCGGCGGCACCCTGGACTTGGGCGGAGCCAGCCATACGGTGGGGACGGTGACCATCTCCGGCGGCAAGATTCAAGACGGCACGCTGACCGGCTCCTCCTACGCCGGCACGAGCGCAGGAGCGGTGAGCGCGGTTCTGGCCGGTTCAGGCGCGCTGGTCCTGAACGCTTCCCCCACTATAACCAGTGGAAACTACAATTTAACCCTTAGCGGCGCCAACACCTACACCGGCACAACCACCATTAACGCTGGCATATTGCAGATCTCCTCGGACGCCAACCTAGGCACCCCTCCGGGTTCGGCGCTCGCCAACTCGTTGACTCTCAACTGTTACACCACCAACGGCCTCCGTTGCGGCGGCACCTTCACCCTGAACGCCAATCGCGGCATTACTCTGGGCGCCAAGGGCGGCAGTCTCCACGTCTCATCCGGCAACACCGTGACCTACAATGGCATCATCACCGGATCGGGCAACTTCTCGAGCGGCGCCGGTGACACCCTCGGCTACGGCACTCTCCAACTCAGCGGCGCCAACAACTATTCGGGCGCCACCACGGTTGCCGCCGGCACCTTGCAGTTGGGCGCCAACGGCACTCTGCCTTATGGCACGCCCCTGACCATCGCTTCGGATCAGAGCGCCGGCAGTTCCCTGGACCTCAACGGCTTTAGCCAGACCGTCGGCCCGCTGCAGAGCAGCGCGGGTATTGGCGGCACCGGCACCAAGATCCCCTGCCTCAAGCTCACCAGCGGCGGCGCGCTGACGGTCCTCCAGACCAACATCAGCACCACTTTCGCCGGGATTATCAACGGTTCCGGCAGCCTCACTGTCGCTGTCCCCAACGGTGGCACACCCGGCACATTGACCTTGGGCGGCGGCTACACCAACACCTACTCTGGCGCGACCACTGTCAGCGCCGGCACGCTCGCCATCGGCAGCGGCACTTCGATCAGCAACACCACCAGCATCAACATCGCCGCCGGCGCAGCCTTCGACGTGTCGGCCATCACCTCTTATGCTCTGAGCAGCAGCACCGCCTTGAGCGCCAGCGGCACGTCTTCAGCGGCCACCATTAAGGGCGC
>Ga0181521_10008822_pt1 | contig 10235 bp, 7 predicted proteins | sample PEATcosm2014_Bin_32_FD_119764 | JGI IMG/M metagenome (GOLD analysis project Ga0181521, IMG submission 119764) | Peatland microbial communities from MTU Mesocosm Facility, Houghton, MI, USA - PEATcosm2014_Bin02_60_metaG | ecosystem: Environmental > Terrestrial > Soil > Wetlands > Peat | place... | reverse complement strand
GTCACTTTTTCGTAATGGGTCACAGGGACCTCCTTGTGACCCGAAATTACCTCCCTACAACGCCAAACGCACGGGGGCCCGCACGCGAAGCGTCTGCCGATAGGCTTAGTTCAAGTGGGCTTCTCGGTAACTGACTGTGGGTCTCCCCAGCCGCCATTTGGCCGTATCACGCGCTGCGGGCGGAGGCCCACGTCGCTCGGTTCCCGCTCCAATTATTGGGAATACGTACCAGGGCCGAGCCGGAGGCCACCCGATCGGCCGCGTGACGCGGTCTGCCTTCGAAGTCACTCTGCCGAGGCGGACGTCGCGCTTCGAGCTGCGTCCGGGTGTGAAGCTCCTGTAGGCCGCCTCGTGGATATCGCCGGTGCCGATCCGGGCGCGGAGCCCGCGCTTCTCCAGAGCGTCCTTCACGGCGTCGGAATCCCACGGCTGGATGTCAAACGACAGATCGGCCCCGAAACATGAAATTCCCGGGGAGCGCGTCGGGTATTTGGCGATCATGGAGGCTGGCGGGCGCCTCCGGGCAATGACTTGTCGCCCGTTTTCTCGCGGACGCCTGACGGCGCGCAGCGGAAGTTCCAAAGACTGCGCCTGCGAGAGCAAGCTTTCACAGGTCCGCTGTTCAGACCGCCGGACTGCGTCAAATGCGCGGCCCCGCAGTCCTCGCGTTATCATTGCGAATAGATGGGGCCTTTTTACGTTGGTTGCCGCGTCCTTAATCCCGCGAACTCAAAGTCGACGGCGGTACGGCGTGTGATGGTCGATACAGGCGCTGAATCTAAGTGGATCAGCGCGGCGGCATTAGAGTCGATCGGGATTGAGCGGCGCAAGGAGGATCTTCAATTTCAGTTAGCGAACGGCCCGATCGTTACCCGCTCAGTTGGTTATGCCGTACTAACGGTGGATAAGTCCGAGACCGTGGACGAAGTCGTTTTCGCCGAAGCAGGGGATCTCCAACTGCTCGGCGCGCGGGCCCTGGAAGGTATGAATCTGCAAGTGGATGCTCGCTGGAAAAAACTCGTGGCTGCTGGTCCGATCGTCAGTGCGGCCGCCGTGCCTCCGCGATTCGGACGGTTGGTGCAGGTCCTCCCCGGGGCGCCGAAGACACGCGGAAAGACCCGGACGAAGAGGACCGACAAGCCTCGGGGCAGCAGATTGAAAGCTCGGTGAATGGCCCAGAGGCCAAGTCCCGCGCAAACTTAAAATCCCTCTCCCCCAAAAAGCACCGCTCCCTTGCTCGCCAAAGCGCGAGTGCGGTCGCGGCTCTGAATGAGGCGGATACGTTTCCCGCGTCTGCCTACTGCGCCGGCTTCATCGAACTCGATCCTATCAGCCGTGTCTCTTTCGTTATGCAGCTTATCTGCAGGTTGTATCTGTTAGGCGTCTGGGTGTGAAAGCTCTTGTAGGCCGCCTCGTGGATATCGCCGGTCTTACCGGTGTCGATCTGGGCGCGGAGTCCGCGCTTCTCCAGACCGTCCTTCACGGCGTCGGAATCCCACGGCTGGATGCCAAACGAGATGTGATCGATGCGGATGTTCCGCGGCCGCGCTCTCCCGTTGGCCGGCGGCTTGCCGAAATTCGGATCGTTGGGATTACCGCCGCGGATGATGGCGTCTCCGACATCGCCCATGAGCACCTCGTCCTGGCTGCCTTCATCGAACGTGTCCTTCCAGCCGAGCAGGTTGGTGTAGTAGGACACGCTCGCCTTGTAGTTGGTGGCGCCGAAGGAAAAGTGATCGAGCCACACCGTCCGCCAACCCGTCGCCTCGAACGGCAGTTCCACTGCGAGCTTGGCGGCCGCCGGAATCTTGCGCGCCTTCACCAGGCCGTTGCTGTTCCCGATCTGTACATCGAACCCGTCCGGATCCTTGACGTGGAAGCTCTCGAATCCTTTGCCGTCGTTGTCGGCTACCGGATTGAGATCGCGCTGGCGGAGTTCCGCCTCGACGGTCCTGGAGTTCCACGGCTCGATGGCGAAGCCGAAGCCGTCCACCAGCACCGATGTCTGTTCGGGCGGCGCGGCCTTGAAGATCGCCGAGCCCCAGTTGCCGATGTCGAGAACGGCCTGCTTGCCGTCGTCGCTGCGCAGCTTCCAACCCATCAGGGCCACATAGAAGGCCGCTTCCTTGCGGTAGTCCGGCACCTGGAACGAGATGTGTTCGAGGGCGACGGTCTTCCAGCCGGTGGGCGCAAACAGCGGCTTGATGGGAGCGGTTGCCACTTCTTTGGTCATGGGGCAGTTCGGCGTGTTGTAGCCATCTTTGCAACGGCCCTGTCCCAATAGGGACGCGGCCAAGGGTGCACCGAACGCCGAGGCTCCCAAGGTGCGCAGCATATCGCGGCGGTTTCGCAAGTTTGACATATGGGAGAAGATTATATCTTAGCCAGCAGCCGGATGGACCAGCCGAACTTGAGGCGCCTGGCGCTATCCGCGACGGCTCGGATTTCGGAGATCGCGGGCCCGCGCGTTTGGCGCTTCGCGCAGCGGAACCCAGGAGTGCGCGGCGCTCGAGTTTTATATCCGGCATATCCTCCGCAATATAGATAAGGGCACACGTTCCAGATTCGGCGTTCGGGGAGATCACGAAACCGCATCGCGGGATTGCGCGCTTCCCCAAGGGAACTTGGGGCCAGCGATAGCGGCAGATCCGCGAGATGGCTTGACCCTCCCAACTTCCGTTAAAGCGCATCATCTGGCCGTAACACCCGGAGAGCACTTTGCGGTGAGGTCGCCACAACCAGGCCGCCTGCGGCCCGAAGGACCTCTCCCGTAATCCAGGCTGATTCGTCCGATGCCAGGAACAACGCCATCGGCGCGATATGGGTGACGCGACCGAGCCGGCCGAGCGGTGTCTTACTCGCCAGTGTAGCGCCGGCGCCGCCGTCAAAGTCCCCGCAGCGACCGCTGCGCGACGCCGTTTTCACGCACCCCACCATGGCGGAAGGACTTGGCCCGCTTTTCGCCGGAGTGCCGGCCCGCACGCAGGCCAGCGGCAGTACCGGCTCGGCCGGGTGAAGGCAACGACACGTCAGCGCCCACGGGTCGCGGCGGAGTTTTACTACCTGCTGATCGCCACTCCGTGACGGACTAAGTTCGCGGGCGGATCGTCGGCCGCCGGGGAAAGGTCCATTCAGCATCACTCCCGTGAAGTCCCTTCGAGGTAATTTGGCGCAAAAACACCGCCAGATGACGGGAGCGCGACTTTCACGGGAGTGATGGCCGAACGACGCTAGGAAGTTGAACATTCTCCGAGGGGTGACGATACGCCCGGAGGTGGAGGCGGCGTCTCCGCGAACGCCGCTTACGGATGACAACGCGGGCTGTCTGCGTGGATCGGCGCAAGTCCGCGGCTGATTCGTTTTCATTTCAGGTAGCCGATACGGGCTCCTGCCGCCGTGTCAGATCCATCGCCGCTTATTTTGAGATACATTCCTTGACGTCGGCGGCAGAGAAATACTTCTGCGAACATGCAATGTTCTTCAAAGTGCCGCCCCACGAACTGCCAGGCATATAATAGCTCTCAAACGCTGTAGTATCCGCGCAGTTTGTCTTACAAGTCCGCAGACCGGAGTTGATGGCATCCAGATTTGCGGCGCTGAATCCGTTCACGCGATACGCATCGTTGAATCCGTATTCCCGGGTAAACGACGCGGAACCCGAAGCCGCTGTGAATGTGGTTATATCGGTTATCGCGGCGGTCTTTGGGTCGTAAGAGAACGTTGAAAATCCCGGATTGTTTTCGAACACCGGACTCACAGCGAGCCCGATATGCCAAGGCACCGAGGGAACCTTGTCGAACGAGCGGAAATCATCCAGATGCGAGTGGCCCGCGAATGCAATCGGTATGACGGGCCTGTACTTAGCAATCTCCGCCGCAAACATGTCATTGAATTTCTTGGTCCAGAACAAGCTGTCCGCGCTTCCTGGCTGGCTGCTGTAGGGGTCCACGCCCGGCGGGATATGCATCACCAGGGTCACGCCGCGATGGTTCTGCGCCGCAAGCCTGAGTTTCCCATCCAACCATGACATCTCGTCCAGGCCGGGAGCCTCGGTATAAGGAACACCGCAGTAGGCGATCAGGTACTTCTTCGACCAGAAGTTCGAATTCAGGACTAGGATGTCCTGATTGGCAACAGTCGGGTGGGGGAGGATAAAGTAGCCGCCCTTCCGGAACTCGGCGTTGGCCGCTTTCGATTCCAACGTATTGGCCTTAAGGACTGTCATCTCGCCGGCGACGGCGCCCAGAAACTGGTCATTGGGCTTGACACCGTAATCGCAACTGTCGGAGTCGTTGTTACCCAGGGCCGCAAACACGGGGACGTTAAATCTCCTGCTCAGTTCGCGAACGACGAACGCGGCGGTATTCCGCGCGAGGGCCTGTTCCTGACTGTCGGCTCGCGGAAAGTCATGACGCAACATATCTCCCGTAAAGACTACGTAATCGAAAGACCCTGCGACCAGAGTCTTATCGGCGGCCGCCTTCAACGCGGCATCGACGAGCGGGTAGTTTGCGTCCACCGGGGGCTTTGATTTGGGACGTGCGATATTCTTCTGAAACTTCGCAAACTGCGCGGGCCAATCGTCGATCTTCGTTTTTTCGAGTAACCGAATTGCGTCGGAATCACTGAACTTCGGGTTCCTCGGATTGACGGTCACCGGATCCAGGTGGATATCGGTCAGCAGCAAACCGAGATGGGAACTACCGCCGACGGGCTGAATCCTGGTTAACTGTGCCCGAGAAGCGATTGCCAACAACGCAGCAAGACCTACGATCGTGAGAGCGCCAATGCGGACATGACTCATAGCCATCCTCTTTACCCGGTCACGGAAGTGTACCACGGTTGACGAGGTGTACTCGCCGGGAAGGAGTCCCTCGGCGAGCCAAATATTAATCGTCAGGCCGTCGACGGGAAATGCTCACGTCGGGCCCCGAAAATTTCTCGCCGATTGCCAACCCAGGGTCGCCTGCACCAGGCGCGCACCCCTTCCAAAGTGAGTGCGAGCCCGTTCTCGTAAAGGCGGACTTGCTGCCGCCAAAACGCCAGCCACTCGGCGAGTGCAAGCACCAGGCCGCTGCTGTCCATCGAGCGCGCTTCAAGCTCTTCGACTCGCCGGAGGATATCTGGAATGGAGCAGTGGACTGCGCCTTATCTTCCAGCCGCTCCTTATTCAGCGCGAAGCGCTTGCACCGTATCGACTCGCGCAGCACGCGCGGCGGGCACCAACGATGCCAAAACTGCCGACGTTACCACGACCGCTGCCGATCCTAACAGTGGAATCGGGCCGGGAAGCTGAAGTTCCGAAATGTAATTTCCGGCCAAGCTCGACAATCCCCAGCCCACCAGGCCGCCTGCCATAATGCCAATCGCCGCCGTTGTTGCACCGTCGGTAAGCACGTTAGCGAGAAGCCGGCGCGGCTGGGCGCCCACTGCGATCCGGATGGCGAACTCGCGCGTGCGCCAACTCACCGAAAACGCCAGCACGGCCGCAATTCCGACCACGGAAATGGCTAACGCGAGGATGGCGAACCCTCCGAACACGATGGCATTCACGCGGTTGTTCGCCAGAACTTCGGTGCGGACCTCTTCGAGAGTACTGGCGTGGTCCACCGGTTGGGTGGCAGCTACCGCGCGAATGGTCTTCGTGATGGCGGGGATCAGAGCGAGAGGGTTCTTGCCGGAGCGCACCAGCAGGCTGGCTCCGAACAGCGGCCCTTGGGAAAACGGCGAATAAATTGTCAAGTTGTGCTGGGGTAGAATGTTGGCGTCGTCCACGTCGGCCAGGACACCAATGATCCGGCGGCCCTTCGGGCTGATGCCCGCGATTTTAATCAGAGGATCCGTCCACTGAATGTGCCGGTCTAGCGCATCTTGCCCGGGAAACAAACGCTCTGCAATGGACTTGCTAACCATGACTACCAATTCGGAATCCTTCTTGTCAGCCTCCGTGAAGTCATGCCCTTCCAGAAGTGGAATCCCCAGGGTGGCGAAGTAGCCCGGCGAGACAAATCGGAACCGGGCACGCAGGTCATCCTTACCGCTTTCACCTGTTCGGCCCTCGACTGCGAATTGCAAGGTGAAGGCCAGGTAACGCCTGTCGAGCCACGGAGCCCACATGGCGGTTGCGGCCCTATCTACTCCCGGTAACTCACTTACTTTACGCTGGGCTTCCTGGTAGAACTCGGCCACCTGTTCCGGCGTGCGGCCGTCGGAAATCAAGGGCAAACTTGCAATCAGAACGTGCGCGGTTTCAAAGCCCGGCTGTGCTTCTTGCATGGAGCGCAATGTGGTCAGCAAGACACCCGCACTCGCCAACAAGAGAAATGACGCGGCGACTTGGACAACGGTGAAAACGCGAATCCTACGACGGCTGCGGCCTATGATTCGGCTTGAGCCGCTGGTGAGCGCCAGTCCGCTGGAACTATCGTCGGAAGGCAGGCGGGGAACGTAGGCAAGAAATACCGCCGCCGCCAAAGCCAAAGCCAAACCCATCCAAAGCAAGCTGAAATCGACCGTGAGGTCCTCTGCCCTCACAGAGAATCGCAAGGCATAACGCGCTAGTACCGTCACCATCGGGATAGCCACGAGAACGCCGGCCAAGCCTCCGCTGCCACAGAGAATCAGCCCTTCCGCCAACAACGACCTGCGGAGAGCGCCCGCGCTTGCTCCCAGCGCGGCACGAATCGCCAGTTCCGATTCGCGACGGACGGTCCGGGCAAGAATCAGGTTTGCGACGTTCGAGCAGGCAATGATGAACAGCAGGCCCGAGGCGCCAAATAGGAGCCACAGGACTGTACTCGCGTTCGAGTTGATCTGGTCCCGCAACAGCCGCGCATCGATCTGGAAGTGGTCTTGAGGCCTGTAGGCTTCAGGATGGGACGCTATCATTGCTCCGTATACGCCACGAAGCTCCGCGCGCGCGGACTTAACGCTCGCCCCAGGGGCTAACCGGCCGAATACATCGGTCATGCGATGCCCGCGGCCCTGCACCATCGTGGCTGAAAGATGGTGCGGGCTGGTGACTATGTTTGCGATCAGCTGGGTTTCCGTCGGATACGGCACGGATGGCTCCAGAACCCCGACGATCGTTGCTGAACGGACTTCCATCATGCTACCCAGCCGTATGGTCTTTCCGATCACAGTCGGATCTGAATGCAGCACGGTAGCCCAGAACTTGTACATCAGCACTACTGCGCCGTCGGCGGTCGGCTTGTCGTCGCTCTCGTCAAGCAGTCGGCCTAAGGCGGGCCTCAGCCCCATTACCTCAAAATAGGCGCCGTCCACCACTCCGGCGTGGATTTCACGCGCCTCGCCCAAGCCATCCGCAGAAAAGTCAACGGTGGAAAACGTGCCGAGGTTGCTGATGGTTTTCAAGTGCGCGCCTATGTCAGTGATCTCGGGAATCGAGAACGTGGCGTTGCTCACTTGCAAGCCGGGCGCACTCTGCTGGATGAAAATCAGTCGATCCTCATCGCGGTTCATCAGCGGACGCAACAGCACGCCGCGCACAACGCTGAAGATGGCGGTGTTCATGCCAATCCCTAGCGCCAGCGTGAAAGCGATGGTGGCCCACAACATGGGAGTCCGCCTCAGGGAGCGGAGTGCAGCCCTTAGATCGCCCAATAACGCGTCCGCATAGCTGAGCGCGTCGTAGGCGATGCTCGCCGCTTTGGGCTCTGAAGGGTTGTTCGAGAATGTCCCCACTTTTCTTCTCCTGCCGGCTTTGCCACCGGTCCGTTCGCAAAAGCTGAATTTGGAAACAACGATCCAAGTTTCCTTGCGCAAATTGCTGGCCACTGCCAGCGCACTGGCAAACCTCTGATACCGAAAGAGATGGCTCCCATATGCCGGGGTTCGCGCCGCGTCCACTGTCCGGTCGCAGCAACACGCTTTCCCGAAAACGAACATACGAGAAGTTTTGTGAGAAGGTTTAACAAATCCTCGAAGGATCTCAAACGGCGACTCGCATCAAATGTGCGCTGCGTTTTGATGTCATTCCCAGTCGCGTGCAAATAGATCCGCTGTGGTCGCCCAGCGTTTACCGACGACTCCGAACCGCCGTCGATTCTCCAGTCGTGTCACGCGCCACTCGTACATCGGTCCCGACGAGGGCGCGGGCCGCTTGCAGGGGCGCTGACGGCATCACTCCCGAAACGGCCGTTCCATGGAAATGGGCTACCGCCGGCGGTCATGCCTCATGTCCGCCTCGGCTGCTCCGCAGATACGCCGCTGTGAAAAGCGCATGTGGGTTCCGGATGTATCGTCGATCACTCCCGTGAAGTCCCTGGGGTAATTGGCGCAAAAACACCCTCATCCGCTCAACTGCCGACCGGGGTGGCAGACCCCGCATTTCAAGAATGATCGACTACCCTTTCCAGATTTCGCTTGACATCGCGCCCCAACAGTACTAATAAATTAGTATGCGACGGCGGAGCACCACCCTAACCGAACAGGAACTGGAAATCATGAAGATTGTCTGGGACCGCGAAAGCGCTACCGTCCGCGACGTGTACGAAACGTTGCTCGAACGGCGCAAGGTTGCCTACACCACGGTCATGACCATGATGAAGATCCTGGAAACCAAGAAATATCTGAAGCGCACGCAGGCGGACCGCGCGTACGTGTACCGGCCGGCGCAGCCGAAGCGGCAGGTAGTGGGCGCGATGGTGCGGGAGTTTATCAATCGCGTATTTAACGGCGCGGCCGAACCGCTATTGGTGCACCTGGTGGAAGAGCACGACCTGTCGCCCGAGGAGTTGGAAGAAATCGCGAGGCTGAGGAGGAAACCATGAGCTGGGGGCTGATCTTCGACAACCTGGTGGCTTATAGCCTGCAAATCGGCATGCTGGTGGCAGTGGCGGCCGCGATTCCGGCGGTTCTGCGCCTGCGGCAGCCGGGCGCGAAGCTCCTCTATTGGCAGATTCTGCTGGCGGCGTGCCTGCTGCTGCCGCTCCAGCCATGGAAACAAGTGGCGGCGAGCGGCACCGTGGAGGTGACTACCGTTGTCACCGCCGTGCAGCCGGTGCATCGACCGCCCGCCATCCACCTGATTCCGCGCAATGAGTTTGTGGTGCTGCTGGTTCTGGCGGGTGTCGCCATCCGGCTGGGATGGCTGGCCGCCGGCTTCTGGAAATTGCGCCGCTACCACCGGCATTCCCGGCGCCTCGAACCCGCGCCGGCATGGAGCGTGGAGGCCTCGCTGCTGGTTTCCGACGAGATGGTGAGCCCCGTCACATTCGGCTGGCGGCGTCCGGTGGTATTGCTGCCCGCGCGCTTCCCGCAGATGAGTGCGGACGTGCAGGAAGCCATCCTGTGCCACGAAATCATGCATGTCCGGCGGTGCGATTGGCTCTTCACGGTGGCGGAGGAAACGGTGCGGGCCATCCTCTGGTTCCATCCGGCCATCTGGTGGCTGTTGGGCGAAATCGGGCTCGCGCGCGAGCAGGTAGTAGATCGCCTGGCCATCGAAATCACCAGGGAGCGCGAGCAATACATGGACGCTCTGCTGGCCATCGCGGGAGCGGGCGCGCAGCTCGATCTCGCGCCGGCGCCGCTATTTCTGCGCAAAAGACATTTGAAACACAGGATGATTCTGATCTTGCAGGAGGCACGTATGTCCAAAACACGATTGATCTCGACGCTGACCACGGGGCTTGCGATTTTGGTCGCGGCTTGCTGGCTGATCACGGGCGCGTTCCCGTTGACGGCCGAGCCGCAAGCGGTAAACGACGCCGCGGGCGTGACGGTAGTCCTGAACGGTTCGCAGATTCTGCACCGCGCTCCGGTGCATTACCCGGCAGCGGCGCTGCAGCACGGGGTGCAGGGCACGGTATCGGTGGAGGTGAAGCTCGATTCCACCGGCAACGTCAGCGATGCGCACGTGCTGAGCGGTCCCGATGAATTGCGGCGGGCTGTGCTGGAATCGGTGCTGGAGTGGCACTTCACGCGCGACGCGGCGAACTCCACGCGGGAAGTGGAGGTGGCGTTCGAGATGCCGAAGGTGGGTGTTGCGGACGGCGTGGTGGGCGGCGTTGTGGGTGGCGTTCCAGGCGGCGTCGTGGAGGGTGTAATAGGCGGTGTGTCTGAAGGGGCTCCTCCCAGCCAATCGCAGACGCGGCCGCCCCGAATTCATGCCATCTCTGTCTCCGGATTATCGACAGCCGAGGCGGTAGATCAGCTACGGGCCCTCCTACCCGTTCATGTCGAGGAAGACTTGACTCCGGACCTTTTGAAGC
>Ga0181521_10008820_pt1 | contig 10237 bp, 7 predicted proteins | sample PEATcosm2014_Bin_32_FD_119764 | JGI IMG/M metagenome (GOLD analysis project Ga0181521, IMG submission 119764) | Peatland microbial communities from MTU Mesocosm Facility, Houghton, MI, USA - PEATcosm2014_Bin02_60_metaG | ecosystem: Environmental > Terrestrial > Soil > Wetlands > Peat | place... | reverse complement strand
TTATCGGCGTTTAGCGCAATACTAACACCGCATTCCCATGAAAATCCACGAGTATCAGGCTAAGGCCATTCTGGCCCGTTTCAACGTCCCTGTGCCCCGTGGCGAAGTCGCAGCCACCGTCGAGGAGGCCGACCGGGCAGCCAAGCAAATCGGCGGCAGCGTGGTGGTTAAGGCCCAAATCCACGCCGGCGGCCGCGGCAAGGGCGGTGGAGTCAAAGTGGCGAACGATGCCGCGGAAACCGCCGAGCTTGCCCGCAACATGTTGGGCATGCGCCTGGTTACGCACCAGACCGGCCCCGCCGGGCGAATCGTGAAGCGCCTCCTCATCGAGGAAACCCTGCCCATCGAACGCGAACTGTACCTGGGTATCGTGCTCGACCGCGTCCAGGGCAAGCCGGTGTTCATGGCCTCGGCGGCGGGCGGCATGGAGATCGAGGAGGTCGCCGCCAGGACGCCGGAAGCGATTCTAAAAGAAGCCTTCGACCCGGCGGCCGGCCTCGCCCCGTTCCAGGCGCGCAAACTGGCATTCGGAATCGGCATTCCGCCGGCCAGCGTGAATTCGGCCGCAGCCGCCATGACCGCGCTGGCCCAGGCATACGTGGCGACCGATGCCACGCTGGCGGAAATCAATCCCTTCATCCTCACCGCCGGCGGCAAAGTCTACGCGCTCGACGCCAAGATCACCTTGGACGATAACGCGCTCTACCGGCACAAGGATCTGATCGAGCTGCGCGACCTGGATGAGGAGGACCCGCTCGAAGTGGAGGCCTCCCGCTTCGGCCTGAACTACATCAAGCTGGATGGCACGGTGGGCTGCATGGTGAACGGCGCCGGGCTGGCCATGGCGACCATGGACATCATCCAGTTCGCCGGCGGCAGCCCCGCCAATTTTCTCGATGTGGGCGGCGGCGCCAGCGCCGACCAGGTGAAGAACGCCTTCCGCATCCTGCTCGCCGATTCCAGCGTGAAGGCAGTGCTGATCAACATCTTCGGCGGCATTCTGCGCTGCGACACGCTGGCCACCGGCGTGGTGGCAGCGGCGCGCGATCTGCACATCGCAGTGCCGATCGTGGTCCGCATGGAAGGCACCAATGTGGAAGCGGGCCGGCGGATCCTGCTCGATTCCGGATTCAATTTCACCGTGGGCGCCGACATGCGCGACGCGGCGGAAAAAGTGGTCAAGCTGGCCGAGCAACAGGGTTAAGCCATGAGCGTACTGGTAGACGAATCGACGCGCCTGATCGTACAGGGATTCACCGGCCGCGAAGGCACCTTCCACGCGCAACAAGCCATCGCCTATGGAACCAGGGTGGTGGGCGGCGTGGTGCCCGGCAAGGGCGGCAGCACGCACACGGACCTGCCGGTGTTCGACACCGTGGCTCGCGCGGTCCAGGAAACCGACGCCAACGCGTCGGTGATTTTTGTGCCGCCGCCGTTCGCGGCCGATGCCATTATGGAAGCCGCCGATGCAGGCCTGCCGCTGGTGGTCTGCATCACCGAAGGCATTCCCACGCTGGATATGGTGAAGGCGTGGCGGTTCCTCGAAGGGCGCCGCACGCGGCTGATCGGCCCCAATTGCCCCGGCATCATTTCGCCGGGCAAGTGCAAGATCGGCATCATGCCAGGCTCCATTCACTTGCCAGGTCACGTGGGAGTGATCTCGCGCTCCGGTACCCTGACCTACGAAGCGGTGGGGCAGTTGAGCCATCTCGGCATCGGCCAATCCACCTGCATCGGCATTGGCGGCGACCCGATCGTCGGCACTAACTTCGTGGATGCGCTGGCGCTGTTCAATGCCGATCCGGATACGCATGCCATCGTGATGATCGGCGAAATCGGCGGCAACGCCGAAGAGACCGCCGCGGCTTACGTCAAAACTCACGTAAAGAAGCCGGTGGTCGGCTTCGTGGCCGGACGGACCGCGCCGCCGGGACGCCGCATGGGCCACGCCGGAGCGATCGTCGCCGGTGGCTCCGGCAAAGCTTCGGACAAAATCAAGGCCATGCAGGAAGCCGGCATCACCGTTTGCGAATCGCCGGCCGAAATTGGAGAAAAGATCAAAAGCCGATTATGAGCGTTGAACGCACTTTTTCCATCATCAAACCGGACGCCGTTGCGGCCGGTCACGCCGGCGAGATTCTCGCCATGATCGAAGCCGCCGGCTTCAAGATTCTCGCCCTCCGCATGACGCGCTTGAGCGAGGCGCAGGCGCGCGGCTTCTACGCCGTCCACGCCGCGAAGCCGTTCTACGCCGGCCTGGTCAGATTCATGACCGAAGGCCCCATCATCGTGATGGCCCTCGAACGCGAAAACGCCATCGCCGCCCTGCGCGAGGTGATGGGCGCCACCAACCCCGAAAAAGCCGCCGAAGGCACCATCCGCAAACGCTTCGCCGCAAGTATCGAACGCAACTGCATTCACGGGAGCGACGCGCCGGAGACGGCGGCGGTCGAGCTAGGTTTCTTCTTCGGGGCGGCGGAATTGCTGTAGGGGGGAGGGGGCGCCGTGGGAACGCCAGCGGCAAACGATAAGCTCCGCGAAGCCGAGTTTTTCTTCGTGATGATGGAGAAACACTCCGAAATCGACGAATTCCGGTACCTCGTGAGCGCCTTTTTGTCCGCACTCTCCAGTTGTCGGGAACACGACCGCTTACGCTCCCCCGACCCGCGCTTCAAAGGCTGGTACCAAAATGTCAAAGTCGAATACCTCTCCAGCGCAGCATTCCGGCGGCTCAACGATCTGCGTAACGAGGAAATCCATCATAAGGGAGCGCCATCTTTCCAGCAGCATAGTATGCGCTTCCCCGATGGCATAACGACGACCACGAAGCTTGAGGCACGAATTGACATTTCGTCCGGCAAGCCAATTGGAAGTTTCAAAGGCGATGAAATGACGGATTTCGTGGGTTTCCCGGTCGTGCACCGTTGGGTCTGGAAAACCCGCGAAGAACCAGACGTGATGGAGCTTTGCGGTCAAGGGCTTGAGGCCGCTCGCCAGTTGATCCAGAGCAGGAATAACATGCGCTTTCGAGATTGACCACTGTTTGAACGCCGCACCCGCCTTTGCGGCCAAAACAGTGATACAGGGAATGGAGGCCCGCTGTGAGCATCCTTGACTGGTTTAAACCGAGAGCCAGCGTACCCGTGGCGAAACGGAGAATACCTCAAACCGCACCGGACCTTGCCGCAAACGCTGATCTCCTGGGTGAAGGGTTGGTTGGCGGCGCAACTGGAATCGCGGGGTTCGCCCTGGAAGAGTTAGGGAGATTCGATAATAGCATAGGCTTCCGACAGGAGAACACTAAGACACAATTCGTTATTGAGGCCATCGTCTTCTACATGCATTTGGTGGATCGTCTTGCATTCGCTCGTCTAGGTGCCGCCAGGCGCAACATGTTCCTTGATCGGCTTGCCATTGCCGTCGTCAAGGAACTGGTGCGGCAATTGAGCAAAAGAGCCTCGGCTGACGATCTCGATAGGACGCTACGGGATACTTACAACCGTCGGCAGATCGAATACGCACGATATAAGATTCTATTCCCAGAGAACGGCGAACCGCTGAACAACACGCTGGTCTGGGAGTTTAGCAAGATTCTGCTTGGCTTTTTCGACGAGACCAACCCTGCGACTTTAGCATTTCTTAACCTCCTCGTGGCGGATAGGACTAAGCGGTTGCTAGACGACACTTTGAAGGTGAAAGACATGCTGCTATCCCTAGCCGAACCTCATAAAGCATACGACAACCCAGTCGAACAAATCATGTTCATCCTCGGCCTCAAACATGATCCGCGGTTCGACACCATCCTTCACGCCACTGCTGCCGGCTCAAATCCGGGCATCATTGACGCCTCCGAGTACCTCACGGTTTATGGCGCTATTGAGGCAAACCTGTTCGCATGGGCGAAAACCGCGAGGGCGATACAGGACGACGTCGGCGCTCAGCTCCCCCCCAAACGCAAGGAAGAGGTCTACCAGATTATTGTCGACGAGTTAGACGAAACACATTATGGTGGACGATGGTTCGAATACGCTCGCATTCCGTCGGACGATTGGGTGAATATGGGGAACTACTCTCCCCTTTTCGTGAAAGGGAATGAGGTTTTTTGTCTGCCAGCACCATATTTAAGAGTTCTAGGCCCGATGCTGTAGGGAGTTTCGGGGAAGCTGGGCGGGAGCTGGGGAAGCTCGGACGGGGAAGCTCGGACAGTAACCAATTGCACAGTTCCATTCACCACCCCGGCAAACTCCCGCAAGCCGCTGTTCCCACGGACCTTACCCCCGTTCTCCATCACTTCCGGCCCCCGGCCCTTACACGACCATGTGCCACACTGAGATCGGTAAGCCGCCGGCTTAAGCAGCACGCTATCGCCGTCCAGCGGCAAAATGGGGCATCATGCCCCACGGCTTGCGATTGATGATCTACTGTTTTCCATAACTTAACCATCCGCCGTGGGGCGAATTCGCCCCACGGGACTCGGCCGTGGGAACGGAAACGCAGGGGCGCGCACAGGCGCGAGCGGATCATAATAGGGTTTCCAGCAGTTGCGAGCGGCAGCGCTTCTATTGACAGAAGAGTCTAACGGTTGGGGTCCAGTCCAAGGCACGCCTCGCCCGCGGGTCGCGCGAAAAAAAGCCGCGGTAGTTGCGCGGTTTAGAAAAGAAGCTTGAGCGCGAACTGAATCCGGCGCGGGTCTTGCGCGGAGACCACCTGGCCGAAAGTGGGCGACCCGAGGAAATTATCGGGAAGGTTGAAATTCGCGTGATTCAAAGCGTTGAAGAATTCCGTTCGGAATTGGACGTTAAGCCGCTCGCTGACCGCGGTGTTCTTGACGATCGAGACGTTCACGGCCTGCAGGCCCGGGCCGCTAAGAATGTTGCGGCCCGCGTTGCCGAAACTGCCATAGGGCGGAGTGGTGAAGGCCGCCGTGTTGAACCACTCCTGCGGCGTGGGATTCGCAAGCACCGGATTGCCGGTCACGTTCGGCCGGTCGTTGGCGCCGAAACCCAATTGCGAGATGCCGGTGTTCGAGTTGTCGTCATCCGGCAGCAACGCCACGGTGAACGGCTGGCCGGTTTCGAAAGTCAGTACGCCGAAACTCTGCCATCCGCCGAGCCAGCGATGGCGCTCGAAAACCGGCAGATCGTACGCGTAGCTGAGCGTGAAGCGTTGGCGGATGTCGAAATCGGAGCGGCCGCGTTCCGCGCTCAGATCATGACTGTTCTGGGGGAAGTTCGGATCGCCGGTCGTGTTGAAGAAACCGGAGGCGTCGTCGATCGACTTAGCGTAAGTGTAAGACGCCAGCAAAGACAATCCTTGCCATAGGCGCTGCTGGAGCCGCGCTTGCAGGCTGTTATAAGTCGAGTTAGCCTGTGACTCGATGATGTCGATCTCGGAGAAATTCGGGTTCGGACCGGGATTCTCCTGATTGACGGAGGGTTGCGGCTGGTCGATATTGCGCGAATCGATGAGATGCGTGCCCTTCGATCCCACGTAAGCAATCTCCAGCACGCGCGGCTTTCCAAGCTGCCGCTGCACGCCGAAATTCCACTGTTGGACATACGGCGTGTGAAGGTTGCTTTGGAAGGCGATCGCCGACCCCGGATAGGGGATTGGGAAGTTACTCGGAAACGGATCCGATAACGACAGGTTCACCAAACCCTGAATCGGATAATACAAATTGAAATTGTAGTAAGGTGCGCTGAAGTAGAGACCCTCGCCAGGCGCGAGTGAGGATTGATCATAGTGAATCCCATACGCGGCTCGAAATACGGTTGTATCTCGCCCGCCCGGCGACCACGCCAGACCGATCTGCGGAGCGAGATCATGATAGTCCGCATGGTAGCCGCCCCTCGGAGAGCCGCTTTGTCCCAGTTGGACCAGCGACCCGGTTGCCTGGTCATACACATCGGCGCGATTCGCGGCATCGACCGCGGGCGAGTTGTACTCATAGCGCACTCCGAGAGTCAGCACTAAGTCCCGGCGCAGGCGCCAGGTGTCATTCCGGAAGAAGTCATAGCTGCGGGTACGCAGGTGCTCCGGGTTGTTCTCCGTGGCTCCGCCAGTCTCCGTGGGCGCGCCGAGCAATAACTCCTCCAGCGGGTTGCCCAGCAGGAGACCGGTGAAATTGAAGAAGCCGCGCGATTCGATATCGCGGTAGGCGTTCTGCTGCAAAAGGCGCAGGTCCAATCCGAACTTCACCAGGTGCCGGCCGCGCACCCAGGTCGCATTGTCGGCGATCTGATAAGTATTGGTGGTCCCATGCTCGGGAGTGGTAGGATCGTCCCCAATTGGTGAAAAGCCATTCACCGAGGTCAGCGTCAATCCCCAGTCGCGCGGATTCGTCGATAACTCGGGCAGCCCGAGTTGCCGGTTGACGCTGGTTCCCTGGCCCTGCTGGTAATCGCCGTTCGAGACTCGGTTGAAAGCCAGGCGCAATTCGTTCAGCAGTGCCGGAGTGAAGATATGCGTCTCGCCCAATGCCGCATTTTGCGCGCGACTCGGAACCTGGATGCCGTAACCCGGAATTGACGAGTCTCCCGACGAGCCAGCAAACGGATCGAACAAGTTATCGTCGACGAAGCTATAGCGCGCGAAGAGATTGTCGGACTGCCGGAGGGAATGGTCCAGCCGGATGTCAAACTGGTTCTGGTTGTCGGTGAGCGACGGCGAAGATACGAAATTCGCTCCGGGTGCGTTGCGGTCCGGCAGCGGATAGAGCGCCGCAACCGCCACTCCGATGGGGTTCAAGTAATACTGCGGAACCATGTTGCCGGGCAACGGCTGCCCGCTGCTAGGATCGATCGCAACTAAGTTGCTTTGCGAAAAATCGCCGTTGCGTTCCGCCAAGGTCGGCAGATTGGTGACCAGCGTCTGCCCGGCTGCCGTCCTCGTGCCCTGGTAATCGACAAAGAAAAACGTGCGGTCCTTGACGAGCGGCCCTCCCAGCGTTCCGCCGAACTGGTTGCGCCGGTACAATGGCGCCGGCTGGCCGGAAGGCGCGAAGAAGTTCGTCCCATCTAACGCGCCGTCGCTGAGGAACTCATATGCGGTGCCGTGGAACTGGTTGCCGCCGGAGCGTGTAACTACGTTGATCTGTCCGCCCGCGTTTCTGCCGAAGCTTGCGTCGTAGGTGGAAGTCGCGACTTCGAACTCGCGGATCGCGTCCGCCGGCGGAGTCACGCTGACTCCGTTCAGCTTGGGATCGCCATTGTAGGCTCCGTCCAGCAGAAAGTTGTTCGAGTCCTCGCGCGCACCATTCACGCTGATGGAGAAAGCGCCGCGGACCGACCCCGCCGAGCCTTCGGCCGCCGGCGCGACGCCTGGCAGCAGCAGGCTGAGCTGGTAAACATCGCGCCCGTCGAGGGGAATTCCAAGCACCTGCCGGTTGTCGATGACGCCGCCCATCGCCGGCGATTCCGGCCGCACCAGCGGCGCGATTCCGGCTACATCGACGGTTACCTTGCCCGCCGCGTCCAAGCCAAGCTCCACGCGAATATCCTGGTCCTGATTCACCTCCACGATCAGCGTCCGGACGTACTTCAGAAAGCCCTGGTGTTCGGCTTCCAGACGATATTCGCCGGGCGGGACGGCGGTAATCGTGAACTCTCCCCGCGCGTCGCTGACCGCGCTTCTCTGCGCGCCGGTTTCTTGGCGGGTCAGGGTGACGGTGGCTCCGGATACGTGCGCGCCGCTCGGGTCTGCGATCACGCCTCTCACCACGCCTGCCACGCTCTGTGCGTGCGCCGTCCCGATCAAGACGATGACGGCGATCGCCAATCTTAAGTGGCCCATCCGTCTGGCGTCCGCGAGTTTCCTCTCACCTGGCAGCCAACACCCACAGGAATCGGTAGTCATGCGAAACTTGATTCTCCCTGAGTCTCTTTTAGCTTAGCGCCCGTCATGAAGCAGCCGGTTCAACCACTGCCAACCGCTCCCTGTGGTCGCGGCTCCGAACGACGGCCGCGGCTCTGGGCGGGCGTCAGCGGCGCGCGGGCGACAGCCGGAACGCGGCCATCTCCTCGCCGTTGCGAACCAGCAGGACGTTGTTGACCAGAGCCGGGTGGTTCCACGTCTTTCCCTCGATGGCCGGGAACCGCGCCAGCTCAGTGAACTTGTCGGTGGTGGCCGCGACCAGCGCCAGCTCCCCTTCCTCCGACAGCACCAGCAGCAAGTCCTGGTCGGGCAACAGGACGAGTTGGCCGTAGCCGTAGCGTCCGCCTTTCCACTTGCGCGTGCCGTCCTTCAGGTCGACGCAGGCGAGGATGCCGCCGTCGAAGCCGAAGGCATGGCCGTTATGAACGACGAAGTCGTTGAAGTAGGGCTTCAGCCCGAGCGACGTCCAGCGATCTTTGGTGGTCCATCCGCCGGCTCCGTGCGCGACCGCGATGCGGCGGAAGCCGGTCCCACCGCCGGCGGTCAGGGCCATCATCAGGAGATTGCCGTCCGAGGTCAGCGCCGGCTGCAGGATGCGGGTGTCCGACTTCCACGCGTACTGCCAAAGCAGCGTGCCGTCGGCCGGGGCTACGCTGGTCACGCCGTGCGCGCTCATCAGCAGGACCTGCGCGACTCCGTCGATCGTCAATAGCTGGGGCGAACTGTAGCTGTCGCCGCCATCCGGGCCGGACCAGCGCGGTTTGCCGGTGGCGAGGTCGTAGGCGGCGAGCTTGCCGCCGGCGGCGACGATGACCACGTCGTCAACCACCAATGGCGAGCTCGCAAAGCCCCAGCCCGGGACCTTCGTGTGGGTGTCGGACGCCGCGTTGCGCGACCACACCACGGCGCCGCTTCCGGCGTCGAGCGCGTTCAGGATTCCGGTCGCACCGAATGTGTATACGCGGCCGTTGGCGAGCGTCGGCGTCGCGCGCGGACCCGCGCCGCCATTCGACTCCCAAAACCGGGTCGCGTCGCCGTGTCTCCACACCGGCTTGCCGGTAGCCAGGCTGTAACAGGCCACCACCTCGTCGCTGCCGCGCTGCTCCTGGGTGTAAAGGAGGCCGTCGCGGACCGCAAAGGATGACCAGCCCGGTCCGACCGGCCGCCGCCACAGCTCGACCGGCGGCGACTGAGACCAGTTTGTCTCGATCCGCACGCCGGGGATGACGCCGTCGCGGCCCGGTCCGCGAAAGCCGGGCCAGTCGCCTCCTGTCTTTGCTGCGGCCGGAGCCAATGGGAGCGCCGCCGGTTTGTCGTTAGCGTGGGCCAGCAGCCGTTCCTCGGGGGTTGGCGTCCAACGCCACGCAAATTCCGAATTGAAGTCGCCGGTAACGCCACTGGTTCGCAGCAGTGCCCAGCCGCCGCAGGCCAGCAGGATGGTCGCCACCATCGTCACGCGCCGAAATCCGTCGGAGAGGCGCCGCGTGACAACCGCCCAGGCGACGAAAGCGAGGCTGAGGACCGGGATGGCGTAGATGAAGAACAGCATCCCCATGCCTGCCAAGAGAACCGAAGGGTGGAGGATGGGCCGTGTCGCGGCCAGCCCGGCTATCATCAGGACCAAGGCGCCCAAGCGCTCGAACCAGCGCGCGCGGCTGAAGAAAGCCCACCACACGACGATGGCTAAGGCGCCTACCAGTTCACCAAGGATGGCGATTCCAAAGGCGCTGGGCACTACCTTGGGGAGGCCGAACCTGACCAGCCATTGCAGCGTCACGGCTACCACGCCGGGCCACACCCGGAGCAGTTTCCGAGGAGTCGGTTCTTCAGTCTGCGCGATGGTCATATCCAGACGATACTCTCAAATCAGACAATTTGTTCCCTTTTTCTTAGCGGGACGATGAGCCAATCAACCAAAAGGGACGAGTGGAAGTGGCTGGGTTTTAACAAGGGGCCTGGCTCAGTACGGATTCGGGGTCGAATATTAATGATGGGATACGATTAAGTGTATTGACTATTATTGGCCGAGTAGGCGGTTCCATTACGAGCGTGACCATCCCCGGTAAAAGAGTGGCTGTCCTGTCGCCGGTAGCCTGGCGAACGCCTCCCCGGCAATACGGCGCGTGGGAGACGGTTGCGAGCAACATCGCCGAAGGACTGGTCTCCCGGGGCTGGGACGTGACCTTGTTCGCCACCCGGGATTCCGTGACCCGAGCTCACTTGCATGCGGTAATAGACCGCGGGTACGAAGAGGATCCCACTATCGATCCCAAGGTGGCCGAGTACCTTCACATTTCCGAAGCGTTCGAGCACGCGGCCGAGTTTGACCTGATCCACAGCCATTACGACTTCATGGCGCTCGCTT
>Ga0181521_10008818_pt1 | contig 10239 bp, 9 predicted proteins | sample PEATcosm2014_Bin_32_FD_119764 | JGI IMG/M metagenome (GOLD analysis project Ga0181521, IMG submission 119764) | Peatland microbial communities from MTU Mesocosm Facility, Houghton, MI, USA - PEATcosm2014_Bin02_60_metaG | ecosystem: Environmental > Terrestrial > Soil > Wetlands > Peat | place... | reverse complement strand
CAGCCGGGCCTCTTCCTTCAGGTATGCGTCCTTGGACACGCTGAACAGCTTGCGGACGGCGTTGTCCATGCGTTCCGCGTCCGTCGTGCCGGGCACGTCCGGCGGCGGTTGTGCTGGTCTCATCTGAGTCCATCATACGCCCATCTACTGCGATTCGGAATAGAATTGTTGCCATGGAACCACAACGTCAGTTCCCCTGCAAAGTCTGCGACAGCGGTACGCTCGCCCCAAAGGATCTCTACCGCATGAGCCGAACGGTTGTAGTGATCGGGTACATTATCGTGATCCCTACGTGGTTCGGGATGCTCGCAGCCGCATTGATATTCGTCAACGAGTTCAACCTATCGGATTTAGATGCTTGGCTGAGAACGCCGGGAGCACCCCCTCCACAGATGATCCTCGTTTGCGGATTTGCGATTGTTCTTGGGATTACGTCTCTTGTCGCCGGCCTCCTCGGATGGCTACTCGTGATGAAGAAACACGTTCTCCAGTGCTCCGTGTGCAAGGCCGTGGTCAACGCGTCGTGATGGTGATATTCTTAACAAGTGCCAGATGAATTGACCCCAGGTCAAAAAGCGGCGCGGACCCGGAAGAGACGCGCGGCGGGCAAGAAGGCAGCAGTCACCAGGAAGCGGCGGGCAGCAGGCCGGAAAGCGGCTGCTACCCGAAAAGCTAACGCAAAGAAGTAAAGACCGGATCGATTCAGAACGCTTTCATGCTTGGCGGCCGGGAGCGTTCAACCTTTCCGCGTAGTCGTAGTGTATCACAACTGCGGCGGAAAGGTACAAGTGTCTTGTCCCGACTTCGGATTCATCATCGAGAATAGTAATCTTATGCTTTTCCTCCAAGCCTACTTCGATGAGAGCGGGAAGGTCCACGATCATGACGTGGCTTCATTTTGTGGCTTCGCCGCAACATCGCACGAATGGAGCGATTTTACTAGGGAATGGCTGAACTCGATCATGCACAAAGAACTGCACGGTCCACTGAAGGCCGCAGATGCTTTTCGGTATCGGCGCTCTCTCAGCCAAAAGATACCTAAGCAAACAGCAGACGAACGGGCCGATACTCTGAGTCCCTTTGTGGGCGCCATTCTGAACAATGTTTCGTTTGGAGTCGCCATCGCAATCGACTGTCGCGCGTTTAGGAACCTCCCCGAATCTGATCGTCATTTACTTAAGGATGATCCTCATTACTGGGCTTTTCAGCAAGCCCTGTTATATATCAAACGATGTGCGGAAGATCGCTTTCAGAATATTGACCCAGACATTCAGTTAGGTCTTTGCTGCGATGAGGAAGAGAGAACTTCGGTTGACTGTTTGAAACTATTTATAAATATTCGGCGAACCTATCCAGAGATGCGAAAACGGTTTGTGAGTATCGGTTTCGCTGATGACAAATACTTTCCGCAGATTCAAGCGGCTGACCTGTTGTCATCAGTGGCTAGACAGCAGGCCGGGCAGCAGTTCCATGGGGCTCCTTTCGATATGCGGAAGATGTATCAGATGTTTTCGGCTCCTAGCACTGGGAGCACGCCAGCACCGGTAGTGTTCAATTTCATGGATGGCGCGCTCTTGGCCGGAATTGCGAAAGCTGAGAGGGAACGACGAGGAAGGTCACATACGCGCAAGGGTTAGACGGTTTTTCTCTTACCACGTTTCTGCCGCGTCGCTTCCTTTTCAGTTAACACTCGGGGGGTTGTCTGCCATCTTGCCAGTGAGCCTATCCCATGTCAGCCGCTTGCCGACGATGTGACGTACGGCTATATCGAACCTCTCCCCGTCTTCCATCTTGCGGTTGTTATAGCGGAACGCCTGTTCATCGAGATATCGGAACAAATGGAAGGGCTCGACTGAGACATAAGTACCGTTCAGTCCGCGCTTGACCAATGACCAGAAGTTCTCCAGGCCGTTGGTATGGACTTCGCCGCGCACATATTCTACGGCGTGGTCAACTACTTCATGCTGAAACTCGGCCATGCCTTCATATGACTTAAGGGAATCAGTGAAGAGTGCGGACCCGGCAAGTACGTGTTCGCGAACCTCGGATTGCAGAGTCTTCTTTTTGGTATTGTCCACGACCTTGGTACGGACCCGGCTGCCGGTAGCCTTGCTGCCGCGCTCCAGAATCCCCATGACGGCGGTCTTGTCTTTGCCGCCTGTTCCGCTGATCTTGCGCGCCCGCTTTTCGGAGTGCATGTTCCGCGCCCGACCGCCGATGAAGGTTTCGTCCGCTTCGATCTGTCCCGAGAACTTGTTGATGGTTCCCATGGTCAGAGCGAAACGGATTCTGTGATCGAGAAACCACGCCGATTTCTGAGTGATCCCGATGGCCCGATGGACCTCGCATGAACTGATCCCGTTCTTGGAATTCACGATCTGCCACATGGCCATCAGCCATTTGTCTAGGCCGATGGGGGAATCTTCCATGATGGTTCCGGTCTTCAGTGTGAACTGGGGGGCGTCGTGCTTCGCCCGGCAGTGCCAGCGGTTGTACTTCTCCAGGAAAAGCACGTCCTTGGAGCCGCAACGGGGGCAGGTCACGCCATCGGGCCAGCGGCGCGCTACCAGGTAGTCCCGGCAGTTGACCGGATCGGAAAAGTATACGATGGCCTCTTGAAGTGTGCGTGGTTCCTGTTCCATACTTCTAATTCTAGGGCAGTTGGTCTATTTTGTCAAGTAAATAATTGCCCTATTTAGGGTTGGCAGCGGGCAGCACTGGTTCCACAATCGGGGAGAAGAACGAAAGGAGCCGGCCAACAATGAGCGCAGCCATCAGCCATTCCCTCCCTGGTTTCCACTCGGGTTTCCGCGCGCCATCGAGACCAGCGCGCGTCGCCACTTGCCACTCCCGCGTAGTAAGCGCAGACGCGAAGGAGTTTCCCCCATTTCGGCTGGATCCCATAAACCAGTGCCTGTGGCGCCGCGCGGAAACAGGGGGCGAAAAGCGCATTCTGTTGACCCCCAAGGCGTTTGCCGTCCTGGGCTACCTGGTGGAGAACGCCGGCCGCCTGGTGCTCCAGGAGGAACTCCTGGAAGCGGTGTGGCCCGATACCTTCATCCAGCCGGAGGTCCTGAAGTATCAGATCGCCGACATTCGAAGCACGCTCGGGGATCGCCCGAAGAATCCTCTTTTCATCGAAACCCTGCCACGGAGGGGGTATCGGTTCATCGCCGCCGTCTACGACGGCGCCCCAGCCAGACCGGAACAAAGCGGATTGGCGGGAAGCGACCCAGTGCATTGTGAGTTATGGGATTGCCTGCGGAAGGCCATCGACGGCCAGCGGCAGATCGTGTTTATCGCAACGGAGCCGGGCATGGGTAAAACCACCCCGGCCGACGAATTTCGGCGTCAGGCCGCCAACGTGCCGGGCATTCGCGTCGCGCGCGGACAATGCGTCGAGGGCTATGGAAGCAAGGAGCCTTACTACCCGATGCTGGAAGCGCTGGGGCAGTTGTGCCGAGGTGCGGGAGGAGCTTTGGTCGTCGAAACTTTGGCTGCGGAAGCGCCCACTTGGCTGGTTCAGCTTCCCGCTCTGGTGAAACGCGAGCTCCGCGAAATGCTGCAGCAGGAAATACAGGGCGGCACTGGACAACGCATGCTGCGCGAGATCGGTGATGCGCTGAACACGGTCGCGTCGGGAAGTCCGCTGCTGCTGGTGTTGGAGGATCTCCAGTGGGCGGATCCCTGTACCGTGGATCTGATCTCCGCCGTAGCGCGCAGCCGGATGCCAGCTAAACTGATGCTGGTCGGCACCTACCGCCCAGCGGACGTGGCGGTTTCGGGAAATCTCGTGAAAGCGCTCAAGCCGGATCTGTTGATTCATCATCTATGCCGCGATATCGCTTTGAAGCCGCTGGAGAAAGTCGCGTAGCCGAGTGTCCCGCAGGCGGCTGTTATCCTGCTCCAAAACTGCTCCATTAAGAAAGGCCTCGAACCAGGTCATTGAAAACAGGATAGTTTCCAAAGCTAGAAATGAACACCATGGACGCCAAATTCTGTATTTTCAATCCATAGTGAGTTTTCCAAGCTGGACGTCGCGGGTTCGAGCCGCGCGGCGCCGAAGAGGCTTCCTTCATTCACGCCGGATCGAAACCACCGCGGCCACAACTGTCAGCGCCGGAACGGGTACGCGCCCGGGGACCGCGCATCCTCCTCGCTCCAGCCGAGCAGCCTGCGTACATCCGCCGGAAGCATCTCCCCTCCGGGCGTGCCCGGCAGTGCCTGAAGCAGCTCGTACCGGCCAAGGTCGGGGCCCTTGAAGACCGACCGCGGAGTCCCGTCAATCTGCCGCCCGCCGGCCTCGAATGCCGGCGCCAGCTTGCGGAACTCGTCGAGCGAGCCGAGCCGGGCGGAGCAGCTATCGTTGGCCGCCGGGCTCCACAGGATGAGCGGCGGCGCGCCGGTGCCCGGCAAGTTCGCACGCACGTAGACGTTGCCGCCCACTTCCGTCGCCTGCGGGCGCGGGAGCTTCGTGCACAGCGGCCGCGGCTGCTCGAACTGCAGCAGCGGATTGCGGTACGTCTCGCTCGCCACCAGCAGGTTGTTCATGAACACGTGGCCTTCGCGCTGGTCAACGTCCGGGCCGGTGGAGGGGTGCCAGCCGAAGTGATCGCCGGCCGCGCTCCGTTCGTTGCGCTCGAAGGCCGCCCGCGTGTCCACGAACGTGTTGTTGTAGACGCGCACGTCCGCGGAGTTCAGCACGCGGACACCCTTGTCGCAGCGGACGAAGACATTGCCCGCCACGGTCGCCCCGCGCGAAATCTCGAAGAAGAAACCGTCGATGGCGCCCTCGATCCAGTTGTTCACGAATCGAGCGTCGCGGTTGCCGACGTCGTACCAGATGCCGTTCGAGTAGGGCTGCTCGATCACCAGGTTGTCGCGGCATGTGACGCGGCGCGTCTGGTTGAAGATCTTGACTGCAGCCGGGTAGTAGCCGGTGAGCTGTTTGATGTTATTCCGCCGGAAGATGTTCTTCTCCAGCAGGACGTCCGACGATCCGATGACGTAGATCCCTTCCGTGCTGGTATCGCTGACCAGCGAATTGCGGATGACAAGGCCATCCCCGCGGAAGTAGCCTGCCACACGCGAGCAGTACGTAATGGTCACGTTCTCCAGCACCGTGCCCGTCACCTCCTTGCCGAATGTAGCGGGATCGGCTGGGCCGACCGGCTCGTCCGTCGGCTCGTCGGCGACGGTGAAGTGCTTCTTGCCCTCCACCTCCAACGCGCGGTAGGCATACTGGGTAAACGTGATGCCGCGGATGACCGGGCCCTTATGATCCGAAGCCTTACCGTGGACCGGACTGCTGGTTCGAACCAGCGCGCTGTCGAAGGCAGTAATCTCGACGAGCCGATTGGTGGGATCGACGCCGATGTACACGTTGCCGCTCTTGTAGTCGATATAGAAGGAATGGGCATCGAGGTCTCCCTCCCAGCCCACCGACTTCAACAGCTCGCCGTCGACGAACACCATGTCATTGTTGAATCGGTGAAGAGGTGTTCGCATGCCCTCTCGGTCGCGCTGCCACCAGCCCAGCGGGGCGGCCGGGAACAGCCGGTTCCAGGAGGTCTTCCAGCCGTTGTTGCGCAGCGCCTCCCACTTCGTCGCGACCTCGGTGCCTTTGAGGATCGGCCGTTCGCCGGCGTACGGCTGCATCGTGATGCCCTGGTTGAGGCTCAGGCCGCCCGTGCGGTAGAGGCCCCCGCGCATCACGAGCGCGTCGCCGGTGACGACGCGCTCGATCGCCGCTTCCAGCGTGGTTGGTTGTTCAAGCGCCGTCCCCGGGGAGTCGGCCTTCCCGTCGGGGGCGGCGTAATAGACGTGCGCAGCCTTCGGGATCTCGTAGCGCTGATCGATGGGGCCGTAGGGCCCGCCGGACGGCTGAGCGTACCCCGGCGCGGCCACCAAGAGAAGAGAAGCGAGGAAGAGGCCGTAACGAACGCATTGTGCCGCTTGGTGAACCAGACGCATCTAGTGTCCTCTCGAGGCGAACCAGCTCCTCAAGTACACTATATGCAATCGCCGGCGCGCTGTCTCCAGTGTGTACTTCCAGCGGAGGACCACGGGCGCCTCATTGACCTCATTGATGTAGAGTTCGATCCGTGATTTCAGCTCGCCGGCTGAGCCGACTCGGATGCCGCGCAGGAGGGAAAATGAGAAAAACAGCTCTAAAAAAGGCCATTGGATGTATACTCTACACGGGGTCAGGGCGGTAAAATGGAAATCCCGGTTACAGTGAATGGGACATCGAAGTCCAAAATGGGAATTCCGGTCAAAGAGCCTGGCAGCGCTGGGGTTTGTCTGCCCAGCCAAAACCTCTCGGAAAGGATTATACGGGCTTGGCCGCAAGGTTCGGGCCCGATCTGGAACTTATGAAGACGACGATTCTGTTCTGTCTCGCACTGCTACTGCTGACATCGGCTCTCGCCCAGGCGCAGCCCGCAATCCGGACCACCAACGGCGTCCTGAACGCGAGTTCCGGACTTCCTGACGTGGCCCAGGGATCCTGGTTCATCGTCTGTGGCACGGGACTCGGTCCGGCCACGATTTCCGTCCAGAATGCGGCGCCGTACACGACCCTGCTTTCCGGAACCAGCATCACGTTCACGCCTGCCTCCGGCGGCACGCCGGTCAGTGCGTTGATGTACTACACGCTCGGGATTCAGATAGCGGGGCTGCTGCCGTCCGGCACCGCGGTCGGCGCCTACAACGTCACGGTGACTTACAACGGGCAGATTAGCGCCCCTTACCGTGTGAATGTGGTGGCGCGCAACTTCGGGTTTGCCACGCAGACTACCAACGGCCAGGGCCCCGCCCAGGCCACTTATGGCGGGTACGATCTCAACCGGTTTACCACGGGCACGCTCGGCCAGTGGAGCCTGCGCCCGGCCAAACCCGGCGACGTGATGGTGCTCTGGGGAACGGGGCTCGGGCCCGACCCGGCTTCGGACATCACTGGCGGCACCTCCGGCGATCAGACCGCCGCGGCCCAGGTAAGCGTGAGTGTGGCTGGAATCGTAGTGACCCCGGTATACGCGGGACGATCCAGCGGTTCGCCGGGGCTGGATCAAATCAACTTTACGATTCCGTCCAATGTGACGCCCAGTTGTTTCGTCAGCCTTCAGGTGACGGCCGGCGGCAGGCTTTCCAACCTGGGATCGATCGCTGTGGTGGGAGCCGGCCAGACCGCGTGTTCCGCCCCACCGTTGACGCAGGCCCAGTTGCAGACGCTCGACATGGGCGGCACTCTCAACGTTGGGGAATTCCACCTCGGCAAGAGCTCGACGAAGCTCTTCGGGTCCGGATCCGCCAGCGAGACAGAGCAGACCGATTCGGTCGCCGGCTCGTTCGGCAAATACACGGTCGACGTGATCGCATCCTCTGATTTCGCTCTGGTTCAACCAGGTGCGTGCTTCCTCACGCAGCGCACGGGTACGATCGATCAGATCGGGTCCGGCCTTCCGCCCAATACGCTGCTGGATGCCGGCGCACAGGTGACGTTGAACGGACCCAACGCTTCGAACACGGTGATTCCGCGTCAATCGGACGGTAGCTACGGCGCGACGCTTTACTCGACCGGGCTGAGCGGCGTCGGAGCCACCGGCAGTCCCACCCTGGCGCAGGGCACGTACACGCTGGCCGGCACGGGCGGGGCCGACGTCGGCGCCTTCTCGGCTTCGGTAAACCTTCCCGGCGACTTCGTTTGGACCAACGAGAACAGCCTCGCGAACCCGATACCCCGCGCTTCGCCTCTCACCGTCACGTGGACGGGCGGCGAAGGGGGAGTGGTCACCGTTGTCGGAGCTGCGCTGACACAAATCGGAGGAACGGTTCCGAATGCGACTTATTCCGAGATCGGATTCACCTGCTCGGCACTGGCCTCGGCGGGCAGCCTCACCGTGCCGGCGAACGTCCTGCAGAGAGTGCCGTCAGTGTCTGGTAATGCGACCGGCACCTCCTTCGGGCTGCTCTCCGCGCTCGCAGCGCCGGATCCGAGCAAAGGCCAGGGGGCATTCACCGCGCCACTGACCGCGGGCGGCGCAATCGACCAGGGCTTCATGAGCTACGGCGTCGTCTTCATCAGGTCGATCGGATACAACTGAGGCTGTGCAGGCGCTCCGCGCGGGGGACATCAAGCAATATAGGGCGCGGCATAGTCAGCGCATCGCCCATTTTGCCGTAATTGATCGATCCGCCAAAACCGCCGTTGTCGGCGCCCGCAAACTTGCCGTTCCAACCCGAACTCGGCATCCATACTTCGAATTGAATATAGGAATCGGTGGTCGGTTGGATCGACCCAGCGACCCGGCAGAACGCGGGCAGACTTGAGAAGGCCGTACCGTCCGGAGCCGTAAACGGGCCAGCCGGTACGGAGACTGCGGTCGTAATCGTCGTATCGGCAAGCGAGAGGTTTGCCATCCCCTCGCAAGTGGAGGCGGCGAACAATCGGCTGATGCCCATTAAGCCGATCAAGAGAACCTGGAGCTTTGTCATTCTGGCCGATCAGTCTACCGCTCAGTCGTCCTATGCGCAACCACACGCCGCAGGCCACGACCTGTTGCAGGCGAGAGCGATGAGGGTGTAAGATTTCAATGTTGCCACCGCACGACCGCTGACCGTCACCGGGTCGGTGTGGTCGATTCTTCACGTTCCGGAGGCGGTACCCAGTGAAAAGAAATCTGTCGCGATCCGGTTTGCGGTTGCCTATGATGACCGCCCTGTTCACAATCACAGCGGCCGGTACTTCGAATCCGGACTTTCTGAGTCATTATAAGGGAACTCCCTACGAGGACGCCCGTTATCAAGGCGGGGCGCAGAAGATTCCCGGCGTGGTGCACTGCGCGTATTACGACCGCGGAGGAGAAGGCGTAGCCTATCACGATGCGGACGCCAAGAACCACGGCAGCGGGGAACTCAATCCGGCCAATGGGACCTATTTGAATGAGTTCCGAATGGGCGAGGGCGTGGATACTTCCTACACCAAGTTCAAGCTGGACCCGCAGATCGACGACAACCCGTTCGAGCAGGTGCAGCCGCCCGCGAACATGCTCTATGTGGGCTGGACCGAGCCGGGCGAGTGGTTCAACATGACGGTCGAGGTGGCGCAAGCCGGCGATTACACGGCCGACCTGCTCTACACTTCCAATCGCGGCGGGACGATCTCATTGGATGTAAATGGAGAGGCGGCCACCGGGCCGCTGACGATCGCCTCCACATTCAATGCCGCCGACCCGCTTGCCTGGCGGCAATGGCACCACTGGAGTATTGCGCCGGGAATCGCCAAGGTTCGTCTTCCAGCAGGCAAGAGCGTTCTCACCGTTCACATTCTGACGGAAGGGAACATGAACCTGGCTACCTTCGCCTTTACGAGGGCCAAATAGGCCGAATCCGCGGACGATCGCGGCGGCGCGGTCAGCAACATTACGTACCAGAACATGTGCATTCAGAACATGGGTTACTCGACGCTGCACGCGAGGTGCGAGACACAGGCCAGTTCGGTTTCCTCGACCGGTGCGTGACAACGCCGGAGCTGAACAAACTCATGCGGATTTAATCGCGCGATGGGACTACAACGGCCCCATACATCTGGCTAACCGGAATCCGTTTTCGGAAACACGTCGTGATTGCCGCCCAGGTACTGCATTGGTCTCACAGGCAACCCGCACAGCCGGAGCGGGAACCACTTCGAAGCTCTGGACATGGTTCGAATATGCCGTGCTTGCGAAGCGCGAATCTGGTATCATCGCACTGCGCGGGCTCGTTTGCCCGGCCTGAGGTTGACTATGCCTTGCTTCGTTCTGCTCGTCCTCCTGCTGTTTCCGCGCGTCGCGCTCGTGTTGATGTGGATCTACTCGACCTACCTGCAGCGCGCATTCCACGGTGGTCTGGTGCTGCCGGTGCTCGGCTTCATTTTCCTGCCGCTCACCACGATCGTATACGCCTGGGAACTGAACAGCGGCATGCCGACGGCGGGAATCAATCTTCTGTGGCTGTTGGTCGCGGTGGTCATTGATCTGGGTGGGCTGGGCGGCGGCGCGCATCGCCAATCGCGGCGCTGGTAACTCACTGACAGTTTTCAACGACCACGAAGGTAATGTCATCGGTTTGCGGTATGCCCTGAGTGAATTCCTCAATGGCTGTCAAGAATTTCTGCTCGAGCGCCTGACTTCCCGAGGGAGCCTCTTGCCGAATGATTCCGAGCAGTCTTTTCTCTCCGAACATTTCTTCCTGCGGGTT
>Ga0181521_10008817_pt1 | contig 10240 bp, 5 predicted proteins | sample PEATcosm2014_Bin_32_FD_119764 | JGI IMG/M metagenome (GOLD analysis project Ga0181521, IMG submission 119764) | Peatland microbial communities from MTU Mesocosm Facility, Houghton, MI, USA - PEATcosm2014_Bin02_60_metaG | ecosystem: Environmental > Terrestrial > Soil > Wetlands > Peat | place... | reverse complement strand
CGCGATGCGTGGCCCGCTGCCGGCCTATCGGGCCAAAGTGGCAGCGGGCGAATTGGCACCGGACGCCGCGCAGCAACTGGCGGCGGAGCGGCTACAGACGCTATGGGCCAGGCTGCGCGGCTACGATCCCCCGCCACGCCCGGCCAACGGGGGCGGCTTGCTCGGCCGGCTGTTGCGCCGCAAAACCACCGACGAAGGGGGCGAGGACCGGCCGGACGGGCTCTACCTCGTTGGCGAGGTGGGCCGCGGCAAATCCATGCTGATGGATCTGTTCTTCGCCGCCGCCGACGTGCCGCGCAAGCAGCGCATCCATTTCCATCGCTTCATGCAGAACGTGCACATGCGCTTCCACGCGTTCAAGCGCGCGCATCCGGAGATCGAGGACCCGATCCCGCCGCTCGCCGACTCGATCGCCACCGAGGCCGCGCTGCTGTGCTTCGACGAGTTCCAGGTGAACGACATCGCCGACGCGATGATCCTCGGCCGGCTGTTCCAGGCGCTGTTCGAGCGCGGGGTGATCGTGGTGGCGACGTCGAACACCGCGCCGGACGATCTGTTCAAGGGCCAGCCGGGGCGCGATGCGTTCCTGCCGTTCATCGCGCTGATCAAGCAGAAGCTGGACGTGCTGATGATGGATGCCGGGCGGGATTTTCGCCGTGCCCGGCTGCGCGGCATGCGCACCTGGCACGTGCCGGCCGATGCGCGCGCCGATCGGGCGCTGGACGCCGCGTTCGCCGAACTCACCGGCAACGCGCCGGCGCGGCCGCAGACGCTGACGGTGATGGGGCGCAAGCTGGTCGTGCCGCTCGCCGCCGAAGGCGTGGCGCGGTTCGATTTTTCCGCCTTGTGCGCCACCGCCCTGGGTGCCGGCGACTACCTGGCGCTGGCGACGCATTTTCATACGCTGATCCTGGACGCCATCCCGCGCCTGTCGCCGGACAATTACGACGTGGCGCGGCGGTTCATCGTGCTGATCGATACGCTGTACGACCACCGGGTGAAGCTGGTGGCCTCGGCGGCGGCGCTGCCCGACCAACTGTATCGGCGGGGGGAAAATGCGCAAATGTTCGAGCGTACCGCGTCGCGCCTGGACGAGATGCAAAGCCAGGACTGGCTGGCGCTGCCGCATCTGACGTGACCATAGTTCCCCGCTCCTGCTCGGCGGGAGAGGGTAGGGTGAGGCTCGACGGGAAGGGAAACGCCATGCTGAATCGCCGCAGCTTCCTTGCCGGCACTGCCGCCGCACTCGCACTGCCGGCCATCGTGCGCGCCGAGGCCACGCGCGTGCTGAAATTCATTCCGCAATCAGACCTGACGGTGATCGACCCGATCTGGTCCACCACCTATCTCGCGCGTAACCACGGCTACATGGTGTTCGATACGCTGTTCGGCATGGACAGCGCCTATCGCATCCAGCCGCAGATGCTGGCCGCGGCGGTGACCGACAGCGACGGCCGGCAGTGGACCCTGACATTGCGCGACGGACTGGTGTTCCACGACGGCGAACCGGTGCGGGCGCGCGACTGCGTCGCCTCGATCCGGCGCTGGGCGGCACGCGACGCGCTGGGCGGAACGCTGATGGCGACGACCGACGAACTTGCCGCGCCGGACGATCGCACCATCCGCTTTCGGCTGAACAAGCCGTTCCCGCGGCTGCCCTATGCGCTCGGCAAGACCTCCACGCCGATGTGCGCGATGATGCCGGCGCGCCTGGCGGCAACCGATCCGTTCAAGCAGGTGACCGACATGGTCGGCAGCGGCCCGTACCGTTTCAAGGCGGACGAGCGCGTCTCCGGCTCCCGCGCGGTGTACGAGCGGTTTGCGGGTTACGTGCCGCGCGACGGCAAGGATGCGGGGTGGACCGCCGGGCCGAAAGTCGCGGGGTTCGACCGGGTGGAGTGGATCACCATTCCGGACGACGGCACCGCGGCCGGCGCGTTGCAGGCGGGCGAGGTGGACTGGTGGGAGCTGCCAACCGACGACCTGATGCCGGCGCTGCACCGGGCGGGTCACATTCGGGTGGAGATCAAGGATCCGACCGGCGTGATGGGCTTCCTGAAAATGAACTGTCTCCACCCGCCGTTCGACAATGCGGCCATCCGCCGCGCGCTGTTGGGTGCCGTGGTACAGCAGGATTTCGTCACCGCGATTGCCGGCACCGATCCGAAGATGTGGCGCACCGGCGTCGGCGTGTTCTGTCCCGGCACCGACCTCGCGACCGATGTTGGGATGGAAGTGCTGAACGGGCCGCGCGATCTTGCTCGCGTGAAGCAGGACATTCTGGCCGCCGGCTACAAGGGCGAGACGACGGCGCTGATGGTCGCCACCGATACGAATTATCGCAAGGCGATGGGTGATGTCGGCGCGGCGATGATGCGCTCGGTCGGGTTGACCGTGGACTACCAGGCGGTGGACTGGGGCACCGCCGTGCAGCGGCGCGAGAACAAGGCGCCGGTGGAGAAGGGCGGCTGGAGCGGCCTGTTCACCACATTGTCCGGCCTCGATTTGCAGGTCCCGTCCGGACACGCGTTCCGCGCCAATGGCGAAAAGGCGTGGTTCGGCTGGGTCAGCAGCCCGCGCATCGAGGAACTGCGCGCCGCCTGGCTGGATGCCGTCGATCTGCCGACCGAGCAACGCATCGCCGCGGACATTCAGCGCCAGTGGTGGATTGACGTTCCGCATATTCCGATCGGCCAGTGGTTCCAACCGACGGCCTATCGCGACACATTGACGGGAATGGCGGATGGGTTTCCCATCTTCTGGGGAGTCCGGCGCGCAGCCTGATTCCTGCCGGTGCGTAAGCAGGAGACCTGAACCGCCGGCGCATGATTGCGCCACGCAAACACGACTCTCGGGAGGAAACAAGAACAATGAGTGCGACGACGTCGACGCCTGCCGCGCTGATCACGGCGCGGCTCGACCGGCTGCCGGCCACGCGGCACATCTGGGTGATGGTGCTGCTGATGGCGCTTGGCGGCTGCTTCGAAACTTACGATATTTTCTTCACCGCCTATGTCGCGCCGGGCCTGTTCAAGGCGGGAATCTTCACCCCCACCACGGTCTCGTTCTTCGGCCTGACCGGGCTGGCGAGCTTTATCGCCGCACTGTTCCTGGGGCTGTTCATCGGCACCATCGCCGTGTCCTACATCGCCGACCGCTTCGGCCGCCGTACCATCTTCGTCTTCGCCCTGCTGTGGTATTGCGCGGCCACGGCCATCCTGGCGTTCCAGAGCACGGCGGGAGCGCTGAACTTCTGGCGCTTCATCGCGGGTATCGGCATCGGCGTCGAGTTGGTGACGATCGACGCCTATCTCTCCGAAATCGTGCCCAAGAGCATTCGCGGCAAAGCCTTCGCATTCCAGCAGGGCATCGGCTTCGCGTCGGTGCCGATCGTGGCGTTCCTCGCCTGGATGTTGGTGCCGATTGCCCCGCTTGGCTTCGATGGCTGGCGCTGGGTGGTGCTGATCGGCTCGGCCGGCGCGATCGTCATCTGGTTCTTGCGGCTCGGCCTGCCGGAATCGCCGCGCTGGCTGGCGCAGCAGGGGCGGTTGCAGGACGCCGAGCGCGTGATGGCGGCGCTCGAAGCGAAGGTGCAGGCGGAGTATGGCCAACCGCTGCCGCCCATCGGCGCGCCGGAAGTCGAGGATCCGCGTCCCGGCCGCTACCGCGAGGTGTTCAGCCCGGAATATCGCGGCCGCACGATCATGCTGATGGTGTTCAACTTCGCCCAGACCATCGGTTTCTACGGCTTCGCCAACTGGGTGCCGACGCTGCTGATCGCCAAGGGCATCCATGTCACGCAGTCGCTGGAATACACCTTCATCATCGCGCTGGCCTACCCGGCGTGGCCGCTGATCAGCATGCTGTTTGCCGACAAGATGGAGCGTAAATGGCAGGTCTGCGCCGGTGCGCTGGGCATCGCCGTGTTCGGCATCCTGTTCTCAACCCAGGAAGCCGCGGCGGCGTTGATCATCATCGGACTGTTCCAGACGGCGTCGAACACCTGGTTGTCGTTCTCGTTCCATAACTACCAGTCGGAGCTGTATCCGACCCGGGTGCGGGCGCGCGCCGTGGGGTTCGTGTATTCCTGGAGCCGCATCAGCGTGGTGTTCACGTCCTACATCATCGCCTTCGTGTTGCAGAACTTCGGGGTGACCGGGGTGTTCACGTTCATCGCCCTGGCGATGGGCGTGGTGATCGTGTCGATCGCCGCCTTCGGACCGAAGACGAACCAGTTGGCGCTGGAGGCGATATCGCGCTGAGTACACCTCTCCCGCTGCGCGGGAGAGGTCGAGACGCGCAGCGGCGAGGGTGAGGGGGGTGACGCATGGACGGTTCGTGCGGTGCGCCCCTCACCCGGCGCTACGCGCCGACCTCTCCCGCCCCGGCGGGAGAGGGGTACTCGTCGGCCAGCATCTCGCTGTCGAGCTCCAGCAATGCCTCCGCCTGCGCGGTTTCCACCGTTTCCACGCCACGCAGCTTGCGGGTAACCGCGCGCGTGCGGGTGCGGGCCCGCTCGATCGTGCTGCTGAACGTGCCGGCCTGCTTGGCAAGCCGGTCCAGCACCTCGTCCATCTTCAACATCTCCGTCCGCGTCGCCCCCAGCAGATCCCGCACCTGATCCGCCTTCTGCTCCAGCGCGAGCGTAACAAACCCAAGATGGATCGTGCGCAGCAGCGCCGGAAACAGGCACGGCCCCAGCACCAGCACGCGGCACTCGCGGCCAATCTCGTCGATCAGGCCAGGGATGCGCGCGACCTCGGCGTACAGCGCGTCGGTCGGCAGATACATGATCGCGAATTCCACCGTCACCGGCGGATTGATATACTTCGTCGCAATCTTCCTTGCCTGCTCGCGCACCGCACGCTCCAGCCGACGCGTCGCGATGCGTTCGCCCTCCGCATCGCCGGCTTCCGACGCCGCCAGCAATCGTTCGTAGTCCTCGACCGGAAACTTGGCATCGATCGGCAGTAGCGGCTGGTCCTCACCGCGCATCGGCATGATGACGACGAACTCCACCGCCTCGTCGCTGTCCGGCCGCACCTTGCGATTGGTCTCATAGGCGCCGGGCGGCAATATGTCGTCCAGCATCGCGCGTACTTGCGTCTCGCCCCAGCCGCCGCGGGTCTTCACATTGGCAAACAGCCGCTTGATGTCGCCGATCTGCGCGGTGACCGCCTGCACGTCGCCCATCGCCTTCTGCACCGCGGCGAACTGATCGATCACGCGGTTGAAACTGTCGTTCATCTGCTTCTCCACCGCGGCGTGGAGTTGCTCATTCACCGTTTTCTGGATTTCCGCGAGCTTGGCCTCGTTGCCCTCGCGCATCTCGCGCAGTTTCGCTTCAACCATGCTGCGCGTGGTTTCGAACTGTGCGCCGATCTGTTCCGTCGATTTGCGCTGTGCTTCCGCCAGCGCCAATCGCAGCTCCCCCTGCTCGCGCGACAGCACGGTGCGCATCTGCTCCATCGCCATGTCGAACGCGCTACGCAGTCCCATGATGCGTTCGACAGTGCCGGTGTCGGCGGCGCGCAGGGCGGCACGAGTCGTTTCCGCTTCCGCACGCGCGCCGGTCAGCGATTGCTCGGCCAGCAGGCGCAGGGCTGCCAGTGTGCGTGCCTGACGCGCCACCAACAGCAGCGAGGCAAGCGCCGCGGCGGCGGCGATCGTTGCCAGTGCCAGGAGAAGGATGGACATGAATCGCGGTCCCCGAATCGTCGGTACGGATTATGCGCCGTCACGAGGGAGGGTCCCAGCTTCAGCCCGGGAGTGGACCGGCCCCGTTGCCGGAGCCGGCCCATCTCCTAGCGGCGGTTCAGAATGACCTTGATCTTGATGACCACGATCACTATAATTCACCATAGGAGAGACCGATGGTTGCTCATCGTTCTTTCTCCCAGTGAACGCCGGCCGGGCCAGTCCCGACCGGCGTTTCGCATTTCACAGCACAGAGGTTAACAAATGCTCGCGGAACCCTTCGGCAGCGCGACCTCGCATACGTATGCGTGGTGCAGCGGAGGCGGACCCGCCTGATTCGTCTAATCTTCGATCAGCAACTCAAAACAAGCCTGAATGCGACGTACCCGATCAGCTTGATCCTCGCCGCGAGATACGACGGTCCCGCCCATCGGCTTTCTGCATCAAACGCCACGCCGCTACGCCGCCACCGGAATCGCCACGTCCTGCCTGCGGGCGAGGTCCGGCAGCAGCGGCAGCAGCGTGCCCAGGTCGCGTTCCGCCATACAGACCAGGTAATGCGGCACCGCGGGCGTCTCGTCGGGCGACTCCGGCAGCGGCAATCCGTCCGGCCCGAGCGGCAACGCGGTCAGCCCAAGATCGCCATACACCTTCAGCAAGCCAGGACCGGCCCGCCAGAACGCCGGATCGAGTCCCTCCTGCTGCGCCAGATCGCGCAGCCGCCAGATGGCCGAGATGCAATCGGTTTCCTCGCCGCTTGGATCGCCCAGCCCCAGCAGCACGCGCCCGCAGCGGCGGAACGGAATGCCGGCGCGTTCCGCCTCGCCCATGACCAGGCCGTCCGCGTGCCGCGGTGGGAGCACGCCCATCGCGGCCAGCCGCACGCGCGCGGTGGCATCCCAGGGCAGCCACCGCACCCGCCCCGGGCGCAACAAGCGCCAGATCGCCAGCAAGCCCAACACCACGGCAAGCGCAACCGCCAGGCGCAGCGAGTTCGGCACGTCGCGCGACATGATCACCGCCCACCAGGCATTGTTCGCCAATCCATGGGTGTAGGGTCGGGTGACCGCCAGTGCGATCAGGCAGATCGCCAGCACGACCAGCGACAGCGCGCTGGACGCCTCCAACGGTCCGCTGAGCAGACTGGCATGGCGATAGAAGCAGGCGCGGAATGGCGCCACCAGGATGGCGGTCAGGATCAGCACGCTCGCCACCCACAGCCGGTCGTCCTGCGTGGCGGTGAAGGCGGCGCCGGCGACCAGCAGCACCAACGTCAGCCCCCAGGCGAGGTTGACCCGGTGCGACAGCCCGATCGCCATCATGACCAGCCCGGCGCCGATCAGCGAGGGCACGAATTGTCCCGCCTGGCTCGCCAGCCCGGCGATATCCGGATCGAGCCAGGAAAAATCGGTCTGCGGCGCCAGCACGCCCAGGCACAGCAACAGCACGCCGCACAGCGCGACCGAGCCGGTGCTGCTGGCGACGGCGAAATCCGGCTCGCTCCAGCGGGCGAGCGCCTGCACCGCCGGCAGGTTCGCCGCCCGCCGCCACAGCATCCCGCCGCGCAGCAGGATTTCATTGCCGGCAAACAGCGAGCCGGCCAGGAACAGCGGAATCACGTAGTAGCAGAGGCGGAACACGACGATCGCGCCGACGATGCGCGGGGCGTCGATATAGGGGGCCAGGCCGAGCAGCATGGCGGTATCGAACACGCCGATGCCGCCGGGCAGGTTGGTTATCAGGCCGGCGGTGTAGGACGACACATAGACGCCGAGGAAGATCACCCAGGTGAGATGCGGCACCGTTGGCAGCAACTGGTAGAAGATCGTCGCAGTGATCGCCACGTCCACGGTGGCGAGCAAGACCTGCAACACCGCCATGCGCACGCCGGGCAGTTCGATGTATTGGCCGAACAGCCGCACCCGGCGCAGCACGCGGGCGAACGTGACGTAGCCGAGCACGATGGCCCAAAGCAGTGCGCCAACACCATACATCGCCGCGCGCGGCAGATGCGCGCCGAAGAACGGTATCGCGCGCGGCTCGAGGAACAGGATGCCGCCGCCCAGCACCATGCCGCCGAGGCCGAACGTCAGGCTGCAAAACGCCACGGTCTTGGTGATCTGCGTGGGCGTCAGACCCCAATGCGCGTACAGCCGGAAGCGCACCGCCGCGCCGGACACCGCGGCAAAACCCAGGTTGTGCGACAGCGCGTAGGCGCAGAACGAGGCGAAGGCGACGCGGCCGTAGGAAACCTTGTGGCCCGCATAGATCGTGCCGAGCCGGTCGTAGAAGGTCAGCACGAAATACGACAGCACGGTCCAGCCGAACGAAAACGCCAGCGAGCGTGGCGGGATCGCGTGCAGCGCCACGCCGATGTCGTGCAGCCGCAGGTGGCGGAACTCGCGCTGCACGACGTAGATCGCGCCGATCAGCAGGGCCACGCCGAGCAGGGCGGGCAATTGTCGGAGCCACGTCTTCATGGTCTCCGGAATGCCCGGAGCCGGCATGGGGTCAGGCCGCATCTGCCTGGCGATTGAGCGCGTCGCGGATCAACGCGATCGTCTCCGGGATGCCGTACAGCGCGACGAAGCCGCCGAAGCGCGGGCCTTCCTGCTGGCCGAGCAACACCTGGTACAGGCAAGCGAACCAGTGGCGCAGCTCGGTGAACGGGTGCCGCTTGCCGACCTCGTACACCGCGTTCTGGACGGTCTCGGCGTCGGCGGTTGGTGGCAGCGCGGACAGCGTTGCGGCGAGGTCCTCCAGCGCCGCTCGTTCCGTGGCGTCCGGCTGGCGGTAGCGCTTCGCCGGCCGCACGAAGTCCTGGTAGTAGGCGATCGCGTGGTCCACCAGGCGCGCCAGCAGCGGCTGCGTCTCGACGTTGGCGTCCGGGTAGTAGCGGCGGATGAAGCCCCACAGGATGTCCGGCGTGTCGGCATTCACCACGCTGGCGAGATTGAGCAACATGGCGAAGGAGATCGGGCTGCCGGCGTGGTTCGGCAGTTTTCCCCCGTGGATGTGCCAGGCAGGGTTGGTCTGCTGTTCGGCGGCAATCTGGGTGCGGGTGCGGTCGGCATTGGCGATGTATTCGTCCACCGCGCGGGGGATCACGTCGAAATACAGCCGCTTGGCGCGTTGTGGCGCGTTGAACATGAATTGCGCCAGCGATTCCGGCGGGGCGTAGCGCAGCCAGTCGTCCACCGACAGGCCGTTGCCCTTCGACTTGCTGATCTTCTGGGCGTGCTCGTCGAGGAAGAGCTCGTAGGTCAGCGTCTCCGGCGGGGCGCCGCCGAGCACGCGGCAGACGCGGCTGGACAGCTTCACGGAGTCGATCAGGTCCTTGCCCGACATCTCGTAATCGACGCCCAGCGCGTACCAGCGCATTGCCCAGTCGGCCTTCCATTGCAGCTTGCAGGCGCCGCCCCTTACGGTCGTCTCGAAGCGTTCGTTGGTGGCGGGGTCGTGCCAGACGACGGTGCCGGCGCGGGCGTCCCAGCTTTCCATGGGGACCTGCATGACGATGCCGGTCTTCGGGTGGACCGGCAGGATCGGCGAGTAGGTCGCGCGACGGTCCGGGCCGAGGGTCGGCAGGATCACCTCAATGACTCTGTCATAACATTCGAGGATGCGGAGCAGTGCGGTGTCGAAACGACCGGAGGCGTAGTAGTCGGTGGAGGAGGCGAATTCGTAGTCGAAGCCGAAGGAATCCAGGAAGGCGCGCAGGCGGGCGTTGTTGTGCGCGCCGAAGGAATCGTGGGTGCCGAACGGGTCGGGGATGCGGGTCAGCGGCTTGCCCAGATGCTGGGCCAGCATGTCCCGGTTGGGCACGTTGTCGGGGACCTTGCGCAGGCCGTCCATGTCGTCGCTGAAGGCGAGCAAGCGGGACGGCAGGCCGGTCAATTGGGTGAAGGCGTTGCGCACCCAGGTGGTGCGGGCGACCTCGCCGAAGGTGCCGATATGCGGCAGGCCGGAGGGGCCGTAGCCGGTCTCGAACAAAGCGTGGCCCTTGCCGGAGGCTTCCAGGCGGCGCGCGACTTTCGCGGCTTCCTCGAAGGGCCAGGCCTTGGGGATTGCGACGGTATTGTTGCGAAGAGTTGCAGACATGCGGGGGAAGCTAGGGGGGCGGGGGGAGGTGGGTCAATGACGGGTGCGGGGCGAGGCGGTGAGGGGGGGATGGCGGTGGGGCGGGCGGCGATGGGACGCTCTGTCGTGGCCCGCGCGGGCGGGGCATCTGCGACCTGGTGCGTGCCGCACGCGCAGTCGTGGGTGCGCCGGCCTGGATCGGTTATCGGGGCGGGCCCTTGGCCGGCACGACGCACCCGGCGACGCAGTGCGCTGCGCGGTGGCGGCGGAGTGGTAGCAGCACGACACCAACCCCGGCATGATCCGGACCGGCTGGGCGCTTCGATGCCGCTGCCCCCGTCATGGCGGGCGCAGGCCCATGAGCGTTAAACCAGGCGGCCGGAAAGCACGCCGGTGATATCCCGGTCGATCGCATTTGGGCCGCCGCGTGGCCTGACGAGTACCCCGCTGTCCAATGCTGGGG
>Ga0181521_10008815_pt1 | contig 10242 bp, 10 predicted proteins | sample PEATcosm2014_Bin_32_FD_119764 | JGI IMG/M metagenome (GOLD analysis project Ga0181521, IMG submission 119764) | Peatland microbial communities from MTU Mesocosm Facility, Houghton, MI, USA - PEATcosm2014_Bin02_60_metaG | ecosystem: Environmental > Terrestrial > Soil > Wetlands > Peat | place... | reverse complement strand
TCGTCTCGATAACGTCTTCCAGTGGTTGCCTGGCTCGTTCCTCCTTGTAGAGGTCAAGACGGGGGTCCTGGATGACGTTCGAAAGTGAGGTTCGACTGAGGATTTCGGTTTGAAGTTGGAGAAGAAATTCGTTGAGATTGCGATGGGCATCCGGCGCGGTGGAATTCGCAAGAGGCGCACTGAACTGCATCGTGGCCGTGGACACATACCTCGGCGTGGCCCAAAACGAAAGCGCAAGCCCGGTGAGAATGCCCGTAATGGACAACATCAGCGCCAGTTTGGGGAACACCGGTACGGAGAGCTGCATTTTTATCGCTCCTTTCAATAGATCGAAGATCGCGGTCCAGCCTGGCGAGGTGTCTTCCAATAGCGCTTCAAACTCTTCGCCAGAACGCGCCCGCCACTTCGCCGGATAAAGCCGAATCAGGAATCGTGCGGTGTGCCTCAAGGTCATGCGTGCTTCACCCGCGCGAGGCCGGTCTCGACGATCTGTTGCAGCGTTGCCAGTTCCTGCTGAAGATGTTGCCGTCCGGATGGCGTGATGCTGTACGGCTGCCGCCGGTTCTTCGCGCCCGCCGGCCGGATCCAGCCATGCTCTTCGAGGCGCGTGATCGCCCCGTACAGCGTCCCGGGACCGAGCCGAATGCCCGCGAAGGTCTCGATATCCTGCATCATCGCGTAGCCGTGTTTATCGCCTTCCGCAAGGCTCGAAAGGACGAGAAGTGTGGGATCGGACATGATTATTACGTTATACGTAGTAACGTACCACGTACTACCTGCCCGCGCAAGCGGATTGTACACCTGCTGATAATCTGACTTGGTGGCTGAGTTTCGACTGGAAGCCCCGGTGGGCGAATTCAATCTGACCCGCCTGGAGCGCGTGATTTACGGGCCCGGCAAAGTCTCCGAGCTCAAGGGCGAGATGGAAAAGCGCGGATTGAAGCGCGCCACTGTTGTGACGACCCTCGGCGGCTTCCCGATTCTCGACCAGGTGACCGGCGCCCTCGGTCCGCTCTGCGCATCGGTCTTCACCGACGTAATCCAGCACGTGCCCCGCGGGACCGTTGACGCCTTGCACAAGGAAATTGAGCGTGTAAATGCGGATTCGCTTGTCAGCTTCGGCGGCGGCAGCCCGATCGATACCTGCAAGGTCGCGATCTACGGCTCGCTGCCTGCTCGCGAACTTGTACACATCGCGATTCCGACGACTCTCTCGGCGGCGGAGTACACTCACGCCGGAGGCGTCACCGACGAAACCACGCGCGTCAAAGGCGGCGTCTGGGATCCACGCGTGCTGCCGCGCACGGTGATCAACGACCCGCTCCTGGCACTCGAAACTCCGGACTGGCTCTGGGTCTCGACTGGGATGCGGGCCCTCGATCATGCCATCGAGTGCGCGTATGCCATCCGGCACCAGCCGATCAGCGACGCGCTGGCGGCGAAGTCGATCTCACTGATGGTGGAGCACCTGCCGGCGTCGATCCGCGCGATCGGCGATGAGCGTGTGGCCCATCGCGGGCACTGCCAGTTCGCCGCGTGGTACTCGATCTACGGCGCGATGAATACGCGCTTCGGCCTGTCGCACCTGCTGGGGCATCAGATCGGGCCGCGCTGGAATGTGCCGCACGGCGTAACCTCGTGCATCACGCTGCCCAACGCCATGCGGTTCATGGCCGGGATCGCCGCCCAACGATTCGGACCTGTTGCCGAGGGATTCGGAATCCCCTTCGATCCGGAAAACCCCAAGCCTGCCGCGTTGGCCTGCGCGGATCGCACCGAACAGTTCATCGCCCAATTTGACGTGCCGAAAACGCTCGGGGAAGCCGGTGTGCCTCACGATGAGATCCGGCAGATAGTCGCTCCGGTCGCGCACGAGTTGGAGCACATGGGAGTTGTCGACCGGCCGCTGACGGAAGTCGAAGTCCTCGCCCTCCTCGAAGCCTGCTATTAGCTTGTACCGCTGGATAAGGTGACCTGTTGGCTACGCCAGTGGCCACACCGGCGCTCTTACTTAAACATCCGAAACAGCTTGGCCACCGGGTCGAAGAACTGATCCACAACCCGCTCCTTCATCGGAATAATCCCGTTATCCGTGATGTGAATACTCTCCGGGCAAACCTTCGTGCAGCACTTCGTAATGTTGCAGAGTCCGATCCCGTGCTTGTCTTTCAAATCGCCCACGCGGTCGTCAGTATCGAGCGGATTCATTTCCAGATTCGCGGCGTAGATCAAGAACCGCGGACCGATAAATTCCTTGTGCATGTGATGATCGCGCAACACATGACAAACATCCTGGCAAAGAAAGCACTCGATGCACTTGCGGAATTCCTGCGGGCGGTCCGCGTCGGCCTGGTTCATTCTCCATGACCCATCCGGCGCATCCGGCTTGCGCGGTTTGAACTTGCGGATCGTCTTCTTGACCTCGAAGTTCCACGACACGTCCGTGACGAGGTCGCGAATCAGGGGGAAGGTTTTCATCGGCTCAACCTTGACGGGCTGGTCGAGTGGGATCTGATTGAGACGGGTCATGCACATCAGGCGAGGCATACCGTTGATCTCGGCCGAGCACGATCCGCACTTGCCCGCTTTGCAGTTCCAGCGCACCGCAAGATCGCTGGCTTGCTCTGCTTGTATTTGATGAATGGCGTCGAGCACGACCATTCCATCCGTCACGGGCGTTGTGTAGTCCCGGAATCCACCGGACTCCCGATCGCCGCGCCAGATTTGAAAAGTTGCCGTCGCCATTACTTCATCTCCTCGATAATCTGCTTCATCTCCGCCGTCATGGGCGGCAACGGCTCGCGCGTGAGCGCCATCGATCCGTCCGGCGCGCGCCGGATCACAAGGTTGAACTTCGCCGCTTCTTCGTCCTTATTCGGATAATCGTCGCGGAAGTGAGCGCCGCGGCTTTCCTTGCGCTCGATCGCGCATTTCGTAATCGCTTCGGAGACCAAAAGCAGGTTGCGCAGATCGAGCGCCGTGTGCCAACCCGGATTGTATTCACGATTGCCCGGCACCACTACCTTCGAGGCGAGTTCGTTCAGTTCGCCCAGGCCAACCAGTGCGCGCTCCATCTCTTCCTCGCGCCGCACGATTCCGACCAGATCCTGCATCATGTCCTGAAGTTTGTGCTGCACTTCATAGGGCGGAACTCCGCCGGTGCGGTTGAATGGTTCGAGCGCCTGCCGTGCCGCCTCATCCACCTGGTGCGGATTGATGGAGCCGGCTCCGTTCTCCCTGGCAAACTTCGCCGCATACTCGCCCGCGAGCTTGCCGAATACCAAAAGGTCCGATAGCGAATTTCCGCCCAGCCGATTCGCCCCGTGCAGTCCTGCCGCGCACTCACCTGCCGCGAAAAGCCCGGGCACGTCGGACATTTGCGTATCGCCATCCACCCGCACGCCTCCCATCACATAGTGCGTGGTTGGGCCGATCTCCATTGGCACTTGCGTAATATCGATATCGGCCAGCTGCTTGAACTGGTGGTACATGCTGGGCAGTTTGCGTTTGATATGTTCCGCGGCATTCGGGATTTTTTCCTTGATCCAGGCGATATCGAGGAACACGCCCCCATGCGGGCTGCCGCGTCCTTCGCGAACCTCGCGCACGATGCAGCGAGCCACGTGATCGCGGGTCAGCAATTCCGGCGGACGCCGCGCGCTCTTATCGCCCGTGACATACCGCCAGCCTTCTTCTTCGTTGTCGGCCGTCGACGACCTGTAGTTTGCGGGGATGTCGTCGAACATGAAGCGCTTGCCGTTGCTGTTCCGCAGCACGCCGCCTTCACCGCGCACGCCTTCCGTCACCAGAATTCCGCGCACGCTGGGCGGCCACACCATGCCCGTCGGATGGAACTGCACGAACTCCATGTCCATCAGAGAAGCGCCGGCGCGATAGGCAAGCGACTGGCCGTCGCCTGTATATTCCCAGCTGTTGCTCGTGATTTTGTACGCGCGTCCGATCCCGCCGGTGCCGAGCACGATGGCTTTGGCGGAGAACAGTTTGAATCGCCCGCGCTCGCGATCGTAGCCGAATGCGCCCGTGACGCGTCCCGCATCGGTCAGCAGTTCGAGGATTGTGTGTTCCATGTGGACATCGATCCCGAGGTGGATGCCATGATCCTGCAGCGTGCGAATCATCTCGAGCCCCGTCCGGTCGCCCGTGTGCGCGAGCCGCGGATAGCGGTGGCCGCCGAAGTTTCGCTGCAGGATTTTTCCGTCTTTGGTGCGGTCGAAGATTGCGCCCCAGGCTTCGAGCTCATGCACCCGGTCGGGAGCCTGTTTGGCGTGCAACTCGGCCATGCGCGGGTTATTCAGGTATTGCCCGCCGCGCATCGTGTCGGAGAAATGGACGCGCCAGTTATCGCGATCGTCCACATTGCCCATCGCGGCAGCCATGCCGCCCTCCGCCATCACGGTATGCGCTTTTCCGAGCAGCGACTTGCAGATCAATCCGACTTTAACGCCTGCGGCGGAAGCTTCGATCGCCGCGCGCAGACCTGCACCGCCTGCGCCGATTACGAGCACGTCGTAATCGAACTGCTGATATTCGGCCATTAGAAGATTCTCCAGTCCGTCCAGATGCCCATCGAACACATGCGCACGTACAGGTCGGAGAAGCCCACCCAGACCAGACTGAACCATGCAAAACGCATGTGGCGTGCGTTGAGGCAGCTCACGCAGTCATATGCCGTCTTGCGAATCGGAGATCTCGATATGACGTCTTTGATTCCACCGACCAGGTGGCGCAGCGAGTGGCAACCGAGCGTGTAGCAGCCGAGAAGAATCGCGTTCAGAGTGAGCACCAGCGTGCCCACGCCGATATGGAAGCCATCCTGCCACCACATCGCATCCCACGCATCGTGCGCCAGAAACGCGATCAGGATCAGCGCAAAGATCAGAAAGTACCGATGAATGTTTTGGATAATGAGCGGAAACTTGCGCTCACCCCGATATTTTTCGCGCGGCACGCCGACCGCGCAGTTGGGTGGCCCCGGCCAATAGGCCTTGTAATAGGCGCCCCGATAATAGTAACAGGTCAACCGGAAACCGACCGGCGCCCACAGAATAAGCATTGCCGGCGAGAAGACCAGAAATGCCGGAAACCACGCTGGCCGCGAACTTACGAGTTCAGGCGAATAGAAAGGCGAGAGGTACGGCCCGAAGCGGTAGTGATCTCCCTGCAGCGCCGCCCATGTCGAGTAGACGATAAACCCGGTGAAGCAGAGGAAAACCACCAGAGGCTGCACCCACCACGCGTCCGGACGCGACGTGGCGCCAAACCGCCCTCGAACGAGCGGCACATCAATCTGTGGCATAAGAGATTAAGTTTATCCGACCCATTCTCGTGGGGCAGGTTGGCAACCGGTTGGCAACCTGCGGCCGATTGGCAATCGGCCTGGCCGTGATATCGTAATCGTCAATTCCCATGGTCATCGCCAGTCGAAGCGCAGTCTTGTTCCTGTTTGCGCTCCTCACCATCCCCGCGTCCGCCCAAGTCGATTTCTCGGGAGAATGGGCGCCTCTCTATCACGAAGACGGTCCGGAGCGCCTCCCAGGCCCGGAACTGGGCGACTATACGGAGCTTCCCATCAATGACGCGGCGCGCATGAGGGCCGACAGCTACGATGCCGACCGCATCTCAGTCGTGCCCGAGTATCAATGCCGGCCGCACGGGGCCGATTACTCCATGCGCGGCCTCGGGAACCTTCGGATCTGGCGGGAATACGATCAGGCAACACAGAAGCTCATCGCATTCTATACCCACCTGCTCGCCTGGGACAGCGAGCGAACCATCTACATGGATGGACGTCCGCATCCGCCCGCATACGCCGATCATACCTGGCAGGGTTTTTCAACGGGTGTTTGGGAGGGCAACATGCTCACCATCACCACCACTCACTTGAAGACCAATTACATCCGGCGCAACGGCGTGCCGCGAAGCGACAAAGCCACCCTTACTGAGCACTGGTACCGGCACGGCGATTACCTCACCGTCGTCACGGTGATCGACGACCCTGTATTTCTGACCGAGCCTCTGGTAAGGAGCGACAACTGGTTTCTCGATCCCGGCCAGGCCATCGGTGTCTTCGGATGCGAATACGCGCCGGAAGTGCCGCGCCCGGTTGGTACGGTGCCGCATCATTTGCCGGGCACGAACCAGTTTCTTACGGAATTCGCCAATTGGTATGGTCTGCCCTATGAAGCAACCCGAGGCGGCGCGGAGACGTTGTATCCGGAGTACAAAGCAAAGTTGGGCAATTACAAGCCGCCCGCGAAATGCGAACGCTACTGTACCTGTACGACGCTGTTCAACTGCAACGTGAGTCCCTCCCGATGAACAAGCTCCTGGCCATCTCCATTTGCCTGGGAACTGCCGGAGTGCTTCTGGCCCAAAATCAAAATTTCGACAATGTGGAGGAAAGAATTCTCCCCGTGCAGGGCAACGTCTACATGCTTGTGGGAGCCGGCGGTAACACAACACTTCAGGTCGGCAGGGACGGTGTCCTGGTGGTCGATACCCAATATGCCCAGATGGCCCCCAAAATCATGGCGGCAATCCGGACGCTCTCCGACATGCCGATCAAATACATCATCAACACGCACGTCCACGGAGACCACACCGGTGGAAACGGAGCCCTGGCAAAGCTGGGCGGCGGTGGAGCCATGCCGCGGATCATCGCCAACGACCACGTTCTGAATCGTATGACCGCGAAGCCGGCTCCCGGCCAGGCCGCCGTTCCCGACACCGACTGGCCGAACGACGAGTATTTCGGCCCGTCCAAGGATTTCTTCTTCAATAACGAGGCGGTCATCGTCTATCACATGCCGGCGGCGCATACCGATGGCGACAGCATCGTGTTCTTTCGCCGCTCGGATGTGATCAGCACCGGCGACATTTTCACGCCGGAGCGTTATCCGCTGATCGATCTCCAGAGGGGCGGCACCGTTCAGGGCATTATCGATGCGCTGAATCGCATCATCGAGATCACTGTTCCGGCGAAATACCAGGAGGGCGGCACCTACGTGATTCCAGGACATGGGCGGCTCTGTGAAGAGGCCGACGTGGTTGAATACCGCGATATGGTTACGATCATTCGCGACCGAATCGCCGATTTAATCGGGAAGGGCAGGACGCTGGAGCAGGTGAAGGCCGCCAAACCTACCCTCGACTACGAAACTCAGTACGGGGCGACAACAGGCTTCTGGACGACGGATATGTTTATTGAAGCCGTCTACAAGAACCTCAGTGAGAAGAAACGATGAAGTACAGGCAGCTGATATTTTCGGCGGTTCTTATCCCTGCAAGCCTTTTTGCCCAAGGTCCCCCGAGCGGCCGGGGCGGCCCTCCTCCGGTTCCGAAGACGCCGAAAGAAGCGGCGCCGGTCGATCTCACCGGCTACTGGGTGTCGGTAGTAACCGAAGACTGGCGCTGGCGCATGGTAACACCCATCAGAGGTGATTTTGCCGGCGTGCCCCTCAACCCCGCAGGCCGGAAGATCGGGAACGCCTGGGATCCCGCTAAAGACGAAGCGGCCGGCGAACAGTGCAGAGCTTATGGCGCCCCCGCCATCATGCGTGTACCAGGCCGCGTGCACATTACCTGGCAGGACGACAATACTCTGAAGATCGAGACGGATGCCGGAACGCAGACTCGCCTTCTCCACTTCAACGGCAAGCCGCCTGAGGGTGGAACGCCGAGTTGGCAGGGATACTCTCAGGCGAACTGGGAAAGGCCCGTGCGGGGCGAAGGATTGCCGCTGGCCGGTCTCGGTGCTGTCCGCGAAGGCACAAAAGGCCGTTCCCTTGAAGTGGTAACTACTCAGTTACGCCCGGGATATCTGCGGAAGAACGGCGCTCCTTACAGCGCGAATGTGGTCGTCAACGAATTCTTCGATCTTTCAAAAGAGCCGAACGGGGACACCTGGTTCCACGTGACGACCATTGTTAAAGATCCGCAGTATCTCGAAGAGCCCTTTGTTACGAGCACCGACTTCAAGAAGCAGCCCGATGCCGCTGGGTGGAATCCTTCGCCGTGTACGTCGAGATAACAACGCTCTGAGCCGGGAGCGACCGGAAGAACTTGTTGCGCAGCCTCGCAAAACGCGGATGGGCGCGGAGGCCCTCCATGCGCGGATCCACGTCCATCATGAACAGGTTCGTCGAATACTCCGCGCCGGCTCTATCCAGTTCGGCGAAAGCATCCTCGGTGCGGCCGAGCGCATCGTTGAGGAATGCCATGAAATAGGCATCCACGTACTCGGTCCGCCTGAGATCTTCGAGTTCCGCGAGAATGGCCGCAGCCTCCGCCCTGCGTCCGTGCCGGGCGAGACAACGGCCCTCTTCCGCCCGCAGCCTGGCGAGATCGGGAGACATGACGCAGGCAAGCCGGTATTCCACCAGCGCTTCCTCGAACCTGCCGGCCAAGTCCAGTGCCTGCGCATAGTGCGCGCGTCCGAGCGCGAAGTAAGGATGGAGATCGATCGCCTTCTTTCCGCACGCGACGGCGATATCGAACTCTCCGCGGCAGCTCCTTGTCAGAATCTCGGCGGCAGGCAATATGGGCCAGAGTCCGTCGACCGCGTAGGCATGGCGCAGAACCTCCAGCGCTTCTTCAAAACGTTTCATCGTGGCATAGAGCACCGCCAGACGAATGTAAACGCCAGCGGTTCTGGGATTCTCTTCCCGGGCCTGGAGCAGTTGGGCTTCCGCCTCCGCGAATTTCAGTTCGAAGAGGTGCAGGCCCTGTGCCCGGTCGCCGCGCAGTTCCGGCGTCAAACCGGTTAGCTCGACAGCCCGTTTGTGCGCTTCCAGAAACGCCGCGTACATCTCGCGCGGCGGGCGCATGGAGAAGGTTCCGAGCATCAGGTAGCAGCGCGAAATGCCTTCGAATGCCCGAAAATCCGTACTGCTTTCCTGCGCGGCCTGGTGGAAGCAGCAGAGGGCTTTGTCGAACCCCTCGCGAGTGTGGCGCTGCCAGTGATGCCAGCCGTTCCGGATGAGATCTTCCGACTGGGGCACATCGAGCCGATAGCCCAGTTTGGGGTGGTAGCTGATCCATCCCCCGAACTCCTTCAACGCCTTCTTGACCTCTCCGACCGTCACGGCTACAGTGTGCCGCGACACGGATATTCCGTGCCACGCCTCGCCGATCATCTCCGCGTAGTCCACGCAACGGCCGCTGTTTTGAACCAGTGCCCGCAGTGCGTGCAGCGCCTGCGGTCTCAGCTCAAGTTCAACCCCATCCCGAAGCAAGCGAGGAGCCTCGGTGTCAAGGCAGAAAGGTCCGAACGCAATTTGGCCAACAGAGGCCCGCATGGTTACAGTCTCCCTTGAATTTGACGCTATTTTGACTCCCGATCGAAAGGACTATATCATAGCTTCAGCTCAAATGGAAGGCTGCGTGTCGATCGCTCAGTCGCGCGGCGCCGAATCGCCTTGCGTGCTGGTAACGACCCTCTTCTGGTCCGGCAAAGTAATCTTTTGACTGTTAGCGTTGTTGGAACCGTCTTTGGCCCGATAACCTTCAACCGTAATCAAAACGCCGAGCTTGAGCATTTCCTTCGTGAGGCCGTTCCGCATCAACTGCCCAGGCGCGTTCATGGAAAAGCCCCAAGTGGTGATCTTGCCGTCAGTGCCCTTTACGTCGAGGTAATACCAAACGTGAGGATTCTCCCATTCAACGCGTGTGATTGTGCCGGTCACCTTCACGGGGTGGTGTTCATCGAATTCAGCGAAAAAAGAGTGGTGCGCCAGCAGGGGCCGCGGAACCAGGGACAGAAAGAGGAGCGCTAACCAAAAAACCGTCATTTCAGGCGCTGCGGACACGAGTAGACTATCGTGCTCCGTCTTGCCTGTCAACACCTGTCCCCATTCCCGGCCCAGCCAAAGTACGGTTACAGTCCTTTACAATTTGACGCTCATTTGACTCCCGAACGCCGAGCTATGTCATAGACTTTTCTTCAGTTGGAATCGCGTTCGGACATTCAGGAGAGGGAGTCTATGAATTTGAAGAGATTTGTGTGTTTGCAGTTCGCGGCGGTATTGCTGTTGGCGCTTTGGGTTCCGTCGTTGCTGGCCCAGTCGTCAGGTACATCCGCACTTACCGGAATCATAAAGGATCCGTCGGGAGCCACCATTCCCAACGTCACCGTAACTTTGACCAGTAACGCCACGGCCCAGGTACGCACTGCCACCACCGGTGCCGATGGATCTTATCGCTTCGTTCTGTTGCCGCCGGGCG
>Ga0181521_10008813_pt1 | contig 10245 bp, 13 predicted proteins | sample PEATcosm2014_Bin_32_FD_119764 | JGI IMG/M metagenome (GOLD analysis project Ga0181521, IMG submission 119764) | Peatland microbial communities from MTU Mesocosm Facility, Houghton, MI, USA - PEATcosm2014_Bin02_60_metaG | ecosystem: Environmental > Terrestrial > Soil > Wetlands > Peat | place... | reverse complement strand
GCGCCGCTCTCCGTGCCCGCCTCCTCGCCCAACGAATATTTTATGTTTTGAGGTGAGGTGAGGTGAAGTGAGGTGAGGTGATGAGCCGATTTGGGGAGCGGCACTAGGAGATGTAGTGACGGCGAGATCTGGGCGACAGCTTTTTGCGATCCACTGTCTTAGCGCTGAAGTCCATCTCGTGCAGTCGTCGTATGAAAACTTATTACGCCTACTCTGCGTTTCGTCGCAAGTCGACAACCTTCATTTGCACGGCTCAGGAGATTGCGGCGCGTTCGGGTCAGAGCGCTCAGATTCTGCTTCCCATGATGACCGTGCAATACATCAACGGACACTGCGCGGCCGACAGCGGCCGCGAGAGAGCGGCATCCGGGAGCCAGTGATAATCGGTCGTATGTGGGCAATGCGATGGACGAATCGCGCGGCGGAACTCGAGAGAACGAACGATATTCGCGCATCGTACACGGGAGCGAAAAACAAGCCATTGTTGGGCTTCGAGCCCAGGAATCGAAGATCGGGCCAGGGACAACTTTCCGAGCGGCATGTTCGGAAGGGTGGTAGCGGTGAACGACAGTATGGCGCGACTGATTTGACCGTGCGAATTCAGAGCGAAATGGACCCACGGCAGCAGATTGACGCAGGAGATGTGAACGGAATGGGTTGTCGCGGGCAGGTCGTGGAATGGGATGCGTCATCAGTGCCGATGCCGTGTTGGCGTTGTCGAGAACGGGTGACGACATTGCACACGAACCGGCGTCACCGAGCGGTTAGGCGGCGCATCCTCGGGTCAGATGCGCTTGCGAATCGCCACAGGACGGCGGGCGTGACGTCGACTCAGGTGCGTGTTCTGGCAGTGCCCCGTCAGGCGCAACCTCCATCCGCGCCACGCCGCGAGCCATCCTTATCGTGGACGACTCGCGAGCGTGTCGGACAGCGTGCTCTGAGCGCGGGGGGCCGAGTCGGTTGGCCTGACGCCCCGCGAGCCTCTCGAGTTCGCGAAGCGCCCCAATTTCGCTTTCGATCATCGGCGCAGGGCGGGCAACAACTTTTCCGACGTCGCGGACCGTCGCGCATTCCCGGCGATCCGCTGCGCGGCTTGAATCCCCGACCGAAGGGAGAAATGGAATCGTGAGCTGTTCGAAAAGAGTGGGGCCCGGCAATTCCGCCACGGATTCGCTTCGATCGGCGAACGGCCCGCGTCTGCTCTCGAGCATGCAGCGAGCAACACGGGCATCGACTTCCGATTCGATCCATTGCTCGACAATCTGCCGAAGCGTTTTACGCAGATTTGCGGCCTGGTTCATGCGCGAGAGTTCAAACGATTCGAGTCCGGCCTCGGAACAGGTGATCAAGTATTCGAGCGGCGGGCGGGTGTCGCTCATACGAAACCTCCGTTCTGTTTTGACCCCCGAGTGATGCAAGGAGGGAAAGCCGGGCAAAATAGTATCACCAACGGTAAGGTACTTACTAGTACCCCGTAGGGATACGCACGAGAAAGGTGACAGAAGGGAGCTGAAGGGTACTTTCCGCGGTTCCAGGGCCGAACAACAAGACGGGATCTCGACGGTTGGAGGGGAGCCATGCGAGGCAAGCCTGTCACGGGGAGTTCGTTCCGGAAAGAGGCGGCATCCGAGCACGTTCAGGAAGCGCTGCTCGAGCGGAGGCGCCGTTACAATCGCCGCTACATGCGCCGCTGGCGCGCCGACCCCGCTCACGAAGCGCTCGAGTGCGAAAAGCGGCGGCAGCGGTATTACGAGCGAAAGGCGCGTTAGGCGCGCGACAAACTCCCTCCGTTCACGAACGATCGCGGCGAGCTTATCTGCGGCTTCTGCTGGAAGAGACCCCCGGTTACACGGATTTTACGTCTGCGGGTCTGCGAAGGTGTTCCGGGCGGCTACGTAGAACTGCGCGTTCCGTACTGCGGGCAGTGTTGAGGAAATGAGGGGCAAAAACTTCAGCACCGGGCTGCGTGGCGTCCTTTTCGAGGCGCGGCACTACGAACGAATGGGCGCGGCGGTCTGGCTCTACGGCTGGCTGGTGCTCCGGCAGACGCATCAGCAAGGGTCGGTCGGCTGGGTATTGGGCGGCGCGCCCGTCAGCTACCGCGAAATCGAGGAAGAGACCGGATTCAATTGCCGCACGCTCGAGCGGTGGATGCAGACGCTTCGGCAGCAGGGCTATATCGAAACGGAGGCAGCGCCGGCGGGGATCATCATCCGAATCACCAAGGCCAAGAAATTTCCACAGGCTGGCCGCAGGTTTGCGGAGGGGGTATGCAAACTTGCGGAGCGTGTCCCGCAAAGTCGCGGGGCAATTGACCAACAAGTGTTTTCGCATCAGCAATGTGCAGACGGGATAGGTAGTTCATCCGTAGATCGATCACCAGAAAGAAACCAGCGCGAAATCCACAGAGATTTCCACAAACAACCCTCACACCAGAAAGACCAAATTCCACTGCAAAACCATTCCGGTTTAGATCGAAGGCAGGACCCAAGGCCAAATCCAGAGGCGAATTCTCAGCCTGGAACTCTGCCCTACCGGCAGCAGGACCTCTATCTCGAAATGCGTCTTCGGCAGCAATTGCTGCGCGCGGAGCGCGGCGAGGCTGTGCGGCGAGAGCTTGCGGTCGGGACTGGCCCGGAGATTCAGCGACCATGAAAACAGCTGTGACATTGCGCAGGGAAGCGGGCCGCGGCGGAATCATTCCGCGCGGTTGGCAGATGGCCTGGTACGAGCCACTCCGGCGCGTCGGCGTCTACTACCCGTCGCCCCTCCACTGGGTTCTGCGCGCTTTGCGCGAGTTTGCGTCGGCTTCGCATCGCACTCTGCGCGCCGCGGATCGAGCACGCCCAGGTGTTCGAGATGCAGCGCGCGTATCGCGACCGCCGGCGCCTCGCCGACGAATACGCGCGCGGGTATCTCGCCGGCTGGCGCGAATGCTACCGGACGTGCCTCGACGTGATGGAAGAGGAGATCGCGCGCACGGATGATGTATGGGAAATCGGCGCGCTGCTGACCGGTACGCCGAAAGAGTCGCAGGAGAACTGAGCGGACGATGAAAGCCACCGAGGTTTTCGACGAGTGCCACGCACGCTATCGCGGCCTGCGCGAGTGGCTCAAAGACGGCTCCGGCTCGATCCGCGCGCTCGACCTCGGCTCGCCGTCTTCGGGCTATCTGTGGCGTCCCGACCGAGCGCGCGCATGCGAGTACATTGCCGACTTCGAGCGCATTGGCCGTCACGCACTGCGCCGTCCGGAATGGAAGGGGCGGCTGAAACTCTTCAACGTGTATTTCCTGCGCGGCGCGGAATACCGGCGCGCGGTCCGGCTGGTTGGCGTGACCGAAGGGACTTTCTATTATTGGTATAAGGAAGTGAAGCGCGCCGTCGGCGCCGAATTCTCGCGGACCGGACTTTTCCCGCCCGTGCGCTATTTCAGGACGCGAGGATTGGCCGCAGGCGAGCGGCCCGCGTCACCTGCTGCTGCGATTGCGCGAGCCGACGATCAAATCCCGGAGCAGGGGAATGCCCAGAGTCAAGGGCACCCAAAAGAGGTTCTTCATGAAGGTTGAACGTCGTTCGATCCGCTCGTGAATCGCGTCCGCCTCGGCCTGCTTCGTCACGACAACCGCGGTGATGTACTTGAGGAAGTCGACGCCGCATTTTTCGCAGGAGCCGCCCTGCCGCTGTTCGTGCTGGCACGCGGGACACTGGTAACGCAGCGTCGCATGGCAACGCCGGCAGAACCGCGCGACGTCTCGAGCCTCGGCTCCGCACTTCGGGCAATTCATAGCCTGATTTTACCGGGGATCATTCGCCCAGCGGCGCGAGACGCCCTGCTCTGCGCTCACAGCGTTAACACTGGCCGCTGGAGCAGGTGCAGAGCAGTCTTGTTATCGCGCCGTTGTTATTTATCGTGATAGGCGAAACCGCTGTATCAGCTTCGCCGATTTCTTAGCGGTCTTGCTGCCGCCTCCGGCTCTGCGCGACGGATCAGCCGGGCGCGGCGGCATAGAGTCTTCGTTCGTCTGCGGGGGCGGTGCGAGCAGCCGCACCACGTGGCCGAGGCGCTCCTGCCGGAAGGGCTTCGCCATGCAAACGATCGCGCCGAGTGAGTGCGCATTCGCGTAGTCGCTCGGATAAGCGGAGCGCGTCATCAGCAGGACGGGCACCGCTTGGAGCCGCGGCGTGGCCTTGACGTGAGCGCAAAGGTCATAGCCGGGCAGGCCCTCGCCTTCGATTTCAGCAATCAACAGCGCCGGCGTGTGCGCATCCAGCACCTGGTGCGCCTCGCGGGCGCTGCCGACGGCGATCACTTGATAGCCTTCGTTCGTCAGGTACGCCGTTACCGATTCGCGGAGCGCGGCATCCGCATCGACCACCACGACCAATGGCTTGTTCGAATCCGGGGTGGGTGCACAGGAAGCCCAGCCGGACTTCCCGGACACCGCGCGGCCGCTCGAATCGACCATCTCGTGGCCGATCTTCGTATCGAGCGCGATGGCAACGGCGCGGCGCCCATCGGCCATTTCGCTGATTCGCGCCACGCGGCCCGTCTGCTCCGCCTGGATCGCCACCGGCGACTTGCTATAGGGAAACGTCACCGCGACTTCCATGCCGACGGCGAAGGAACCGTTCGGGCTGACGAACAGGATGCCGCTGCGGGAGACATCCAGCGTGGTCGAAATCTCGTCCGGTCCGCCATTCGCGGCGGAGTTGATCCGGCGGACGCGCACCGGTGCGGAAATCAAAGCGCGGCGGCGGCTGCGGCGCTCCGACGCTGTCTTGGAAGATCCCACTGTGGCCGCTTGCAGCGCGGCCGTGATGTCTTCTTCCTGGCCTTCGTGTTGGTTGGTGAACTCTCGTTCGTTACTCATGATAAAGAGACCCTCCCTCAGGGTACGTACGTCTGTGCGAAGACCTAAAGTAACAGCCAGGGCGTATAGCCGCACTAGAAGGGAAGTCACATTCGAGCAGTACCGTCGGGTTACCCGCTTTCGGTACCTCTGTACTATCGATTGCGCGGGCCGCGCGGACCCGCGAGAAGCTGCTCGCTGATTCCGGATGTTCCCCGTTAAAATGTAGCATGAGCCCTGAGCAGTCTTATCGCTTGTCCGTGCTGGATGTTTCGCCAGTTGCATCAGGCTCGTCCAGCAGGGAAGCGCTGCACAATACGCTCGATCTCGCGCGACTCGCCGAGGATCTTGGCTACACGCGCTACTGGCTCGCCGAACACCACAACACGCCCCTGATTGCCAGCTCCGCGCCCGAGGTGATGATCGGCGCCGTGGCGGACGCCACCCGCCGTATTCGCGTCGGATCGGGCGGCATGATGCTGCCCAATCATGCGCCGCTGCACGTGGCCGAGACGTTCCGCGTCCTCGAGGCGCTGCATCCGGGCCGCGTCGATCTGGGCCTCGGCCGCGCGCCGGGCACCGACCCGATCACCACGCTTGCCCTGCGCCGTTCGCGCGAGGCCATGAGCGCCGACGATTTTCCGGTGCGCCTCGAGGAGCTGCTCGGCTTTCTTGACGGCGAGTTCCCGGAAAACCATCCCTTCGAGCGCATCCGCGCCATGCCGGATGACGTCCCGACGCCCGAAATCTGGCTCCTCGGCACCAGCGACTTTTCCGCGCAGCTTGCGGCAATGCTCGGCCTCCGCTACGCCTACGCGCACCACATCGTGCCGGAAAGCGCACTCACATCCCTGCGCATCTATCACGAGAATTTCCGGCCCTCGCGGCATCTCGCCGCGCCCGAGTCGCTGCTCTCGATGTCCGTCCTCTGCGCGGAGACCGACGAGCGCGCCGCTGAACTCGCGCGCCCGATGGAACTCACGCTGCTGCGTTTTCGTTCGGGAAAGATGGGGAAGTTTCCGACCGTTGCCGAGGCGACCGATTATCCCTACACGCCCGAGGAGCGCTACGTCATCAGCCGCAGCCGCGAGCGATTCTTCGCAGGCTCGCCGGCGCGCGTCCGCAAGCACATCACCGACCTCGCGGACAAAGCCGGCGTCCGCGAGATCATGATCACCACGATGGCCCACGAGCACGCCGACCGCCGCCGCGCCTACGAACTCCTCGCCGAGGCCTTTTCGCTGACCCGAGGATAGAGGACGCGGTCGCTGCAACCAGAGGTCAGAGCCGGGCCGGAAAGTCGTTCGGCAGCTCTACGACATTCAAAGCGGCGCTCGCGCCGCAGCAGCCACTCAATTGATGAAGCCGGCCGTCGCAAACTTGACCGTGGACGACATGGTGTCGGTTGCCGCATACACAGCCTCGCTACATCCGTAATCCGTTCTTTGCCGCCCCTGCCGAACTGTTCCTTTTCGCACAGACTTCGTTTCGAGCGATCGCTATCCTCATTGTTGGTTGAAAAGCTCACTGCCCAGGCAGTGTGATTTCTCTTGGAGGTAGGAAATGAAAAAGCAAATTGTTCGTCTGGCCCTCGGCTCGGCTTTGGCGTTTGCGTTCACGCTGCCAGTGGCTCATGTCGCCTTCGGCGACCCGAGCGCGGATTGCCACCGGCGACTTGAGGCCGATCGCGCAAGGATCGATCGCGATGTTGCGAAGCACGGTGAAAATAGCCCGCAAGTGAACCGCGATGTTGCCCGCATGGACAGTGATCGCAATTGGTGCCGCGAACACCATTCAGATTGGGATCACGACCGCTTTGATGTGGGCGTGTACTTCAAGCACTAATCCTGGTCCGCAGAATTCGTGTTGGTGGGCCACTGCACAAAACAAGAACGCGTTGCCGCGACGCTCGGAGTAGTCTGGCAACGCGTTTTCGTCTTTTCTGCTGGTTTGGTTACGCCCTCTTCAATAGGCGCGTAATCGCGACCAGGATCACCGCTCCGACGAAAGCTACGATGAGCGATCCGATGATTCCCCCACCGGGCCAAATCCCCAGCATTCCGAAAATCCATCCGCCCAGGACGCCTCCGAGGATCCCAAGGATGATATCGACAAGAACGCCGTATCCTCCGCCTTTCATCACCTGTCCCGCAAGCCAACCCGCGATCAGCCCAACCACGATCCACTCAATGAAGTTCATGATCGTTCCCCCTTCTCTTCGACCTAGAACGGGCCCCTGCTGCGGCTCCCTTTTAGACCGATTTCTTGACGAATGTCAACGCATGCCGATGCGACCGCATCATACGGAAAAAGTGGGCTCACGACGACGCCAGCGAAGAAACTGGCAGCGACACTCCTGGTGGAAGATACAGGGTAACGCCGGCCGGTTTTCCTGCGCCGCCAGTGCGGTTTAGGGCAAGAACGAGATTGGCATGATCTTCATCCCTCCGCATCTGATCTACAATTTCAACCTGGTATGAAGCTCGTCGCCCCATTCTCGTCGATCTCACGCAAAAGACGGGCATGACCGGCTGGCGGCGTTCATTCGCTGTCTATACCGACCGGCGCGTGGTGCTGGTCCTCGCGCTTGGTTTCGCCAGTGGTCTGCCTCTGCTGCTCACATATTCCACGCTTTCCGCATGGCTCGCCACGGTCGGCGTGAGGCGGGCTGCGATTGGCGCTTTCGCGCTCGTGGGCACGCCGTACGCGCTAAAGTTCCTATGGTCGCCGCTCATCGACTGGCTGCCTCCGCCACTGCCGCTGGGGCGAAGACGCGGCTGGGGAATCACGATCCAGATCGCACTCATCGCCGCGTTGCTCGCCCTGGGCTCGTGCGACCCCAAGCGCCACCTCGGCGCCATGGCAGGGCTCGCGCTACTCGTCGCATTTCTCTCCGCCAGCCAGGACATCGTCATCGATGCGTGGCGTATCGAGATTCTCCCCCTCGATCTTCAGGGACCGGGCGCGGGGACGATCCAGACCGGCTATCGCCTCGGCATGTTGGCCTCCGGGGCGGGGGCGCTGGTGATTGCTGCCCGTGCCGGTTGGTTCGCCGCGTACGCAAGCATGGCGGCGCTGATGCTTTTGGGAATTCTGGTATTCCTCTTCGGCCCGCAGCCTCGTGTTAGAGACGCTGCTCTCGCCGCCGAGAAGATCGAGGGCGCTCGCGCCCGGGCCACGCTTCGACGTCGGCTCTCGACCGCGGTGATCGGTCCGTTTGTCGATTTCATGCGCCGCCCGATTTGGCCGGTGATCCTCCTGTTCGTCATCGGCTACAAGCTGGGCGAGGGGATGGCGGCCGTGATGTCGACACCGCTCTACATCTCGCTGGGATTCTCGCTCGACGAAATCGCGGCGATCTCGAAGTTGCTTGGGGTAGTGGGCATCGTGGCGGGATCGCTCTTCGGTGGCCTGGTAACGGTTCGCTTCGGCATCGTGCGCTCCCTGATGCTGTGCGGCGTGCTGCAGGCGGCGGGGAATCTATTCTACGTGCTGCAAGCCGTGGGCGGCCACAGGCTGGCCTATCTGGCGCTCTGCGTCACGGCGGAGAACCTGACGGGGGCGATGGCGGGAGTGGCGCTGGTGAGTTATCTCTCCAGCCTGTGCTCGCCGGCGTTCACCGCGACTCAGTACGCGCTGCTTTCTTCGGTCGCAGTGGTTGGACGAACGCTCGTGGGGTCTTCGGGCGGCCTGCTCGCCGAGAAATTCGGCTGGGTGCCATTCTTCCTGCTCACCACGGTTGTGACGGTTCCCGCGCTGTTGCTGCTCGTTTGGATCGCACGACGTGAAGTTACACATCCCGATCAGCGATCGCCGTTGCCTGCTTTGACGAAGAGCTGAATAACCCGCCGTTTCATTTTGCACTTGCTCGAACCGGCCAAAAGTGTTCCCAACTGAACAGTATTTTGGGCTGGTTTCATCGCAACATATCGAAATGAGAATGAGAGACCTGACCCTAAAGCAGTTGTCCTCCGTCTCCTGTCCTGTTTGCGGTGTCGCTCCAGGGGAGCGCTGCGTGCTGCATTCAGGTGGGCCGCGCTCAGAACCACACGTCGATCGGAAGCTTTTTGCGGCAGAGGCGATCGAACGGAAAAGAATTCACCCGGGTCCCGGGCGCCGATAATTCCCTTACCATCGGCGGTCGGTCCTGACAGTGCCGGGCTGACTCCGGCGTATATTCACTTCGACTGGGCTTTTGCCGCCCTGTTGAGGATTTGCTCGAGCCGGTCGAGGACCTGCATCGCGGTAAAGCACTGCTGCACGCTGGCGTTCGGCTCGCGCTTCTCCTTGATCGCGGCGAAGAACTCGCGGTCCTGAAGCTCGATGCCGTTCATCGACACATCCACGTGGGAGAGGTCGATCTTCTTGTCCTCGCCGTCCACCAGATCGTCGTAGTAGGCCTGGAACGTGCCGTTGTCGCAGATGTAGCGGAAGCGCGTGCCGAGCGGCCCCTTGTTGTTGAACGAGAGCGACAGCGTGCAGATCGCTCCTGACGGCACCTTCATCACGATTCCCATATCCATGGCGATCTTCAGTTCCGGGTGCATCGGGCCCTGCACGGCGTAACAGTCGGAAACGAGCTCGCCCGTCTGATACTGGAACAGGTCCACCGTGTGGCAGGAGTGGTGCCAGAGCAGATGATCGGTCCAGCTTCTCGGCTGCCCGGCCGCGTTCATGTTCGTGCGCCGGAAGAAGTAGGTCTGCACGTTCATCTGCTGGACCTTCAGCTCGCCGGCCTTGATCTTCTTGTGGACGTACTGATGGCTGGGATTGAAGCGGCGCGTGTGGCCGCCCATGCAGACCACGCCGGTTTCCTTCTGCACTTTGACGAGGCGCTCGGAATCCGCCAGCGTGTCGGCGATGGGAATCTCGATGTGTACGTGCTTGCCGGCGCGCATGCACTGCTCGCCCTGCTTCGCGTGCATTCCGGTAGGCGTCGCGAGGATCATCGCTTCCAGGCCCGGCTGCTTCAGGCTCTCGGCGAGATCGCCCGTGAAATGCGGAATCTTGAATTTTTTCGCCACTTCCGCCGTGGCCGCCTGGTTCCCGCCCGCCAGGGTGATCACTTCGATGCCCGGAATGTTGGCCAGGGCCTCCAAATGCTTCACGCCAAAAGCGCCTTGTCCAGCAACGCCGACCTTCATGTTTTCGCCCTCACTCAAATCGGAATTTTGAACGGACAAACCTTACCACAATCGCGCCCCCGGGGCGCAGTCTCCCGGGCCGTGGGTAGTCGGTCAGTCTGAAGTTAGGCGCACTCGCGCGGTTAGCGCGCTATCTCTAACGACGCCGGCCGTTGCAAGAGTGTTTTCTTTGGCTGATCACTGGATTCGAGCACACCTCTTCACCGGCGCACGAACAGCGTCTGTCTCTGTTGCTTCCGTTCACTTGTG
>Ga0181521_10008811_pt1 | contig 10246 bp, 8 predicted proteins | sample PEATcosm2014_Bin_32_FD_119764 | JGI IMG/M metagenome (GOLD analysis project Ga0181521, IMG submission 119764) | Peatland microbial communities from MTU Mesocosm Facility, Houghton, MI, USA - PEATcosm2014_Bin02_60_metaG | ecosystem: Environmental > Terrestrial > Soil > Wetlands > Peat | place... | reverse complement strand
TAAGGTCGTCGATCTTGCCGGCCGCACGCTGCTGCCAGGGCTCATCGATCCGCACTGCCACACGCTCCTCGCCTCGCTGATCTTCGAGCTGCTGGACGACGTCGGTTTCGCCAAATATCCGACCCGCGAAAAAGTCGTGGCGCATCTGAAAGAGGTCGCGGCGAGCGCGCCGAAGGGGCAATGGATCGTCGGCTCCAATTACGACAATCTTCTGCAAGGCGGGGATTTCACGCGGGCGGAACTGGATGCGATTTCGACCGACCAACCGATGTTCGTCTGGTACACCAACGGGCACGACGCCTGCGTCAACAGCGAAGCGCTTAAGATCGCGGGAATCTCCGAGGATGTGGGCGATCTGCCGGGCGGCGGTCATTTCGGCCGGGGCGCCGACGGCAAGCTCAACGGCCTGGTTTACGAGGAAAGCGCGATGCTCAAATTCGCGGTCCACTTCCTCGGCAAGATCACGCCCCAGGTCGCGGCCAAGGCGGTCACGCATTATTCTCAGCACATGGGTTCCGTCGGCAACACGATGCTGCACGAGCCGGGCACGATCCGCTCGGACTGGATCGAGCAGTTCGCAAAGCTGTCGAATACGCTTGCCTGCCGTACCAGCGCGAGCGTGATGTTCGACGACATGAAGGGCCTGGCGCCCTGGCGCAGCCTCGGCCTCGGACCGAAAGGCGCGACCGTCGCCGAATCCCTGTTCTCGCTCTATGGCGTAAAGATCATCGGCGACGGCTCCAACCAGACCGAGACCGGGGCGCAGACCAAGCCCTATCTGAATTCGACCGCCAAGGGTTCGTCGAACTTCAACGCTACCCAGATGAAACAGATGGTCGCCGAAGTTAAGGCCTTCGGCCTGCCGACCCTGGTCCACAGCAACGGCGATTACACGATCGACATCGCGTTGGATGCGATGGAGGCGGCCTACGCGGGCTCGACCGACTATGGCATCAACCGCATCGAGCACGCGACGATGGCGCGCCCCGACCAGATTCTGCGCATGAAGAAGCTCAATGTGCAGCCGAGCTTCCTGATGAACCACCTGCGCTACTACGGCGCCGCCTATCGCGACCAGATCTTCGGCCCCGAACGCTCAGCCTTCATGGATCCCGCCGGGGCCTGCGTCAAAGCCGGCTTGCCGTTCACGCTGCACACCGATGGGCCCTGCTCGCCGCCGGGACCGCTCGCGCTCATCAGCACGGCGGTGACGCGCCGCTGCATCATCGACAATTCCGTGGTCGGCCCCGACCAGGCCGTGTCGCTTGACGAGGCGATCCGCGCCGTGACGATCGACGCCGCCCGCCAGATCGGGCAGGGCGACCGCCTCGGCTCGCTCGAAAAGGGCAAGGAAGCGGATTTCACCATCTTGGAAAGCGATCCCTACAAGGTCAGCCCGGATGCGATCGCCGACATCAAGGTCAGCGAGACGTGGGTGGCGGGGGAGCGGAAGTTCGCGGCGTGACCGGGCGGGCCTCCCGGCCCCGTCGTCACGGACACGGCTTCGGCTCTTTGAATTCCAGCGAGCTCAACTTCCCGCTGACCATGAAATCGTTGTAGTCGAGCACTAGTGCGCGCGAAATGCCGTTCTCGTAAAGCTCGAAGCCGATGGCGTAAGCCGGTGTCTGCTCGTTGTTTTCCGATTTCTTGGTCTTGTCGAAATAGCTGATCGTGACCGGCCAGCGCGGAATCTTTGCGAGCTTGCCGTCCGTGGCGGCGGCATCGTCATGCTGGCGCTCGTTGGCTGCGATCTTGCGGCCGATCACGGTGAGCGTATCGAACACTTTGTCGCCGGTGTCGGAGCCGTCATAGACCGGAAAGTCGAGGATGCTCTTGCCGGCCCGCGCCGCCGCGATGACCCTCACCATGTGCTCGGTCGGGAACACCACCTTGGCGTCGAGATCAAGCGTCTTGTGCTCGGGCTTTGACAGATCCACCGCGGTTTCGTCGGGCCCGCGCTCGGCGTGGCCGTCGACGGTATCGACCAGATTGTCGTTGATGAAATTCTGCGAGGTGAATTTAAAACTCTTGGCGTCGGCGCCTTCCCAGGTGGTCGAGCGCAGGTCGCTGGTGGAGTCCTTGTCTTCACCTGACTCAAGCTCCGAGACCTGGCGGAATTCCAGCGCATAGCCTTCGCAGGCGTTGCCGCTGAAATCGTACAGGATGCGGCCGCGCACAGCCGAGACCTGCGAATTGCCGCGGGTCTTTTCCAGCGACAGATCGTAGACCGCCCGGTGCGGCACCAGCACGATCGGAGCATCTTGCGCGTAAGCGCCCGAGGCGAACACCAACAGGATCAGGGCAAGGGCTGTGCCCCGGGGCGTGAACGCATGATCCACAGCGATGAACCCTTTCGCACGGCCTCTAAGCGGTATCGGCCCACCCCTTGGCCGATCCCCCTTGCGTCTGTTTTCGATCCCGGATTGCGGCGAAGATAGGGACCTGCCCTGCCCGCCGCAACCGTGATCCGCTTAGAGCATGATCCGGAAAAGTGGACACCGGTTTTCCGAAAAGATCATGCTCCATCAAAATGCTAGAGCGAAATCGCTTCAATCTGAAGCGATTTCGCTCGTGGCCGACTTGCACGGCTTCGTCCGATCGGTCAAGAAAGCCGCCTGAATTTGCCAGCCGAAACCCAACATTTGGAGGACGCCATGGCCGGTGCCGTCGAGAGCAAGCTCAACGCGCTTGGCATCACGCTCAAGGAGCCGGCCAAGCCGATCGCCAATTACGTTGCCTATGTGCGCAGCGGCAACCTGCTCACGGTCTCCGGCCAGCTCTGTTTTGGCGGCGACGGCAAGCTCGTCGCCACCGGGCAGCTCGGTGCCGGCGTCTCGATCGAGGACGGCCAGAAGGCGGCGCGGGCCTGCGCCATCAGCCTGATCACCCAGGTCAAAGCCGCGCTCGGCGACCTCGACAAGGTCAAGCAAGTGGTGCGTCTCGGCGGCTTCATCAATTCGGCGCCCGGCTTCACCGACGGCCCAAAAGTGATGAACGGCGCCTCCGATCTGATGGTCGAGGTTTTTGGCGACAAGGGCCGCCACGCGCGCTCCACTGTCGGCGTCTCGGCGCTGCCGGCCAACGCCGCCGTCGAAGTCGAAAGCACGTTCGAAGTCTCCTGAACAACGGTGTGGACCTCGCTCGATTGGCTGATCGCCCGGCCGTTCGCCCATCGCGGGCTGCATGACGCTGAGCTGGGCCTCATCGAAAACACCGCGGGCGCGGTGCGCGCGGCGATCGCGTGCGACTACGGCATCGAGGTCGACGTACAAATCAGCGCCGACGGCGAGGCCATGGTGCATCACGACGACGTGCTCGGCCGCCTCACCGAAGGCGAGGGCCGGCTCGACAGCCTGACCGCGGCCGCGCTCAAGCGCGTCCCGTTTCGCAATAGCGACGAGCGCATGATGACTCTCGGCGAGCTGTGCGATCTCGTCGGCGGCAGGGTCACCATGCTGGTCGAGCTGAAAAGCCGATTCGATGGCGATACCCGCCTGCCCGCGCGCGTCGCCGACATTTTGGCCTTCTATCGCGGACCCGTGGCGCCGATGTCGTTCGATCCGCGGCAGCTCGCGGTTCTGCAGCAGACGGCGCCGCAGCTCGTCCGCGGCATCATCGCCGCAAAGTACCGGCCGCACCCCTACTGGGACCTGATGCCGCTTTGGATGCGCCACGGCATGGGCTACCTGGTCACCGCCTTGACGGCGCGGCCGCAATTCGTGGCTTATGGCATCGCCGATCTGCCGGCGCTGGCACCATTGTTCGCGCGGCACGTTTTAAGCTTGCCGCTGCTCACCTGGGCGGTGCGGACGCCGGCCGAGCGGCAACGCGCGGCACGCTGGGCCGACCAGATGATTTTCGAAGGCTTTAGGCCATGAGTTTTAGACCATGAGCATGCAAGGCCAGCCCGCGCCTAGTGACCAGCGAGAAGGCGCGGAACTGCGCGTCCAGGCGGTGGGTAGCATCGGCCAGGTGCCGGCGGCGGAGTGGGATGCCTGCGCCAACCCGGCGCCGCCTGCCGCGAACGCCGCCGAAGCTCAAAGAATAGATCAGGAAAACGTCTATAACCCTTTCATATCGCACGATTTCCTATCGTCTCTAGAGGAGTCAGGCTCGGTCGGCGGACGGTCCGGCTGGCAGGTTCAGCACCTCATCGTCAAAACCGCCGGCGGCGCGCCGCTTGCCACCGCGCCCTGCTACGTCAAAAGCCACTCGCGCGGGGAATATGTCTTCGACCGCGGCTGGGCCGAGGCCTATGAGCGCGCCGGCGGCAGCTATTATCCAAAGCTGCAGGTCGCGGTGCCGTTCACGCCGGCGACCGGACGCCGGCTCCTGGTCAAGCCGGGCCCCAACGCCGATGTCGCCCGCCAGGCGCTCGCCGCAGGTCTGATCGAGCTCTGCCGGCTCGATGAGGCGTCCGGCGTTCACGTCACCTTCGCCACCGAGCCGGAGTTCAAATTCCTCGGCGAGCGCGGCTTTCTGCAGCGCACCGACCAGCAGTTTCATTGGGAAAATTCCGGCTACGCCACGTTCGAGGATTTCCTCGCCGCGCTTTCGGCGCGCAAGCGCAAAACCATCCGCCGCGAACGCCGCGATGCCTTGGCCAACGGCGTCAGCGTGCACTGGCTGACCGGCAGCGAACTCACCGAAGACGTGTGGGACGCGTTCTTCGATTTCTACATGGAGACCGGCTCGCGCAAATGGGGCCGGCCCTATCTGACGCGTGAATTCTATTCGCTCGCCGGCGCCAAGATGGGCGACCGCATCGTGCTGATGATGGCCAAGCGCGCCGGGCGCTGGATTGCCGGCGCCATCAACTTCATCGGTTCCCACACCCTGTTCGGCCGGCACTGGGGCGCCATCGAGCATCATCCGTTTTTGCATTTCGAGTTGTGCTACTACCAGGCGATCGATTTCGCGATCGCCCACAAGCTCTCGACCGTCGAGGCCGGCGCCCAGGGCGAGCACAAGATCGCCCGCGGCTATATGCCCAAAACCACCCATTCGGCGCACTACATTGCCGACCCTGCGCTGCGCCGCGCCATCGCCGAGTATCTGGTGCGCGAGCGCGCCTATGTGGCCGCGGCCGGCGCCGAAATGGCGGCAATGGCGCCCTATCGCAAGGATTTGGTTCTCGATCCGGAATGAGTGATTGTCATCGAGCGCGCGAGCCGCGGAGGGCGCCATGCCGAGCTACGACCCGAACAATATCTTTGCCAAAATTCTGCGCGGCGAAGTGCCATCCCACAAAGTTTACGAGGACGACAAGACAATAGCCTTCCTCGACATCATGCCACAGGCGCCGGGCCACACGCTCGTCGTGCCCAAGTCCCCTGCCCGCACCATTATCGACATTGCGCCGGACGACCTCGCCCATGCCATCAAGGTGGCGCAGAAGATCGCCAAGGCGGCCGTGCCGCTCTTTGCCGCCGACGGGGTGACCATCGTTCAGTTCAACGAGCCGGCGAGCGGCCAGACCGTGTTCCACCTGCACATTCACGTCATTCCGCGAAAGGACGGCGTGCCGCTGCGACCGCACGGCAGCTTCAAGGAAGAGCAGCACGTCTTGGCGGACCAGGCGAAAAAACTCGCCACTGCGCTCAAGGGCGCGTGATCGTTACTGCCAGGACAGCGGGCCGTCAGCCCATGCGGCCGCGGGAGACGCGTTCGATCTCGGCGCGAACAAGACGCTCCACCATGCCGGGGAGATTGTCGTCGAGCCAGGCTTTGAGCATCGGGCGCAGCATTTCGCGCACCAGATCCTCAAGCGTACGGGCGTTCTGCACCAGCACGGTTTGGGCGAGCGTGTTGAAGGCGGAATCCACCGCTGCGCTGGTCACGCTCGACAACAGCTGACTGCTACGCGCGTCACCGCGATACGGACTGTCCTCGCTCGGCGACGGAGCGCGCGCCTCGGGCATTGGCGGAGCAGGCATTTGAGCAGCAGGCATGGACATTTGCGGCGCCGGCTTTTCCTCTTCGTAGCTGACGTCGAAACTGCCGTCGATGGTGCGGAATTGCGGCGCGGGTTTCGCCGCCGGCGCCGGCTGCGGTGCCGCCATCTGTTCGGTGAGATCGAGGATATCGGCGGCTTGATCCTCCAGGTCCGCCGTCGGCTCATGCTCGGCCGCCACGGCTTCGTCGAGGCTCGGCTCGGGCGGCGTCACCCGCGCTGGCACCGGAGGCGGCGCCGGAGGCGGCGGTGCGGGCCGGGCGGCCGGGGCCGGTGCCACGGCTTGCGGTGCCGGCTCCGCCGGGCGCGGCGCGGATTTGTTGGCGTCGTCGTCGGCGATGATACGGCGTATGGAGGCGAGAATTTCCTCCATCGACGGTTCCTGCGATTTCGCCGGTTGCGTCATGCGCGCATCCTCGCCCGTTCGCTCAAGTCCTGACACCGACCGCCGCAAGGCCGTTTCCTTTGGCCGGCGCGGCGGCGGCGAATCATCGGCGGCAAGTATGAAACGCCACGAGCGATTATGTCATGCCAAGAATCGAAGGCAAACAACGATTTGTGGGTTGTGCGCAACGGCTTCGCGGATCGCGCGGCAACCGCTGGGATCGCTAGCGGCCGTCGGGGATACGGACGCCGATCCAGGCATCGCGCACTTGTTGATAATGCACCTGCGGATCGTAGATCGTCACGTTGAGCCCGAGTCGCGGCATCGACAGCCCGCCGACCGCCGCCAGCAACGTATATGACGCCACCACGCGATCGTGCTGCGCGGTAACCAGCGCGACCCGGGCGTTGACGAGCTCCTGCTGGGCGTTGAGCACGTCGAGCGTGGTGCGCTGGCCGACGCGCGCTTCTTCGCGCACGCCGTTGAGCGCGATTTCGGCGGCGTTGACCTGCGCCGTCGTCGACTCGATCTCGGCCTTGGCGGCATCGAGCTGGCCCCAGCTCTGCACCACCGTGGCGCGGGCCTGGTCGCGGTTGACGTCGAGATTGAGGCGTTGCTGACCGAGCGTCTCCTTCGATTGCCGGATGGTGGAGAACTCGCTGCCGCCCTGATACAGCGGCACCGTCAGCGTGCCGATGACCGACGCCAATGTCTGCCTGTTGATGGCCGCGGTGGGATCGTAGTTTTTCGACGCCGTCGCCGCCACCGAAAGATTGGGATAGAGCGCGCCTTCGCTGACCTTGACGGCGAGCTCGGCGATATCGACACCGTACATCGCCGCCAACACCGTGGGGCTGAGCTGCTCGCCGTCGGAAATCGCCCGCGGCAGCGCGTTCGGCGAGAACCGGTCGACCGGGCTGCCCGGCGCCAGCTTGCCCGGATCGACGCCGATGACGCGCCGGTAGTTCGCCTCCGAGGTGATCTCGTTCGACTGCGCATTGAGCAACTGGGAGCGCCCGGCGGCGAGCCGCGATTCCGCCTGCGCGACGTCGGTGCGGGTGACTTCGCCGACATTGAAGCGGTCGCGGGTCTGTTTCAGCTGCTCGGTGAGCACTTCGACGTTGCGCCGGTTCAGCTCGAGGATGGCCTGGTCGCGCAGCAAATTCATATACGAGGTGGCGGCGTCGAGCAGCACCTGCTGCTCGGTGACGCGCAAGGTCTCGCGCGCGCCCATGACCTGGCTCTCGGCCTGGCGGACTTTGTTGGCGGTCTGATTGCCGTTGTACAGCGTCTGCGTCGCGGTCGCGGCAACGCCGCGCTGCTCGTAGGGCTCGGCGAAGTTGGTGTAGGCGACGGTGTTCGGAAACACCTGCTGATTGACCGTGTGCGCTAGCGTGCTGGAATAATCGTAGCCGCCGTTGCCGACCACGGAGAGCTTCGGGCGATAGCCGGACAGTGCCTGCGGAACGTTCTCGTCGATGGCGCGCAATGACGCGCGCTGCGCGTTGAGCGACGGATTGTTCTGATAGGCCTGCACCAAGGCCCATTCGAGCGTGTCGGCGGCCGCGCCGGCGCAGCTCGCGCCGAGCACCGCAGCTGCCACAGCGAGGCTTGCTATGGGCCGACAAAACTGCGCCCGCAGCCCTCTGCCACTCTTGATGACCCGCACAACGCTCCCCGTCCCACCCTTGCCGGTTCAGCCCGGCAAGACTCTCAGGCCTGAACAATGACCTAAACCTCCGCCGCCGACGGGCAGACGGAGCCGAACACGGAACACTATGCGGCTGGATTGCAAGGTAAAACCCCTGCAAGGGGGACAACTTACAGAATTTTGAGCATTGGCACAAAAGCGCCACAGGTGGTGACCCGACCCATGGACTGCGGGCAATCCGAACGGCGTTAAATCGGCCGATCCAGTTCCGCGAGCAGACCTGTTCTCGCTAGCGCCTTAAAAGACGAATGCCAGCGGCGCGACAAAACCCGGCAGCACCGGCGCCGTTGCGTCGAACACCGGGCGGCCGACCAATTGGCCTTCGATCTGGCGGTAGATCATGGCTTTGCCCGTCGGCCCGCGGCCGAAAATGCAGGCCAACCGGCCGTCAGGCTTCAACTGGCGGCCAAGGGTTTCAGGGACGATCTCGGTGGCGCCATTGAGCAGGATCACATCGTAGGGCGCCGCCGCCGGCCAGCCGGCGGTCAACGGTGCCGTCACCACTTTCACCTGACTACCATCGGTCGCAGCGAGCGTTGCTTTCGCCTGCTGCGCCAGGGCCTCATCCGATTCCAGCGCCACCACCGAGCCGGCGAGCCGCGCCATGACCGCCGACGAATAGCCGCTGCCGCAACCGACATCGAGCACATGATCGTCGCCGCGCACCCGCGCCGCCTGGATCAGCTTGGCCAGCACCATCGGCTTGAGCAGCACGCGGCCGTTGCCGATGGCGATGTCGCCGTCGCGGTAAGCCTGCTCGGCGAGCGCCGGCGGCACGAAGCGCTCGCGCGGCACCGCCGCCATGGCGGCGATCAGGTCGAGGTCGGTGACGTCGGCGGTGCGGACCTGCCCGTCGACCATCATCCGGCGCGCCGTTGCCGTGTCGAACATGATTTCGGTTCCCATATTCGCAGGCCGTCGTTGTGCGGCAGGGCCTGGCAAAACGCAAGTTTTGGCTGCGACAATCGCGCTGCGGCGGCGTTAAGGCTTAAACGCGACTTTCACCCGTAGCGTTGCCGGCGGAGAGCCGTTCCTTTATAGAGCGGAGAATTACGGGGGACCGGTTGCAACCACGCCGGCGCCCCTCAAGGCCACGTGGCGGAGTGGTTACGCAACGGTCTGCAAAACCGTGTACCCCGGTTCAATTCCGGGCGTGGCCTCCAGCCTTCGCTCGCGCGGTGAGCGAAGGCTGCCGCGCCGAAGCGGTCGCGTAGGCGGGCCTTAGCGAACCGCCGCAAGCTACGGCTCGGCAAGCCAGGCCAGGCAAAACCAAGGCGAACACTCCGGAATTTCCGCCGCTTTGCTGCTTTCAAAGCCGGCCCGGCTTTGTTATACGCGTTGCGCGCACGCGAGGTGCTGTTCCCCGGTAGCTCAGCGGTAGAGCAACCGGCTGTTAACCGGTTGGTCGCTGGTTCGAATCCGGCCCGGGGAGCCAAACAGCTTCAAAGGCTTAGCGGCAAAATTAGCGATAGCTAAAATATCGAAAACCTAGCCAGGCAGCGCATCTGGCAGCATTTTGCAAAATTCCTAGAAACACCCCCAGGGCGTATTGCGGCTGGCCCTAGCGAGGGCATCCATCCGGCCGAGAAAGCGCGTGAGCAAGGCCCCCAGACGGCAAATCGATGCCCTTAAAGATGAACCCCATGCCCACCCGCATCACTCGTGCCGATCTGGAAGCGACGATCGAAACATTTCCACAGCCGGTGCATGCCGACATCATCAAACCATCGGGAGATCGGCTTACTGGAAATGCGACCTGGAAATTTTGAAGATTGAATGACCGGGAGCGCGCCGTTTGACATGTCCCGCCGCTTCCCGCCGCGTCTTGTTTCGTGATTACTTCGATGCCAAATAACCGTGCCCGATCATACACTCGGTATATTGATCGGCTTTTGATTGCCGCACAGGCTTAGCCTTGTCGTTGGTATCCAAAAAATCCTTCTTTTGCCCTTCGTCACGACAATCTGTTTGGTCTATTTCAAGCAGGGTCTGGACCACTGGACGGCCATCCGCTCGCGTCCAAACAACCTTCTGCTCTGTTGCGCAAGCGGCAACGGCAATACAGAAAGCAAGTATTGGGATAGCCCGGATCATGGGCGAAATTTTGTGCCGAAAAAGTAAAGATTAGATGCCCTCACCCCTTCGCCTCCCGCCGCCCGGGTCGATCGAGGAAAGCTCCGTGCGCTTCATCGTGCGG